>Ga0066256_1005270_pt1 | contig 10819 bp, 14 predicted proteins | sample ThiBio_1000_biof_FD_87107 | JGI IMG/M metagenome (GOLD analysis project Ga0066256, IMG submission 87107) | Wastewater bioreactor microbial communities from Cape Town, South Africa - Thiocy_expt_1000_biof (version 2) | ecosystem: Engineered > Bioreactor > Thiocyanate-remediating >... | reverse complement strand
GGTCGTTGCACTGCAAGCCGCGCTGCGGTATGGACACGGCGGCGTTTAGAACCGCGGTAGCGTCATGGTGGGCATCCAAGCGCCACCTGTCCACGCTGCTGTTTGTACTCTTTCTGGCATACATGCCGATTGTATCGGCATCGCTGCGTGCGCTGGACTGCATCGCTCCCGTAGCAGGCGTTCAATACTTACGGTCCGACCTGCGTGTGGAGTGCGGTGTGGGAGAACATGCTATTGCGCGTGCGCTGGCAATCACCGTTCTTGTTGTACTGGGCGCCGGCTTCCCTGCCGGCCTGGCGTGGCTGCTTGGCACAGCGCGCAACGACCAGCTGGTGGACCCAGCATTTCATGCCACCTGGGGCTTTCTGTTTGACGGCTACCGCGCGCCGTCACGCACACTTGCGCCGCCACTGGCGACTCCTGGAAGGAACAGCGTGAGTGGCAGTAAGGTGTTTGGCAGCCTCCGGAAGGTCCTCGCCGCACGCAAGTCGTTGGCAGCTACGAGTGGAGCTGTGTTGACCAGCGGCGGCAGCGCAGACAGCAAGGCGGCACTTGCCGGTGCCAGCATACGCGGCGCCCGACGGCGATCGTCGATGATGCCCGAGCGGCTCACGCAGTCGTGGGTGGTGTCGGGCGACAGCCGCGTGTGGTGGGAGGCCATTGTGCTGTGCCGAAAGGCTGGCGTGGTGCTGCTGGCAGTGACGCTGACTAACCCATACCTGCAGTGCGTTGGCGCGTCGCTGTGGTTCCTGGGCGCATTCATCTTACAGGTGCGCTACGCGCCGTACACCAAGCCGCTGTTCAACCGATTGGAGACCGCCAGCCTGGTTACAACGCTGCTCACCGCCATAATATCCACCGCGCTGCTGCAGTACAACGTAGGCGTGACGTCTGCCGAGCTGCACCCGCCGGAGTCCATGACGGGCATTGAGTGGACGGTGACGGTGGCGCTGGGGGTAATGAATGTCGGCACGTTTGCCGCGTTGGCGGTGCTGTGGCTGCGCACACAATGTGCACGGGCACGGGGCATTGTACGCCGCGCGTCGTTTGTTAGCGCGTTGTCCGGCCGGGTAGCGGGGTTGCGCGCGTTGCTGGCGCGCCGGCGAATCAGTGATGCTGCCGCTGAAACAGCGAGGTCGCAGTCCATTACTGACTCAGCTGGTGGCACGTCCGGCTTGGGTGGCGATGCGGGTGCGACGTCCATCATGAACCCCCTGCGTTTGCGAGTCGACGCCGCAACAACTGAGAGCAAGGCGCCAACGAGCGCAGCTCCAGCACCAGCGGCGAAATGCCGCGTGAAGGTTTCTTTCCCGACCGCCATCATTGATGCCGCCTCCAATGGCACCCATGTCGTGCTGCCGGCTGCTGCCGATCATACTGGCGACGACGCCGCGTATGATGACACCAACATGGACACGGGCACGGTTCCGCACGACACCAGCGATAGGGGGCCTGTGCGCATTGCGTCACACCATGTCAGCACGCTGCCACCTTTAGGTGGCGTTGCTTTTGCGGCCACACCGGCGACACGAAGCCGACGCAAGCCATAAGGGTGCTGGTGGTTGTCGAGCAATGTTGGGTGTATAAAGCAATCAGTCTGCTAGGGTTAACAATTCAAGGGAAGGAGCAGTGTGGCCGCGCATACAACAACTTGGGGCACTCAGGGTTAACAATTCAAGGGAAGGAGCAGTGTGGCCACGCATACAACAACTTGGGGCACTCTCGTGTCGGTTCAGCTGCTCACCGACTAGCTTGGCTGGTTGCCGCACTCGGCGGACCCACCCAGCTACTCGTCAGGCTCCAGAGTGGCGATGCGCGCTGCACCGCCGCCACTCCCTGACGCACCACCACCATGTTGCACACGCCCACCGCGTGTCGCTCCATGGTAGTGGGATGTGCGGCCAGCTAGCAGGGTACCACTGCCAGCTGCCGCACCACCGCCGCCACCGCGCTGCCACCGGCCTGGTGGCAGATTGGCAGCGGCCTCCCACGATGTTAGCTCCGCCACCGTCGGCAGGTGTGCGTCGCCACCATCATCTTCGTCCGAGACGACAACCGGGTGTAGGGCGGTGTCGGCAGCTTCGGCAGCTTTCCGACGCCGGTCTTCCTCACACCATTGCGCCGCCAACTCCGCCATCCACTCCGTGCTTGAATCCTCCAGTCCAGCACCGGCATGATGCCCAGCACCGCCAGCTCCAGCCCAGTCCTCCTCCTCCGCGCTGCCGTGTCCAGCTCGGTGGTGACGCCCGCCACCGTCGCCGTAGTTGGCGTCGTCATCTCCACGTGGGGTGCCCGCAGCTGCCGCTGCTGCCGCCGCCGCTACTGGTGTGGCGCGGCTGCGCTGCCGCCCACCACCAGCAGTGGCAGTCGCAAGTAGCGACGCTGCTGCCCGGCGCGGCGTCGCCGACACTGACTTACGTGTCGACGCGCCGTCACTCTCCCCACCGCCGTCGCCCGCATCCCCATCATCACAGTCGTGACTGTCAGCTGCTTCATAGTCGAGGTCACTCTCGCTTCCGAAGTAGTTGACGGGGGTGCGGCGTCGGAGCCCATAGCGTGAGGGCGTCACAGGTTGCGTATCGACCATGCCACCTGCTCCACCGCCGCCGCCACCACCGCGGCCTCCACGCTTGCGCCGCGTTGGTGTACGGCGCGCCGTGGTTGGCGCCGATGCAGCGCTCACACACTCATCATCGTCGTCTACCGCACGTCGACGCGCACGTGTGCGTGTGGTAGTAGGTGTCGATGGTGGGGCACCGTCAGCACGCCGCCGCGCGCCGCCAATGCTACCACAACCGTCACCCCCACCGCCACGTCCACGCCGCGCCCCACTGCGGCCTCGTTGTCCTCGTCCATACTCGGCGTGCGCACGCTTTGCCCGCCGGTCCGTCTCTGACGCCGACACAGATGCGCTGCTTGGTGACGCTGCGTCGCTGGTGGTGCGGCGCGCGCGCGCCACGTACGCCTCTACGTCGTCGTCTAGGATGTCGGCACGCAGACGTGATGGCGCATACGGGACACGTGCCTTCAAGTCGCCCACGTTGTCCGGAAACGGCATCGTTGGACCAGCTATGCGTTCCAGCCACTCGCGGTGCCGCTCGAGCGCGCTGGGTGCAAACCGCCGCTTGGCAGCATGGTTGACCGCCGCCACTGCACCCGGATGCCTCTTCGCCATCGCGCTCAGTGCATGTGCGTTGATGCCCTCAAAGACGTGCGGCTGCAGCCACATGATGCACGTGCGCAGCCGCTCCACCGTCTCCGCCAGCCCACGCTGTAGCGCCACGCTCATCACCGCCGCCACCCGCGCGATGTACGCGCCTGGGTACAGGCCCCGCTGGTCGCCCTTCTCTACCGCGCCCTCCGCCAGGTCCTTGCCCAGCTCGCTGATAAACTGCGCCGCCGACGTGCCAGGGTAGCCAAACGTCTCCACCACGTATGGGATGACGCGTCGCTTCTTGCCGGCGTTGATGTTGAAGCCCTCACGGTATTTTTTCATCTTCTTCTCCTCCATCACTGCAGCCGCTACCCCTTGAGTGTGGTAGATATCGCGGGATTGGGTTGCAGTGGGGAGGGTCAGAGCGATGTCAATGACCGTGGTTAGGTTGGCGGCGTAGGATGGCAGTTGAATGTCAGCGCGACGGGTTGACAGTTGGTTCAGCGACAGGAGCGTCTTGCCGGTCACAGGGTCACGCAGTACCGGGAAGATGGAGGCGCAGAGCGGTTCCGCGAGCGAATTGTAGTAGTGATCCGAGCGGCGCAGCAGCCAGAGGAGCGCGTTGCGGACGCCATCGTGCATGCTTGTCCTTGTGCCTGGCGCTGACAGGAGCTGACGGGCGATGCCCAGCGTGGACGCGCGCACGGTGTCGCTGGTGTCAATCTTGGTGGCGCCCAGGTAGGCGATGGTGCCAGGTGGTTGGTACGGCAGGTCGACGTCCAGCCCCATGCGCAGCCTCAACGCCAGCTTGAACGCCTCGTCTCACTTGAACTCTTCGGTTGTCAACAACACACAGACAGTGGGGCCGGTTATGCCCTCCCCAGAAACCCAATGCGGGCTCCCCACTGTACTTACCTCATCCGCGTGTTGCTGCTGCCACCTAAGCTGAATTCCTTTCCAATGGTGTTGCTGGTGGTTGTCCCACCGAGGGAGCCACCAGCACTCCATCCTGCACCACTCCAGCGCGCAGTGGGTTGACGAGACCCGCTGACAAACACCCATTTGAGGTGCGCGCTTCTTGGTGCAGTAGCAGTTCACCACCAGCGGCACGGCGCCACCGGCAGCGTAGTGCTAGCCCGACTGTACATTGAGCCACCACGGCGCGTCTGAACGCGCCGTTGCACGGTGACCGCGGGGGACCCAGTCTGTCGCGGTTCTGTGCAGCAGGTGGTGCAACACCTTTGCCCTTGCCTCGCGGCAGGAACTGCTTTCACAGCTTTCCGACGGTCTGACCCCGGGACCACGCGGCTGCGGGTGCCGAGGCTTGGACCGTTAGCCACGCTGCTGCCGGTGACGGCAAGCAGCGCGACCGCACGTAGCCTACACTGAACAGACATTGTCAGTGTAAACGCGGTGCTCCTCCCCACTTGGCTGTGCTGCATGCGGCGGTTACCAGCCGTCGCATGCAACAGGTGTGTCGAGTGACAACACGTACCACGGGCGTGGCCTGGTCTGACACCAGGGAGCTCCACGCCCGCCGCCTAGGTAGTACGAAGGTGGCCAGTTAATTCTGGCGCTCCATCAGGATGCTCACGCACCCACCTCTACCTCTTGCTGGCTGAAACTTCGAGGAGCTTATCCCTCTCGTCAGCCAGCTGCTTCATGCTTTCCGTTGGTAGCGCCGTCAGGAAGGTGGGGGAGAATTGACCGCTGCACGACAGCAGCAGCAACTGGTCGTAGCTGTTGTCCGGGATGCGACGCATTAAGTCGGCCAGTGACTTTGCGCGCACACCCGCCGTCACCACGCGTTGGATACGCGGTGTGGGACCGGCAAACAGCTCGGGGATGGTGCGTGGCGCCGACGCCGCCGCCAGCACTCTCTCCTGCCGCCCCAGCACCTCCTCCATCTTGTCCACCTCTGGCAGCGCCATAGCAGTGGTGACGCCGGCAGCGCGCCCTGCTTGTGCTAGGCACGCCGCCAGCATGCCGATATATGCGCCATCGGCCGTCGCCACCGCTGACTGCAACCCCAACCCACTCAACGCCGCAGGCAGGAATGCACGGGTGCGCACAATGTCCTCCCTCAGTGCCGCGTTTGCGCTGCTGTCCGGACTCAGATCCAGGAACGGGAGCACCACGGCCAGCGTATCGTCGTCCAGCTTCTTGGCGGCTTCGGCGGTGACGCTGGGATGCACGAAACGCAGGAGGTGCACGACGGCGGGCTGTATGCACAGTCTGAGGCTTTGAAAAATAGCCTGGGTCGAGTTGCTGGGCGGCATCTCCTTGTTGTTGTTGATCTTGGACGGAAGTCGCACGAGGCGGTGCGCTTCCTCCACCGCGTCGTCAAACGCCTTCGCCACGTGGGCACGCTGGAAGCCGTCGGACCCGATTGGCAGTCCCACATAGACCATACCGGCCTCTGCGCCGATGGAGCAGCGCGGTGGTGGCAACCCACGGCTGGCACGCTGTGCGTTGATGGCATGGATGGTGGCCACGTACTCCGGGTTGGTAGACAACGACGTCAGGATGGTCTTGTTGTGGTTCAGGGTAATCCCGATCTCCGCCAGCCCGTCAGCCAGCGCATCCACAGCTGCCCACGCCGCCGCGGGGCTGGATGAGATCAGAATATTGTCATCCAAAAAACTGAGCACGGTGGTGGTAGTGTGGGCCGCCCGCACGCGCCGCAGCGTCGCCTCCACCCCCAGCGCAAAGACCGCACTTGAAAGTGGGTCTCCTTGCCGGACCCCCGTACGGCTCTCTATTACGGTGCCGCCGTCGCCGTACGTCAGCTTGGTGGTGTTGGCGTACAGTGCCAGTACAGCATCGTGTAGTCGAGGCACGTTTGCCTTCACAGCAGCAAGGACGGCGGTGCGGGAGAGATTCTGGAACGCGGCTTGGGCATCAACCATTATGGCGACCGTGTCGGTGTCTGAGCGCAATCGCATATGTGCTGCCAGCGCCGCGACTTCCGTGCCGTTGCGCCTCACCCCCAGCTGCCCCTCTCCTACGCCCTTCTCTACATCGTCATGGCAGGCCGCAATGGCAATACTGAGAGAGAGGCGGAGGACTACCTCAGAGACACAGATGGGCCGCGTACCGCCTGTGGCCTTCTCCAGCGCCACCAATCTGCCCGCTGTCAATTTATGCCACAGGCTCGTCGCGCTCTCCTTGGTGATCAGGCCGGCCGCAATGGCGTTGGCAAACCCTGTGACCAGCGCCAGCACGGTGCGCGGCCCACGTTTCAGGGCCTGCGCAAGCAGCGCGTAGGACCAGCCACTGGGCCCCGCAGAGCCGTTGCGCGCTTTCGCCGTAATCGTGTTCAGCACTGCTTCTTCCGTTATCAGCGGTGCCGTCACGGGCGGCGACAGGCGTAGGGCACCAGAACCAAGCGGTTGCAGTTGAGGCGGGTGGAGAGCGCGCAGTACGGCCAGGGTGGCGTTGTTTTCAGGTGCCATCGGGGACGCGTGGAGCGCGCGCCGCCCTTTGCTCACCAGCCCTTGCGTAATCAGTTTCACGCACCGCGTAGCACAGTCAGCCTCGTGCGCCGCCTTTGCCTCCTCCGCCGTCACGGTTGCGGTGTGGTCGTGGTGACTGCCACGTTTGCCGTGCCGCTGCCGTGCAGCTCCCACTCCAGTTGCATCACCGGCATGCATTATGGTGGTTGCAGCGCCATGCGCCGCTGCATTGGTGTTGCCGGTGGTGTCGGTGTGGTTACCGGTACCAGTTGTTGATTGCATTTGTGGTGGTGGCACGCGGTGCGCTACGCCATCGCTGCGGCCAACTGCAGTTGCTTCCAGGATGGTGGGATGTAGTGCAGGTTTGGTACCGGTTGTGGATGTTGTGGTTGCTGCTGCTGCCACTGCCATTGCCGGTAAGTCTCCTGCTGCAATTGTCCCTTCAGCTACTGCCGGTGCCTTTGCCGCACTCGTCGCTGCCATTGCGGTGCCGGAGTTTGACGTGCGCGCGCCGTCACGCGCGCCGGTACCCACTCCAGTTGGTGCGTCTGCCGATCGGTCCGGTGGTGGTGGTCGCTTGGCGCCATCCTTCACGGCGCCATCTCCAGTGCGTCCCTCGCCATCGTCTTTTGATTCGATTGCACCCATCCCACAGCATCCGCCGTTGTAAAGTGGCCGTGGAACCACGGCTGGACCAGCGACAGGTGGTACTTGTGCGCTTGCGGCTGCCGTTGGGGCTGCTGCAGATGGTTCTGGTACCGCGCCTACTCGCTTGGTTACCGTTGTTCCATGTGGCCCTGCTGACGCTGCCGCTCCTGCGGTGTGGTGGCTGGCGCCGACGCGCCCGAGTGCCACACCACATCCAGCGGCTAGGTCAGTTGCATGGTGCACGTTCGTGGCGGTCGTAGCATCCCACCTACTGCTGCCGCCACCTCCCGTTGCCATGCGTTCGCGTTTGTGATCGTCGTCGCCTCCACCTCCGCGTAGTTGCCCTGCATCAGCTCCAGCGACATGATCGCTAGCAGCTGGTGGTACAGGTACAACACGTTGCCCGCCCACCGATGGTGGTGGTGGTGCGCGGTGCGTTACAGCGACAGCGCCAGCGCCAGGTGCAGGTGGTACAGCGGGAAACCCGACCCCACGTACTTGTTTACCTGCCCCGCCATGTCCGCTAGTTGCACCGCCCACACGTGGTGGTGGAGGAGGTGGTGGTGCTGGTGGATGGCCACCGCTGCCATCCCCGCCGCCACTTCCGCCAGCTGCTGCCAGTGCTCCTGCCCGTGTTTTACGCCGCTTCTCTGCAGCCGCGCGTTCACGTCTAACAGCAGGGTGTTCAGCAGCCAGGTCCAGGAACCGTTCCCATAGTTTGACCTTCAGAACCATCAGTTCGGTGGTGGTCCCGGCTGGGATGTCCCCAAACGTGCTGGCTACCTGGGCCAGGGCGCGGAGCCAGCCATCCATGTCCAGGCTCTCCTCTTCAGCGTCTAACATTAGTACGTGTGCCTCATTGAACCCGCTCTCATCCTCATCGATGGCCGGTTGAATCGGTTGCATGTTGTTGCGGTTGGCGGCGTTGGTGAGGTTGGGTGGTGGGGATTCGGATGGTGGAGGTGGTGGAGAGAGGGAGGTAGGATGACCGCCGCCTGTGCTAGTTGCAGCGCCACCAGCATGCGCAGCAGCAGCAGCTCCAGAACCAGTGGTACGTGATGTTGGTATTGGTGGTGGTGGCGGCGGCATCGACGGTGGTGGAGGTGGAGGTGCCAGTAACCGCTCTGTCCCGGCCCCAGTGACGGCACTGGTAGTCTGCGGTGGTGGCGCCGCAGTGCGCTGCATGCGAGTAATTCCACCGCCACCAACAGTGTGCCCAGGTGGCGCTGTTGTCGGTACCGGTATTGCCGATTTGGTCCCGATTCGGTCACCTGCTGCTGCTTCACGTCCACGTACAGCAACAGCATGCCCAGCACCGCCATCAGTGGCACCAGCAGCAGTCGATGGTGGTGGTAGTATGCGCAGGTGCCCTGCACCGGTGCCAACTGACCCAGTGGTTGGTGGTGGTGGTGGTGCTGCTGCGCGCAGGGCGCCTCGTTGTCCAGCACCAACAACGCCATGTCCAGATGCAGCGATGTGTGCCGGCGTGGTGTGCTCTGCCGCGCGTTGATGACCACCATCACTACCGTCTACCGCACCGCGTCCCCGTACACCAACAGCAGCAGCAGCGACAGCGGTGCCACACCCAACCGGTGGCGGTGGTGGTCCAACAGCCCGCGTTGTACCACCGTCACCATCTCCCGTACTGCTAGCGGGCGGAATCGGCGCTGGAGCAACAACCAGGTGTGGTGCGACACCTACGGGTACACTGATTCCACTGCGCTCAGGTGCGGCAGTTGGGGCCAATGCAGCAGCCGGCGCGGCCAGTGGATGACCGGCATCACCATGATGTACTGCGCCGCCCCCAATTCCGGCAACATTGACAGCGGCAGCAGCAGTGGTGTCGGTGTCCGACGGTGTTGGCGGCGGTGGTGGTGAGCCACTGGTGACATTGCCACCTGCAGGCGTCGTGCGTTAAGAGCACTGCTGGCGCGGGTCACCCGTGCTGACGCCGATGCGCCTCCACCGCCGTCGCCAAGTCCAGCTGCCACAGTGGTGTCGGCGCGCAGTGCACCCACACCGACAACGTTGTCCGCGGCCGCTGACAGCACAGTTAGATTCGCAGCGTGAACACCACCCGTTTGCGACACAGGTAGCACACCAGCATTGCTGCCAGGATCAGCACGGCGTGCTGCCGCCAGTATCCGCGATGGTGCCGCTGCTGCTGATGTTGCGCAGTCCAGTGTCCGTACAGCTGCGCGGCGCGCGCCACCAAGGTTCCGGATAGATAATGGTGGCGGTGGAGATGATGGCAACGGCGGTATCGGCGGCGGTGATGACAACGGCAGAGGTGGTGGCGGTGACATCCCCAGTAACGCAGCACCTGCCGCCACTGCCACACTCAAAATGTGCGTGCCGACTGCAAGGAACCCCTCTGGCGCTCGCGGTAGGTGTGCCGATAGTCTGCCGGTGCCAGCGGCGGGCGGCAGCGGTGGTTGCGTTGCTGGAGAGATGAATGAGGGAGGGGTAGCAGAGGGGAGGGGTGCCAGCGTGCTGTCTGTCACCGCCCACGGGGTGGGTGTGGACCACCACGATGGCACCGATACGCCGGTGTCGCCATCTGCTATGGCGCTGTCACCGTCACCGTCACTACTGCCACCAGACGCAGCAGAGGACCACGAAACACGTCCAGGGCTGCTGCCGCTTGCGCTGCCACTTTCAGAGCCGTCGAGTACCGCTGCTGCAGTGCTGCGTGGCAGAAGAAGGATAGAGTGACGGCGCCGCTGAGCAGTAGCAGCAGCAGCAGCGGCGGCGCTGCGTGGTAGTGCGGCGGCATGCTGCCCACCTGGCAGCACCGGCAGCAGCACCCTGCCGGCTCCACCATGCCCAGCGCCACCAGCCGCGCGCTCCGTGTCTGGCAGTGGCGCTTCCGCCGTTGCCCCAGCTTGGTCCCGTCGACATGCTGTGCGCAGGTGTTGCCGGTACAGAGTGGGCAGGACGTATTGCCCACAGTGGGTGCATGCGGTAATCCCCAGGACTGCAAAATGCGCGCGGTCCAGCTGCCCAAGATGGTGAGCGGCAACATGGTGCGCGTTGCCGGGTGGTGCCGCCGCCTCATTGAGATGGAGTAGGAGCTGAGTGATTGAGGAGGATGAGAGAGGGCAGCGGCTGAAGGGACACCGTGCTCCGCCCCCAACTACAGATATTGACGGGCGCAACATAATTGCAGGGGTGGATGCAGTAGGTGTCGGTGCACTGCTGCTTGCCGATGGTGAAAAAGCCGGTGCGCCGACAGCATTGCTACCACGGCGCGCCATTGAGATGGTGGTAGAGTGGAGAGGAGGGAGGATGAGAGGGAGAGGAGAGGAAGCGAGAGGGAGGTAGTAGGCGACAAGAGAGTCTTACACGCCAGTCACGTCTGGTTGAACTTGTGAAAAACCCCGCACACCACCGACTGTGATTACGTACGTCCCACCGTAGGCTACACTCAGCCTAGAACCAATCATTGACTGTGGCTACGGTTAGGGTTAGGGTTAGGGTTAGGGTTAGGGTTAGGGTTAGGGTTAGGGTTAGGGTTAGGGTTAGGGTTAGGGTTAGGGTTAGGGTTAGGGTTAGGGTTAGG
>Ga0066256_1005267_pt1 | contig 10823 bp, 4 predicted proteins | sample ThiBio_1000_biof_FD_87107 | JGI IMG/M metagenome (GOLD analysis project Ga0066256, IMG submission 87107) | Wastewater bioreactor microbial communities from Cape Town, South Africa - Thiocy_expt_1000_biof (version 2) | ecosystem: Engineered > Bioreactor > Thiocyanate-remediating >... | reverse complement strand
CCGCGATGGTGTCGCGGTCGAGCTGCCCGATGAAGGCGCCGCGGATCACCGCCGCCCCGTGCACGATCCCGCGCAGCGGGCGGGCAGCGGCCGCAAGCCGCCCTACGAGCGGGCCCACGGCGGCGCCGTCGGCAACATCGAGGCTCACGGAGGGGACCACCGTGCCGCGGGCGCGAATTGCCTCGATGCGGGAGCCGAGTTCGGCATCCACGCTGCCCGAGCGCGAGGCCAGCGTGACTTCGCCGGCGCCGTTGGCACTCAGCCATTCAGCTACCGAAATGCCGAAGCCGCGCGAGCCGCCGGTGATGAGGTAATTGCCCTCGCGGCGCAACGCGAAGCCGGTCTCGGCCGCCGCAGCGATCGATACCGGGCCGTCGCCAAACCCGATCACCACCTTGCCGATGTGCCGCGCCTGCGACATCAGGCGGAAGGCGTCGGACGACTTGTCCACCGGGTAACGGCTCAGCGGCAGCGCCTTCAGCCGTCCGGCCTCGAACTCCTGCACCACTTCGCTGAACACGGTGGCGAGCAGCTGCGGCTTGTCACTGGCCATCGCGGCGAGGTCGATCACGCAGAACGAGATGTTGCGGCGCAGCGCATGCATGCCGACCGGGGTGTTGGCATAGACGTCGCGCTTGCCGATCTCGAGGAAGCGGCCGAACGGGCGCAGCAGCTGCACGCCCCGCTCGATGTAGGCAGTCGGCAGCGCGTTGAGCACGACGTCGACGCCTTCGCCGCCGGTGGCGGCCATCACGTCGTCGAAGAAGCTCAGCGAGCGCGATTGCATCACATGGGCGATGCCCAGGTCGCGCAGGTACTGGCGCTTGCTCTCGCTGCCAGCGGTGGCGAAGATCTCGGCGCCGGCATTGCGGGCGATCTGGATCGCCGCGAGCCCGACGCCGCCCGTCCCGAGGTGGATGAGGATGCGTTCGCCGGCCTGGATGCGGGCCACATGCTTCAATGCATACCACGCCGTCGCGAAGGCGGACGGGATGGTCGCCGCGTCATCGTCGCCGACATTGCCGGGAAGCTTCACCAGCACGTCGGCCGGCACGGTGCGGTAGGCTTCGAGGCAGCGTCGTCCCATGCCCATGACGCGGTCGCCCGGCGCGAGGCTGGTGACCCCTTCACCGATGGCGACAACGGTACCGCTGAATTCGAGCCCGAGGTTGAGCCAGGCCGGATCGGGCTCGGCCTCGGCCGGCAGCAGCCCGGTCGCGGCCATTACGTCGCGGAAGTTCAAGCCGACTGCGAGGGTCTTCAGCAGCACCTCGCCGGGACCCGGCGCCGGAACGGGCGTCTGTTCCAAGACGAGGCCGTTGATCGAGCCCGGTGCCTGCATGGTGACGACGTAGTTGATCTCGCCCGAGGCTTCCGCCTTGATCCGCTGGCGCGGCAGATCACTTGCCTTCACGCTGCGCAGGCGCGGCACAAGGGCGGTGCCGTGCTGGAGCACCCATTCGGTCTCGCCGCGCGCGTCGGTCAGGATCGCGCCAAGCAGGTCGAGGCCGGCGCTGTCGTCGGCATCGATCGCCAGCACGGCGCTCTCGGCGCATTCGTTCGAGATCGTGCGCACGAGTCCCGCCATCGAGGTGCCGACCAGGGCATCCACCGATGTCTGCGTCTGCCCCGGCGCGCTGCGCGAATTGCGCGTCAGCACGACGATTTCGGGCTTTGTTGCGCCCGGCTGGGCATTGACCCAGCGGCCAATGCCGATCAGCGCGGTGGACAGGCGTTCGACCGCGGCCGCGATGTCGCGCCCGGTTGCCGCCTCGGTGAGTCCGTCGACGAGATAAGGTGCGGCAAACACGATCCCGCTGCGGCCCGCCGAAAGCGGTGCCCCCGCCAGTGCGTCGTCGAGACGATTGAAATCGAGGAAGGCATCGAGCGGCGCCCAGCTGGCCTTGCCGCCCGTGGCGGCGATGGCCGTGACCACCGGCCGGGCGGCGGCCTCGGTTTCGGCGATCACCCGCCAGTCGCTGTCGGCCAGCGCATCGGCCGCGGCGGCGGGCAGCGTGGTCTCGACGAAATTCTCGATCAGGTGGTGAGCCGTCGATTCCTCGACGGAGGCCTCGCGGCGCGAGTTGGCCTTGCGCAAGCCCATGCCGTCGATGGAGGCGACGGGCGTGCCGGCATCATCCAGCAACACGTAGTCGGCCAAGAGGCCACTGCCGCTGCGCGCCCGTTCAAGCTGGGCGATGGCGGTGAAGCGTTTCGGCAGCGGGCCCGCGATTCGCATGCGCCGAACGCCAACCGGCAGGTAGAGCGGATACTCGTCCTCGTCGCCGCCCATGGCGAGCACGACGATGGTCTGCAGCGCCGAATCCAGCGGGCCGGGATGGGCGAGATAGGGGGCGATCGTTTCCGCCGTCTCGTCGGGGGTCACGATCTCGGAGACTGCGCGCGTGCCGCGGATATCGACATGCTCGACCGATTGGAAGGCGCCCGAATAGCTGAGCCCATGCAGCGCCGTTTCGTTGTAGAAGGCGGCCTTGTCGATCTCGGCCAGGGTGGGTTCGGTCGCCGGGGCGGCGGGGAGCGGCGCCACATCGGTCAACCGCATATGCCCCCGCGCGCGCGGTATCCAGCTGGCGGATTCGTCGCGAACGCGACTGGCGATCTCGATGAGGCCGCTGCGCTCGTCATAGTTCGTGGTCAGCAGCACGTCGTCTTCGCTGCCGATGAACATGGCGGCGAGGAACTCGACATCGGTCAGCTCGATGACGCCTTCGGGCAGCGCTTCCCGGCCGGCGGCGAGCATGATCTCGAGATAGCCGGCAGCGGGGAAGATGGTGTCGCCCTCGATGCCGTGCCCGGCGAGATAGCGCTCCGAAGTCAGGTTGAGCTCGTTGCTCCAGCTGAAGCCCGGCCCCTTCTTGCGGCGGCCCAGCAGCGGATGCTCGTTTGCCTCGAACAGCAGCGCGTGCGCTTCCTCGGATTCGTGCCAGTAGTCCTGGCGGTCCCAGGCGTAACCCGGCAGGCCGCCCTTTGAGGCCGTACCGCCGGTGACGGCCGGCCAGTCGAGCGCCACGCCGGCGCAATGCAGCTCGGCAGCAGCCACGGCGAGCCCGTGGAAGTCGTCGGCGTCGCGCTGCAGCGAGTTGATCACCGTCACCTTGGCGCCGCGCTCCGCGGCCACGCGCGAGTTCGGGCCGCTCAGCACGCGGCTGGGCGAAAGCTCGAGGAAGGTGTCGGCGCCCAGGTCCAGCGCCAGCTCCACCGCGTGGTAGTAGCTGACCGGGCGCTGCAGGTTCTCCCACCAGTAGTCGAGCCCGAACGAGGTCTCGAGCCGTCCGGTCACCGTCGAGGCGAAGGCGATCCTGGGGGCGGTGAACTCGATATGGCCGAGCTGGGCGCGGAACCAGCCTTCGGCGACGCGGAGCGCGCGCGAATGCCAGGCGGTGTCGGTGTCGATGCGGCGCAACAGGGCATCCGGCGCCTTGGCGGCGATGACCGCATGGACTGCGTCGATGGCGTCGCCGGGTCCGGACAGGGTCGTGGTATCGCGCGTGTTGAAGGCGCCGAAATCGACGCCGGTATCCGCACCGATCAGGTCCAGCACCGCATCGGTGCTGAGCCCGACGGCAATCATCTTGCCGCCGGGGCCGACCTGCTCGTGCATCTGGGCGCGCACGCTGATCAGCCGCGTCGCCTCCTCGAGGCTGAGCGCCCCGGCGACGTGCGCCGCAGAGGCTTCGCCGAAGCTGTGCCCAATAACCACATCGGGATGCACACCACGCGCCGCCCAGGCCGCCGCAAGCCCGATCTCGACACCGAAGATGCCGGGCTGCGCCACGAGGCTTTCGCCCAGCCGCGTCTCGTTCTCGTCGCGCAGCAGTTCGCGCTTGATCGACCAGCCCGAGAGTTCCGTGAACAGGTCGTCGAAGCGGTTGAAGACGCCCGAGAAGGCGTCGTCTTCCTGCAGCAGCCGGCGGGCCATCTTCCACCACTGGCCGCCCTGGCCGGCGAAGGTGAAGGCGATGCGGTGCCGCGGTTTCGCGGTGCCGGACACATGCACGGGCAATTGTCCGCGCGGCAGCGGCACGACCTTGTTCGCGGCCAGTTCGCGCAGCCGAAGCACGGCATCTTCGCGGCCGGTGGCGATCACGGCGGCGCGGCGGGCCCCCGTGGTCCGGTAGCGCCCGAGCGAGGCTGCGATATCGGCCACCGGTCGCTCACCCACCTCGATCAGATCGGCAATCGCGGCGGCATTGTCGCGCAGGCTCTGCTCGCTCGCGGCGCTCAGCGGCACGACGACGGAGCGGCTGGCTCCGGCGTGGGCTGTCGCAGCGCTTGCCTCACGCGGCACGCCTTCGAGCAGGGCGCTGGCATTGGTGCCACCAAAGCCGAAGCTGTTGACCACCACCAGCGGCGCGCGCTCGGCGCTGCCGATCGGGGTCAGCTGCTGCGGCACCCGGATGTTGAGCGCGTCGAAGGGGATGTTGGGGTTCGGCGTGGCGAAATTGATGTTGGGCGGAACTTCGCCGTGGTGGGCGATCAGCACGGTCTTGATGAATCCGGAAATGCCGGCGGCCGATTCAAGGTGGCCGATATTGGGCTTCACCGAGCCCACCAGCACCGGGTCACCGTCGCGGGCCTGGCCGAACACCGTGCCGATGGCGCTCGCCTCGATCGGGTCGCCGACCGGCGTGCCCGTGCCATGGGCCTCGACATAGTCCACAGCGTCCGGAGCGATGCCGGCGCGGCGGCACAACTCTTCCAGCATTTCGCGCTGGGCGGTTTCGCTGGGGGCCGTCAGCGTGGTGGTGCGGCCGTCCTGGTTCACGCTCGTGGCGCGCAGCAGGGCATAGATGCGTTCGCCCGCGGCTTTGGCATCCGAGAGGCGCTTCAACACCACGACGCCGGCACCTTCGCCGCGCACATAGCCGTTGGCGCGCTCGTCAAAGGTCGAGATGCGACCGGTCTGCGACAGCATGCCGGCCTTGGAGAAGGCGATGAAGGCCGCCGGATCGGTCAGCACGTTGACGCCGCCGGCCAGCGCGATGTCGCAACGGCCGCTGCGCAGGCTCACCGTGGCCTGGTCGAGCGCCACCAGTGACGACGAGCAGGCGGTATCGACGCTGCTCGAGGGGCCGTGCAGGTTGAATCGATGGGAAATCCGGTTGGCGGCGATGGAGAGCGCCGAGCCCGTGCCCGCGTAGACGTCCGAGCGGGTGTGCTGGTAGCGCTGCAGGTTGCCGTAGTCGGAGGTCGAGATGCCGACGAAGACGCCGGTGCGGGTGTCCTGCACCTCCTGGCGGGTCAGGCAGGCGTCTTCGAGCGCGTCCTCGACCACTTCCAGCAGCAGGCGCTGCTGGGGGTCCATGCTGTTGGCCTCGCGTGGCGAGATCTCGAAGAAGGCGGCATCGAAGCCGCGCACGTCGCCGAGAAACGCGCCCCACTTGGTGCTGGCGCGGCCCAGTGCGTCGGGGTTCTCGCTGTAGACGGCGTTGACGCCGAAGCGGTCGGCGGGGAACTCGGCAACAGCCGTCCGGCCTTCGGACAGGAATGTCCAATAGTCCTCAGCGCCACGGATATCGCGCGGAAAGCGACAGCCGATGCCGACGACCGCAATGATGTCGTCATCGCTCAGAACGCTCGACACGACTTCACCCTGCGGCACATCCGGTTTTAGTCCATCCACTACGCAGCCCCCCGCGTTCTATGCCGGCAACCCGCCATCATCTGTCGAGATGGGCGGGGAAAGGAGGGCCGGAAGCCAAGTCTGCTGTCCAATTTTGGGACAAGTCAAGCTGCACCGCGGCATGGCGCCTCTGTCTGGAGCCGAAGGTTCGACCGGCCGGACACGCCCGCTTCCGCCCTTCATGGACGGGTGCTAAGCTTGCCGACGGTGCGTTTTCGGCGCCCCAATACAAGATCATTCGTCTGCCAGCCCCAAATTCGTGCGGGCACCTACCACATTGTCGGCAACCTGTTGCATCAAATCCTGAAATGTACCCAGTGCGGGGCCCATATTGCCCGCCGCCGCACCGTGACAGGGGACCGAACCGATGAGCGATAGCCGGCCGCTGGGCGAGGACGAGCAGCTGTTTCACGGCCTGCACAAGGTCGGCGCGCTGGTGCCGCTGCAAGTGTTGCATATTCGCGGCGAAGTCCCCGAGGCGGCGGGGGGGCGGGCGCGGGCCGTGGTGCGGGGCGGGCCCCCGCGGCGGGGGGCGCTTACCCGCGGCGGCGGGCGGGTGCTCCGGCGGGCCCCGCCGTTCTTTTACCGCCAGCCGCGTTTCGAAACCGAGGGAACGTCACGTATCCCGCTGCGCATCGTCGAGGGTGCCTGGGGGGATGTGCTGGCGGCGGAGGCGAGACAGCCGCTGCTCCGCGACAACAGCCCGCGCCTGCGGGTGACCCTGGTGCGCGATCCGGCGACCGCCGGCGTCGTTCATCTGATCCTGTGTGCCGACCATGCCACCATCGATGCGCCGTCCATCGCCAATGCCAGCCGGCACCTGATGGAGCAGTTGGCCGGGCTCGAATCCGGTCCCGCTCCGACCGTCCAGACGCTGCCGCCGGCGCTCGAAGAGCGCTTTCCGGCGAAATCCGACAGCGGCCGGGCGTATCAGAGCTCCATCCGCCTGCCGAACCGCCGGGTGCGGGGCGCCGTCGCGACGCGGGTGATCTCGCGCACCATCGATGCAGCCACCACTACCCGGCTCAAGGCGGCGGCCAAGGCCAGGGGCGCCACGCTGCATGGTGCCGTCTCGGCCGCCTTCCTGCTGGCGATCGGCGACAGCTACGGGCTCGACGAGCTGACTTTCCTCTCCACCCTCGATCTGCGGCGCCTGTGCCAGCCGCCGCTCAGCGCCGATACCCATGGCTGCTACGTCGACATCATCCGTACCCGCCACAAGCTGGCCGGCGGGCTTTGGGGGGTGGCGCGGGATGTCGCCTTCCGGCTGGTCTCGACCGTCGCCCGCGACCACAAGGTTGCCTCCATCCTCAAGGTGCCCAGCTGGTCCCGCTACCGCACCGAAGCCTGGCCGACGCTGACGCATCGTCGCCGGCTCGATTGCCTGACGGTGACAACGGCCGGGGAATCCGGGCTCGGCCGCAGCTACGGCGCGCTGGTGCTGGAAGACGTGACGATGGCGGTGTCGCTGGATTTCTTCGGCCCGTCGATGATGGCGATTGCCAGCGAACGCGATGGCGCCCTCGATCTCTGTGTCAATTTCAGCACCCGCATCCTGACGCCCGAAGACGTCGCGGCCATCACCGATGTTGCCGTGGCGCGGCTGGTCGATGGCGCCGAGGGTGCCACCCGGTCCGCTGCCTGAGATGGTCACCTCCGCTTTCAGGGCTGAGCTCGGCGGCCCTGAAGCCTATGCCAATCCCGCCGTCGCGGCGCTGTTCGCCGGGCGCGGCGAGGGTGCCGCTTTCCTCCGCGCACTCGGTACGGGCGGCATGGCCGAGATGAAATCGGTGGTCATCTGGGCGGGCACGGAGCCGGTGGCGGCTGCTTCGCTGCTGTGGCTGCCGTTCGACCTCGTGGCCGATGCGCCGCGGCTGCAGCCGGCCATCTATCGGCTGCGCAAGTTCCGGGCCCGCACCGGCTACCTGCGGCTCTGCGGGCTGGGTGGCCTCCATACGGGCGAGCCGCAGATCGTCATTTCCGGCCGTCTCGATCCAGCGGGCCGCGATGCCGCCTTCAACGCCCTCATCGATGTCGCGGAGGCGGAGGCGGGGCGCCGACGGGCGCATTTCCACTACATGATGAACATCGGCACCGCCGACGCCACCTGGATCGGGCCGCTGATGCGGGCCCGAGGCTATTTCCCGATGGAAGGCCTGCCGATGCCCTGGCAGCACCTGCCCTTCGCGACGATCGAGGACTATTTTGCGTCGCGGCACAGCAAGTCCCGGCTGAACCTGAAAAAGACGCTGGCACGCGCCCGCGAGGCGATCGCGGTGAGCGAAACCAGCACGGTCGATGCGGACCTCGAAGCGGAGCTTGACCGGCTGGCTCTGTCGATGCACGAGCACGCTCGGTCCAAGCTCGGTGGCGTCGAACTGTTCCCGCCCGGCTTTCATCGGCGCATGGCCGAGTTGGGGCAGGTGCGCATCCTGCTCTACCGGCTGGCCGGGCGGCTTGTCGGTTTCGGCTACCTGATCGAGGAGGACGAGGTCTGCTTCGGCAAGACCATGGGCCTGTCATGGCCGGAGGCGACGGAATACAACCTAATCCACTTCAACCTCTTCTGCTCCATTGAGGCAACGATCCGCCGCGGCGGGAAATGGTTGGTGCTGGGCGAGGGCGGCTATCCGACCAAGCTGCGCTTCGGCGCCGGGCTGGTGCGGCGCACCACCTACATCAAGGGCCGCGGCATTGCCGGTCCGCTGCTGCCCCTCGCGTCCGGCCGCCTCGATGACTTCAATCCGGCCCGCCAATGGCCCGAGGTGGTCGATCCCGCCAACTACTACGATGCCGATCCGGCTCGACTGCCGCCGCCGGTCAAGCGCATCTGGACGCCCAATCCGGAGCAGGCGGGCTGATGGGGAGCGCATTCCGTACCGTGCTTGGCGATCATACAGCCTACGCCCATCCGGGCGTTGCGGCGCTGTTCGGGGATCGCGGCGAGGGGGCGGCCTATCTGCGCGCTCTGGAGGGCGGCAACGCCGCCGAGATGCGCTCCATCGTCGTCTGGGACGGTGAAACGCCGGTCGCTGCCGCCTCACTGCTGTGGTTTCCGTTCGATCTCGTCGCCGAGGCGCCGCGCTGGCGGCCCGCCGTCACCGCCCTGCGACGGGTGCGCAGCCACACCGGCTATCTCAGGCTTGCGGGGCTCGGAGGGCTGCACACCTGGGAGCCGCAGATCGTCATCTCCGGCCGCCTAGATCCCGCTGCGCGCGATGCTGCCCTGCTCGCCCTGCTGGAGGTGGCGGAAGCCGAGGCCGATCGGCGCCGCGCCCACTGCCACTACATGATGGATGTGAGCGCCGAGGATGCGGTCTGGCTCGGGCCGCTGCTGCGCGGCCGCGGCTACCTGCCGATGGCGGGGGCGCCGATGGCCTGGCAGCGCCTGCCCTACGCGAGCATCGAGGCGTACGTCGCCAGCCGCAGCCAGAACCTGCGCTACAATATGCGCCGCAAGTTCAAGCGGGCCGCGGCCGAGATCGAGGTGGTGGAGACGCATGTCGTCGATGCGGCGCTCGAAGCCGAGATCGAAGCGTTGTCGCTGTCGCAGATGGCGCATGCCCGCGTCAGCCTCGGCGGCATCGAGATGCAGCCTACCGGCTATTACGGCCGCCACGCGGCGCTCGCCGAGGTCACGGTGCTGCTCTATCGTCTCGCCGGCCGCACCATCGGCTACTGCTTCATGTTCGAGGATGGCGAGGTTCTCTACGCCAAGACCATGGGCCTCATCTGGCCCGAGGCGACGGACTACAATCTCGTCCACTACAACCTCTATAAGGTCATCGAGACGGCGATCCGCCGCCGCAAGCCCTGGGTGATCCTGGGGCAGGGTGGCTATCCGACGAAACTGCTGTTCGGTGCGCGGCTGGTGCGCCGAACCAGTTTCATCAAGGGGCGTGGGCTGCTCGCGCCGCTCCTGCCGCTGGCCGCCAACCGCCTCGATGATTTCAATCCGGCTGCGGCCTGGCCGGAGACGCGGGAGGCAGCCAACTATTTCGACGCCGATCCTGCCCGTCCGCAACCGCCGGTCAAGCGCATCTGGGTGCCGGCCGCTAGCTGAATTCTCCTCGCTGGTGATGCCGCGCTATTCCGATTGCCAAGTTGCCGGCTCTGCCCTCAGATAGGCCTCGGGAAGACGTGGCGACTTCTCCAACAGGGAAAAAGGCGAACAATCATGACAAACAGGGTTGGCTTGGGGCGGCGGGTTTTCTTGGGGGCGGCGGTTGCCGCGATGGCCGTGGGCGTGGCCGTTCCGGCGCTGGCACAGGACGCGCTGAAGGTGGCGGCGATCTGGACCGTGCCGGTGGAGCAGCAATGGGCGAGCCGCCTTCACCTGGCGCTGGTCGCGGCGCAGGAGCGCGGCGAGATCGAGTATCTCTACTCGGAGAACATCTCCAACACCGACTATGAACGCGTCATGCGCGAATATGCCGAGCAGGGCGTGGCGCTGATCGTGGGCGAGGCCTTCGGCGTCGAGCAGCCGTCGCGCGCCGTGGCTGCGGAGTATCCGGAGGTGAAGTTCCTCATGGGCTCTTCCCTGCCGCCGCAGGAGCCCAACTATGCGAGCTTCGACAACTTCATCCACGAGCCGAGCTATCTCACCGGCATGATCGCGGGTGACAAGACCGAGTCCAATCTCATCGGCATGGTCGGCGGCTATGCGATCCCCGAAGTGAACCGGCTGATGAACGCCTTCATGGCGGGCGCGCAATCGGTCAATCCCGAGGTGAAGTTCTCCGTCAGCTTCATCAACTCCTGGTACGATCCGCCCAAGGCTAAAGAAGCGGCCTTCGCGATGATCGATGCCGGGGCGGACATTCTCTATGCCGAGCGCTTCGGTGTCGCAGATGCGGCCAAGGAACGCAGTATCCTCGCTATCGGCAACGTCATCGACACGGCCGCGGACTATCCGGGCACCATCCTTGCGTCCGCGCTCTGGCACGGTGCGCCGATGATCGATAAGGCGATTGCCGATGTGAAGGGCGGCACCTTCACCGCCTCCGACTACGGCATCTATGCCTTCATGGAGTACGGCGGTTCCCGCATGGGGGGGGGTGAAGCGCTGGGCCGCGCCGCGACGGGGGCCCCCGCCCCGGCCCAGGCAACCGAAATCCTCGCCCAGCCCCTCCCGGCCTGAATCCTAGACACACAGGCGCGAACGGCGCGCCAGACCACC
>Ga0066256_1005266_pt1 | contig 10824 bp, 3 predicted proteins | sample ThiBio_1000_biof_FD_87107 | JGI IMG/M metagenome (GOLD analysis project Ga0066256, IMG submission 87107) | Wastewater bioreactor microbial communities from Cape Town, South Africa - Thiocy_expt_1000_biof (version 2) | ecosystem: Engineered > Bioreactor > Thiocyanate-remediating >... | reverse complement strand
AGCCCGAGGGCGGGCATGGCCCCCGCAGCAAGCATAACAGCGGCGGCAGGAGGGGGGGAAGAAGACCCACGGGATGCCTACAGGGCGGCGCGGGCGGCCGGGGGGGGTGACGCAGCGGTGGCAAGCGGGCGAGGGAGAGCGGCCCCCAGCCCCGACCTCGCACCCGCGGACGCCGCTGCCGAGGCGCGGCGCGTCAGTGTGACGGTGCGCAACCGCCGATTTGCGGCACTCTCCGGCCTTACCGCAGCCGGTTACTTTAGCGATGAGGAGATGGCGCGGCGCGACCCGCAGCTGTACCATGAGCTGGTTGGGCAGTGGGACGCCGCCGCCGCCATGCGCACCGCCCGGCACGCTGCGCTTGGCGGTGACAGCAACGAGTCACGCCCCACGACCGCGTACGCCCCACCACCGCCGCCACCTCCTACGTCAGACCCACCGACGGCCGTCGTGGCAGTGCCAGCAGCTGGCGGCTCGCCTGTTGTGCCGCGGCGGCGGCGCCGGTGGGGTGATGCAGACGACGGCGGCGACGGTACCAGTGGTGGCGGTGTGGTAGACGCTGCAAGTGCGGCAGGGCTGTCATTCCCAATGCTGTCACCCGCTGCCACTGCTGTTATGCCTGCGCTGCCTGCGCCGCCACCACCACCACCTCCTGCGGCGCCGCTGCAGCTGGCAGCGGCGGAAGTTGGTGACGACGATGAAGGTGCAGCGGCCCTGACTGCGGGGCGCGCCGAGTGCGTGGCACGTATGCATGCGCGGTTTGTGAGCGGTGCAGACAGCGCATACGTCAATTACGCGGACTATGACAATGATGGCGGCCTGGATGGCAACGCGGAGGCGGAGGGCGACGCTGCAGATGCGTACTTCTTGTCAGCCGGTGAATGACGCCGTGAGGGCGACGCCGGCAACGGCGGAGGTGACGGTGGCGGAGCCCTCCAGCCCTGTACCAATGTACAGGTCGCCCACCACCCAGTGCGCCAGGTCGCCATCGGCGCCGTACTGCGACGCCGCCACGCCGACGTAGTGCGTTAGACGAGAGTACAGCTCCAAGTTGAAGGACGTTGCGGTGGCCGCGCCGGTGGGCAGGCAGGGTGGCGCGCCGGGGAGCGCGGCGATGCTGTCGCTGACACCCAGCGTGGGCAGGCTGGTGAAGAACCAGGAGGTGAAGGGCACGCAGGGGGAGGCGGCGGGGCAGTCCACGGTGCGCGTGTCCCACAGGATGATTTGGTAGAACAGGGTCTGGCGCGCAGGCGCGTTCGACAGCGTCACCGCCGCCACGCCGTAGCCGTAGTCCACGTGCCCCGAGCTGCCGCATTGCGGGTACGAGCCACACCGCGCCGCCGTCTTCCCGTACGCCAGCGTCATGTTCCACGCCAGCGTCAGGGCCGTCATGTTGGCCAGCGTGCCGTCCACGCGGTCAATCAGCAGGTTGGGCGCCACGTTGGTGTAGATGGGGTTGTTGGGGCACAGGAAGGTATCCAGCTCCTGCCCGCACGCCAGGTCATCCCCCACCCCGCTCTCTGCCATGGATACACCGCCGCCACTTGCTGGCGCCGCCGCCATGCACACCGCCACTGACGACGTTGCATCCCACCACGCCGTGCCGGCGCCGGACGGCGTGGCGCAAACGCCCGGGTTGTCACCCGCGGTTGCGTCGAGCCCCAGCGCCTCCGGGTTGCTCCACTGCGTTACAAACCACGCCGCCGGCACGCTGTGGTTGGCCGCCACCGGGCCCTCCAGGCTGCCATTGAACGCAACGGGCGAAACATACAGCGCCGTTGTCGCTGGCCCTGGCTCCGCCAGCAGCGACGTGGCGCCTCCGGTACCGGTACTGCGAGCCGCCGCCAGTGCGCCTCGCCCGCTGCTCCGGCTGTGCAGCGTCGCATACACGCCGTCCGCCAGCCGCGCCTGCAGCCCAGTCACTCCCGCCGGCGTCGGCCCAGTGGCGGCGGCTGCTGCTGCAGTGGCTGCGACGTTGGCGGCGGCGACGGTGGCGGCGAACAGCGCTGCTGTTCGTGCTGCTGCACCAGGGTACGCCATGCTGGATATGGCAGGAATGCCGTGCTGCAACACAAACTTCAGCGACGAGGATGGCAAGATGGGCATGTGCTGTACTGGTATTGTTGTGACTGGTGTGGAATTGCGCGTGCACTGATATTTTCTGTTTGTGTGTGTTTCGGGTTGCAGCCAGTACCGGTAGTGCCACTGCGAAAGTCAGCAGGATGATCGCCACCACAGCCTGTCCTAGGCTCCTAGCCCACGCCAAAGTCACGGGCCGTGTACGTCGAGTTGATTACACATTTCAATAGTGCGTTGGGAAGCACTGCCAGCTCCCACGTTAACGCTTGGGTGCCGCCGCCACTGCGCCAGGCGCAGGCTTGGGCGTGGTGATCGCCGCTGGAGCCGCAGCAGCAACGGCAGCGGGTGCGGCACCAGCCCCACCAGCAGCCCCACCAGCAGCAGCAGCAGCAGTGGCAGCGCCAGGCAACGGGGGCATGACGTCGGGACCCGCAAGGGATGTAACGCGGCTGCGCCAAATGGCATCCCACTCCTCCACGTCACGCAGCGCGCCTGCCAGCTTGTCTGCCATGGCAGTGTGCGTAGCAGCCAGGGTGGCGCCGCCCGCCTCGGCGCCGTCGTCCCGCGCATCCATCACGTGCCGCGCCCAGCCGGCGTACGCCGTCGTGACGCCACCCACGCCGCCGCCGCCGCCGCCACCAGGGAGCGGCACGCCACGCCAGGTGCGCCGCGCCAGGATGTCCTTGAGTGCGCGGGCTGCGGGCTCGGCCGGCACCGCAGGCGCTGACGCAGCAGCCGCCGCCGTCGCCGCAGCAGCAGCCGCGGCACCGCTGCCGCTTTTGGCGCTGCTGCCAGCCTTCGCACCCGCAGCCGGGGAAGCAGCGGGTGGCGCACCCTTGCCACCTGCCGCCGGCGGCGGCGACGCGGCGCTTGGGCGGGCGCTGGCTTTTGAGCTGCCAGGACGCAAGGTACCAGCCGCGGAGGTAGCTGATGACGCATCACCGGCGCCGCCGCCACTTCCACCGCCATCACCAGGCACCACCACCTCGCCGTCGTCGCCCAGCACCACGTCATCCACGGCACCCATGGCGGCGGCGGCGATGGCGGCCGCGCCATCTGCGCCCGACTTGCGCATGCTCTTGCGCAGCTTGCGGAAGGACGCCTTCTTGGGCACAACGCGCTCGTCGCCAGGCAGCGGCGCCAGGTCCTCCGGCACCACCACGTCGTCTGCCGCAATGGCAAACGTGGCGGCCGCGTGCGCCAGCTCCGCCACAAATGCGCTCGCCGCCGCCACTTGCCGCGCCTGCTCTGCAGCGCCCGCCTCCGCCAGCGCCGTGCGCACCGCTGCCGAGCGCGCCGCCTCAGCGGCCACCAACGCCGTCAACGCACCGCGCGCCTGCGGGTCCGCCAGCGCCACCTTGAGCGCTGCCACGTGCTCCACACGCGCCGCCTCCAGCGGCCGCAGCCGCGCACGCAGCGCGTCGGTGGCTGCCGCCGCGGCCGCCGCCGCTGCCGCCGTGTGCCGCGCCACCACATCCGCCACCACCACGCGGCCCGCCTCCTCCAGCAGGCCGGCAGCGGTGCGCACCTGGTCGCGGAACCTGCGCGCGCCGTACTCGCGCGTGTCAGCGGCCTTGGCGCCCTCGCGCTCCACAAACTCCAGCAGCGAGGGCGGCAAGTCGGAGCCGTCCGGCTTCAGCGCGCGGCCCTCGCGCGCAAACAACGCCACCGTGGCCGCCTTGCTGCCCGTCAGTGCGGATGACACGACGGTCATGTAAGGTGCCGGCGCACGCGCGGCGTTGTACGCGGCAGACGGCAGTGCGCCGCGCAGGGCGTGTGCGGCGCCGTCCGGCAGCACCACCACTGTGCCTGCCGGCTCGCTGGCGGCCGGGTAGGCAGGCGGCAGCGCGGCCGCCGGCAGGCTGGTGAGCATGGACACAAACGGCAGGGAGAAGGGGCGCAGCGCGCCATAGGCGTCCGGCTCCGTCTTAAGGGCGGACAGGTGGACCGCACGCGCGTACAGCGCGTCGCGCAGCACCACCACCACACGCCGAATGCGCACCGCCAGCGGCGGCGGGCCGGCTGCCGTCGCTGCCGCCTCGTCGCGGGCCAGCTCGGCAGCTGCCGCGGCCGCCGCAGCCGCAGCTGCTGCACCGCTGCTGCTGGCACTCGATGGCGACGACGAGCCTGCAGCCGGTGGCGGTGCGGTTGCCGCCGCTGCGGGCGCGCCCGCCTTGCCACCAGCCGCTCCTGGCTTGGCACCCTTGCTAGCAGCCGCCGCGGCGGCAGGCGGCGGTGCAGCCGCGGAGGCAGGGCGGCTGCCAGATGCCGCCGGCGCCGCCGCAGCACCACCATCGCTACCACCACCGGCTGCTGGCGTGTCATGCAGGCCGCGTGATGCACGCAGGATGGCAACCTCTTCCCCCATGCGGCTGGTACCCGCAGCCACCACGCCGATCGGCGGCACGCCAGGCGGCGCTGCGACCAGGCGGCGCAGCTCCTCCAACCGCGCGTCCAGCACGCCTGCCGCCTCCTCGCTGCGCGCCGTGGCGGTGCGCAGCACCTCCTGCGCCACCCGCCGCGGCTCCCCAAACTGCGCGCCCAGGCCGTCGCGCAGCGCGAGAGCGCGCCCAGCGGCGTCAGCGGCGGCATACACGGCGTCAAACCGGCTCGCCAGCGCTGCAGCCTCGGCGGTGTATGCCGCCACCTCTGCCTGCCGCGCCGCCGCCGCGTCTTGCGCGCTGGCCACCACCACCGCCACCTCCGACCGGTACGTCTCCACCTCTGCGTCGTCGTAGTCGCCGCCCGCCGCAAACCGGGGGCACTGCGCAAGGAAGGCGTCTGCCGCCGCTGCCGCGCGAGTACCGTCCGCGCTCGCCGCGGCCGCCAGTGCAGCGGTCGCCGCTGCGGACTCCGCGGCGGTCGACGCTTGCAGCTGCCGCGCACGCCCCGTCTCGCCCTGCAGTGCCGCAAGTGTGGCAGCGCCCGGCAGCACCGCCAACATGGCGTCAATGCGCTCGCCGGCGGCAACCAGCGCCGCCCGCGCCGCCGCCGCGCTGCGGTCAAACGCCACGTCTGCCGCCGCCTCCAGCTCGCGCGCGCGACGCACAAACCGGTCCAGTCGCGCGCGGTGCGCCACCAGCTGGTCGCTGCGCGGCGCGCGCACCGCCACCTCCGCCTCGCCGCGCCGCGGCCAGTGCTGCCGCAGCCGCTCGTCCAGCTCCGCGGTGAGCGACGTCACGCGCGCCGCCGCCAGCTCCGCCGCCAGCGCCACGCGCTCCAGCCGGTACTGCTCAAACTGCGCCAGCAGGGAGTCGCGCAGCGCCACCACCATGTCCGCCACCTCCCCCACCGGCAGCTGCACCGCAGTAATGGTGCGGCCGCCGCCGGCATCCAGCGGCGTACCGTCCGTGGCGTCATACACCACCAGGCCGTCGCCGTCGTCGGCACCCGGCGGCGGCGCCTCCTTGCCCTCCAGCAGGCGCGCGGCCGCCTCCGCCTCCGCTGCCACTGCCGCACTCTCTGCGCGCAGACTTGCCACTGCCTCTGCGGCCGCCGCCGACGCCGTTGCCGCCTCCTCTGCCGCCTTTGCCTCTGGGTCCTCCTTCGCGCCCTTCTTGGGTGCCTTCCGGGTAGCCAGGGCGGCGGCCTTGGCGTCCGCGACCGCCTTTGCCTCTGCCGCCGCTGACACCGCCGCAGGCAGTGCCGCTGCAATCTCCGCGCCGCGCACACGCGCATGCGCCAGCTGCGCCTCCGCGCCGGCGCGCTTGGCGGTGCGCTCCGCGTCAACCAGGAAGGCTCCCACCAGCGACGGGCTGGCCACGATGTTGTACATGCCGTCGCCGCCGACTGCACCCGCAGCAGCCACGCCATCTGCACCCACACCGGGTGGCAGGCTGCCGCCTGTAATGCGCAGCAGCGCCTTGCCGCTGTCACCACCTGCCGCAGCAGCCGCTGCACCACTACTGCCACCGGCTGCCGTCAGCAGCGACACCAGCTGCGCCAGGGACCAGCCCGCTGGCGGGCGGCGTGGGTCGTCATCTGGCATGCCCGCCGCGGCGCCCAGCGGCGACGCGTCTGCAATGCGCACCGAACCTGCGGCCTTGCGCGGCGACATCGACGACGCGGGCGGTGACATGGCGCCATCCCCGCGACTTGCCGGCCGCGTTGGCGACCGCGCGCTGCCGCCTGCGCTGTGCGGCGGCGGCGGGTCAACGGGCACGGGCCCCTCCGCCGCCCACATGAAGGTGACGCCCGGTGAGCCCTCACGCGGCAGCGGCGTGCCGTCAGCGGCGCAGGAGCCGCCCGCGGCCGCCAGACCAAAGATGGCACACAAGGCGGCGCGGTGGGTGCGCAGGGCGTACGCCACGCGGGTGGGGTGCAGGCGCGCCCACCGGCACGCGGTGGCGTGGTACGCGCGGTACCCGCCTTCCACCGCCTCCAGCGATGCAAGCAGGGCGTCGTAGCGGGTGGCAAGGTCGGGTAGGGAGGGCGCACGCGCCGCCGCCTCCCGCGCCGCCGCCACAGCTGCCTCCGCGGCGGCGTGCGCGTCGTCAAACCCGTCCAGCGCGCCGCGCAGCTCCTCCGCTGCCCACTCGTCAGCGTGTGCCTCGTCGTCCGCGTGCTCCGCCAGCGAGCGTGCCACCTCCGCCCAGAATGAAGTGAGCCGGTCAGAGGCGTCGCGCAGCCGTCGGTTCTGCACCTCCAACGCCGCCGCCACACCGCGCAGCAGCGACGCGCCCTCCCGCGCCCGCAGCTCCACGACCGGCGCGCAGATGGTTTCAATGGCGCCGTCCACCGCGGCGTTGGCGGCATCCTGCGCCACGCACGCAGTGCCCAAGGTGGCGAGGCACGCCGCCACGCGAGGTGGCAGGTCAGCCGCCAGCGCCAGCACCGACGCGCGCTTCTGTATGGTGCGGATGGCAGGCAGCGGCAGCACCGTGCCCATCAGCTGCGACAGGCCTGACTCCGACATGCCCGCCACGGAGCGGCCGCCCGACGCGGGCCGCGTGCCACCACCCGGCCGCCCAGTCCGCCGCGACCCAGTACTCCGTGCGTCGCCGGCGGGTGGAGGCGGCGGTGCTGCGGTGCCGGTAGTTGTCGCCGCTGCTGCACCCTTTGCAGTTGAGGCGCCGCCTTTAGTAGCACTACCTGGCCGCCCACGGCCCGTCCCAACCGAGGTGCCACGCTTGCTAGCTGCGGAGCCAGCGGCGGCGGCAGCAGCAGCGGCGCCGCCTCGTGTGGCGGCAGGACCGGGTGAGGCGCTGCGTGTGGCGCTGCGGCCGGCGTCTGACCCGCTCACACTGCTGCCGCCGCTGCCGCCGCCCACGCTGCTGCCGGCGGAGCCGTACGTCTCGGGAAACATGAATTTGAGCAGCGGCAGCGGCGGCTCCACACCTGCGCCCACCATGCCCTCGTGCACCTCCTCCAGCACCTCTGCCAGCATGTCGCACAGCGCGCCCAGCTCGGTGGACACGAGCGGCGGGATGGCGGGTACGCGCAGGAAGGAGGACAGGAGGCGGTGCAGCTTGACAAGGATGGCGGGCATGTCCACACGCTTGGCGGTTTTCAGGCTGTCCAGCGCCGCCACAAGCGCGCCGCGCTCGCCCGCCTTGCCTACCGCCTCCAGCGCGGGCGCCAGTGCGACGGCTTGCAGCAGCAGGTCCACACGCAGGCGCACGGCGGCAAGTGGCGCGGCGTACATGACGTCCGACGCGCGCGCGCCTGCTGCCAACGCGTCGCACTCTGCTTTCAGCGCTGCGGCGTTTGTCAGCGCTGCCGCCGCGGCCGGCTCGTGCAGCGCGTCAGCAAGGGCGGCGCCCACCTCAGCAAGGTGCGACGCGGGCGACAGCGCCGCAAAGCCGTGCAGCTCGCCGCGCAGGCGCTCAATGGCGGCCGCCACGGCTGTGTTGGCCTCATCCTGTGCCGCGCGCACCGCGCCAAACCGCGTGTTGGTGTCGGACGCGTCCTCCGCGTCCAGCGCCTCCAGGCGCGCGTGCAACGCGTTGACGGCGTCCAGTGTGAGGGCGGGCGGGCGCAGCGCAGCAAGTTGGCGCAGAAGGGGAAGGCGCTGGTCGCGGTTGCGTACCGACTGCGAGGCACCAATGTCAGTGAGTGCGCGGGCGCGGGCGGGGGGGTGGGCGCGGGGGGCAGGGGAGGGGGGGGGGGGGGAACCGGCCGGGGGGGGGGAAGGGGGGGTGGCCCGCCCCGCCGCCCCCGCGTCACCCCCCGGGGCCGGGGTGGGGGCGCGCGCGGCCACGGCTGCAGGGGCCAGCGCCGCCGTTACATCTGCGTGCTCCCGCCGGTTCGCAATCACCACCATGTTCAGCTCCGACGCGGCGGCGTCAATAAGGCGGCCCACGGCGGGCGTCAGCTCGTAGCCCGTGTCTATGAGGGTGGCGGACAGCGCCTGCAGGCGTGCACCCACCGCGGCGGCGCGGTCTGCCTCCACGGCGTCAAGCGCCGCGCCAAACAGGTCCACGCGCTGGCACCGCTCTGCCTCCAGCGCCTCCACCGCCGCGCCGTGGCGATCCAGCCAGGCGCGGTCGGCAGACGGTGCGGCTGCCGCGTCGCCCGTCACCGACGCAAACTCGTCTGCCAGCCGCGCGTCCACCGACGCCAGCGCGCCGCGCAGCTCGCGGCCCAGGCGCATCACGCGGTCCTCCGCGGCGGCGTAGTACCGGCGCTGGAAGTCCTCAAACCCGCGTACCGCCTCGTCGTGCCGCGCCTTCCGCCGCTCCCGCATGCGGTGCACGCCCTCGCCGCGCGTGCTGGACACGCCCGTCTCCCGCACCGCCGTCGCCAGCGCCGCCACCTCCTCCACCTCCGCCGCCGCACCTCGCCGCGCTTCCTCGCCGTCGCTCAACCGCAGCAGCGGCAGCTTGGACAGCGCGATGGCGGAGCCGTCCACCGCCGTCACTGCCGTCGTGTTCTTGATGCCATACTTCTTGAACGACTTGCGCGGCACCGCCAGCGACGCCATCAACGGCGTGAACGCCGCCGCCTCACCACCGTCGCCCGCCCGCGCCGTCCCGCCGCCGGAGGACATGATGGCTGTTGGTCGGCGCCTAGTGGCGGCTGCGGCGGCGGACCCGGCGGCGCTGGCTGCGGCAGCTGATGCGGGTGGCACGTAATCATACCCACCGCCCTCATCGCCGTACCCCCCACCCTCCACCTCCCCTCCGTCGTACTCCATGACGGCTATCTTCCGGCGAGGGTGCAGCAGCGGTCAGAACCAGCAACAACCAGTACCAGCGGCAGGCAGAGCACCAGGTAGTAGAGCCCTACCACTGCACAGTCAGCACAGCAGCACTAGCAACAGTAGCACTACGCAGTACGCAGCAGTTTGCCGCATAACACAGGCAGTACCTTTAGCTTTAGTCAGCAGCAGTCAGGCAGTTGCATACAGCAGCACAAACGCAGGCAGTACGAGTAAGCGTCGGAGTAACGGAAACCTTGTGATAGGCGAGTGTCAAAAACCAAAAATGTTAACGCGGGGGTGGGGGACACACGTGCCACAAGGGCGCACACAGATGTAAGCGGAGGAGTGAATTGCTGCCAAAATATTGCACGCGGCTCCGTTAATACCCAATGGAATAGTGACGGCAAGTATTCTTGTCGACGGGGTGTCACCCGTTGGAAAAAAAATCGACACCCCTCTTCACGCCTACTCACGTTGCTGCCAACCCACACAGTGACACACCTCCTCCTGTAGGGCCTCCCTGACTGCCCTGGCACCAGGTGGCAGTGCCCTGAAACGGTAGCCCTGTGGGAATGCGGTTAGAGACGCTGCAACAGCGAGTTCAAATGGAGAACGCGCGGTCTGGCAGGGGGACGCGGCGCGTGGTGCGGCAGTCCGGGCAGTCGGGGCCTCGACTTCCGCACGTGCGACGCGGCCGGCGCCAGGGGGCCGTGCGGCAAAAGGGTGGGTGGTGGTGCACAATCAAGCGGTAGAACCAGGTGCGTGTCTACGCCAGCAGCGCGCCGTCGGCGCCCGAGCCAGCGGGCGGCGCGTACGCAGAGTCGGCGGAGCCGCCAAAGATGGGCGCCGCGGGCGCGGGCGCGTAGCCGCCGCCAGCGGCAGAGGAGGAGGAGGACGCGCCGCTGGACGTGAACACGGTCGAAAACTTCTCCATGTAGCCGCCAAAGTTGCCCTGCAGGAAGGAGGAAGTAGGGTGGGGACAGCGTGTGGGTGAGAGGTGTGCAACTGCGGGGTGCTGCCAACACAAAACACAAACACAAATGCGCACGCGCGCCAGGAAGGCGACGTAGCCCAGGAAGAGGGCGGCGCCCAGGAACGCGCCGCCAAAGAAGCCGCCGGCAATGTTGCTGCCATAGGAGGGGGTGGGCGGCGCGGCGGGGCCGTTGCCAGCAACGCAGTAGCCGGCGGCGTTCAGGGAGTAGCCCTGGTCGCAGAAGCAACGCGCAGCGCCGGCGGAGGTGTCATAGTCGCACACGCCGCGGCCGCCGCACAGGTAGTGCGGCGAGCCGCCGAAGGGGCAGGTGGCGGGGCAGCCGGCGGGGCCAAAGATCATCATGTTGTAAATGCAGTTGGTGGACTCCACCACCAGGTTCTGGTTGGGCGACAGGCCGTTGGAGTCCTGGCACACAAACATCAGGGAGGAGGCGCGCGGCGGGCCGGAGGCGGTGCAGTTGTCGCCGTTGGTGTACAGCACATGGAAGCCGTGCGCCGGGTTGCCGCTCATGGGTGGCGTGTACAGCGCGTTGCGGTACGTGTCGCCCAGGCGGAAGCAGTTGGTGTTGCATGTTGCCCCCGTGTAGCACACCTGGTACGCCGGCGCATACGCC
>Ga0066256_1005264_pt1 | contig 10826 bp, 9 predicted proteins | sample ThiBio_1000_biof_FD_87107 | JGI IMG/M metagenome (GOLD analysis project Ga0066256, IMG submission 87107) | Wastewater bioreactor microbial communities from Cape Town, South Africa - Thiocy_expt_1000_biof (version 2) | ecosystem: Engineered > Bioreactor > Thiocyanate-remediating >... | reverse complement strand
GCTTGCCGACCAGGTCGGGCTCGACGTCTTCGGGCTCGGCGAACACCACCGGGCGGACTACGCCGCCTCCGCGCCGGCCGTCGTTCTGGCCGCCGCGGCCGCGCGAACCAAGAGCATCCGGCTGACGAGCGCGGTGACGGTGCTCTCCTCGGATGATCCGGTGCGCGTCTTCCAGCAGTTTTCGACGGTCGACCTCATCTCCGGCGGTAGGGCGGAGATCATGGCGGGACGGGGCTCCTTCGTCGAATCCTTCCCGCTCTTCGGCTATGCGCTCGATGACTATGACCGGCTCTTCGAGGAGAAGCTGGACCTGCTTTTGGCGCTCAACGAGAGCGAAACGGTGTCGTGGAACGGGACGATGCGTCCGCCCTTGCCGGGGCTCGGCGTCTATCCGCGCCCCGTGCATGGCCGCATGCCGGTCTGGATCGCCGTCGGTGGCACGCCGCAATCGGTGGCCCGGGCGGGGGCCTATGGGTTGCCACTGGCGCTTGCCATTATCGGCGGTACGCCGTCACGCTATGCACCGCTCTTCGATCTTTACCGCGAGGCTGCCCGCCGTGCGGGTCAGGATGCGGGCAAGCTGAAGACCAGCATCAACGTGCACGGCTTCATCGCCGATACGACGGCGGAAGCGGCCGACACCTTCTACGGGCCGCAGGCCGAGGTGATGAACCGCATCGGCCGCGAGCGCGGCTGGGGGCCGGCGAGCCGGGCGCAGTTCGACCAGTCGACCGGGCCGGACGGCCATCTCTTCCTCGGCGATCCGGAGACGGTCGCGAAGAAGATCGTCGCCCACCACAGGATCTTCCGCAACGACCGCTTCCTGCTCCAGATGGCGATCGGCCTGGTGCCACACGACCGCATCCTGCGCGGGATCGAGCTTTACGGCACGAAGGTCGCGCCGCTGGTGCGCGAGATGCTGGCGGACGAGCCCAGGGCGGAAATGGCCCCTTCCGCCTGACAGCGCGGCGCGGACGTGCTAGGACGCCCCGCGAAAGAGAGATGCGATGACCCTTGGAAACGATGAAGACCTCAACGGCCTGAAGGCGATCGGCCGGATCTGCGCGAACGTGCTGCAGCACATGTCGACCGCCGTCCGGCCCGGCATGACGACCGCCGAGCTCGACCTGATCGGCCGGCGCATGCTGGAGGCGGCGGGCGCCCGCTCGGCGCCGGAAAGCTGCTACAATTTTCCGGGCGCGACCTGCATTTCCATTAACGAAGAGGTAGCGCACGGCATTCCGGGCGAGCGGGTGATCAAGGAAGGCGACCTCGTCAATATCGACGTTTCCGCCGAGCTCGACGGCTATTTCGCCGATACGGGCGCATCCTTCACGGTCGGCCGCTCGGTGCCGGCGGTGGAGCGGCTCTGCCGCGACGGCAAGCGGGCGCTCTGGGTCGGCCTGAAGGAAGTCAAGGCCGGCAAGCCGCTGGCCGAGGTCGGCAATGCCATCGGCGCCTTCGCACGCAAGAACCGCTATACGCTGATCGCCAATCTCGCCAGCCACGGCGTCGGCCGTTCGCTGCACGAGGAGCCGACGGAGATCGCCACCTGGCCGGACCCGCAGGAAAAGCGCCGCATGACGGAAGGCCTCGTCTTCACGGTCGAGCCGTTCCTCTCGCTAGGGGCGAACTGGGCCGAAGGCGGCGACAAGGACGAATGGACGCTCTACAGCGAGCCGAGCGCGCCGACGGTGCAGTTCGAGCACACGGTCGTCGCCACGCGCAACGGCCCGCTGGTGGTGACGCTTCCGGGCTGAGAGCCTTCACCGGCGCTGATCCGTCGATCAATAAATGTCGTTTGCCGCGGCCATGTTGCAGTGCAATGGTCCCGCCATGATGCAGCGCACAGCCGTTCTTTCCCGCGAGCCGGTCCGCGCGGCCATTGCCGGCGCGCTCGCCATGGCCGTCGTCATGGGGCTCGGCCGCTTCTTCTACACGCCCGTCCTGCCCGGCATGATGGCGGGCCTCGGCCTCAATGCCGCCGATGCCGGCATCATCGCGGCGGCGAACTTCGCCGGCTATCTCCTCGGCGCCGTGCTGGCCGCCTATGGCTGGGCCGCCGGCCACGAGCGGCGCCTTGCGGTCGGCGCGATCGCCGCGACCGTGCTGCTGCTCCTCGCCATGGGGCTTCTTTTCGGTGTCGCGGCGCTTTCGCTGGTCCGCTTCGCGGCCGGCCTTGCCAGCGCCTTCGGCCTTATCTTCACCTCCGGCATCGTGCTGACCATCGGCCTTGCGCATGGCGAACCGCGCGTGCAGATGGCGCATTTCTCCGGGGTCGGCGGCGGCATCGCGGTTTCGGCGGTGCTGGCCTACCTCCTTTCGCTGGCGCCCGTCTCCGCCATCCCGGCATGGCGGGTGGACTGGATCGCCGGCGCGCTTCTGGGCGCGGGCGGGCTTGCCGCCGTCGCGTGGCTGCTGCCGCGACCGACGGGCAGCGCCAGGGCCGTGCGCGAGCGGCCTATCGCCTGGACGCGGCCGCTGGTGGCCCTGATGCTGAGCTATGGCCTCTTCGGCATCGGCTACGTGGTCACCGCCACCTTCCTCGTCGCCATCGCCCGGGAAGGCGCCGGGAGCCCGCTGCTCGAATGCCTCACCTGGTTCGTCACCGGGGTCGCTGCGGCGGTCTCGCTGCTTGTCTGGAAACCCCTGGAGTGGCGCCACGGCGTCGCTGCCGCCTATCTCCTTGCGATCCTCGTGGAAATGGCGGGCGTCGTGGCGACGGTGACGCTGCCCTTTCCCTCCTCGGCGCTCATCGGCGGGGCGCTGCTGGGGCTGACCTTCGTCGTCATCACGGCCTATGGCCTGCAGCTTGGGCGTGTGCTCGCCAGCGAAAGCCCGCGCCGCGCCCTGGCGCTGATGACGGCGGCCTTCGGCGTCGGGCAGATTCTCGGGCCGCTCGGGGCCGGGTTCCTCGCCGCGCGCACGGGAAGCTACGCGCTTCCCAGCCTTGCGGCGGCGGGCGTTCTTCTGCTTGCCGCGGCCATCACCGCGCTCGGCGGGGTGCTTTCCATTAAATCTCGGTAATGCCTCAGGGCACCAATTGTTGTGCTGCGCAAACTCCTTTAGGTTCTGCGCATCTTCGGTGCGCTTCGCGCTGCCCGGCCTATGAGAAACGAAAGCTATTCCTTTGTTCGTCTCCTTCTTTCCCTATCCCAGATTGTTCTTCCCTTCCGTCATCCTATGGTCGGCCCTCGCCATGGCGATCTGGTACGCCGGCGGGGAAAGTCTGGGCGCCTATATCGGGCTGCCGCCGTTGAAACCGGGCGAGGAGGCGATCATCGGGGTCTCCGTCTTCTGGTCTGCGCCCTTCCTCTGGTTCTACATCTATTATGCGGTGATGGTCGGGCTGTTCGCGGCCTTCTGGTTCACCTACAGCCCGCATAAATGGCAGTTCTGGTCCGTGCTCGGTTCGGCGCTCATCATCTTCAACACCTATTTCTCGGTGCAGGTGAGCGTTGCGATCAACGCCTGGTACGGGCCGTTCTACGACATGATCCAGCGGGGGCTCGCGCGCACCGAGCCGATTCCGACGGAAACCGAGATCTATGTCGGCATGATCGGCTTTGCGGGCATCGCCTTCGTCGCCATCACCGTCGGCACGCTGAACCTGTTCTTCGTCAGCCATTACGTCTTCCGCTGGCGCACGGCGATGAACGATTTCTACATGTCCCACTGGGACAAGCTGCGCCATATCGAAGGTGCCTCGCAGCGCGTGCAGGACGATACGATGCGTTTCTCGCGCACGGTGGAAGGTCTCGGCGTCAGCCTCGTTTCCTCGATCATGACGCTCGTCGCCTTCCTTCCGGTGCTGTTCAAGTTCTCCAGCACGGTGACGGTGCTGCCCTTCATCGGCGAGGTTCCGCATGCGCTGGTCTGGGCGGCGATCTGCTGGGCGCTGTTCGGCACGGTGTTCCTGGCCGCCGTCGGCATCAAGCTGCCGGGCCTGGAATTCCGCAACCAGCGCGTCGAGGCGGCCTACCGCAAGGAGCTGGTCTATGGCGAGGACCATGCCGACCGGGCGCAGCCGCCGACGGTGGCGGAGCTCTTCGCCAATGTGCGCAAGAACTATTTCCGCCTTTATTTTCACTATCTCTATTTCAACGTCGCCCGCATCTTCTACCTGCAGGCCGACAATCTCTTCGGTACCTTCGTTCTGGTACCCTCCATCGTCGCCGGCAAGCTGACGCTCGGCGTGATGAGCCAGATCCAGAACGTGTTCGGGCAGGTGCGCGAGTCGTTCCAGTATCTGGTCAATTCCTGGACGACGATCGTCGAGCTTTTGTCGATCTACAAGCGCCTCAAGGCCTTCGAGGCGGCGATCTACGACCAGCCGCTGCCCGATATCGACGAGCGCTACCTGCAAAAGGCGGCGGTCGAAGGCGAGCTTGCGGCCAATGAGCCGTAAGCCTCAGAGGGCGGCTCCGGCCGCCTTCTTCTCCCTGGCGAGGATGTCCAGCGCGCCGGCATAGCTGACGCAGGCGACATCCGCCTTGCCGCAGGTTTCCGTCAGGAAGCGGTCGAGCGCCCGCCAGTAGGCGCCGGCGTTCATCTCCACGAAATGGAAGCCGAGCTGGAGCGGGATGCGTTCGCCGTCATATTGTTCGGTAAAGGCATCACGATAGGCCTTGAGCGTGCTTTCCTCGAAAGCCGCGCTCTTTTCCGGAGCTTCCTTGCCCTTGGAATGGCGGACATAGAGATTGTAGTCCATGGCGATGACGGGTCGCTGCGCCGCGCCCTCCGGGATGAGCGGCAGGCCGAAGCGGGCGATGTCGCCGCTTGCGACCGGCATGGCCGGCCCCTTGGTGACGAGGCTTGCATCATATATGAAGCCGTTCGCCTCAAGCGCCTTGATGAGGCCGCTGCCGGCGGAAAGATAGGGCGCGCGGAATCCTTTGATGTCTTCCCTTGCGAAACGCTTCCAGTCCGCCGGCTCGCGTTCGCCGACGCCGGCATTCTGCCAGGCGTTTTCCAGCGCGCCGCGGAAGAAGGCGAATTCGGCCTTCCAGTCCCCAGCGCTCCATTTGCCGCCGTCGAAGTGGCCGCAGGCATGGCTGCCGATGTCGTGGCCTTCGAGTTTCGCCAGCCAGATCTCGCCGAGGCGCAGGATCGTCTCGTCCCTGTCCTGCGAAAAGCCCACATTGGAGCGGCCGCGCTTTTCGTGCGGCGCCTGGTACTTCGCGCGCTCGGCCTTCGGGAACAGGAAGGTGCAGGAGAGGAAATAGGTGAAATGCGCGCCGGTGCGCCTGGCCATGGCGCGGCTCTTTTCCCAGAGCTGGTTGTCGTGCGCGCCGTCGAAGGAGACGATGACGAGTTGCTTGCGCCTTGCCGGCTCCACCGCGTCGTCCTTTGCAGAGGCCGTACCTGCGGCAAGCGCCAGGGCGAGGGGGAGAAGGAGGATTCGAGGCGAAAACAAGGACAACATGGCGACCCGTGACAATTTGCAAAGGGTCTCTCATCGGTTCGGAATGCGGCAATCCTTTGATCGGGCTGGAATTGTCGCCCGGTGACGGATATTCCATAGACGGCGGCCGTCGGCCGATATTCATCAAGGGGTTTTCCATGACGTTACTCATCGCCGGTCTCGTTCTCTTCATCGTCACCCACCTGCTGCGCCCCGTCGCGCCGGGCCTGCGCAATGCCGGCATCGCGGCGCTCGGCAAGCCGGGCTGGATGGCGCTGCACGGCATCGTATCGCTGGTGAGCCTTGCCCTCATCGTCTACGGCTTCATCTATGCGCGGGAGAACGACGGCGCGATGCCCTATTTCCCGCCTGCCTTCATGACTCATATCCTTTTGACGCTGTTGGCTATCGCCTCGGTCTGTCTCGCCGCGGGCTTCCTGCCCGCCGGCCATATCCGCACGAAGCTGAAGTTTCCGATCCTCGTCGCCATCAAGATCTGGGCGCTGGCGCACCTGCTGTCGAACGGCGAGAGCTATTCGGTGCTGCTCTTCGTGACGATCCTCGCCTGGGCGGTCATCCTGCGCATCACGCTCAAGCGGCGCATCGCCGCCGGCGAGACGGTGCTGCCCGTTTTCGTCTCGGCGAAATACGACATCGTCTCCGTCGTCGTCGGCCTTGCGCTCTATGCCGCTATCGTCTTCAAGCTGCATGAATGGCTGATCGGCGTCGTGCCGCTCGGCTGACCGATTGCCGTTCCCCGGGGCTTTTCGCGTCTGCCCCCTTACAACGCCGAGAAAATCGGGTAGAAGGCGCTAACTTCAAACGTACGTTGGCGCCGGGCAGGACATGGTAAATCAGGACGACAGCTTTATCCGCGAGGTGAACGAGGAACTGCGCTCCGACCAGATGCGTCTGGTCTGGAAGCGTTTCGGCCGCATCTTCATCGGCGCGGCCGTTCTCCTCGTGCTCGGCACGATCGGCAAGGTGGGCTACGAATACTGGCGCGACAGCGAGGCTTCCGCTGCCGGCGACGAGTTCCTGGCTGCCCTCACCCTTGCGCGCGACGGCAAGAAGGACGAGGCGCTGGCCGCGCTCGGCAAGCTGGAAAAGGAGGGCTTCGGTTCCTATCCGGTGCTCGCCCGCATGCGCTCGGCCTCGCTGCTGGCCGAAACGGATGCCGAAGGCGCCATCAACGCCTTCACGGCGATCTCCAAGGACAGCTCGGTGCCGCAGGCGCTGCGCGATGCCGCGCGCCTTCGCGCCGCCTACCTGCTGGTCGACACGGGCACCTACGAACAGGTTTCCGCCGAGGTCGAGCAGCTTGCGACGCCCCAGGGCGCGCAGCGCCATTCCGCCCGCGAGGTTCTCGGCCTTTCCGCCTACAAGCACGAGGACTATGCGCGCGCCAAGGAATGGTTCGACGCCATCCTCAACGACAGCGAAAGCCCGCGCAACGTCGCCAACCGCGCGCAGATGCTGCTTGACCTGATTACGGCAAGCGGCAAGCTGTCCTCCTGACCTGGCATCTGCCGGGTCACTAAAACGGAACACGTTCATGAGCTTCACCGTCGCCATTGTCGGACGCCCCAATGTCGGCAAGTCCACCCTGTTCAACAGGCTCGTGGGCAAGAAGCTCACGCTCGTCGACGACACGCCCGGCGTCACCCGTGACCGCCGGCCGGGCGATGCCCGCCTCATCGACCTGAAGTTCCGCATCATCGATACGGCCGGTCTCGAAGAGGCCGCGCCGGAGACGCTGCAGGGCCGCATGCGCGCCCAGACGGAAGCGGCGATCGAGGAAGCCGACCTCTCGCTCTTCGTGGTCGATGCCAAGATGGGCCTCACCCCCGTCGACCAGACGCTTGCCGAGATGCTGCGCCGCAAGGGCAAGCCGGTCGTGCTGGTCGCCAACAAGTCGGAAGCCCGCGGCTCCGACGGCGGCTTCTACGATTCCTATACGCTCGGCCTCGGCGAGCCGACACCGATCTCCGCCGAGCACGGCCAGGGCATGCTGGACCTGCGCGACGCCATCGTCGCCGCCATCGGCGAAGAGCGGGCCTATCCCGAGGACGACGAGGCCGTCACCAATATCGATGTGCGCGCCGAATTGGCCGAAGGTGCGGAAGCGGACGAGGACTTCGAGCCGGAATACGACGAGACGAAGCCGCTGCGCGTTGCCATCGTCGGCCGCCCGAATGCCGGCAAGTCGACGCTGATCAACCGTTTCCTCGGCGAGGACCGCCTGCTGACCGGCCCGGAGGCCGGTATCACGCGCGATTCCATTTCCGTCGAATGGGACTGGAAGGGCCGCACCATCAAGATGTTCGACACGGCCGGCATGCGGCGCAAGGCGAAGGTGCAGGAGAAGCTGGAAAAGCTTTCCGTCGCCGACGGCCTGCGCGCCATCCGCTTTGCCGAGACCGTGGTCATCGTCTTCGATTCCACCATTCCGTTCGAGAAGCAGGACCTGCAGATCGTCGACCTCGTGCTGCGCGAGGGACGCGCCGCCGTGCTCGCCTTCAACAAGTGGGACCTGATCGACGACCCGCAGGCCGTGCTTGCCGAACTTCGCGAGAAGACCGACCGTCTCCTGCCGCAGGCGCGCGGCATCCGCGCCGTGCCGGTCTCCGGCCAGACGGGCCGCGGCCTCGACAAGCTGATGCAGGCCGTCATCGACACGGACCGCACCTGGAACCGCCGCATCTCCACCGCCAAGCTCAACCGCTGGCTGGATGCGGTGCAGACGCAGCATCCGCCGCCGGCCGTCTCCGGCCGCCGCCTGAAGCTGAAATACATGACGCAGGTGAAGGCCCGCCCGCCGGGCTTCATGATCTCCTGCACGCGTCCCGACGCGCTGCCGGAATCCTATATCCGCTATCTCACCAACGGCCTGCGCAACGACTTCAACCTGCCGGGCGTGCCGATCCGCATCCATTTCAAGGCGGCGGACAATCCGTTCGCCGGCAAGGCCAAGAAGAAGCGCTGAGCGCTCATCCCTCCGGCAGCCTGTCCTTCGCCACCAGCGCGCCGTGATGCTGGATGACGGCGGCGGCGACCTTTGCCGCGAAGCGGGCGGCGTCCCCTGGCATTGCGCCCGTCGCGAGACGGGCCAGGAACGCGCCGTTGAAGCTGTCGCACGCGCTCGTCGTGTCGACGATCTTCTCCACCTGCGCCGAAGGCACATGGCTGCGCTTTTCGCCGAAGACGAGCGTCGCGCCCTTGCCGCCATCCTTGACCACCTGTTCGGCGACGCCGAGCGCATTGTAACGGCCGATGGTTTCCTCCAGCGAGGCGTCGCCGAAATGGGTCGTCTCGTCGTCGAGGCTCGGCATGACGAGCGTGGCGGCGCGCGCACCTTCGGTGATCGTCGCGCGCATGCGCTCCGCATCGTCCCACAGGCGCGGGCGGATATTGGGATCGAAGACGACGCGCTTGCCGGCGGCCCTGGCACGGCGCAGTTCTGCAAGCAGGGTCTCAACGTCCTCCGGGGGCAGGATGGCGAGCGTGATGCCGGAAAAGACGATGATGTCCGAGGCCTCAATCGCGGCACGCAGCCGGTCGCCGTCCTGTGCGAGGCGCTTTGCGGCGGATGCCGAGCGCCAGTAGGAGAAGCTGCGCTCGCCGTCCTTGAGGTGGATCATGTAGAGGCCCGGCGAGCGGCCTTCGATGCGGGCGACATGGGTCGTGCCGATGCCGTGGCCCTCCATGAAGGCCAGCATCTCGCCAGAGATCGTGTCCGTGCCGACGGCGGAGAGATAATCGACGCTCCAGTCGGACGGCAGGGACTGGCGGGGGGGAAAGGGGGGGTGGCACGGGGCGCCCGCGCGGGTCCTGCGCCCCCGTGCACGCGCCGATCGCCAGCGGCGGCCCCGGCAGGCCCGTTCCTCCCGGTCAACTTCGCCGGAAAGAGGAAATACTGTCAAAGAGTTGGCGGGGCAAGACGATGCCGGCGCTTTCTGCCTGCCGCCGACGCTCCAGGCGTTCGAGGCCGGGAACGTAGACGCCGTAATCGCCGGAAAGGCGCTGCACCTGGCCGGAGAGCCGGGCCGGGAAATCGTCGGCGAAAAGCGTCGGCGAAAGGGCTAGGACGAAGAGGCCGACGCCGGGCGTGACCTCGCCCGCCTGGAAGTCCGGCGCGTCAAGCGACCAGTTCGCACCCGTGAGGCCCGCGGCCAGAACCTCCACCATGAGGGCGATGTTCGCCCCGCGCGCGCCGCCGAAGGCCAGCAGCGCGCCCTGCATGGCCGCGAAGGGGTCGGTGGTCGGCTCGCCGTCCTGATCGAGCGCCCAGCCCTCGGGAAGCGCCTCGCCGCGCGCCGCGGCCGCGCGGATGTTGACGAAGGCGGTGGCGCTCGAGGCCTGGTCGACCAGCAGCAGCCGGCCGTCCGCCAACGGGGCGGCGAAGGCGAGCGGATTGGTGCAGTAGACCGGCTGGCGGCTGCCCGAACCGGCGAGAAGCGCCGGGCCGTTGGTGGCGGCCAGCGCCACGAGGCCTTCTTCGGCGAGGCGGGCGGCATACCAGCCGAGCTCGCCGGCGGTATAGCTGTTTTGCGAGGCGAAGACGGCGATGCCGAAGGTCTTGGCCTTCGATACCAGTTCCTCGCAAGCGGCCGAGAAGCCGTGCTGTGCCACGCCGCCCATCGCGTCGCATTTCATGATGGCGGGCACGGGCGAGGTGATGAGCGGCTCGGCCCGGCCTGCGATGCGGCCGTCGACGAGGCCGCGCATGTAGTCCGTCAGGTGCTGGAGGCCCATGGTCCGCCTGCCGGCCATCTCGGCATCGACGGTGGCGCGGGCGAGCGCCGCGGCGGCGGCCTCCGCCATGCCCACGCGCGCAAGCGCGGCACGGGCGAAGTCGATCGCCTCGGTCGGGGAAAGGGTGACGTCATCGGCCATATGGTCAACCTTCTCTATGGAATTGGCCGGCATCATCGAGACCGGCCGGTCTTTCGTCAACCTTCGAAAAATCGGGGCATGTGCCGTTTACGCTCCGGGGGGTGCGCGTTACATCTTGCCCGAGACAAACAGCAGCGGAGCAGGAACGCATGGCAAAGCCCCATAAGAAGATCGACGACTGGTGGCGCGGCGCGGTCATCTACCAGGTCTATCCCCGCTCGTTCCAGGACACGACCGGCGACGGCATGGGGGACCTCAGGGGCATCACCAGGCGGCTCGGGCATATCGCCTCGCTTGGCGTCGACGCCATCTGGCTTTCGCCTTTCTTCAAGTCGCCGATGGCGGATATGGGCTACGACGTCTCGGACTATTGCGACGTCGACCCGATGTTCGGCACGCTCGCCGATTTCGACGCGATGCTGGCCGAGGCCCATCGCCTCGGCATCAAGGTCATCATCGACCAGGTGATCTCGCACACGTCCGACCAGCATCCCTGGTTCGTCGAGAGCCGCTCCAGCCGGTCGAC
>Ga0066256_1004991_pt2 | contig 10826 bp, 8 predicted proteins | sample ThiBio_1000_biof_FD_87107 | JGI IMG/M metagenome (GOLD analysis project Ga0066256, IMG submission 87107) | Wastewater bioreactor microbial communities from Cape Town, South Africa - Thiocy_expt_1000_biof (version 2) | ecosystem: Engineered > Bioreactor > Thiocyanate-remediating >... | reverse complement strand
GCACATCGCGGTCAACGGCGAACCCGATCTTCTGAGAGCCAAGCAGCTCGACCTGCGGGCCGGGGCGCGGGCCTGGGCCTGGCGGACCGCGACGCGCCGCGAGCGCCTCGACGCGCAGCCTTGCCTCGCCCTTGAAGTTCAGCCGCGAACGATAGACGAACTCGATCTGCCGCAGAAAGCTCCGGTCACCACGCAGGTCGAGAGTGAAGCTCTGCCGCTGGCGGAGAAGCTGATCGATGCGGAAGTCCTCCGCAAAACCGTTGAGGTACACGACCCGCACATTGATCATGTGGATGTCGTTGCCCTCGGCCGTGAAGCGGAGGGTGCTGAACGGTCCCTCGCGGCGGAACCAGTCCTCATTCTGGTTGATCCGCAGCACATCGCGATCGACCAGAAACCCGACGCGCTGCTCGCCCAAGGGCACCCAGCGATCACCGCCCGGCCCGCGCTGCGCCACAGACGGCCCAGCCAACAGCATCAACAGGAGTGCTGCTGCACTCGCAATGCGGAACATTGCCGAACTCCCTTCCTTGCGTTCTTCCCAGGAAATGCGGGCTGGCAGAGCCCGCCGAAAAGCCAAATCATAGAGACCACGCCCGAAGTACAGACGTGCCGGCATCGTGGCCGAGCTCATTGACACGCGTTAGACGACCCCCGCCCCGACGCCGAACCAGTACGGTCCAAATAAGGTTAAGTGGTGTACCACTTAAGTCAACAGGAAGAAGGTCCTTCTAACAATCAGATCATAATAGGCCGATCATTCGGCGGATGTCGGCTGGTGTAGCGCCGGCCGCCCGAAGTTCAGCGAGACTCGTATCGCGTGCACTCTTGGCGAGCTTACGCCCCGCCTGGTCGACGATGAGGCGGTGGGGCGCATAGAGCGGCTCAGGGAGATCGAGCAGGACTTGGAGTAGGCGATGGATGTCGGTCGCCGCGTAGAGATCGCGCCCGCGCGTCACGTGGGTAATGCCCTGGCAGGCGTCGTCGACAACTACAGAGAGGTGATAGCTCGTCGGGACATCCTTGCGCTGGATTACGACATCACCCCACCGCGCGGGATCGCAGAGAATGCGCTGCGCGGTCCCATCCTCATCGATCTCGACAAAATCGAGCGGCGCGCCATCGAGCCGCTCCGCTGCCATCGCGAGCGCGCGCCTCATGTCGAGGCGCATGACGTGCGGCTCCCCGCGCCGGCGTCGCGCGGCAACCTCCTCGGCCGGCATGGCGCGATGCAGGCCGGGATAAAGCGGGGCACCATCGGGATCGCGCGACACCCCTTCGGCGGCGCTCGCCTCGGCAATCTCACGGCGGCTCGCAAAGCAAGGGTAGAGAAGGCCAAGCCCGGCAAGCCGATCGGCGGCGGCTTCATAGCGATCGAGATGTTGCGACTGGCGCAGCACCGGCTCCTCCCACGGCACACCGAGCCAGGCGAGATCGCGGAAGATGCCCTCGATGTATGCTTCGCTCGAGCGCTCCGGGTCGATATCCTCGATGCGCACGAGAAAGCGGCCGCCGAGGCGCTGCGCCCAAGCCCAACCCGTCAGCGCGGAGAGCGCATGGCCCAGATGCAGCGGCCCATTCGGGCTCGGGGCAAAGCGCAGCACCGGGCGGCTCGTCGTCGGCATCCTGCTCGTCTCATCCCTGCTCGAGCCTGCCTGGAAAAACTCCAGCATTCTCCGCCGTTGCCATGCCCGCGGCAGCTACCTACAAAGCCTGCGAACGAGATCGGCCTCAGCGCTCTGCTTCTCGACCATCACAGGCGCGCGGATCATAAGCGCACGCGAGGGCTCCGACATATCATGATCGACCGGACTGGCTTCATCCTCGCCAACACGCGGCTTCTGGCGCCGCCACTGGTGCCGGAGATCCGCCTGCACCTTGCCGAGGAATCTCTTCCGATCTGGCGCAAGACGGAAGAGGAGCTTGGCGAGATGGGGCTGCCGCCACCGTACTGGGCCTTTGCCTGGGCGGGCGGGCAGGCGCTCGCGCGCTACATTCTCGATAATCCCGGACAGTTTGCAGCAATGCGCGTCCTCGACATCGGCGCCGGCTCCGGCATCGCAGCCATCGCTGCCGCGAAGGCCGACGCGGGGAAGGTCACGGCTGCCGACATCGACGCGCTTGCCGTGGCCGCCATGGGCTTGAACGCGACGGCCAATGGTGTCGAGATCGCAGCCACAACCGATGACTGGCTGAGTGGCGCGGCGCCGTCGGGCGATATCGTGCTCGTCGGCGATCTCTTCTATGAGCGGCCGCTAGCCGAGCGCGTCATGGCATTCGTCCGCCAGCAGGCCGAAAAGGGCAGCCTCGTGCTCGTCGGAGATCCGCGGCGGAGCTATTTTCCGACAGATGATTTCGCACCCGTCGCGCACTACGAGGTGCCTGTGACGCGCGAGCTCGAGGATGCCGAGATCAAGCGCGCCGCCGTCTGGCAGCTCCGGAAGTGAAGGAGGACAAGGGCCATGCACGTCACAGGGATCAGCTACACGGCCGTTCTGGTTGCCGCAGTTGCGAGCTTCATCTTCGGCGGCATCTGGTACGGCATCTTCGCGCGGCAGCGCATGAGTGCCGCGAACGGCGCGGAGCGCGGGCCGCGCGCGGGCGGCCTGACGCCCATGCAGTTCGTCATCACGTTCATTGCGCAGCTCGTCATGGCTTGGATGCTCGCCGGCATCCTGCTCCACGTCACGCGTGGCGGCATTCCCCTGACGATGCGGAATGCACTCATCTCAGCCATCTTGATCTGGGTCGGCTTCGTGATGACGTCGCTGGCTGCGAGCAACGCGCTGCAGGGTACGCGTTTCAGCGTCACGCTCATCGACGGCGGGCACTGGCTCGGCGTGCTGCTGATCCAGAGCGCCGTGCTGGTGGCGATGGCGACCTAGCCGAAGCCGGTCGCCCACCGGAACGCGCCTAGAGCGGCTCCCCGCCGAAGGCCGACACGCCGCACGTCACGCGACGCGCCCGCAGCTCGCCGCACACGCGGTTCGCCGCCGTGGTGCTATCGATCGGCCCGGCGATCAGGCGGTACGCGGGGCCGCTGCCGCTCGTCGAGGGGACGAAGCGCGGCTCATAGCCGCCGAGGATCTCCTTGTGCCGATCGGCGAGCAGCATCCAGCTAATGCGAAGGGCATCGACCGACGGACCGGTCGCGATCTGGATGCCCCTCGGTGTTTCGGGTGCGGCGGCCGCCGGCTTGACCTGCGGCGCCCTGAACGCGATGCGTTCGGTCTCGCGTGGCGGTGGCGGACGACGCGTCGGAAGCTCGGCAGCCCGCGGAGGCTCCACGATCTGTCCCTCGATCGCGCTACCGGCTCCTTCGCTCGGCCCCCGATTGACGCTGGCGGTCGCGAGCGGCACCCCCTGCTCGCTCACGCGCTGCGCTTCGACGGCCGCCAGCCGTGCCGCGAAAGCCTGCTCCCGCTCATCGCGCGTCGCAATCTGCGTGCGAAGGGCGGTGATCTCGCGCTGCAGGCCTTCGACGCCCTGGCGCAGTGCGGCAATGTCCGTGCGCACGCGCTCGTCGCCAGCATCGCCGGAGCGGCCCTCGACACCGACGAGCGCCGCGACCTGATCGCCGACCCCTTCGGCAAGGTCTGGGCGAACAGAGAGCATGACGAGATACGTCAGCGCCATGCTCGATAGCACGACCCACACTGCAACATACGGACGCGGCAGACCGCTTCGGCGCCGCGACGATGCATGGCTGGCCGGACTACGTTCCACGATAACCCCCAATACTCCCCCGGAGAGCCTGCCGACCCCTCGGCAAGCCCGCCCCTCACGTAGCCGATCGCAACCCGAGTCGGGGGTGGGGGTCAACGAGGCCCCGGGCAGGATAGAGGGGCGGATTGTGGATTGTGGGCTGATCGATACACTTCGCAGCCGCTGCGTTGCATATCGGCCATTAGCGCGGCGGCCGGCATAAGTTTCAATTCAAATGGAAGTCGCCGGCGGCAATCCGCAGCTCCTGGGGAGAGATCAGCGCTTTGTGGGCCACGGTTATGCGGAAAAGCCGCCCTTCGAGATTGGCTGTCCAGAACCCGAGAAAAGCCATGAGCCGTGGAAAACGCGGATGGAGATCATACTCCTGCCAAACATAGGTCTGCAGCAGGGAAGGATGATCGGGCAGGCGATAGAGTATTTCTGCCGTCGTCAGACTGAAGCCCTGCAATTTCGCGAGCGCATCGCGATCCGCCATGCTCGGCCTCCATATGCCGTCGCTGCCGTCTCTCCATCAGAATATCCGGACCAACGGCGGCCGCAATCCCATTATCCAGTCATTTCAGCGCGTTAGCAGCGGATATTTGTGACTGCTAACACTGCCCGAAGCAGGCCCGCCCGACCCGCTTTTACGAGGCCTGCAAACCGGCGAGCCGCCATTTCCGCTTCCGACGGGCGGCTATTCGCGATTGCGCGAGCTTGGGTCATTTCGTCGAATGCGAACGAGCTAAGGCGGCGACAAATGCTCCGCGCGGTGAATGCACGCCGTTCGCATAGTGAGAAACAGCGCGTTACTCCGGGCAGTGATTGTCAATATATCTGTGGCAGCCGCGGCATATCCCATCGCGCAACGCGAACCATCGCCAAAAATAACCGCAATTCGTATTGCGTGGCGCCCAAATTAGAAATAGAAAGCGGCAACAACCCGAGTTTCGGCATGACCCCAATCCGCACAAAGGGAGCGCGAGGTAAGAAGATGGCGACCGTGAATTACGATAAGATGCCCCTCAAAGAGCTGCTGGATCACGAGGCTCGGATCGCGAAGGCCATCGTCGCAGCTCGCCGCAACGAATTCAGCAATGCCCGCCAGAAGGTCATCGCGATGGCCGAAAGTCTCGGCTACAAGATCGAGGAGCTGGCTGGCGCGGCGCGTACCGGAAAGCGCGGGAACAGCTCGAAAGTTGCTGTGAAATATCGCAACAAAGACAATCCGGAAGAAACCTGGACGGGCCGTGGTCGCCAGCCGAAATGGCTCGCCGCAAAACTGGCCAAGGGCTCAAAGCTCAGCGATTTCGCCGTCTGAAGTTTGCAGATTGGGGCGTGGGCCAGAGTTTAGCCCACTTGCGATAAATACCTTGAACGTGGCCGCCGGATGATGCGCGTTTCGCGCGGAATCTCCGGCGGCCATTTGCTTTTCGGCCGCGACGAGCAGCCAAACACTTCTCGTGCCAAGAGGCCCCCCAGGACGGGGGGACCGTAGCACCCCGGCATCATCGCCCGGAAAAGCGGCGTTCGCGCCTGAACTGGCGGCAGGAAGCCGGCTATCCGAATGTCATACGAATCACCTATCATCCTAGAGAAAGCAGGGGTTTTTCTGCTTTCCACGATCCGGTCGCAGACCGGGGCGTTGGGTTGGTTGCGTCGCTTACCTGCAGCCGAGGTGGAAACCACCCCTGGCTAGGCAATGAGCGAGGGCATGCTGGCGAGTTACTCGAACAGCGCGACTGAGATCCGGCGGACATGGATGGGGCCGCCCCCGGATCTTCCCCCGTCTCGGACCAAGAAGCCCATCCTCACCAGCCTTCATTGCACCCGATACGACGGAAACTGCCGTCCGACCGAGGCCGTTACGCGCGCGTCGCGTGGCGCCAACCCCGTTCGGGCGTCTGGACTTTCTCGGCAGGGAAAGGTGGGGCTTCGCAACGACGATGGAGTGGCCAATGCCGACACGCCGTCTTCCACATCGCAGTCGCTCGGGTCCGACAACCGGCAAGTCCGGTTGGAACGGGCCCCGAAGCCGTAGGCTTTTCGAGTTCGAAGATCTGCGCTGGCGTGTCAAACCACAGCATCCGCCCACTAGGCCCTAGTCACGTACCCGCCGTTACGACGGCCACAAGTCAAAAGCCGGCCCGTAGGCCGGCTTTTTCTTTTTATGACCGCGGGCTTCGTTGATTTTCTGTACGGCCTAGCGGCCGGCGCGCGGTCGCACGCTCATGAAGCAGGTGCGGAACGGAGGCCCCGCAACGGCGCAGGCTCAGCGCTTCGGCTCGTAGTTGAGCACCGGAGCGAGCCAGCGCTCGACCTCGCCAACTGACCAGCCCTTGCGCCGCGCGTAGTCCTCGACCTGGTCGCGCTCGATACGGCCGACGCCGAAATAGTGGCTGTCCGGGTGCGCGAAATAGAGCCCCGACACGGAGGCGCCAGGCCACATCGCGAAGCTCTCGGTGAGCTTGATGCTGGTGGCCGTCTCGACGTCGAGGAGCTGCCAGATGGTCGCCTTCTCGGTGTGATCGGGCTGGGCGGGATAGCCGGGCGCCGGCCGAATTCCCTGGTAGGATTCGAGGATCAGCTCATCGTTCGACAGCGTCTCGTCCTTGGCATAACCCCAGAACTCGCGCCGCACGCGCTGGTGCATACGCTCGGCGAACGCCTCGGCAAGACGATCGGCCAGCGCCTTCAGCATGATCCGCCCGTAGTCGTCGGTCTTGCTGATGCGTGCATCGAGCGCCGCCTCCTCCCCTATGCCGGCCGTGACTGCGAACGCACCGATGTAGTCCTGGCGGCCGCTGTCCTTCGGCGCGATGAAATCGGCGAGGGCGGTGTGGGCGCGATTGCGGCCGGGATCGCGTGCGATCTGCTGGCGCAGCGTATGGAACACGGCGACCGGCGCGTTGCGGCCGTCCTCGGCATAGACCTCGATATCGTCGCCGACGGCACTCGCAGGCCAGAAGCCGATGACGGCATTGGCCGTCAGCCACTTCTCCTTGACGATGCGATCGAGCATCGCCTTCGCATCGTCGAGCAGCTTGCGCGCCTCGGGACCGAATTTCTTGTCCTCGAGGATCATCGGGTAGCGCCCCTTGAGCTCCCAGGTCTGGAAGAAGGGCGTCCAGTCGATGTAGGGCACGAGCTCGGCGAGATCGTAGGCTTCGAAGCGAGTGGGCCCCATCGCAGCAGGCCGCACGGGATCGAAGCTCGTCCAGTCGACCTCGAACCTGTTCTGCCGCGCCGCATCGATCGAGATGCGCTGCTTGTTCTGCTCGGAGCGCAGGTGCGCTTGCCGAGCCTTGTCGTACTCGGCGCGGATGTCCGCAATGTACGGCGCGCGCTCCGTATTCGACAGGAGCTTGGAGACCACGCCGACGGCGCGGCTCGCATCGAGCACGTGAATAGCCTGGTTGCGCACGTAGTTCGGACTGATCTTGACCGCGGTATGCACGCGGCTGGTCGTTGCGCCGCCAATCAGCAGGGGCACATCGAAGCCCTCGCGCTCCATCTCAGCCGCGACGGTGCACATTTCATCGAGCGAGGGCGTGATCAGGCCGGAAAGACCGATAACGTCCGCGTTCTCCTTCCGCGCCACCTCGAGGATCTTGGCCGCAGGCACCATCACGCCGAGGTCGATAACCTCGTAGTTGTTGCACTGGAGGACGACGCCGACGATGTTTTTGCCGATGTCGTGCACATCGCCCTTCACCGTCGCCATGACGACCTTGCCCGCAGCGGGTCTGTCGACAAGGCCGGAAGCTTCCTTCTCCGCCTGGAGGTAGGGCTGCAGATAGGCGACGGCCTGTTTCATCACGCGCGCCGACTTGACCACCTGCGGCAGGAACATCTTGCCGGCGCCGAACAGGTCACCGACGACGTTCATACCGGCCATGAGCGGCCCTTCGATCACGTGCAGGGGCTTGGCGGCGGCCTGCCGCGCCTCCTCGGTGTCGGCCTCGATGAAATCGGTGATGCCGTGCACGAGCGCGTGCTTGAGGCGCTCCGCGACGTCGCCCTGGCGCCACGTCAGATCAGCTTCCTTGCGCTTCGCGCCATCACCTTTGAAGCGCTGCGCCGCCTCGAGCAAACGGTCGGTGCCATCGGCACGGCGGTTGAGGATCACATCCTCGCAAAGCTCGCGCAGCTCCGGGTCGATGTCGTCATAGACGGGAAGCTGGCCCGCATTGACGATGGCCATGTCCATGCCCGCCTTGATGGCGTGGTAGAGGAACACCGAGTGCATGGCCTGGCGCACGGTCTCGTTGCCGCGGAAGGAGAACGAGAGATTGGAGACGCCGCCCGAGATGTGCGCGTGAGGGCAAGCCTCCTTGATCCGGCGCGTCGCCTCGATGAAGGCGACGCCGTAGCCATTGTGCTCGTCGATGCCGGTGGCGATAGCGAAGATGTTCGGATCGAAGACGATGTCCTCGGGCGGAAAGCCGACCTTCTCCGTCAGCAGCTTGTAGGCCCGCGCGCAAATGGCGACCTTGCGCTCGACGGTATCGGCCTGCCCCTGCTCGTCGAACGCCATGACGACGACTGCCGCGCCGTAGCGAAGCACGCGACGGGCGTGCGCGAAGAAGGCGTCCTCGCCTTCCTTGAGGCTGATCGAGTTGACGATCGGTTTACCTTGAACGCATTTGAGGCCCGCTTCGATCACGCTCCACTTGGAGCTGTCGATCATCACCGGCACGCGCGCGATGTCGGGCTCGGAGGCGATCATGTTGAGGAACGTGGTCATGGCCTTCTCGCTGTCGAGAAGACCCTCGTCCATGTTCACGTCGAGGATCTGGGCGCCGCTCTCGACCTGCTCGCGGGCGACCGCGAGCGCGGCTGCGTAGTCGCCGGCCTCGATCAGCTTCCTGAACTTGGCCGAACCGGTGACGTTCGTGCGTTCACCAATATTGATGAAAGTCGCCGCGGTTGCGGGCGCGGACGCTTGAGTTGCAGTGTCCATGATGAGGAGCGGGATCCGCCGATGCTGCATCGAGGCCCGGACCAATTGGCGGTGCGGGCGGGCTGGCGGCTACGTGTATATGAAATCACCGGAAACTCAAGGACGCGGAACGCGGCCAATGGACCGATACGAGTCCGCCACACGGGCGCGCTGAGCCAACCGCGCATCGAAGCGCACAAAAAGCAGAACGCCCGCTCCCGTCGGGAGCGAGCGCTCTGTTCGGTGATATCTGCTTCTGCCGGCCGCGTATGTCGCTAGGCCGACCAGAAATCAGGTGCCGGCGCCCTTGTTGAGCTCCGTCGAGACGTTCGTGAACACGCTCGAAAGGCTGCCGCTCACCAGGTTGAGCGAAGCAATGATGGCAACCGAGATGAGGGCGGCGATCAGGCCGTACTCGATGGCCGTGGCGCCGGACTCGCACTTCGCAAAACGAACGAGGGTCTTCATGACAATTACTCTCCCACTCTGACTAACTCCGCGACCCCGTAGGTCGAAGCCCGCCGTCCATTGTGTACCCGGCTGAACTTGAGGTCACACTACGCCGCCCGAATTAATGACAAGTAAAAATGACATATTTTCGCGAAAGAAATCCGCATTGGCAAATAACACATTAAATCTATGAGCGATGTTCTTTAGTAAACATCACCAATATCCGCTCAAATATCATGGATTTTATTTTACACTACATCGCACGATTGGCAGTCACTCCGCGTATATCGTGGTTTATTACCAGTTAATATGATCATACAGAAAGTCATATGCGAGCATTTTGCCCACGCAGCACCCGAGCGGCCTGCTCGCTAGCCTGTCCAGACTGCCCCGGCGCACCAGATCTGCAGGAATGGCGGGCGCGCGCGCCAAGCGGATGCTTGGCCGGCTGCCGGCAGCGTGCTTCCATGCCCATCAAGAGTGCAAGAGCTGCTCGCCGACAGACAGGGAAGGAACGCCTCAATGAAATTGGGAGATGCCATAGCGACGATCCTCAAACAGGAGGGCGTCGAGTACATCATCGGTTATCCCGTCAATCACCTCCTCGAGCACGTAGCGAAGTTCGATATCCGCCCGATCATCGTCCGCCAGGAGCGGGTCGGCCTCCATATGGCCGACGCCGTGAGCCGTGTGACCTCGGGCAAAACCATCGGCATCTTCGCCATGCAGCACGGCCCTGGCACGGAGAACGCCTATGGCGGCGTCGCACAGGCCTGGAGCGAGAGCGTCCCCATCCTCGTGCTGCCCATGGGCTACCCGCGCCGCCTGGCCTGGGTCGAGCGCAACTACAATGCCTCGGTTTCCATGCGCTCCATCACCAAGACCGCCGAGCCGATCACCTCCGCCAAGGAGATCTCGAACATCTTCCGGCGCGCCTTCCAGAACCTGAAGTCGGGGCGCGGCGGCCCAGTGCTCGTCGAAATCCCGACCGACCTCTGGAATGAGGAGGTCGATCCCAAGGATTACATCGTGCCGCAGCGGATCCGCACCGGCACCGACCTCTCGGCAGTGGCCGAGGCCGCGAAGATGCTCGTCGCCGCCAAGCGGCCGGTCATCTATGCCGGGCAGGGCGTGCACTGGGCCGAAGCTTGGACCGAGCTCAAGGAGCTTGCCGAGCTCCTCGCCATCCCCGTCACCACGAGCCTCGAAGGCAAGAGCGCCTTCCCCGAGACGCATCCTCTGTCACTCGGCTCGGGCGGTCTCGCGATCCCCCAGGCCGTGCGCACATTCCTCGACAAGTCGGACCTCATCTTCGGCATCGGCTGCTCGTTCACCGAGACGAACTTCGGCGTCAAGATGCCGGCCGGCGCACGTATCATCCAGGCGACGCTCGATCCCGGTGACATCAATAAGGACGTTCCCGTCGCGCTCGGCATTGCCGGCGACGCCAAGATCGTGCTCGAGGCCATGCTTGCGGAAGTGCGCAAGCTCCACGGCAACAAGCCGAAGGATGCCAAGGCCGTCGCCAAGGAGATCAGCGACACGAACGAGCCCTGGCTTGCGAAGTGGATGCCGAAGCTCACCAGCAACGACGCGCCGCTCAATCCTTATCGCGTGCTCTGGGAGCTGCAGAAGACCGTCGATGTCGCGAATACCATCATCACGCACGACGCCGGCAGCCCGCGCGACCAGCTCTCGCCCTTCTGGAAGGCGATCACGCCGCTCTCCT
>Ga0066256_1005262_pt1 | contig 10829 bp, 9 predicted proteins | sample ThiBio_1000_biof_FD_87107 | JGI IMG/M metagenome (GOLD analysis project Ga0066256, IMG submission 87107) | Wastewater bioreactor microbial communities from Cape Town, South Africa - Thiocy_expt_1000_biof (version 2) | ecosystem: Engineered > Bioreactor > Thiocyanate-remediating >... | reverse complement strand
CCCAGCGGCGATGGCTCCGGCCAATCGTCCTTTGGCGATGCGGATTGTGCGGGGCGTGGGCGCGCAGCGCCGTCCTTCAACGCACGGTCAATTTTGGCGGTTACGCCCTCCGGCGTCCAGGGGTCGCTGGGCTTGAACGAAGGCATTGCCAAGGCAGCTTCGAGCAACTTGTCCCGCGCAGTAACGTGCTGCAATTTGCCCCCTGCCACCAGCGCACCGATTTTCAGCCCCGCCGAATTGAGCGCGTTTTCCTGTTCGCCATTCCCAGCCGTTCGGATTGCAGTGCACTCCCGTGCCAGCGCCGCCAGCCCGTAAGACGTATCGGCCCCAGCATCGCGTCCGCGTTGCCCGGAAATGATTCCGACAAGTTTGGCGGGAGCGGAAACAGGTTCCCGTTCATCGGCCCAGCGATAGTGCCGTCCCGAAGGGTGAAGTGAAGGCGGCAGAATGACGTAGCCGCCTTCGCCCCGGACCTCTGCCCCCGGAAGGGAGGGGAATGGCCACCCCTTGCGCGGGTGCCGTTGCGCGTTGCGGACTGCCTGCGCGGGATCGTATCGCCAATGGAGGTGAAAGCCCTTACCGGTCGCGACCTTGCGCGTTTGCGGTAATGCAGGCGCGGATGCGGTGAACGCGTCGGGATCGTCAACATCCAGCACCCACACGCCCGACGCAGCTCCGGTCGGCATCCCGATCATGGCGGCAGGCCATCGCTCCCACCATCCGGCAATCTTCGCCAGTTGCGTACTGGCATCGTGAAAGCCGCGCTCAGTGAGGGGGCGCTTGCTCCGCGCATCACAAGGAAAGACTGGCACGCCCTTGGAGGCATAGGCCAGTGCGGCGGTTTGCAGGTCGGGGCCATCCTTCATTGCCCCATCTCCTGCAACAGGGCCGCGGCCATCATCGCCAGCCATTCCGGCCCGCAATGCACCGCCAGGATCGGGAATTGCGGCCCGCAGGCATCAAGGATATAAAGGGATAGCGAACGCCCACCACAGCAATCGCGCGAAGCCCCGCCGCCCACCGGCGGGGTTTTGCATATCCGGGGCATGGCGGTTACGCCCCCCCGTCGATCAGGCGGCGCAAGCTGGCGGCTGGAATCAGCGTCCTCTTTCCGATCTTTCGGGCTTCCAGGCGGCCCTCGGCAATGAGCTGATAGAGGCGGGTCTTGCCCAGTGTCGAAACGCGGCACGCCTCGCTAACACTATAGGCAAGGGGTTCGGGTAGGGTGTTCATTCGCTCGGCTCCGTTCGTTTTTGGACGGTGCCGATTTGTCTGTCGCCTGCTGGGTCTAGTCAGCCGGATAGCGCCGAAATCAGCCGGAAAATCTCACTCTGCTATTTTCCGGCTTTACCCAAACGATCAAGCAACTGTCTTACAACTGGCTGCACCTGAGTACGGCTGGGTTCGGGCTTTCCCTGTTTGGCTAAAGCGTCGAATACCGCTTTCATAAGCGCTTCCTGAGTTTCTGGCACCCCATTTTCGTGAATATAGAACGCCAGTTCTTCGGCGAAGTCTGGCCACCATATTGCCGGAGGCCTCCCTCTCGAGCCATGAGAGCGTTGCGACGGTAAGATCTTGTCAATGTGCGTCGATTCGATGCGATCATGCCAGCTCGGCACGGCAACTGCGGGCAGCCCGGTAGGATCAAAAAAGACGGCGTAAGCGCTTCCTTCCCGGTAAGAATATTCGCTGTCCATATAAGCAAATCGGAAGTCAGCAGCCACCGGGTCAAAGGAACGAAAACTTCTTCCTGCATTGTGGAAATGTGCCCAAAATTCGCGCGGTATTTCTGCTGGCGGACCCACATGATGGTGAAAATCCAATGTCGCGATAATTTTTTCGGCAGAGATAGGCCCGGTATCGAGGGTGGAATCAATGCTGCATGTCGTGGACCATGCCTTGATCACGCCGTCTTTTAGGCGTGCTGCCAGAGTTTCCAACGCCACTTGTTTGCATATTTCAAAACTGGCGTAGTCTTGCCGCCGGTCATACTCTCCCGCCAAACGCTCGAACGCGTCGCCTGCCGACACCAAACGCTCAAGAACGGCGAATTCGTTCATGCCCGCACTCCGCAGCGGCTCCGATGCAAAGTCGGGGAAGCGTGTCGGAGTGTCGCGCTTGTCGGCTGGCCAGCCTATCCCCAAGTACAAAGGTGAGAACAAATCGGGAATTTACAAGTGTAGATCGCGCGGGCAGCCAAGAGTGCGCCGTTTAGGTCAGCGCACCACCGCGAATGACTGCCGGGAGCTTGGCATCCAGCTCGCCGAACAACACCACTGCCGCGCTGAAATCGAAGCTCTGTTCCTCCAGCCCAAGGTCCCCCGTCTGTAAGGGCTTGGACACGAATTTATCACTCAGCAGGGACAGCAACGCCCGCTTGTATTCGGTATCCGGGTTGCCAGCGAGTTGCTCGCCCTTGGTTTCGATAACCACCACCCGGTCCCGCGTCCCATCCTGAAGCGCGGCGAACAGGAAATCGGGATAGACATTGCCGCGCCGCCAGCCGCGAAGGGCGTAGTTCCGGCCACGCGGTTCGTTGCGGTGCCACCAGCGCACGGCGTCGTCCCGGTCCAGATAGACGGCGAATTTGCGTTCCGCGTCATTCAGCTCCGCCGCATAGATGGGCAGGAACAGGCTGCGCTCCAGCGGGCCGCCGTTCGACGCGCTCAATTGCGGGGCATCGGCTGGCAGCGTCGTCCACACTTTGGCGGGCGCAATCCAGGCGCCGTCCCCGCCCCGCAGGCCAAAGCGGATCGCCCCGCTTTCCAACCCAGACGCGAACAGGGCTTGCGCCTGCCGGTCCCGTTCCGCCGCCAGATCGGTGCGAAGTTCGGCCACGATGAAGGCGGAAAGGCGGCCTATCAGCGCATCGTCCCAACCGCGTGTCTCTAGCCCCCTCGCCAGCGCAATCACGATATCCCAGGCGGCAAAACTGTTGGGCACCAGATCGGCAATGGCGCGCACGGCATAGGCCGCGTCGAATGCGGCGGCATTGGCCAGCACGGTGGCGGAAATCGTTTCCACGCCATGTTCACCCGCTGCCAGCCGCATAAACTGATTGTCGGGCGGGCGCGCATCCTTGGGGAGCCTGTCCGCCAGCGCCGCCACATCGAACGCCGCCCAATCCACCAGCGGGAACAAATCGGTTTCGGCGTCCAGCTCCCGCAAAGGGAAGCCCTTTTCCGCCACCAGCACGCGCGGCAGGGCAATGCGGAGGGCCTTGAAGCCGTCGCGCCGTTGCACGGGCCGCGCCACACCCGCGCCTTTCGTATCCCCACTGGCCAAATGAACGTCGCGGGCCAGATCGCCCAGCCCGTCATTCTCCAGCCCCTTCTTGATCGCCGCCACGGTGGCCGCCGTGTCCGCCCTGTGCGCGAACACATAGCATTCATCCAGCACAGCCACGCCCGTCTTGGTGGCGTGCGGCTGGCGCAGGATGCGCCCGACAAGCTGCGTCATCGCAGATTCATTGCCATTGGCCACATAGGCAAAGGGGCAATCCCATCCTTCGGCCAGCGCCGCCTTGGTGATGATCGCCCGCACCGGGGACTTGTGACTCAAAAGGTCGCGGTTTTCCGGCTTGTCCAGATCGTTGCGTTCGGCGGTCTTGAACGCAATCTGATCGTCCTCCAGCCCGGCCACGGCCTTCAACCAGTCGCGCGCGGCGCTGGCATGGATGAAGTCTGCATTGTCCGCTTGTTCGGCCCCGGTGCGTTCCACCTGCACCAGCAATATGGGGCGGATATAGCGCCCGCCATCGCCTTCATATTCCCGCGCCGCCCGTTCCAGCATGGCCAGCCGGTCCCAAGCCGCTGCAAGCGTGGCCTGCCATTCCCCGGAAGGCAGCGGCGCGACATTCATGGGCATCTTTATCATGCCCTCCGCCTCCAGCTCCCGGCCGGAAATTTCGCACAGGATATTGGCGGTGCGGCCCGGGTTGCCGGGGCGGGCCTTCCCATCCTTTGGCGTGGCCGCAAACCCCCGCACAAAGCGCGGGTTGAAGCCCTAGAGGGGGGGAAAAGCCAGATCCGAAACAGCCCCGTGCCCCTCCACAGTGTCATAGATCGAAAGGCTGGGCACCGCCGCCAGCAAGTCCGTGTATGCGCCCTGATCGCCATGGGGCGGGACAAAGCCATGCACATCGCCCCGGTCGCGGAACAGGCGCAAGCTGTCCTGATTTTCGCGGTTGGACGATTGCAGCATCAGCACCATGACACACAGGTTCGCGGCAGGGTCGGCGGCATTCAGCGGATCGCCCTTTTCAAGGATGATCGTGCGGTTGGCCGATGCCCGGTCCAGCGTCTGGCGATAAGCGTGGTCCCGGTCGCGCAGCGCTTTCAGCGTCTGCGAATAGATCGCCTCATTGGGCACGATCCACAACACCATGCCGGTGTTCGCGCCGACATAACGGGCGAATATACGCGATAGCGCGGCGCAGGCCAGATAGGTCTTGCCGCCGCCCGTGGGCACTTTCAGCGTGACATTGGGCACCGGCTGGCCATCGCCCGATATGCGGGGAGAGTAAGCCCGCCCACCCGGCACACCCTTGTCCGCCGCCAGCCGCTCCCAAGCCTTGGCGGGGAAATCGGGCAGGTTGCCAACTGGACGGCCCCGGCTTTGCTGAAAGGCGATGTAATCATCCACCTCTGCCCGCTCTTCGGCCAGCCGCTCCAGCCAGGCATCCAGCGCCGCCAGCGCCTTGGCCTGATAATCGAGTTCGCGGAACGCCACCTAAGCTGTCTCCAGCCGGTAGAGCGCGAAGGGCAGCGGGGCATAGTCCACGTCCAGCCGTTCGCGGGCCAGCAATTCGCGGCTCACGAATTTGGCGGGGGCGAACACCATATGATTGCCGGGGCTGCTTGCGGCAATCGCCCGCGCCTTGGCGAGCGAAAGGGCGGCGTCCGCGCTTTTCAGCCAGTCCCTGTCCGGCTTGTAGATCAGCCAGTAAGTGCGGCCCGCGAACACGCCCAGATTATGCACGCCATCGCCCACTTGCTGGCTGGCGGCCACCATATCCCCTTTGGCAAAGGGCGTGGCGGTGGCGGGGTGCCACAGCAGGCCCGCCATAGCCTCCAGCGTGGGCAGAGCATCGCCGGAAAGGATGGCGTCCATTTCGATGGGCGCGCCCAGCGTGCAATAGGTGAAGGTGCCGCCCAGCCCCGGCGTGGTTTCGGCCACGTCGCGCTCGCCAGTCACGATCAGCGCGCCGTCCTTCACCTTTTTAGCGATCCGATCATATTTCGGGCCGTCCAGGGTTTCGATGGCCTGCACTTTTTCCAGCAGGGTGTTGGCCCGCTTCAGTTTGGAAAAGGTGATGGGTTCGCGCAGCAATTCCTCCCGCTGCGTGCCGGTGAAGGCATAGCCATTGATGACGCGGCGCACCCGTTCCGCCGTCAACGTGTCGGCATACTCCTCCCCCTCCACAAGGATGAAGTGGCGGTTGCCGCCATCCCGCGCATTGGCGGCCAGCACAGCATGGGCTGTGGTGCCAGACCCGGCGAAGGAGTCGAGAATTAGGGCATCGTCGCTCGCGGCAATTTCCAAAATTGCTTCAATCAGTTTCCGAGGCTTAGGCGTCTCGAATGGCGCGACTCCTCCGAAAATGGACTGAAGCTCATACTTTGCATTTCTGTTGTGCCCGAAGCGGCCAAGGTCGATCCACAAGTCAGAGGGCGGAAGCCCTTTCATGTCCTTAAGGTAGCTACGCCGAATGATCCGCGTTTCATCATCACTGATACGAATTTCGCCAGTCGCCATCCGACGCTGCATTTCGTCTCGATCCCAACGCCAGCCGTTGCGAGGGGGCGGGATAACCTTTCCTGACCTAGTAGTGACGTCATAGACCAAGTTTTCTCGAAAGTTAGGGGAATCGACGGGGTTCCCGTCAAACCAAGGTCCATCGGGGTCATTATCCGGATTTTTGAAATGCTTCCGCTTTTCCGGCGCATCAATCTTTGCAGGTCGCCACCACTCCGACTTGCTATATACTAAAATGTAATTCTTATCGGTCGAGAATCCTTTGGCGTCGTTATTCGAGTTGTCAGAAGACCGCCAAGCGATATCCGCCTGAAAACAGTTGGCCCCAAAAATTTGATCCAGCAGCAGCTTCGCTGCGTGGGCTTCGTTATCGTCCAGCGTGATCCACAGGCTACCATCCTCCGCCAGCAACTCATGCAACAGCTTCAGACGCGGCCACATCATGCACGCCCATTTGTCGTGGCGCAGCCCGTCCTCCAGCCCGATAGGATTGTCATTTAACCATTCGCGGATCATCGGCGAATTGACGTTATCGTTATAGGCCCAGCCTTCGTTGCCAGTATTGTAGGGCGGATCGATAAACACGCAGTCCACCTTGCCCGCATACATGGGCAGCAACGCCTTCAGCGCGTGCAGATTATCGCCGTGGACGATCAGGTTGCCATCCAGCCGCGCATCGCCAACGCCCTTGTCGGCGTGCATTTCGAGCGGACGGAAAGGCACCGTCAAATGGTGATTATAGACGAATTCCTTACCCCTGAATTGCAGTTCCGGCACGCGCAGCTCCCCCCTGTCAGCGTGACGGGTCTAGCATCCGCCGCTCGCCCCCTACAAGGCCGCCTGGGTCTTTGGCTGCACATTGGCGAGATACGATTCTAGCCGTTCATCCGATCGGGAAACGAGACTACTTCCGCACCCTTGCGCAGCGTATCAAGATAGTCGCTCCACCACTGCGCCATTTCCACGCGCTCTTTCCAATGCGCACCGCGATGGTACGCCGCCCGCACCTTGTCGCTGTCGCCATGGGCAAGTGCGCGTTCGATGGCGTCGGGATTCCACTTGCCGCTTTCGTTCAACAGCGTGGAAGCCATGGCGCGGAAGCCGTGCGCCGTCATTTCATCGGTCGCATATCCCAACCGCCGCAATCCGGCATTGATCGTGTTTTCGCTCATGGGGCGGGTGCGAGTGCGCACGGACGGAAAAACATACCCTGTCGGGCCAGTGACAGCCTGCACTTCGCGGAACAGTTCGACGGCTTGCCGTGACAGGGGGACGTGGTGCGTCTTGCGGGACTTCATCTTGCCTGCCGGGATGATCCATAGCGCGCCATCCAGATCGAATTCGCTCCATTCGGCATGACGTAGTTCACCGGGGCGGACGAAGACGTGGGGCGAAATTTGCAAGGCCAGCTTCGTAATGCCGCTTCCATCATAATCATCGATAGCCCGCAGCAGTTCGCCCGCTTTCTTTGCATCGGTGATCGCGCCGTAATGTGAGACAGTGGGAGCTGTCAGCGCGCCGCGCAGATCACGGGTAGGGTCAGACGCCAGCCGCGCCGTTGCCACGGCATAGCGGAACACCGCCCCTGCAAGTTGCAGGCTACGCCTTGCGCTTTCCAGCTTCCCCTTGCCTTCGATCCGACGAATAGCTGTCAGCACGTCCGCCGGTTCAATTTCGCCAATGGGCAGCTTGCCGATTGAGCCGCAGACAAGCGAAAGCAGATATTCGCTGCGAACGGCGGTGGCAGGTGCCCAGCCCTTTTGCCCGTCCCGCCTGCGCTTTTCGCAATACTCTTTGCAGATCACCGCAAATGTGTCGGCTGCCTGAAGACGCGCACGGACCTTCTCACGCTGCTTCTCGCGCGACGGATCTTTACCAAGGGCGATCAGTTCCCGCGCTTCCTCGCGCCGCCTGCGCGCTTCGCCAAGCCCAATTTCGGGATATGCTCCGATAGCCAGCAGCTTTTCGCGCCCATCGATCCGATATTTGAGCCGCCAAAGTTTACCCCCGGCTGGCGTCACCAGCAGGAACATGCCGTCACCGTCCGCCAGCTTGACTGCCTTGGGGCCGGGCTTGGCATTCCGGATTGCTACGTCTGTCAAAGCCATAGGATTCGCCAGCCTCTCCGGGGGTCGTACCCCCAATATACCCCCAAGCGTGGGGGTATCGAGTCAGCCGTTTTGCAAATACCCCCCAATTATACCCCCAGCAACTTGCGACTGGGCACGAACGCGAGTGAACGCTTACGGCCTGATAACCGCTAAATACCTTGGATTTTCGGGGTTTGTCTAGACGCCAGTGAACATGGGCGAACAGGAAAATGGAGCGGGTGAAGGGAATCGAACCCTCGTCGTAAGCTTGGGAAGCTTCTGCTCTGCCATTGAGCTACACCCGCTGAGCCGGCGGCCAATTGCCACAGCTGCGCCGCCCTGGTCAACGCATGTTCTTGCGATCGCTTGGTGGGCCCACCTCTTTTTACGGATTCGCCTCCACCCCTGCGATCGGAACCAGCGTGACCGAGTTGTTGCGAAGCTGCGGCACGATGATGAGGCGACGTTTGGCGTCCAGGCCAATGGACGCAGGGCGTTCGACCTCGGCGAGCGGTTTGACCTGCCCATCCGCACCGATATGCAAGAGGAGGTTGTTCGAAAGGCTCGAAACGACGAACGCCCCGTTTTCCAGAACCGCGATGCCGTCATTCCCATCATGTCCCAGATCGATTGTGCTCAGGAGCCGTCCTTCGGGCGATCGGATGAAAATAAGCGTGCTCGCCATTGCGACATTCGCGATGTTTCCGGCCTTGTCGATGGCGATGCCGTTAGGATTCGCGACATCGGCACCGGTTGCAAAGGGCGTTACGGCCCCGTCAGGCGCGATACGATAGATCGCACCTGGCAGTGCCTTTGCACGATTGCCGGTGTCGGTGACATAGACGGTTCCGTCGGCCGCAACCGCCAGGTCGTTGAGGAGCGTGGTATCGGGAATTCGCACCGAACGGATCGACTTCCCGCTGGCCAGCCCGAAACTGCGCACGAATGGCGTATCGGCGACATAAAGGATGCCGCCGTGTATTTCGGAGCCCAGCGGGCGGACAAGCTCGACCCCGTCCCGGCCATGCACCAGCCACCGGCTTTCCTTGGTCGTGCCATCGGGATTCAAGAGGCTGACATGGCCGGCTGTGCCGTCACCCATGCTGACGACGATATACAGATCACGGCTCTCATCATGAATTGCGCTTTCCGGTATGGAAAAGCCGCCGGCGATCACCGGTGGCTCGCTCGCAGCAGACACACCCGCCGCCATCATCAAGATCAGCGCAGAAGTGGTTCGACGAACCATTTTCCCGATTCCGGTACGGCCTGCATTGCGAGATACGGTCATGTGCTTTCGCTTTCACTCTACAGGCGCAATCGGCACGCCGGACGCAGTCGCTTCGAAGCGAAGCTCTCCATTATGGACCCTTGGGGCGGATCCGCAGGATAAGCCCCTCCTCGGTCAAGGCATAGATGAAGCCGTCCGGCCCCTGTTTCAGGTCGCGGAAGCGATGCTCCGCAGTGTCGAGCAACCATTCCTCACCCGTCACACGTCCATTCTCGATCGTCAGGCGCACGATCTTCTGCCCAGCAAGGCCGCCGATGAAGGCGCTGTTCCGCCAGGCAGGAAACGCATCGCCGGTATAAAAGAGCAGGCTCGACGGGGCTATGTTGGGATCCCAATAATAGACGGGCTGTTCCAGCCCCTCTTTCTGGGTGATGCCCTCGCCGATCTTCGGGCCGGAATATTCGATGCCGTAAGTGATGATGGGCCAGCCGTAGTTCTTGCCGGCTTCCGGCACATTCACCTCGTCGCCCCCCTGGGGGCCATGCTCCACGATCCAGAGCTTGCCGGTCGCCGGCTCGATGGCTGCGGCCTGGATATTGCGATGGCCGTAGGACCATATCTCGGGCCGCGCGTCATTCCGGCGAGCGAAGGGATTGTCGGCAGCCGGCCTGCCGTCCTTTTCCAACCTGACGACCTTGCCGAGATCGGTGGTCAGATCCTGGCTGAGGCCCCGGGCCTCGGGAACCGAGCGTTCGCCGAGCGTCAGAAACAGCTTTCCATCCGGCGCGAAGACGATCCGCGAACCGAAGTGCAGCCCGGAGGCCCAGGCCGGTTTCTGACGGAAGATGACCGAGACGTTCCGGATGCGAGGTTGCGTGCCTGCCACCTGGAGGATGCCCTTGGCCAGGGCGGTGCGGTTGGTGCCATCGGGAAGCGGTTCCGAGTAGGTCCAATAGATGGTGCTGTTCCGGGCGAAACCGGGATCGAGCGCCACATCGAGCAAGCCGCCCTGGCCCTTCACCAGCACCGGCGGATCGGCGGATGTCGCAGGGCCGACCTTGCCGTCACGAGCAACGATCCGGAATCCGCCCGACTGTTCCGTCACCAGAATACGTCCGTCGGGCAGAAACTCCATGGCCCAAGGGGTGGCGAGCCCCGGGGCTCCCGTTTCGCCTTCGCGACCTACTTCGGCGGTTCGGCGCGGTGGGCGGGTCCGGCCGGCGGCCCGGGGTCTGCGGCCGGGGACGCGCGGCGGGGTTTGGGCCGGCGGGCGCGGGGCGCGCCCAGCCGCCGGCCCCTTCGATCCGCCGCAGCCGGCCAGCGCCAGCGGAATCAGGGCCAAGATGAATTGCCGTGCCATTATGTCTCCACCCCAGATGTTCATAACAATAGAAGCGTCCGCCTAACAGGTGGCCGCGTGCCCGATCAGGCCTGGCTTAGCCTTCGCCGCCGCTGCGCAGTCGGGAAGACCTGCGATCGACGATTATCCCGATCACAACCGTAAGAGCGGCCGCGCCGCCGGTGGACATCACCAGGACGCGATATTCCGGGACCAATGCCATCGTGACCAGCGCCCCGACGATGAAGACGATCGCCGCGTAGGTAAGCCAGGGGAAGAACCACATCTCCAGCAAGGCCCGCTGCCCGGCGATCTCCCGCTTGCGCCGCATCCTCAACTGGGAGAACGCGATCACCAGATAGACCAGCATCGCGATCATGCCGGTGGTGTTCATCAGCGGGTCCAGTATCTC
>Ga0066256_1005261_pt1 | contig 10829 bp, 16 predicted proteins | sample ThiBio_1000_biof_FD_87107 | JGI IMG/M metagenome (GOLD analysis project Ga0066256, IMG submission 87107) | Wastewater bioreactor microbial communities from Cape Town, South Africa - Thiocy_expt_1000_biof (version 2) | ecosystem: Engineered > Bioreactor > Thiocyanate-remediating >... | reverse complement strand
ATCATATCGGGAAAAGACACACCATCCCGCGTAAAAGAAAAATAAAATGAAAAGACTGCTCATCACCGGTATGATCCTGATGAGCCTGCCTGTTGTTGCACAACAGCCGCTGGCAGACAGTGTGATCCGTGAAGAAGCCGCACGAGAGATACTGGGATATCTCGCTTCGGATCAACTCAACGGCCGCGGCAACGGCCTCGTTTCCAGCGCGGTGGCAGCGTTGAATGACGGATTGCAGACGGACGTCGAGATTGTCGATTATCACGAACATGCGCTGCGACGCGGCTCGGATGCGCAAGCTGTCGCCTATGTCGAATGTCGTACATCAGACGACCGCCACGTCTTTGGAGTCGGCATCGATGACGATGTGGCCACGGCTTCGATCAAGGCGTTGCTCAGCGCCTTCAACTCAATTTGAACTACGGAGCGGGGCTCAACCCCCGCCCCATTGCGCTTCGTGGATCAGCTTCCCCTCTTGACGAAGGCAGCCCATAAGGAAACTCTCTCGCAATGGAAAACAGATGGGGGCGGCTCATGCGGTGGTTAAATACTGCGACGATCATCATTCTTGTCGTCGCCATTTTGATTTTCGCGCTCCAGAACCTGGAAAACGTCACCCTGTCTTTCCTTGGTTTTCGGATCACTGCTCCATTGGCACTGCAGATCATCATTGTTTATCTGCTTGGCATGGCGACGGGAGGCAGCACACTGGCTCTCGTCCGTTGGGCTTGGCAAGGCCCTAAAGAGTCGGAGTGATCTCAAATTGCGGTGAAGCGATAGACCAACGAACTCACCCGCTGCTAAATCCCGCTGCGGGATGAACGTGATCAACGTCCCGAACGAAGGAGCACGCGGTATGAAACTCTATTACAGTCCCGGGGCTTGCAGCCTTGCGGACCACATTGCCCTCCAAGAAGCTGGTCTGCCGTTCGAGAGCGAACGCGTCGATCTCCGCGCCAAAAAGACCGCTTCCGGTGCTGATTACAATACCATTTCGCCGAAAGGCTATGTTCCCGCACTTGTCCTCGGAGACGGTGAGTTATTGACCGAGAATGCCGCTATTCTCGACTACGTTGCCAGTAAAGCGCCCGCGCTCGGGCTTGAAGGATCCCTCGGCCGGACGCGGTTACTCGAAGCGCTCGCTTTCATCGGCAGCGAAGTACATAAAAACTTCAAACCTTTCTTCGGCGGCGGAAGCGACGAGGAAAAAGCCAAGGCAGCAGAGAACATCACACGGCGCACCAAATATCTCGCCGACAATTTTAAGGGAAACTATCTATTTGGCGACAAGTTGAGCGTGGCGGATTGCTACCTCTTCGTCATGACGCTCTGGGCGCAGAAAGTGGGCGTGCAATTGCCGGCCACGCTTGACGCCTTCCGCGATCGCATGAAGGAACGACCTGCCGTTCAGACCGTAATGAAAGCCGAAGGACTCATTTAAAATGGGGGTGGTGGCGCCGCCCTTGCGCCACCACTTCTCAAATCCGGTTTTCCGCCTGCACGGCATCCGCCTTTGCAGGATGCGATAGGGGTGCACGCGCCAGATGGGTCTCGCCCCATTCGTAGAGCGCACGCATGACGTGTCCAAGACTGCGCCCATGTTCCGTCAAAGCATATTCAACCCGAGGCGGCACTTCTGGAAAGACGGTGCGGCTGATGATCCCTTCGCTTTCCAGCTCCCGCAATTGCACTGTCAGCATATGCTGACTGACGCCCGGGATAGCTCGGCGCATTTCATTGAAGCGGCAGGTGCGTCGAAAGAGCTGCCACAGAATCAGCATTTTCCACTTGCCATCGAGCACGGCGAGCGTAGCCGCGATCTCGGGAGGCGGCTCCCGCAAACATTCTACGTGACTGCAATCAGCCTGGGTAGTCATCTTTTCCATACTACACCATATTTTCCATACTACAGCAGAAAATCCATCCTACTTGTAATCAGGTACTAACATCGACATTTCGACTGGCACTTTCAACCCCGAAGAAAAAACGTGCCACGGGTGTCATCATGTCCGTCTCGGCCACCACCGCAAAACCTATCTACCGCTATCGCTGGAAAAACATTGTTTTCTGGGGACTTGGCATCGCTTTGGCGCTCCTTTTCGTGGGCGCAGGCTTAGCCAAGCTCTACGGCACCGCCGACATGGTGCAATTGTTCGCAGCTATCGGGATCGGCCAATGGCTGCGCTATTTCACCGGCACGATCGAGATCGTCATCGGACTAACCCTGCTCTATCCGGCGACCGTAGGCCTCGGCGCACTCCTCGGCGCCATCACCATGGCCTTTGCGACCCTCGCCAATTTCACCATCGGCCATGACATGATCCACTCGACGGTCATTGCCGTCGCCTTTCTGGCCATCGCCTGGGAGCGGCGCAGCCAGCTCTTCGCTTTGGCGGATGGCGTCTGAGCGGAGCGACACGCATGTCATTGCCTGTCGCCTCGCCTTCACCCGTCGGTCGCTGGAAGACGATCACCCTCCGCTTTGTCGAACTTGGCCTGGCTTTTTGGCTGACCACCGACGGTATCGCGAAACTTTATGGCACCGGTCAAACGATCGAGATCTTTAACGCGATCGGCGCCGGGCAATGGTTTCGCATTCTGACCGGCCTCATTCAAATGGCCGCTGCTGCTTTGCTCGTCACCCGTGGCATGGCCGCATTCGGCGCCATCCTAGCCGCGGCCATTATGGTCGGGGCGACCTCCGCCAATCTGACGGTTCTCGATCGCGATGCCGTCCACGCACTCGTTCCTGCCCTGATATTTCTCGCGATTGCCTGGATCAAACGCGGCGAATTGTTCTCAGCCTTTTCTCACGCCTGACCATCGGCGTTGACCAAGTTGGTTGCGTTATGTCGGCTGTCGCGCCGACGCATTGTGAATCCGACGCCGCTTCCAGATTGTCCTGATGGAAGCTCCCCGCCAGGCAGTCGGCTCCACGGCATCGCGCATCGGCGACTGAGCATTGCGTGACCAGGCAGGTGAGCGGTTGGGAGGCCGCTCACCTGCCGACTTATCTAAATCCCGAAGGTCACATGCCCCTGCGCGTCAATCGTCCAGGCCGGATTGAATGCGATCTCCCAGGCATGATCGTCAGGATCAGCCACATAGCCCCGAAAACCGCCATGAAACGGCGCGTCCGCCGGCCTTACAACGCGACCGCCCGCCTGCACCAATCGATCCATGACGGCGAGAACCGCCGCTTCGCTCTGCATATTGTGAGCCAGCGAATAGGCGCCAGCAGCCGCCAGAAGCGGCCGCCCCATATCCGCCTCTAGCGACGGCTTGAGGAAACAGCCAAGCACTAGGCCATTCATTTGAAAGAAGAGGATCTCTTCGTTCTCGAACGCCGGCGACCAGCCAAAGCCTTCACCGTAAAAACGCTTCGACCGCGCCAGATCAGCGACACCAAGGGTAATGATCGAAATTTGCTGTTGCATGTCCTAACCTTTCATACGCCGGCACCCTATGCGCCAGCGGGGAAAGTCTTGGGACTCAACGCCGAAGCGACGGCCAGGACCCACTCGCGTGGGGATCGGGCTAACCGCACCGATCTCTCCTTTTTCGACCCTCGTCTTTTACTGAAACGTCCCAGATCCCGCAACAGACCAGTTGAAATGATCCCAGCGATCCAGCTAAAACGATTTACGCATCAAGAGTTGGGGCGAGACCCAACGCCAACCTGCTGACCGAGCAAGGTGGCCTCTCTGAAGGGAGGATGTGGCCGAACCGGCAATCAAACGGATCCAGCCACCGCGTCTGTCTCGCCCCAGAGTGAAGGACGCCCGCGGTAATGCCGATCAAAATTCCCGATGACCTGCCTGCATATGACACCCTCAATGCCGAGGGCGTCATGGTCATGCGCGAAACAGACGCGATCCGTCAGGATATTCGTCCAATGCGGATTGGTTTGCTCAATTTGATGCCCAACAAAATCCGTACTGAAACGCAGATTGCGCGTTTGCTTGCCGCCACCCCGCTGCAGGTCGAACTAACCCTGGTGCGTATGACCGACCATATCGCCCGCAATACGCCGGCCGATCACATGCGTGCTTTCTACCGCCCATGGGCAGATATGCAGTCTGATCGTTTCGACGGCTTTCTCATCACTGGCGCTCCCGTCGAGCGGATGCCGTTTGAGGAAGTTGGCTATTGGGATGAGCTACAGCGCGTGCTCGATTGGACGCAAACGCACGTGCATCGCACTTTTACTATCTGCTGGGGCGCCCAAGCCGCCGTGCATCACTTCCACGGCATGCCGAAACATGCACTCCCACAAAAAGCATTTGGTGTTTATCGACAGCGCAATCTCGTTCCATCATCGCCCTTCATGCGCGGCTTCTCGGACGACTTCTCCGTCCCCGTATCTCGCTGGACGGAAACACGGAGCAACGATATCCCGCCTGACAGCAACCTCACCGTGTTGGCTGACAGCGACGAAACGGGCCTCTGTCTGGTGGACGATCACCGGCATCGCACTCTGCATATGTTCAATCACGTGGAGTACGATTCGACTTCCTTGGCCGAAGAGTATGTGCGGGACATCGAGAATGGCATGCAGCTACCCAGCAATTACTTTCCGGATGACGACCCACAGCATCGGCCGAAGAACCGCTGGCGCAGCCATGCTCATCTCCTCTTTGGAAACTGGATCAACGAGATCTACCAGACGACACCTTTCGATGTGGAACGTATCGGCAGCGCGTCATATTTCTAGTTCTCTAATTCGATAACGCACCAGGAAACGACATTAGCTTGCCAGTTCATGGCTGCCCGATGAAACAATCTTAATGTGGTACATCTTGCCCAAGATTCGTCCGAGTATCGGCACACTGTCTGCATCGCAACAATCCGCTAGAACCCTTTCCAAGTCTGGCGGCGATGTGAGGCGACGCAGATGCAAAACACGCCCACCCTTCCCAATCCCTCCCGGTCATTCAATTCATCCGTTACCCCAAACCGACGCGACTTCCTCTATATCGCCACGGCAGCCATGGCTGGCGTCGGAACAGCGGCCGTTCTCTGGCCTATGATCAATCAGATGCAGCCGGACGCGTCCGTCATTGCCGCAGGCGTGCCCATCGACATCGATATCAGCCAGCTGGAGCCAGGACAGCAAATTCGAGCCATATGGCGTGGCATGCCTGTCTACATCGTCAACCGCCCGCAGACGGCACTCGCAAGCCTGCAAAACCCTCAGCTTCTCGCCATGCTGCGCGATCCTCAATCCGATCAATTACAACAGCCGCCCTATGCGGTGAATTGGCACCGGTCGATCAAGCCTGAGTTTCTCGTCTTGGTCGGTATCTGTACCCATCTTGGCTGTCTGCCCGAATTCAAGCCGGACGGCAGTGTGGGTGGTTATGACGGCTATTTCTGCCCGTGTCACGGCTCCAAATACGATCTCGCAGGTCGCGTCTTCTCCGGTGTTCCCGCTCCCTATAATCTCCCTGTGCCGCCACATCGCTATGTCAGCGATAAAGTCCTGCGCATCGGCGAAAACCCGGACGGTCAGACCTTCGATTTCGGCACGATAGAACAAGTCTAGCGTTGCCTTGACCAGCCGAGGGTCGCGCAAAAATTGTGAGCTTCGAGCGTGCGCACGTTGCGGCGTATTCGTCAGGCGGAACTTCGTCGGCACTGGCACGTTTTAACATCGACATCCTGACACAACTGCCGGGCTGCCGATGCTGATGAGACTGCTGCCATCAATGCTTAGCCAACCTCTCTTGAGAGGATGGTTCGCAGCATGTTTGCTTTGCACATCTGCTACCGCTGGTGTCCCAGCCGATGCGGCCAAGAAGATTGACGCGCTTTACGAAAAGTTCGAACAGCGGATCAAGGTACGGCAAGCCGAAGGCACCATGCCGACACTCGGAACGCCAGCCGATGCTGAACTCCTTAATGCATTCTGGAATCCGGCTCTCGTCGGTGAAGCCCCGTATGGTGCGGTAGACAGCGAAGCCCTGATAACCATTCTTGCCAAGCAGCGCAGCATTCTCAGTGCCTATGTCTTCTTTCCTCATGCCTCGGCCGAGCGTCCGCCGCTCGCCAGCAATATTCTCACGTTTCAGGACGAAATCGTTCGCGCTCAAATCGTACAACTAAAGATCGTTGGTGCTCTGGCGGCGGTTGCGACAGATGTTTCCGTCCTGATCCAGGATCGGCAGATGAGCGACGTCAAACGCTTTGGCATCTCCTCGTTCAAGGTTGCCGATGCTCCATTTCTCCAGAACGTGAATGAAATTATCGCGCTGCCAGGACTGCGAATGCCCAATCGTTCAGCTCTCGCAAAAACATTAGCCGAGAACCTGGCTCGGATCGCGCCGGCTTTGGCCCAACGCGACCGGCTGAAGATCGCCACGCAACTCAAGTCCTCGCAATCCCTCCTGCCCGAAAGCGACCGGCCGGAAATCGATACCGCCCTTGAGCAATTCCTTGCCCAGCCCTGCACCGGCATTTGTGCCATACGCTGATTAAATTCAATTATTACTTGATATTTTGTTGACACAAAATCAAGCAATAATTAAATTAGCGACTTGAGAATCTTCGCAATGATCGGAGAGCAGGCAGTGGCAGGCCCAGAACGAAATCCTATCAAATCTGCCGCGTTGAGCGCTCAACATCCCCCACGTCTCATCCCGCCAGCCGCAAAACGAGACCTTGAGCGCTTCACCTTCGTCATTCAAGCGGATCGATGCGGCCGAGTCAGCGTCACTGAATTCGATTGTCACGCCACTCAGACTGAGATCGCTCAGGCGCTCTGCGACAGCAATCTCCCGGATTGCCCCGTTATCCACATTCTGGAAGGCCATATCGGGGATATGCTACGCGATGTGACCGAAGACATCGCACGTGAGATCGGCCGGATGGCCGAACGCGCCGCGCAAGATCATTGGGTGATCCAGAATTGCGCGGCTCAGCTTCTGCATCGCTTCGATCTCTTCGACGCCTGCGAACACCGCCTTACGATCGAATATCTCAACCAACCACTCATGGATATCCGTTAAACCTATCTCTTTGCACGGTTGTATTTGTCCATTGATTGGACCAAGTATTCATTCTAACGGCGGCAGTCGAAGCCACGAACCGTTGAGCGAAGCATATGAGAAGCCCAGGCAATGTCCCGCCAGCCCAGACAGGCATCGTCATCACCGATGCTCATCGCGCTTTTTTCAAAGCGATCCCGAAAGTTGAACTGCACTGCCATCTACTTGGCGCGGTGAGACGCGATACATTTTTCGATCTTGCCAAGCGCAAAGCCATCCCCATCACGACCGAAGAAATGGAAGCATTTTATACGCGGGGCGAAAAGCCGGTCGGCGTTCTGCGTGTCCTGCGTGCGCTCGATGAGTATATTTTGACCAAAGCAGATGACTTGCATCGCTTGACCTATGAATATCTCGAGGATGCCGCGCGCCATAATGTGCGCCATGCGGAGTTTTTCTGGAATCCAACCGGCAGCGTACGTGTTTCTGGCATTCCTTATGCCGACGCTCAGCACGCCATCGTCACCGCGATCGAAGATGCCGGCAGGGACTTCGGCCTTACAGCAAAACTTGTTCCCAGCATCGACCGCGAGGCAAACCCTGACGAAGCCGTGGCGCTCGTCGAATGGATGAAACAGAACCGTTCGGACCATGTCGCTGGCATCGGGATTGATTATCGCGAGAATGATCGCCCGCCTGAATTATTCTGGAAGGCCTATCGCGACGCTCGCAAGGCCGGCTTCCGCACGACTGCCCATGCGGGCGAATTCGGCATGCCCTGGCGCAATGTCGAAACGGCGGTTGGCCTGTGGGAAGTCCATCGGCGCGGTCACGGCGACACGATCGCCGTTTATCCCGGGTTGGCCGCGCGCCATGCCGCCCGGGCTCTCGTCTTCACCGTCGTGCCCACCAATTCATATTACATGCGCACGCTTCCGCCTGATCAGTGGGCGGAACTGCATCCAATTCGACGCATGCCGGGTCTCGGGCTGAAGATCCATCCGAATACAGACGATCCGACGCTTCACAACGTCAACCCAAGTGAGGCTTGGGAATTGATGTTCAGCCATTTAGGCTTCACCATCGACGATCTCAAGCACTTCATGATCAACGGCATCGATGGCGCTTGGATTGATGAAGAGACCAAAGCGCAATGGCGTAAGTCATGGCCAACCGAATTTGACACCTTGACGCAAACATTAGCGGCCCGTTTGCCGGCCTGAACGAAAACAGCCGGCGTTGGAAACGCCGGCTGCGAATTTGCTGAACTGTAAAAGCGATGTTTACTTCAAGCTGTCAGGGACTACACCGCCCGACGCCATCAACTTTTCCATCACCTGCTTGTGCAGCCACACGTTCATTTCGGCCGAGCCATCGAGCGCCCCTTTATAGCCGAGCTCCTGTGCCAGCTCCTTGCGCGCGCCGAGGCTGGAATCCAGGTTGAGCAGCTTCATCAGGTCGACGATGGACTGCTTCCAATTGTAGTTCGAGTGGCCAGAGCTTTCCGCGATCTTGGCGATTAGCGCCTCGACCTGCTCGCGCGTCATCGGCGCCGCCGCAGCCGCGCCGGCAGCGGCACCACCAGCTTGAGCAACAGTCGTCGAGCCGGCGGTTGCGCCTCCGGCGGCCGAAGCGGCTTCATCCGCCTTGGCGGGAGAACCGAAAATGGCGGAAGCGATACGGCTGAAGATACCCATGTCTTACTCCTTAAAAGGCATTGCATCATCGCAAGCGCCACGAGCGGCGGCAAGGGACGATAGGATTATCTCGCGGCCAGATCAATAAAACGCACAGGTATGGTCGCTAAATCCGGCCACACGATCAGTAAAACCCGTGACAAAGCCACAACAGACTCGTGACGAAAGTCACATACCCACGGCTTCGGAACTATAATAACCATGTCACGTTGTTTCCGGCCACTCGGTCGTCTTGCTTGTCGCCTCGCCTTTACGGCAACATTTTAGCTATCGGGTATCAGGCCACTTTCGCACGCGCAGCAAGCATGCCACCTTGTGATCGGTGCACCTGCCGCATCCGGGTGCCAAATGGGAGTCTCTTATGGGCATTATCTGGACCATCATCATCGGCTTCATCGCCGGCGTGATCGCCAAATTCATCGTCCCCGGCCCAAATGACCCGCAGGGCTTCATCCTGACCACCATCCTGGGCATTGTCGGCGCCTTTGCCGCCACCTTCATCGGACAGGCCATGGGCTATTATCAGGCAGGGCAAGGTGCCGGCCTCATCGGCGCCATTGTTGGCTCGATTATTGTCCTCTTCGTGTGGGGCATGATCGCCGGTCGGCGTGCCTGACACAGTCACAGAAATGTCGCGCGACAGCGACATGTCTGCATGTCATGCGCCGAAGATCGATAGATCTTCGCCGTGACAGGCGCAGGAGTTGTATTTTCGGCAAAGCAGATTGAGCACGTAAACAAGGAGTTTGACGATGGCGTCCCGTGGCTTTCCTTCCCTCACCGCTTTGCTCGGCCTGCTGGCCGTAGCCGGCTATCAAAACCGCGATAAGATCGCTGAAATCATCAACAGCCTCGGCAAGGGCGGTGCGCCCGGTCAGCTTCCTGGCCAGCAACCGCAAAGCCTCCCTCCGGGCCAGACAGCAAGCGTGCCCGACCAAACCAACGCGGGGCCATTGTCGGGCCTCGATAAGTTGCTGGCCGGTCTCGGCGGCGCAGGCGCCGGTGGTCTCCTGACAGGTGGCCTCGGCGAACTGCTTGAGCAGTTCAAGAATAATGGTCAGGGCAAAGTGGCTGCCTCTTGGGTCGGCACCGGCCAGAACGAAGAAATTTCGACGCCCAGCCTGCAGAACGCACTTGGCCCAGAGGTCCTTCAGGCCATCGCCCAAGCAACAGGCATGTCGGAACAGGAAATCCTGCAACGCCTGTCCAGCGTACTGCCGTCCGCGGTCGATCAATACACCCCTGGTGGGCGTCTGCCGCAGAGCTGAACACGCGCCTCATCGAAGATCGAAGGGCGGCCGCAAGGCCGCCCTTTTCTTTACCAGCTGACTCGTAGGCCAATTGAGCCGCCGTAACTGCGACGATAGGTGCCGCCGCCACCACCCCGATAATCGGCGGTCGCGAAGGCGCTGACCATTTTGTTCATGCGCAGGACAAAGCCACCGCCAACCTCCGCCGAGGTGCCACCACGCCGCGTCGGAATGGCATCCACTCCATCGAACACCAGCATATCCGTACCGCGGAAATCATGGCGCAAACCGACGCGCAGATAGGGCATGAGCACGGCGGACCCGATGTTCCATTGCCCCTGCAGACGCATCCCCGCACTGCCCCTGAGGTTCGAGCGGCAGATCGCCGGGTAAGGCGATGGGGTAACCCGCCTCGACGGACGCTGCGAGCCCGCGTCCATTCGTTTGAGCGCCCACGCCACGATAGGACGATTGATCGCCGCTATCCCACGAACCCATCAAGACGCCGTCGACCTACCAGCCACCGGGACCGATATGGGTCCAATAAGCGCCGACGCTGCTCATTTCGAGCCCAAGGCGCCCGACCGGCAGACCAACGAAGCCGGTCGCAAAACCCCGCACGCCGCCCGAAGCCCGTGCATAACCAGCGAAAGCACCGAAGACGTCACGGTGCCCACCGTGATCGAAGCCCAGAAGCTGCAATCCCGTTTGAAAGCCGCTGATCCGACCGTCGAACTGCGGCAGTGTCGCTCCCGACCAGCGCAGATTGGTGCGCTCACCGAAAACACGCGCCCATACGGTCGGCAGGGTCAGTCCCGTGCCCGTGACAGTGCCGGTACCCACCAAAGCCTGTTCACCATGGCGCTGATGGAAAGTGCTGACCATGGCGAGGCCCA
>Ga0066256_1005260_pt1 | contig 10830 bp, 9 predicted proteins | sample ThiBio_1000_biof_FD_87107 | JGI IMG/M metagenome (GOLD analysis project Ga0066256, IMG submission 87107) | Wastewater bioreactor microbial communities from Cape Town, South Africa - Thiocy_expt_1000_biof (version 2) | ecosystem: Engineered > Bioreactor > Thiocyanate-remediating >... | reverse complement strand
TCGGATAGGTATCCGGGTTGGCCACGTCCGACGAGAAGAAGACCGAGGCGACGACCGACTTCAGCTCCAGATCGATGCCGGCCTGCTGAGCGGCCTGCTTGACGATGGCCTGGTTCTTCTGGCGCGGCGCGTTGATCGACGTCTGATAGACGAACTTGAGCTTGACGCCGCCCTTCTCGCGAATGCCGTCGGCACCCTTCTTCCATCCCGCCTTGTCGAGAAGCTCGTTCGCCTTGGCGACGCTGAACTCGTACTTCGTGTTCTTGGAGTTGAAGCGCTCGGGATTGTTGAGGAAGTTCGCGGTGGCGACGCCGGTGCGCCCGTAGATGTGATCCTCGACTGACTTGCGGTCGACGAGCAGCATCATGGCCTGTCGCACGGCAGGGTCCGAGAAGGCGGGATGCTTGGTCTTGATGCTCGAGCGCTCGCCGTCGACCTCGGTCCAGGGATCGGTCGAGTTGAGCTGGATGAACTCGATGTTGCCGCCGGGGACGACGTGGACCTCGCCCTTGCCGCCGGTCTCGAGACGCTTCAGGATCGCGTCCTCGACCTGCATGTTCCAGGCGTAGTCGTACTCGCCCGTCTGCAGAACCGCGCGCGCCGCGGAGACGGCATCGCCGCCGCCCTTCATTTCGAGCGTATCGAAGTAGGGCTGGTTCGGGATGTGATAGTCCGGGAAGGCTTCAGCGCGGACCATGTCGCCCGGCTTGAAATCGACGAACTTGAAGGCGCCGGTGCCGACAGGCTTCAGGTTCGTCGGCGCCTCGCGCGATTTCGCGCCCTTGTAGTCGACGAAGAGATGCTTCGGAATGATCATGCCGGCGGTGCCGACGAAAGCATCGGCCCAGAAGGGCGTCGGCTTGTCGAAGAGAACGCGGACGGTGAAGTCGTCGACCTTCTCGACTTTGACGTCCTTATAGGAGCCGCTCGTGACGGTCGCCGTCTCCGGGTCCGACGAGAACTCCCAGTTGAAGACCACGTCATCCGCCGTGAAGGGCTTGCCGTCGTGCCACTTCACACCCTGCTTCAGCTTCCACGTGACGGACTTGCCGTCCGCGGCGAGGCCGCCGTTCTCGCGGCTCGGAATCTCGGCGGCGAGCGCAGCAACGAGATTGCCGTCGGAGTCCCAACCGGCGAGCGGCTCGGAGAAGATGCGCGAAGCATCCTGGTCCTTCGTGCCGGTCGCAAAGTGAGGATTGAGCAGCGTCGGCGCCTGCCACCAGAGGAGCCGCAGAGCTCCACCACCGCCACGTTTCGTCGGTTTGTAGTTGAATTTCGTATCGGCGCGCGCGACGCCACAGAAGTCGAGCATCTGACTTGCCATCGGCGCAGTCAGCCCGAGCGCCAGCATCCGATTGACAAAGGAGCGGCGCGTAAGCTTGCCGTCCTTCACGTTGTCGATCAGTGCGCGCAACTCATGCTCTTTCATGAGAACACTCCAGCGGTTTTGAGCTTGCCCTTTGGCCGGGCAGGGCGCCCGGTGTGGCAGTGACGGTTGTCTTCTTGTATGCCATCAAACCAGCCCGGCCCGGATCGGTCAATGAGCCTCGACGGGATAAGCTTATTGTGGACTGCACGTTCTCTCCGCTAAGTTTGCCTGAAGAACCGGCGACGACAGGTTCGCAAAAAAAGCATCTTCCTGGGAGGCTCATCATGGTTTCAACGCTGGGCGAGGTCCTGCCCTTCGCTGCACGCCGCTATGGCGACCGTACGGCCCTGATCATCGGCACCGATCAGCTCACGTACCGGCAGCTCGACGAAGCCTCCAATGCTTTCGCGAACGGACTTGTCGGCGCCGGCGTACGCCCCGGCGATCGCGTGACGCTCTATGGTCCCAATGCGATCGAATGGATGGTCGCTTACTTCGCGATTGCGAAGACGGGGGGGGTGGTCAATCCGATCAACGTCATGCTGACGCCGTCGGAGGTTGCGTTCATCGTTCAGGATTCCGGCGCTCGCGTGATCGTCGCATCGGCCGACAAGGCCGAGCCGCTGATGGGCCTCAAGGGCAAAGGCGAGCTTACCGAGATCGTCGCCTGGGGTGAAAAGCCGCCAACGGGCGCCATTCCCTTTGATCTCTGGCTCAAGCTCGGCGCGGCGCGCTTCGATGCCGTGCCCCGTTCGCCGAAGGACGTGGGCGCCATTTGCTATACCTCGGGCACCACGGGCCATCCCAAAGGCGCCGTTCAGCAGCACCGCTCGATCGTCGTGGCGGCTTATGCTGCGGCACTGATGAACACGCGCACGGCCGCCGATACGGTCGTGTCGCCGCTCCCGTCGCCGCATGTCTATTCGAGCTGTGTGTTCAATGCGGCCTTCCTGGTCGGCGCGAAGATGGTGATCCTGCCGCGCTTCAGCGAGGAGGGCATGTTCGCCGCCATTCAGGAGCACCGCGCGACGATCATCGATAGTGTTCCGACGGCTTACTACTACATGCTCGCGCACCCGAAGTTCGAGCGCTACGACCTCTCCTCGCTGACCCGTTGTACCGTTGGCGGACAAACGCTGCCTGTCGCGAAGTCGCTTGAGTGGACGGAGCGGACGGGCGCGCCCGTGCTCGAGCTTTGGGGCATGACGGAGCTGGCCGGCGCGGCGACCTTCAACCCCTTCTACGGCGCGAACAAGCCGGGCACGATCGGCGTGCCGATCCCGGGCTTCTCCTGCAAGATTGTCGACGTGACGGATCCCGATAAGGAGATGCCGGCGGGCGAGCGCGGCGAGCTGATGGTCAAGGGCCTCATGGTCATGGACGGCTACTACGGCAACGAGGCGAGCACGCGCGATACGCTGCGCCCCGATGGCTGGATGCATACGGGCGACATCGCGACGGTCGACGAGGATGGCTACTACACGATCGTCGACCGCAAGAAGGACATGATCCTGACGGCCGGCTTCAACGTCTATCCGGCAGAGCTCGAGCGCATTCTGTGCGGTCATCCGGCGGTGGCGCTGGCGGCAGTTCGTGGCGTGCCGGATGAGGCAAAAGGCGAGCTCGCCAAGGCCTATGTTATGCTGAAGCCCGGCGCGACGTCGAGCGGCAAGGAGCTTGCCGAGCATTGCCGCAAGCATCTCGCAGCCTACAAGATCCCGCGCGGCGTGCAGTTCGTAGAGACCGTGCCGATCACGTCCTCGGGCAAGATCATGCGCCGCCTGCTCTCGGACATAGACGACGGTCGCGTCGTGCTCGACGAGGTGACGGTCACGCGGCCGGGGTAAGGGTGGAGCTACTTCCCGCGTCGCGATTTGCCGGCGAAATAGCCGAGCCATGCCCAGCCCGCGCCGAGGATGAAGGAGAGGACGAAGATCCCCGGGAATAGCCGCGGGTGGTCGGGCGATAGCCCGAGCTTCATGATGAGCCAGGAGAAGGCGACGCCCGCGATGCCGGCTGCAAAGGCGCCGACGATGATCTTCTGGGGCTGGTCGGCGAACCTGCCGACAAGATAGCCGGCGACGATCGTGCCGGGGTTCATCACCGCGTGGGTAATGATCTCGATGAGGTCTGGCGGAATATTGCGGAGCATGAGCACCGGCCTCCTCGGTGCGGGTCAGCTCTTGCTGGCCTTGGCGGTGATCTCGTCCTTGAGCTTCTCTTCCTCGTACTGAATGAACCATCCGACCATCTGTCGCCAAAGGGCCTCGCACATGTCGGGCGGGATGCCCTTCTCCTCGGCGAGCTGGCGCACGCGGTCGAAGACCTGCTGGTTGCGCCAGGGAACATTGGCTTCCTGGTTGAGGCCGAGTTTGATCTGCCAAGCGCGCTCCACGTAACCGAAGCGCTCGGCGATCATGCTGACGAGCGCGGTGTCGCAGCGGTCGATCTCGACGCGGACTTCGGAGAGGTCCTTGCAGTCCTGGGGGAGGCGCTTGGTCATCGCGGGTTCATCTCTTGATCTTCGGCATGTCGGGAAATGGAGACGCCGATGCGCGGCTCGGGCTTTCGAGGCGGCGCGCATCGGCGGCAAGCGGACTTACTTTTTGCCGGCGCGCTCGGCCAGCACCTTGCGTGCAATGCGGAAGCACTCCACGCCCGCGGGGAAGCCCGCATAGATCGCGATCTGGTGGAGGATGGCCTTCAGCTCGTCCTGGGTGACGCCGTTGTTGAGGGCGCCGTTCAGATGAAGCTCCCACTCGTGCATGCGGCCGAGCGAGGCGAGCATGGTGAGGTTCATCATGGAGCGGATCTTCGGCGGGATGGTCGAATCCCCCCAGATCTTGCCCCAGCAGAACTCGTTCAGCATGTCCTGGAAGTCGGCGTTGAATGCATCCGCCGTCGCGAGGTTCTTCTCGACGTACTCGGCGCCGAGCGTTGCCTTGCGTGCCTTCAGGCCCTTCTCCCACAACTCGCGATCCATGTTCTTCTCCCGGAGTTTCCTCGCCCCATCGCCATCGATGCGGTCCGGGGCGACTTTTGACACCCTTTGGCCCAGGCCTCAAGCCGTCGGGCCGACGGGGGGTTTGTGGCGCGGTGATCACAAATGGCGGCGCAAGCCCATCAATCCCCAGGGTTCGCCCCGATGACGCCAGAATGTCCGCATCATTACGTGACGATTGGGTGGGATACGGGTGCCGGCCGAGCCACAGTTCGTGGCCGGACATTTTTTGAGAGCGTGTTTGGGAGATGCGTAGCCTACCCGTCTACATTATTGCGGCGCGACGGACGGCCATCGGGCGGATCGGTGGCCTGCACAGATTGCGCCGGGTCGAGGACCTGGCGGCGCCCGTCGTCGAGGCCGTCCTCAAGGATACCGGCGTCGAGGCGAGCGAAGTCGACGAGATCATCGTCGGCAACTGTACCGCCGGCGACAACCCGGCGCGCCTGATCGCCCTCGCGTCGGGCCTGCCTGTCACGGCCATGGCGACGACCATCGACCAGCAGTGCGCCTCGGGTCTCGAGGCGATCCTGGCGGCGGCGCGGCGGATCGCGGCCGGTGAGGCAGAGATCGTGGTCGCGGGCGGTGTCGAATCCCTTTCGACCGCCCCCTAGCGCATTGCCAAGCCTCGGAACCTCTTTCAGACACCCCACTTCATCCGGCCCGAGCCGACCGGTGCGGTGCCCATGGCGGAGCACGTGCCCCATATCTCCTGCGAGAAGCTTGCCCTGCGCCTCGGCATCACGCGCGCCGAGCAGGATGCATGGACCTTTACCTCGCATCGCAAGGCTGCCGAGGCGCGCGAGGCGCGGCACTTCGTCGGCGAGATCGTGCCGCTCCGGGCGACGACGGAGGAGGCCCGCGACCAGAGCGCCGTCGGGCCCGATGCCGACGATCTCGCCGATCTCGAGCCGATCGCCGGCGAGATGGGGACCCTCACCGCCGGCAATATCAGCGCGCTCCATGATGGCGCCGCCTTCGTGCTCGTCGTTTCGGAGGCTGAGTGGGAGCGACGTGGCCGGCCGCCGGCATTGAGGCCTGTCGTCAATGCCGCCCTGGGCGTCGAGCCGGGCCTCGAGGCTGAAGCTCCGATCGCTGCGGTGCAAAAGCTCTACAGCCGGCTCAATGGTCTCGACCGCAGCGCCATTTCGCTCTTCGAGCTGAGCGAGGCAGCGGCCGTGCAGGCGATTGCGCTCGGTCGCCAGCTCGGCCTCGACGAGGCCGCGATCAATCCGGAAGGCGGCGCGGTGGTCCGTGGCCATCCGCTCGGTGCCGCCGGTGCCGTGCTCGTGACGCGGCTCTTCTCGCGGCTCATCCGCAATGAGGCGGCGCGCGGTGCGCGCTACGGTGTGGCAGCGCTCGGTGCCAACGGCGGGCTCGGCCTCGCGGCGCTGTTCGAGCGCACCTGAGATCTCCCTCGGGCTGCCGGCCTCCCTGCGATCAGCTTCAGTTCAAGGCACAGTGCGGCCGCAATCTCGGCGTGAAAACGCCCCGGGACATGGTTAACATTCCGCGCGAGGGCAACGTGCACGTGTGTGCAGGGCTGGGCGGAGAGATGGATGGCGGACATTGATCTGGTCGCGGTCTCGCGGTGGCTGTCGTCGTCCGAATTTCTCTGGAACGCCCTCGTCCTCATCAGTGTGCTGGTCGCGCTGAAAGTGGCCGCGCAGATGCTGCGCGGCGGTCTTTCGGAAACGATCAAGAGCGCCTTCACGACGAACTGGCAGCTCACGATCCTGGCGACGAGCGCCTTCCTGCTCTCCGTTGCGTCGGGCTATCGCACGTGGGACGGCATGAGCCAGTTCACCGGCGACTGGGTCATGTCGGCGCTCATCACGTTCGGCATCCAGGGCGTGATGCTCATCATTGCCTGGCTGATCGGCGAAAGCTTCGCAGCCGGGCTCGCTGCGGGCCGCGCCAAGGCCGCGCACGGCGTCATCCGGCGCGTCTCGGGCGGCCTCGCTGGGCTCGTCGTCGGCGGACTCGTCTTCGCGGCGGTCGCGCTGTTGGCCGCCATCTACTTCGGACTTATCGATCCGAGCCGTCCGGGCTGGGACTTCGCGGCCCCCGATAAGCTCATTCATCAGGTTGCGTTCGCAGCCGGCGCCGTCGTGCTGATCGGGCCGCTTTTCATGGCCCGCAGCGGCGGCATCATCGGCGACTACGCCAACGGATTGCGCATCGTGCTCGGCAATGCCGTGCTGTGGGTGATGTTCCTCGCCTGCGCGGGCACGAGCGTGTTCTTCTCGTACATCTCGCTCTTCGATGCGATCTTCCCGGCCTCGGAGCGTGAGCGCGCCGCCGAGATCCGCGCGATGAACCAGGTCGCGAGCGTCGTCTCCGACATCGGCGCGACGGCCACGCGGCGGCGCATTGCGGACGCTGAAGTGCTCTTCCAGTCACCCGCCTGGGCCGCGTACGAGCGCGAGCTCGACAAGGCTGCGCGGCTTGCCGCGAGCGCACCGGACAAGATCCGCGAGGAAATGGTGCGTGCGCTCCGCGACCAGGAGAGCCGCATTGCGCGTCTCGAAGAGCAGCGCGCCAATGCGTCCGGTGGGCAGGCCGGTCTCGCGCAGCGCAAGACGGCGCTCAACGAGGAGCTGACGCGTATCACCGCGGAGCGGCCCGAAGTCGCCGTTGCCGTACAGGAGCAGAAGAGCGTCGTCAGCAGCATCGAGAAGCGGCTCGACGAGCAGCGCGCGAAGGTGCTTGCCGAGGAGAAGGGCGTCGAGGGTTCAGGGAAATCGGGTCGTGGCCAGTTCTGGCGTGCTGCACGCGAGGAAGAAGGCAAGATCCAAGCCGAGATGCAGGTCGCGCGCGAGCGTCTGAAGGGCCATGAGACGCGCCTTACCGGCATCGATCGCCGCATCGCGACTGTGCGCTCGGAAATTGCCCAGATCGACGGCGATCTCGCCAAGCTGATCGGCGAGGCCGAGACCGCACAGCGCATGATCGCCGTTGCAAAGACCGCCGGCACAGGCGACCGCCAGGAAATGACCGACCCTTCGGCGACGGCCGCCGCGCTCGAGCGCGAGCGCCAGCACTTCCGCCAGAAGCCGGAGCAGGCAACGCTCGCCAGCCTGCAGTCCCTTTGCACCACCATGCAGGGCGTGAGCCTCAAGGTCGCATCGCTGCGCAATGAGGCTGCCGCCATCGATTGCGATCCGAGGCAAGCAACAGAGGCAGCGGCACCCGTCTTTGCGCTCAATGTCGGCCTCGCGGCGTACGCACAGAACTGTGCCGGCGGCGAGCGCCTGCCGCAGACGGGCGGCACCGACGCCCTGCTCCAGTTCGGCCGCAAGTGCCTGCAGGATGCAGGCCTCGCCTCGCGTGAGGTCGCGCCGCTGGCTGCGCGCCTTTCCGCACTCGACCTCTCGCGCGACGACAAGGCACACAAGTTCGTCGTGAGCGCCAATGCCTTTACGGACGGCAACCGGCTGGCCTACCTCGCGCTCGCTATTGCCATCGGCATCGACTCTCTGATCCTCATGGCGGCGCTGTTCGGCGCGGGTGCCGTGCGCTCGCCGCTGACGGACCTCGATGGCGTCAATGATTTGACGCCCGAGCAGCTCGAAGCGGCGATCGACGCGACGCTCATGCAGACGGCCGAGCCCGCGCGTACGCTTTCCGCACTGCTCCAGGCGCAACGCCCGATCGCCGGGACGAACGGCTACACCTCGGAAGTCTGGATCGACGACCACGATCCGCTGGCCGACGACATGCGTGCCGTGCTGACGGCGGGCGCTTCGATCGGTGCCGTGCGCCCGTTCGGCGATGGCCGCACGCAGTTCCAGATCAAGACGGGTCTCTCGCGCTACATCGCCATTGCGCAAAGGAAGAAGTGGCCGAAGAAGAGCGAGGAAGCCGCGCGGCGCGATCTGCTGCGGGTGATCGGCGTCGCCCTGTTGCCGGATACGAAGGGGGCGGCCGAGGCCGTTATCGAGGAATTGCACCCGATCTCGGATCTCGCCGGCTACGCCGCGGAGGTGAATGTCCAGAGTCTCGCCGAGCCCTCGCGACTGCGGCTCGTGCGCGGCGTGCTCGGCGCTGGCGCGACGGTCTCGGGTGCCGTGCTGCGCGATCAGCGCGATGAAGGACGGTACTTCGTCAGCAGCGACTTCTATCGCACGCTGCTACTGATGCGCGCTGGCGAGTACGGCGGCCATCGCGGGCCTTCGCCCGCGGCGATCCAGGATGCGCGGCGCAGCCATGGCGGCACCTTGCGGGAGGAGCGCCTCCAGCTCTCGAGCGATGATGCACTGCCGCGAGGCCTGACACAGCGCATTGGCGATCTTTCGGAGAGGCCTGCCCAGCCCGCTGTCAGGGAGCTTGCCCTTCACGAGTGCATCGATGCGCTGATCGGGCGCCTCGGCATCAACGCGAACTTCGACCGCCTCGAGTGGCTGCTCGCCGATGACGAGGAGCGCCCCCTGAAGGCCGGCGATGCACTCGAGAAGCTGATGGTGACGAGAACGCGGCTCGGCGAGCAGTTGAGGAAGCTGGAGCGCGCGCGCAAGGAGCAGCTCGACCGCGAAACCGAGCGGCTGGAGCGCGAGGCGGGCCATCACGACGCGGTGCGGCTCCGGATGATCGGCGAGGCGGCGAATGCCGTTCATCGCACGCTGCCGATCCTGATGCTGCTTCCGGATGGCCTGTTCGAAACGACGCTCCGCCAGTGCCTGGAGGAGCTCGACGCAGCCGGCGCGCCGGACAATGGCCACCGCGATGTCGATCATCGGATGCAGGGCCAGATGCGCCTGCTCTCGATGGAGATCGCCCGCCAGAAGCGCGATGACTACGCCTCCTGGGAAACGGTGGAGGGGCTGCTGGCCAACTACGACGAGCAGGGGCCCACGCTGACCGTGGTCGGCCGGAACGGCTGATCAACACTTCAGCGAGTCAATCGTCGGCGCGTACTAGGGTCGCGAGCCATAGTACTGGTGGCTATAGCCGTAGCTTCCGAGATAGCCGTAGCTCCCGCCAAAGTTCTCGAAGCTCCAGACGCGATCACCGTAGCGCTCGCCAGCAAAGCCGTAGACTCGGCCAGGATAGCCGTAGCTTGGGCCGCGATAGACGTAGTTTCGGCCACGATAGCGGTAGCTTCCGCCACGGTTGCCGTAGTTTCGGCCACGATAGCGGAGTTCGTATTGCACTTGTTGAATGGAGTTTTCGGCTGCAACCGAAGCTGCCGACGGTGAAAGCGGTGCCGCGGAAGTGCTCGCTGCTCCAATGCCGACCATCGCTGCGCTTACCAATCCGACTGAGAACAGATGTCTCATGGCTATTGCCTTTCGAGCTGATAGGGGCCGACCGCTGCAATAGTCGGCCAACTGATGCTTGGCATAATGGCTGCACGGCCGAAATGAGGGTGTCAAAAAATGCTTAAGAGCGCGCGCGTTACAAATTCTTGTAGTTTTTGGAAGTAAATGAAAATGCAGGGTTTCGCCCTTGACGGCGGCGCCCTGCTTGTCACATCTGCGTGGCAATGCCGCCGACCCGCGGGATCAGCAACCCGTGGGCGGACAGGAACCAGGATACTCCGATGACGACGTCAGCGGCCCGCCGGGCCACGATCGACCGCCAGACCAAGGAAACGCGCATCACCGCGAGCCTCGACCTCGATGGGACAGGCGCCTACGATGTCGCGACCGGCGTCGGCTTCCTCGATCACATGCTCGAGCAGCTTGCCCGCCACTCCCTGATCGACATCGAGCTCAAGGCCGAGGGCGACCTCCACATCGACTTCCACCACACGGTCGAGGATTGCGGCATCGTGCTCGGCCAGGCACTGGCCAAGGCGCTCGGCGACAAGCGCGGCATTACGCGCTACGCGAGCGTCCATCTCCCCATGGACGAGGCCATGACGCGTGTGGCGATCGACGTGTCGGGTCGCCCTTATCTCATTTGGGATGTGACGTTCACGCGCCCGAAGCTCGGCGAGATGGACACGGAACTCTTTCGCGAGTGGTTCCAGGCCTTCGCCCAGAACGCCGGCATCACGCTGCACGTCGCCAACCTTTACGGCGAGAACAACCACCATATTGCCGAGACGTGCTACAAGGGGCTTGCCCGCGCGCTCCGGGAAGCGATCGCGATCGATCCCCGCCAGGAGCAGCGCGTTCCCTCGACCAAGGGCACGCTTTCGGTCTGAGGCCTGATCTCAGGGCCTGCACGCGAGGAGTTGAGCGTTGCGCGTCTATACCGTGCATGAATCCAAGGACCCGCCATCCGACCGGCTCGACCGGGCCGAGGCCCTGCGCTTCGTCCGCGAAGGCTTTTCCTGGACGGCGGCGATCTTTGCGCCGCTCTGGCTGCTCGTTCGTGGCTTCTGGCTGGCGCTGCTGGTCTATGTCGTCGTCGCAGTGGTTCTGACCTTCGGCGTTCAGGCACTGGGGCTCGGCGCCCAGATACAATCGCTCCGCATGATTGCCCTTCACGTGCTCGTCGGCCTCGCGGCCGC
>Ga0066256_1005259_pt1 | contig 10830 bp, 3 predicted proteins | sample ThiBio_1000_biof_FD_87107 | JGI IMG/M metagenome (GOLD analysis project Ga0066256, IMG submission 87107) | Wastewater bioreactor microbial communities from Cape Town, South Africa - Thiocy_expt_1000_biof (version 2) | ecosystem: Engineered > Bioreactor > Thiocyanate-remediating >... | reverse complement strand
GGGGTGCGGCCTCCGGGCGGGGGGCATGCCGGTCGGGGGGCCCGGGCCTGCGGGGCGCGGTGGTGTTTGACGGCGGGGCCCCCGCGCCTGCCGACCCCGCGTCGCCGGTGCGGTACCGCCTGCGGATGGATGCGCCCAGCCGGCTGCCCGGCGTGGGCGGCACCAACGTGACGGCGGCGTATGCGCCAGACGGCACTACCAACCCGCCCGACACCACGCCCGCCGCCTACCTGCGCTACTACCTGCCGCTGCAGGCGGCGGTGGACGCCGCCATCACCTCTGTGCTGGCGCCCGGCGCCGGCCTGCCGTCCGCCACCTACACCGTGCGCGCCTTCCCCTCGCCCGCCTACTCCGTCAACCGCGTGGCGTCCACCCTCGTGTCCATCGTGCCCATCTACATGACGCTCATCTTCACGCTGCAGGTGCGCGTGCTGCTGACGCGCATCCTGGAGGAGAAGGAGCGCAAGATCAAGATCACGCTGAAGATGATGGGCCTGACGGACGCCATGTTCTGGGTGTCGTGGGCCGTCACCGCCGCCGTCAAGATGCTGGTGGTGGTGACGGTGGTGGTGGGCATCGCGGTGGGCGCCCGCATCTTTGCGCACTCCAACTTCTTCATCGTGTGGCTGCTGTACGCCCTCTTTGGCGTCACCTGCGTCGGCTTCGTGTTTGCGCTCACCGCCCTGTTCTCCAAGTCCGCCACCAGCGGCGCCGTCGGCATGCTGGTGTACCTCGCCCTCGCCGCGCCCTCTTACGCCATGACGTCCGGCGGCGTGTCGCCCGCCGCCATCTACTTCGTCTCCCTCCTCGCACCGTGCGGCTTCAACCTCGCCACCGCCATGCTGGCCATGCTGGAGCAGAAGAAGGTGGGTGCCAACTGGAGCAACATTGGCGACCCGGCGGCCACAGACACGGGCGTCACGCTGGGCGGCCTTATGGCCATGCTAGCCATCGACGCCGTCCTGTACCTGGGCCTGGCGTGGTACCTGGACAAAGTTGTGCCCTCCGAGTTTGGTACCACGCAGCACCCCCTGTTTTGCTGCGGCTGCCGCCGCACCGTCGCGTCCGGCAGCACCTACGCCGCCCTCCACACCGGCGCCCGCGCGCCGACAGGCTGGCGTGCCTGGGTGAACCTGCCCTGGTCGGGCGGCGGTGGCGGCGGCGGCGGCGGCGGTGGCGGTGCCGAGCTGGTGCCGTCGGCGGCTGGCCATGGCGTCGCACTGCTGGCGAGCGGTGCACACAAGTCAGACACCGCGCCGCTGATGGTGGGTGCTGCCGGCGTAGTGGCGGGTGGTGGTCCGACGGGCGAGGTGGATGGCAGTGCGGGTGCCGCCACGGCGGCGTCGGTGGCTGCCGCCGCGTCGCTGCTGCGGGCGGAGGCGGAGGTGGAGCCGGTGGCAGAAGAGGTGGCGAGCCGGCCGGGCGTGGTGTGCACCGGCCTGCACAAGGTGTTCAACGGCAACGACGGCCCGCGCGTGGCGGTGGACAACCTGGACCTGGCGCTGTACGAGGGGCAGGTAACGTGCCTGCTGGGGCACAACGGCGCAGGCAAGACCACCACGGTGTCGCTGCTGACCGGCCAGTACCCACCCACCGCCGGCGACGCGATGGTGTACGGCAAGTCGGTGGTGAATGACATGCCCGCCATCCGCGACATGATTGGCATCTGCCCGCAGCACGACGTCCTGTTTGACGCGCTGACGGTGCGGGAGCACCTGGTGCTGGTGGGCGGCATCAAGGGCTTGGTGGGCGACGCGCTGACAGCACGCGTGGCTGCCATGATCAGCGACGTGGGCCTGCATGACAAGGCAGACGCCCTGGCGTCCACGCTGTCGGGCGGCCAGAAGCGCCGCCTGTCCGTCGCGCTGGCCATGGTGGGCATGCCCAAGCTGCTCATCCTGGATGAGCCCACCAGCGGGCTGGACCCCGCGGCGCGGCGGCAGGTGTGGAACATGGTGCAGAAGCACAAGGCGGGGCGCACCATCATCCTTACCACGCACTTCATGGACGAGGCGGACATCCTGGGCGACCGCATCGCGCTCATGGCACGTGGCCGCCTGCGCGTGTGCGGCTCCTCCCTCTTCCTCAAGCACCGCTTCGGCGTGGGCTACCACCTGTCCGTCACTGCCGCCGCCGCCGCCGCCGCCTCGCCACCCACCGCCAGCCTGGACGCCATGCGCGGCCTGGTGGCGGCACACATCCCCACCGGCCGCCTCGCGTCACACCGGCGCGTGCGTGTGGCGGGCGAGGCAGCGGACGCACCGCTGGTGGATGCCGTGGAGGCCGCTTTTGTGCTGCCCACCGCCACCGCGCCTGCCTTCCCGGCCCTCTTTCGCGCCCTGGACGCCGCGCGCAGCACCGCCGCCGGCATCGTGGCGTACAGCGTGTCCATGACGTCGCTGGAGGAGGTGTTCCTGCGCCTGGCGGTGCTGGTTCAGAGCGAGGAGGAGGCGGAGAAGCTGGCCGGCGCCAGCAGCAGCGCGGCAGCTGGTAGTAGCAGTGCCGCACCGGCCGCGCTGCCCGCCGCCACCGCCACTGCTGGCACGTCCGCCGCCGCGTCCGCATCCGCGTACACCGCCCCTGGTGCTCTCCCATCCCCGCCCTCCGTATCAAGCGACAAGGGCCCAACGTCGTCGCTGCTGGCGTGGTGGTGGCTGGACCCGCGCCGCCGGCCCTTCTTGGCGTCGTACACAGCTACCGGTGGCGGCGGCGGCAGCGCGCGGCCCGCTGCCCTACTGCCTGTGGTACCAACTGCAGCAGCAGCGGCAGCTACAGCACCGGCAGCAGCTGCAGGCAGCGGCGATGCGACGGATGAGGACGCCGAGGTGGGCGCGCTGCCTGACGCGGCGTTCATTGCGGCGTTGCGCGCTGCCCTGCCGACGCCCAAGGTTGTGGCGCCGCGCGGCAGCTGGGCGGGCATGGCGCGGCAGGTGCGCGTGCAGATTTGGCGGCGGTGGCTGACGCTACGGCGTAACCCGCGCACCTTCTGGCTGCAGTGCGTGCTGCCACTCTTTTTTGTAGGCATTGGCCTCGTGTTCCGCACCATGCGCACCATCGGCGGCGAGGTGTCGGCTGCCTTGGTGCCCTCCTCCCCCGCTGGCTTCCCAGAGGCGCTGCCGGCATCCGCCGGCGTGGCGGCGTTTACCCTGCCGGTGACGGAGCTGGGCACCGTGCCTACCCCCTGGCTGGCGGCCTTCATGGCGTCCAGCCTGTCCAACCTGCCGTCCGCGCCCGCGGCGCCTGGGGCGCCGGTGGCCACCAACTTCACCGCCATGCCGGCGTCCACGCATGCGGAGGACGTGGCACTGGCGGCGGGGTCGTACGCCGCCGCTGCGCTGGGTCTCACCGCCACCGGCCCGTCCGCCTACACCCTGAACGTGGCGTACAACTACACGCTGACCAACGTGCTGCCCGCGCTGCTGAACATGTGGGACAGTGCGCTGCTGCTGACGGCACTGAACGGCACGCGGGGCGGGGCGGCGCCGGCGGGCGGCATCCCGCAGGCCATCCAGACAGCGCTGGATCCTCTGCCGCAGGTGACGGGTTCCGGCGCGCCAACCATCGGCGTGTTTGTGTCATCTGCGCTGCTGGGTCTGTACACCGCGATGGGATTTGTGTCCATCCCCGCAGGGTTCGCGGGCCTGGTGGTGCGGGAGCGCGAGTCCAAGACGAAGCAGCTGCAGCTCATGATGGGCTCCACGTCTCTTACGTACTGGGCCGCCACGTGGGCGTGGGACGTGCTGCAGTACCTGCTGCCATGGGCGGGCGCCTCCATCATCCTCACCATCGCGTCTGCGTCGTCGTTTGTGTCGGCGGACCAGCCCGTCGCCGTCATCCTCCTCCTCCTCCTGTTTGGCGTCGCCATCCCGGGCCCCACATACGCCCTCACATTCCTGTTCACCAGCGCCGCCGACGCGCAGATGTGGATCCGGCTGGCGTACACCGCCGCCACCCTCGTCCTCTTCTTTGCCTCCTTTGCGCTGTCCTTCCCAGGCGTCGCCGACAGCAGCGCCGGTATCACCGCGCTTACCACCGCGGTGCAGTACATTGGCATGTGCTTCCCGCCCTATGCGCTGGCGAAGGGGTACATGGACGTGGTGCTGCTGGGCGTGTGCTCGCCCGCGTTGGTGGCGGCCGGCCTGCCGTGCTCGCAGCCCAGCGCGTTTGCATGGTCCACCGGTGGTGCCAAGCTGCTGTTCATGGCCGCCACCATCCCGCTCTCGTTTGTCACCCTCATCGTGCTGGAGCGCCGCGCCATCCCGCGCACGCCCGCCGGGCACGCTGCGCCTGGTGCGCCGCTGACGTACGGCACCGCGGGCGGCGCCGCAGCGGAGGCGGGCAGCGCGGTGGTGGAGGACAGCGACGTGGTTGGCGAGCGCGCGGCACTGGACGCCGCGGCGGCGGGGGCGGTGGGTGAGGGTGTGGCGGCGCGGCACCTGCGGAAGGAGTACAACTCGCGCGGCGCCACAAAGGTGGCGGTGGCGGACCTGTCGCTGCGGGTGCGGCGCGGCGAGGTGTTTGGCCTGCTGGGCCCCAACGGCGCCGGCAAGACCACCACGCTGTCCATGCTGGTAGGCGAGGTGGGCCCCACCGCCGGTGCGGCGTGGGTGGACGGCGAGGGCATCACAGAGGCGCGGCGCGCCGGCGCGGACGTCATTGGCTACTGCCCGCAGGCGGACGCCCTGTTCGACAGCCTCACGGGCGCCGAGACGCTGGCATACTTTGCTGCCATGAACGGCGTGCCAGCGGAGCACCTGCCGCCGCTGGTGGCGGCGGCACTGGCAGCGCTGGACCTCACGCGCTACGCCAACACACTGACGCGCGCGTACAGCGGCGGCAACAAGCGGCGGCTGTCGCTGGCGGTGGCGTACATTGCCGCGCCGCCCGCCGTGTACCTGGACGAGTGCTCCACCGGTGTGGACCCCTTTGCGCGCCGCCGCATGTTTGACGTCATCCAGCGCGCGCGCACTGGGCGCGCTACCATCATGACGACACACGTCATGGAGGAGGCGGACGGCCTGTGCAGCCGCATTGGCATCATGGTGGATGGCCGCCTGGCGTGCCTGGGGTCGTCGCAGCACCTGAAGTCGCGATACGGCCGCGGCTACACGGTGGAGGTGCACCTGCACGAGCGCGCCGGCAGTGATGACGGTGGAGGTGGCGGTGGCGGTGCTGCAGGTGCTGCTGCCTCTGGTTCACCGCTGTCGCCATCCGCTGCCGCCACCGCGGCGTCGCTGTTTACGCGCAGCACGCAGGTGACGGCGGTGCTGGCTGGCGTGGCGCGGGAGGCACGCCTGGTGGAGTCCAACTCCACACACTTCCGGTACGAGGCCGTGGGGCTGGACCTGGGTGCCGCGTTTGCTGCGCTGGACGCCGCGCGGCGCGCCCTCGGCATCATTGACTACAGCGTGTCGCAGACCACGCTGGAGGCGGTGTTCCTCTCCTTCTCGCGCCTGCAGGAGGCTGCCGACGAGCGGCACCGCGCCGCCGAGGCGGCGGCAGCTGCGGCCGCCCGCGCCTCTGGCCGCCGGTGCAACAAGCTGTAGACAAGGCCTGGTGTGGCAGGGTTGGATTCCATTTTTTAGGGGCAGCGTGTTTGCGCGTGTAAGTGACCACCCCGCCCATCCTGTTAGTGATTCCACCCTGCCGTGTTACTTCCCCTGTATGGCTGTGGGTGCCCTGGATTGCTCTAGGGCTAGCAGCCTGGCTGTGTTGTTTTTTGAGATTTGAACATGGGCAGCATCATGGAAGCCAGGATGACTTACTTATGCAGGCGGCGCAGCGTCTTTCGACGGCGCATCTGACGCTGGCGCGGGCGCAGGCGCGGGCGACGGCGACGCAGCAGCAGCTGCTGCGGCCGCCGCTGCTGGTGCAGCTGCCGCAGCTGCTACGGCAGGTGCTGCCGCCCCGCCCTTGCCCTTCTTGCCGCCGCTCTTGGCGGGCACCGTCTCCCAGCCGTCCGCATCAGGGCCCGACGGCGCCGCAGACCCACCACCAGCGCCCCCGCCGCCGCCACCGCCACCGCCGCCCTCGCTGCCGCTGTCGTCGCCGCTCTCGCTGCCATCGTCATCGTCGTCGCCGCCGCCGCCCGCCGACTCACCCTTCTGCATGGCGGGGTGGCTGGCCAGGTCGCGCAGCACGGCGCGCGCCGCCTCAATCTCGCCGATCGCGCACTTGCGGTACACGTCCTGCAGCAGCGTGGACACCGCCGTCACCTCGCTGTCGTCCTCAAAGTCAATGTTATAGTCCGCCTCCAGGCACTCCAGCAGGTACACGTCCAGCGTGTCCAGGTGCACGTCATTGCCCTCGCGCCACTGCTCGTGGCAGTTGTCCACCAGGTCGTCCACAATGTGGTCAAACTTGGCGCGCGACCGCCGGCCGCCCCACTGCAGGGGGTGTGGGGAGGAGGGGGGGGGGGGGAGACAGTTTTCGGTAGTGGCACAGTGGAACAACATACGATGGAACAACCAGCAGTAACGTACCTCCTCAGACACCGCCGTTGCCAGCAGGTCCCATGTCTGCAGAATCTCGCGCGCGCCGCTGGCAAACAGCTCCCACGCCTCCTTCTTGCGTGACGCCGAGGTGGGCAGCTTGGGGATTTCGGCCTTCTTGCTGCCGCCGGATGCTGGTGCTGCCGCTGCCGCCGCTGCACCTGCACCCCCTGCCGGTGCCGCTGCAGCCGCTGCGGGTGCCGCTGCTGCGGGTGCTGCTGCTGCGGGTGCTGCTGCCGCGGGTGCTGCCGCGGGCGCTGCCGCCGTGGTCGTGCTGGGTGCCGCCGCCTTCGCAGCTGCCGCTCGCGATGCCCATGACGATGCAGGCGCGGGTGCGGGTGCCGCCGCCGCGGGCGCAGCCGGTGCGGGTGCCGGCGCTGGCGCAGGTGGTGCGCCGCCTTCCATTCTGGCTGTATAGCTTTGTGGGTTACGCGACTGCACGTCTGCACAATTGGGATCAGTGTGTGATCGAGGTCAGCACGATTGGGATCAGCGATCGAGGTCAGTGGCTCTACTTGCAGCAGGTGGAGTGGAGACTTGCAAAAATCAAAAACGCACCTGCCAAATAAATAAATGGCCCGGCGTCGTTCCGCTCCAATAGACGTGCAGATTGCACTGTATGATTGTGCGCGCCGCCGTGCCGTTTGCAATATCGTGTCACCGGAGTGGCGCTTGTGGGAAGGCGGTGCGCGCTAACCCTAACCTTAACACCACGGCTAGGCAACGCTGTCAGTGGTGTTGCAGGCTTGCAGCCACCGGCGGCCCACCGCACTAAGATGGAGGCGTTGGTGGCTTCTCTGTGGCACACGCCATGGATGGGGAACTTGGGTGTGCTTGAATGACCCAACGTAATAAGTTAAATACCATTTTATAATGTGTGACAGTTGTGAGCCCGATGTGCCTCCCCCTCCCACCCTTACGCGCCCACCGCCGGCCAGTACTGCGCCAGGTGCTCCACGCGCAGCGTGGTGGCAAACAGGTCGGGGTCAAAGGAGGCGGCGTCGGTGGGCAGGAAGGTGAGGGACCGCGACGCGGCGCCAAACATGCAGAAGGAGTTGTCAGAGAAGCGGCCGCTGGAGGCGGTGGTGAGGTGCACAAACATGGCGGTGGCGGTGGTGGTGAGCGTAAGCGGCACGGCGCCGGACGCCAGCGTGCCAATGGCCAGCGTAGGTGCAGGGTTGGCAGGCAGCGTCAGGGCGCCGGGGATGGTAGCCAGGATGATGTTGTCTGCCACCGGAGTACCCGCCACGCTGACGTTGGTGACCAGGACGCAGTCGGTGCCAGCGGCGGCGCAGCCGGCGGCAGTCAGCACGGTGGCGGGCGACGCGCAGGCGGTGCCATTACCACCGTTCCAGCATGTCCATTGCGCCGCGCCAGCGCCAGCGGGCAGAGACACAGGCAGCGATGCTACCGGCGTGACGGCGCCGGTGGCCAGGTGCACCGCCGCAAAGCTTGCCACACCCGCAAGTGGCGCCAGCGGGTTGTCATTCTTGATCACGCACCGGCCGTCGCCGCCGCACAGCACCGCCACGTCGCGGTACAGGCGCGCCGCCATCCAGTACTGCAGCGGCTTCCACCGGCCGCCCGTCACCTGCCCGCGCGTAAAGTCAACCGTGCCATACTCCACTGAGCCCCAGCCGCCCGTGGGCCAGATCTCGTTCAGCTGCCACGTCACCGTGCCCCACTCGTTGGTACTCCGCCGCCCCTCAATGTCTGACTTCATCTCTAGCGCCTGGCCCAGCATGCACAGGTACAGCTGTGCCTGGAAGGCGGCCGCACCGCTGGCGTTCCAGTTTGCCAGCGCACCAAAGTACGTGAGGATGGTGTTGTCGCACGGGTAGTTGCGCTGCGCCATCGTGTTGTTGCCCACGCACGTGTTGGCAAACACGCCAACGCAGGAGTCGGGCGGCGCGCCGCCGTGCATGCCCCAGTGCACCGGGTCCAGCGTGGGCGCCATGGACTCAAAGCTGCTGAACACGGAGCACCCAAACTCGGAGGCAAACACGCCCGGGAAGGCAGGCCCCATCAGCGTGGACGGGCCCAGCGACGTCGGGATGTTGGGCGAGTATGGCGTCAACGGCGTCAAGCCGTTCACGGCCGGGAACCCCGCGCCGTGCTGGTACGGCCCGTGCGTCTCAATGGTTTGCGCTGCGCCATGGGGGGGGGGGGGGGGGGGGGGGGAGGGGGGAGGGGAGGGAGGGGGGGTAGAGGGAGGGGAGAGAGGAGAGAGAGTGGAGCGAGGGGAGAGAGGGAGAGAGGGAGGGGAGGTGGAGAGAGGGAGTGGAGAGTGGAGCGAGGGGAGAGAGGGAATAGGTAGAGAGGGAGGTAGAGGGAGGTCAGAGGGGAGAGGGAGGTGGAGTATTGTGCACAAACAAAGACAACATTACGACGTACGCACACACGCAAGAGGGCCCGGATCAATACCACCTCCCCCACTTGTGCGCTTCCCGCCCACCCGCCTTGCCTTCCCGCGTGTGCAATACCCACCACGTAGCTGATCCGCCACCCCCTAACTGGCCCCACCTCCCCTCTCTCCCTCTACTGCAGGTGGTGCACAAACGACCGCGTATCCAGCTGCCCGCCAAGGCAGCGGTTCACAGTGGGACCAACGGCTAAATCGCCTTTCTTTTCTTTCTTTTGCGCTTCTTTTTGGCCGTCATTTTTGGTGGGGGTTTGAGGTAACTATAGGGACGCCAACACGGTGGCGTATGGGTGCATGGTATGTGTATACTCACGCTGGCAGTCGTAACTTGTACAATAATGGTTGTTCGCCAATAGAAACAATACCTCTATCTTTTCTTTCTTTTGTCTGCTACGCTATCTTTTGAACACCCTCCCGCACCCACGCGAATTGCAATACCGGCAATATGCGACGCGCGTGGCGTGCGGCAAAAGTGGGCACGGCGGCGGGAGTGAGGTGTGACACTGCCAACGCTGCGGTGTGCAGAACGTGCTGCCGCCCACCCGCTGCCACTATTCCAACGACTCCGTTCCGTTCTCTCTCTCTCTCTCCCTCGCTCTCTTCTCTTCCTCTCTACTCGTCCTCTCTCTCTCTCTTGTCGCCTACTGCCTCTCTCTTGTCGCCTACTGCCCTCACATCGCCGCTACTGCGTCAGCGGCAGGCAGGCATGGCGGCGGTGGTGAGCGGCCGCGGCGCGGCGGCGGCGGCAGCTTGCAGCGTGAGTCGGGCGGGCAGCAGCATGATGGTGGTGGCAGCACCAGCTCTGCCGCACCTGCCGACGACGGCGGCGGCGCGATGGTGGTGGGCGCGGCCGGCCAGCTCGTGTGCTCGCGAGGTGGTGCATGTGGGTGACGGCGTGGCAGCGGCAGCAGCTATGGCGGCAGCGGCGGCAGCGCGGTGGGGCACGGTGCCGCGGCAGTACCTGTGGCAGGCGGCGGTGACAGCGGCGTTCCCTTCTTCAGCACCAGCAAAGACGACTGGCAGTGGCAGTGTCGGCAGTGCCGGCGGCAGCGGTGCAGGCGGGCGCGGGCGCGGCGGCGACAGCACGGCGGCTGACGTGCTGCGGCGGAAGCGCGTGGCGGACAATGCGTACGTGATTGGCGAGACGGCAACGCTGGGGTCGGCGGTGGCGCGGCTGGCGGAGATGGGGCAGGTGCATGCGCTGGTGGTGGTGTCGGGTGACGCGGACCGGCGGGTGGTGGGGCTGGTGACGGCGCGCGACCTGCTGCGCGCAGTGGCCCGCATGAAGGGCGACGTGAACGTGCCGGTGTCCACCGCCATGACGCCCGCCGCGCGGGTGGTGCACATCCTGGCGGGTGACAGCGTGGCGTACGCGGCGCTGCTGATGAGCGAGCTGAAGATTGGGCACCTGCCGGTGCTGCAGGACGGCGAGGTGCAGGGCGTGATCAGCCTGCAGGACCTAACCGACATTGCGCTGGAGGGCGCGCGCGGCGGCAAGGAGTCGGTGGTGCGCCGCGTCCTGCCGCGCCGCGGCCTGTCGCAGCACGTGAAGGTGGTGTCGCCTGCGCGCTACGTCTCCCACCTGCTTGCCACACACCCGCCCGTGGTGCTGGAGACGGGCGCCACCGCGTTCCCGCGCGCCAAGCGCGACGTGACGCCCATCGAGGACGCGAACTTTGTGGAGCACGTGTGGTGGCCCACCGCCGGCCTGCCGCAGCACGCCGTCGCGCTGCGCGGCCTGGCCACCTCGTTCATTGGCGTGGCGGACGGCGTGGGGTCGTGGCATGCCTTTGACGTCGACCCGCGCCTCTTTGCCGTCCGCCTCATGTCTGCCGCGCAGGAGTTCATCCTCAAGCGCGCCGAGCTGGGCGCCGCGCCGCCCTCCACCTCCGACATCCTGTCCGCCGCATGGGAGAC
>Ga0066256_1005254_pt1 | contig 10835 bp, 6 predicted proteins | sample ThiBio_1000_biof_FD_87107 | JGI IMG/M metagenome (GOLD analysis project Ga0066256, IMG submission 87107) | Wastewater bioreactor microbial communities from Cape Town, South Africa - Thiocy_expt_1000_biof (version 2) | ecosystem: Engineered > Bioreactor > Thiocyanate-remediating >... | reverse complement strand
CCTCGTCCACCTGCCCGCTGGCGGCACGGTGTGGCGGCAGGCCGTCCGCCCGCAGTCCCCGCGTGCCGCCCAGCACGTCCGACAGGTCGTCTGGTGGGAACGGCGGCTCACCCAGCCGTGCCGCCCGCGCCGCCGCCTCGGCAACGGGGTCCGACGCGCTGCTGCCTGCTGCCGCCCGCCGCGGCCCGTCGCCAGCGCTGGCTTCCATCGCGTCCTGCCGACTGCGCACGACGCGCTGCACCACCTCCGGCAGCAGCTGTGACTGCGGCTGCGCAACCTCCAACAGAACGGTACCACTGGTTTTGGCAGCGCCGGCAGGGCGGGGCGGCAGCAAGGGTACATCGCCTGCACGGCGCGAAAGTACGCGCCGCCGCCTACGTACACGGATGGCGTCCGGGCGGCGTCGACGGTGACGGACTGCCACAGCACGGCGGTGGCATCTTGCAGCGGCAGCGTGACGTCGTCCCGCCGATTGCGCTGCACGCACTCACATGTCAGCAGTCAGCACGTCGTTGGAGTACCACACCGCATGCAGGCAGGGGCGGCGGCCCACCCACATGACGAGCGGCAGCTCGGAAGCGGTAGCATTACTGCCGTCGGTGCCTGACGCGGTGGAGTACACTGCGGTGGCCAGCGTGTCGGGCGTCGGCTCAAATGCCACGCTGCCGTCCTTGTACAGCACGCCGCCGTTAGGGAGCACGTCAAAGATGTCGGCGTCGTTGTCGCCACCGCCGGCCGCCGGCGGTGCTGCCTGGGCAAGGATGTCAGGCGGCACCCACTCGGACTGGCCGCCAAAATGGCGCCCCACCCGCACGAGGGGCCCGCGCGCGGGGGCATCAACAAGGAGGCGGGGCGACACGGCATGGATGGACGGCGGCGGCACGCGGAAGAGGGGCACGGCGTCATTGCGCCGGCTGCCAGCCACCGCCGCCAGTGACGTGCCGCCAGCCAGGTTGCCGCCGCCGGTGGCGGTGTCGCTGGAGGCGGCGCCGTCGGTCAGCGTCACCACCACGCCCGCCGCCTCGTCCACGCTGCGCCCGCCGCCAGAGGCGGGGGCGAGGGAGCATGACAGCGCAAAGGGTGAAAACCAGAGCACGTCGACGCACGGCACGCCACCCACGGCCACCGCGGCAATCGCGGCGTCGTTGTTGCCCACCCACGACGCCAGGTCGCCAGGCGTGCAGCGGCCCGCGGTACACGTGGCGGCGCACATGGGCGCGCCATCCACCAAGACCCACCGGCTGCAGGTGCCAAACCCGCGCCCTTTCACCGTCACGCGCACTGGCACGTACAGGTCGGTAGCACGCCCCACAAACGCCCGACCGCCTGCCACGGCGCCCAGCGCAGCGCGCTCCACTCGGCCGGAGCGCGGGATGACGGGCGGCGAGATGGAAGTGACGACAGGGAGGGGGAGGGACAGCACCGCCTCGTCCATGCGCAAGCCCGACAATGCGGCACGCTCGCGCCAGCTGCCGTCCGGCGTGCCGGCGGCGTAGCCACCCAGCACCACCAGCGACGCGCCAAGCAGGAGGGCAGTGTGCCCAAACCGCGGCAGCGGCCGTGACCCCGCCACCGAAAGCTGCCGCAGGGTGAAGAGCAGGGTGGGCGGGGCGGCGCCGGGCGGCAGTGCTGTGCGTGGTAGCGGCACCGGCACGGGACCCGCCGCCGCACTCGACGCGCCAGCGTCAATACACACCGGCAGCGTGCGCGTCACAGGCAGCGGTACGTTGTAGTCGGCGGGTGATGGCGGCGGACGCGTCTCGGCGTGGTACGCAGGCAGCGACCGCGCGCGCTCCCCCGGCACGCACTGCGTGTCCAACACCCAAACATCGCCCAACAGCGCGGCCGCCGACGTGTAGCCGCCAAACGTGTACACCCGCGATGCGACAGCGGTTGCGGTATGCCCGGCCCGCGGCGGCATGCCCAGCGCCGCAGCGTCCCATCCCACACCGCCGCTGCGTGGCGGCGCCGCTGGCCACCGTGCCCCTCCGGTGTCGGCCGGCGCCGCCGCCAGCACGACAGGCAGCCAGGTGAGGGTTGGCACGTGCAGCGCGTACACGTCGCCAAACACAGATGTTGGCGCCGCCACCCGGGGGCGCTTGCCGCCACTGCCCGCCTGCGCATGTAATGCCACCCACGCCACCGCCGCCTCGGGGCCCTTCCCGCCCGTTACCACCATCAACTCGCCAGCCACGGTGGCGGTGGCATGCTCGCTGCGGGGCGACGGCGCGTTGCCGGGCACCGGCGGCGGCGGCGGCAGGGGCAGCGGCGGCGGTGGGGTTGATTTCGGCAAGTCAGTGTCGGCAGCAGCCGCCACAACGCGCTGGTATGCCGCTGTAACAGCTGCCGCCGTCAACCCGCGCCACCCACTGCCCTGTGGCGTCACCGCGCGCCATTGCCATTGCCACCAGTAGTGCAGCGGGTCGCGAACGTGGTGCACCAGCTGCTGCGGCACCACTGACGCCAGGTCAAACGTCAAATCCAGCTGCGTCACGCCACCATACGCTGCCTCCTCCTCCTCGCCGCCTTGTTCCACTGCGCTGCCGGCGCCCGCCTCCAGCATAGCCAGTGGGATGCCAAACAGGGTGGTGCGGCGCGGTGGCATCACCGGCGGGGGTGGAACCACTGGCGCAGCGCGCGGTGCCGAAGCAGTGCGTGGGTGCGTTGCAGCCTGGTTGCTGCCATCCACGTCGCCTGCCGTGGCAACACGGCCGCCAACCAGCCGGAAGCCGACGGGGACGGGCGCCAGATGCATCTGGCGCAGCGCGGCACTCAGCGCACCACCGCCGTCGCCGCCAGCCATGCAAGTGTAGCCGTCCGTGCCGGGGCGCGCGCATGGCAGGTGGGCAGGGGTGGCGAAGCGGTACAGCACCCACACGTCACTGAAGTACGCTGCGGCGTGCCCCTCCCCATTGTAGCCGCCAAACACGACCACGGCGTCAAACAACGCGGTCGTGGCGTTCAATGCGTAGCCGACGTACATGTTGTCACCGCTGCCGCCCGCTGCTAACCCGGCGGCGTGCGCCGCGGGTGGCAGGTCTCTGTCATCCCGCACCGCCGGCGCAGGCACATCGGCAGGCGTGCGTGGCCCCCACGCTTCGCGCGGCCACGGGTAGCCCGCATTCACGTTGTCAGTGGCGGGGGCCCCCCCGGCCGGGGGGGCGCCCCCCCCCCCGCCCCCCCCGCGGCACGTCATTGTCGCTCAACCGCACGGGCGGCAGGGCGCCGTCTGGCGCCTCGTCGTCAAGCGGGTGCCGCCGCCACGCGGTGGCGGTGTCCAGCGTCAGTGGCGCGGGTGGCAGTTGACCTGGCGGCAGTGGCGAGGCGCGCGGTGCAGTCCCGGCGGCTGCTTTCAGCACGTCTGCAGCCGTCTCTGCCCATACGTCGCGGCCAGCCACCCAATCATACCGCAACGCGCCCCACGCGCCGGCACCGCGCCCCACCGGCACCGGCTCGGGAACCGCGGCACCGCCCACAAAGGCGCGTGGCCACAGCACCTCAATCGACTCGGTCAACGTGCGCGCATCAGTTGGTGGGCCGCGCAGCAGGCGCACAAACCGTGCCCGGTCGCCGCCGTCGCCCACGGCACGCGCAAAGGCTGCTGCGGTGTGCCCGCTGCGGGGTGGCATGGGGCCACCGGTGAGGGAGTCGGCGCGGCGGGTGCCAAAGATGGCGGCCATGGCTACGCCGGCGGGTGGCACGCCCACCTCATACCACGTGTGCCCCGTCTTGGACAGGTTGTGCAGGCTGCCGTATTGTGACCGCACCATGTCACGCAGCGCCATGCCCACGCCGGGCAGGGTGATCGCCATGACATCAATGTTGGAGCCGTCGTCGCCGCCGTCAGCCGCGGCGCCGCCCTCTGCAGCAGCGTGCCGCACCAAGCCCGGGGTGACGCCATCAGCGCCGTCCACCTGCCCGCCCGCCACCGCTGCCGCATCGCCCGGCTGCTCCAACAATGCTGGGCCGGCGGCAAGCGCCGGTGCACGCCGCCTGCTTCGCTTCCCGTGCGTGCCACCGCGCACCAGCAGGGCGTCTGACGCTGCGGCTGCTATCTCTGCCAGGGCCAGTGGGCCACGCTCCATGGCGGTGGTAGTGACGGGCGGGGGGTTCCAGGGGCCGCGCTGGCGTGCCTGCCGCCGATGACCATCCGCCGCCTCCGCCGCCTCGTCTGGGGACAAGGGTGAAGGCGGCGGCGCAGCGGCTCCCTGTGCTGCCCGCACCCGTGCTGCAATGGCGTCTGCGTACCGGTAGTCATTCCCGCGGCCTACCCGCATGTACCACACCTTGCTGGTGTACACCACGTCCTCGTCCCCACTGCTGCCGCCGCCGGCACCCGCCGCCGCCTCAATGCACCGGCCGCCAATCATGACCGGCGTCGTCCCGCCATCCACCACCACCATGGCATGGCCCACGATGGGTGGCAGCGGCAGCACGCCCGCTGCGGTGCGGGGGCAGAAGCAAGAGCACGGTGCGTCACCTCCTGTTGCTGCTGTCCGTGGCTTTGTAGCTGAGGCGGTGGCAGCGGAAGCAGCTGAGGCGGGGGCAGCGAAAGCGCCTGCAGCAGCAGGCTCGCTACCGGTATCGGGATCGGAATCGTCCGCGGCGTATGCCGCGCCCTCGGCAGCCAGCGCAGCTGCGTCGTCCGCTGCCTCGGTTGCCAGCGCATCCAGCGCAGCCGGCACCGCCTCTACCGCGTCCGGGTCGTCGTCACGTACACCCGCCTCCAGCAACACAGGCGGTTGCTGCAGCGGCGCGTAGGGCCGCCGCACCCCCCCCGCCGCCAGCGCGGCGGGTGGCGGGGGGGAGGCAGGCGGGGGCGGGGTGGGGAGGATGTCTGACATGGTTCCTTCCGGCCCCGGAGTTGGCGGGGGGTGGGGATCGGCGGGGCGAGAGGGGACTAACCGCCTCGCGTCCGCGTCACCGCCCCCCGAGCGCCGTGGGCGAGCTCAATTTCCTTCGGCAGCGGCGGCCAGCTTCTTCGCTTCCCGTTCCAGCTGCTCGATCTGCTTTTTCACGCCCACGTTCTTGCCCAGCTCGAGCGCGCGGCGCATGGCCGCCAGCGCGACATCGACAAGGGCGGGCTTGCCGCCGGCCATGGCGGTTTCAGCGGTGGGGTCGAATTTCTCGGCTTCGCGCTGCAGGCTTTCGCCCAGGGCGCGGTGGAGCCGGGCGCGGTAGCTGTCCTTCATGTCGAAGGCGGGGGCCACATAGTAGAGCGCGGCCTGCAGCGCCTCGGGCGGCACGCTGCCCGGATCGTTGATCGCGGCATCGCCCATCTCGCTGACCAATAGCGCGGCGACGCTGCGCTTGTAATGCTCGGGCAGGGACAGGCCGTGGCGCGTCATGTGGCCGGCGAGGTCAAGCGCAAGCTGCCAGCGCCGGATGTCGATCGCCCAGATCAGGCAGGTGGCCACGATCTCGTCCTGCGGCGCGGCTTCGCCTTCGGGCGTGGCTATCGCTCCCCTGCACCAGTCGAGATACTTCTCGATCGCGGTCGCCTTGAAGGCGGCCTTGTTCTCCATCGACTGCACGCTTTTCAGCGCGCGCAGATCCTCATGCAGCGGGATCAGCAGTTGGCGATACTCGCTGGCGACCGGGCCTTCCTCGGGCATTTCCGGGGCAGCGCCGGGTTCGAGCGTCCGGCCGGACATACCGCTTCGCTGCTTGAGGCCGAATGGTGCCCGCTCTATCCGGCGGCGGGCGCTCGGCGCTGGGTGGGGCCTATGGCGGCCCTCCCTCCCGAGCTATGCGCTGGGCTCTTGCGGCGCCGGCCCGGATGCCAGCCACCGCCGTCAAAGCCTCTCGGGTGTTACGGCGCGGTGGCGCGGGCCGGTGCGGCGCCGATCGAGATGTTCTCGACCAGAACGACCAGCTCGTAATCCTCCACCACGTAGGCTTCGTTCACGCTTTCGTAGTTGGCGATGCGGTCGAGCTCGGGCTCGTCCTTCAGCATCCGGCGGCGGGTGCCTTCCTGCCAATAGATCGACAGGTTATCGAGCCGGGTGATCAGGATCGAGGTGGACGGGAAGAACGGCACGCGCACGGCGGGCAGGCCGCCCAGCTGCTTGCTGGAGCGGATGATGCGATCCATCGCCTCCACTTCGGTAGCCGTGGCGCCCGTAGTTTGCGCGATGGTGAAATACTTGTCGTCGACAAGGTCATGGCCGACGATCACCACGAGGTCGGTATCGCCACGGTGCCATTCGGGCAGCATCCGCTTGGCGTCCAGCACCAGGGCGTCGAGCGAGCTGTAATCGGCCACCGCATGGGCCGAGCCGCCGGTGGCATTGTAGGCCGCGTTCGCGTCGAACAGTTCCACGCCGGGCTTGACGTAGATCTTCTTCAGGCCCGGATTGTTGGTGCCGTTCGAATAGACGGTGAGGTTGCCATCGTCGAACACCTGCTCGTCCGCGTTATCGCGGATCTTGAACAGCCAGCCTTCGTTGACGTCCTGCAGGAGCGGATAGGTGACGCGGTTGGTGGTGGCGGCAGCCTCGACGCCGTTCCACCCGATCATGATCCGGTCGCGCGCGTTCTGCTTGATGATCGCATCGCGCATCAGCGTCTGGAATTCCGGGCGATGGCGCCAGGCGTCGAGCAGGGCGTAGCGCTGAGCCCAATCGAAATTGGTCTGCTTGCAGAAATACTCGTTGATCTTGGCGCTGTCGGTCGGATCGGAGGGGTTGCGCTTAGTGCCACCGGACGTGTCCACCCGGCCCGCAATCGTGCGGGTGGTGCCGAGGCCGAGCACATCGCCGGCCTGCTGGGTGACGGGCGTGATGTTGATCGCCTGCAGGAACTCGGACGATTCCTTGATTTTCTGCTCGAGCTTCTGCTCGACAACGGGGGAGACAGCGAACTTCGTGGTGGCGTCGGCCACGCCGTTGATCAGCGCGATCTGGCTGACATAGGCGTTGAAGAGCAGGCGGGTTTCGTTGCGCATCGGATCGGTTCCTAAGTGTGTGGCGCGGCTCGAATGGTTGCAGGGCGGGGCGGGCGGTCAGCAGTCCGTGCGGGTGAAGTTGCCGGCGGCGCCGGTGGCGGCGGGGCGCTGGGGCTGGGTCGGGTCGCCGGTGTTTTCGATCTTCGCCTCGAGGGCGGGGAACTTGGCGGTCAGATCGTCGATCGCGGCCTTGCTCGCGGTGGCCTGCTTTTCGAGCGAGCTGGAGAGCATTTCGCCGAGCCCTTCGAGAAGAGCCGCCGCGTCGAAACCGACGGGATCATTCTTCGGCTCCGGCTTGGGATCAGGCTTCTTCGGCGCGAGGTTCAGCTTTTCGAGCAGCTTTTCGAAGCCACTCTTGATCTCGCCAGCCACATCGCCGGGATTCGATTCTTCCGCGAATTCCAGCAGGCCGCCCAGATCCTGTTCCTTGAGGGATTCATGGCCGGGAGCGGTGCGGTTGAAGGTCAGGCGCTCGGTGCCGATCGCCGCGGGGCTGTCGGTCAGGGCGCAGCCCATCAGGTAGGCTTCGCCCTTGCCGGCGAAGTCGAGGTCGATCTCGACGGAAGGATAGACCTTCTGGCCCTGTTCGTTCAGCTTCTTCGCATCTTCGTTCACGTCGAAGATGCCGAAGAGCGCGGTGCGCTTCTCGCTCTTGCCGGCGATGGTGACTTCGTGATCCTCGGCCACCGAGAGCTCCAGCACGTCGCCATAGGCGCGGAACGGCGCCTGGCCGCTGATGCCCCGGATATGTTCGATGTTGAGCCGCGCCCCGTAGGTCTTCGGGTCGTAGTTCTTGGCCATCTGGCGGAGCCAGTCCGGGTTGATCTCCCGCCCGTCGACGGTCTTGCCGGAGGTGGCGAGGAGGAACTTCTTGGTCTTCATCGGGGGCTCCCAGGCGGTGTGCGTGCCCAAGCGGGCTTGGTGCGTGGGGAAGGCCCGAAATGCCCTGCTATTGACAAGCGCACCGCCCCGTTAGCGGCACGGTAAGGAGGGAGGGCAGGCGCGGGGGGCGCGGGGATGCGCCATGCGCACTGCGCATGGAAGCCCCGCAGGTAGACAGCAGCGCCGTCTCTCCGCCGATCCCGTTCGAGGCGCGGCGAAGTGCGCGTTCGCTCTATTGGCGGGGGCGGGCGCCCCCCCCGATTTCCGAAGAGCTGGGGCTGAAATATCCCACCGTGGCGAGCTGGTGACGGCGGGGGAAGTGGGACGATGCGCCCAGCCATGTGAAGATGGGCGATTCCCTGGAGGCGCGGTGGAACACGCTGATCGCCAAGGAAGAGAAGACCGGCAAGGATTTCAAGGAAATCGACCTGCTGGCGCGGCAGGCCGAGCGGCTTGCCCGGATCGAGAAATATCGCGGCGGCGGAAACGAGGCCGATCTCAACCCCAACGTGGAGCGGCGCAATTCGCCCGAGGCGAAGGCCAAGCGATCGAAGCGCAAGAACGCCCTCACGCATGAGGACATCGAAAAGTGCCGCGCGCTGTTCGAGGCCAATCTCTACGGCCACCAGCGCGCCTGGTGGGAGGCCAGCGACCAGGTCTTCCGCTTCATCCTGAAATCGCGCCAGATCGGCGCGACCTGGTATTTCGCCCGCGAGGCGTTCGTGCGCGGCATGGACACCGGCAACAATCAGATTTTCCTCTCCGCCTCGAAGAACCAGGCGGAGGTGTTCCGCACCTACATCGTCGATTTCGTGTTCGCCGCCACCGGGATCGAGCTGAAGGGCAACCCGCTGGTGATCAATCGGCAGGACGAGGCCGGCGAGCAGCTCGAGCCGGTGCGGTTCTACTTCCTGGCCACGAATTTCCGCACCGCGCAGAGCTATCACGGCGATGTCTATCTGGACGAAACCTTCTGGCTGCCGAGCTTCGTGCAGTTCGAGGAAGTTGCCAGCGCGATGGCGAGCCAGAAGTTCTATCGGCTGACCTATTTCTCCACCCCCAGCACGATCACCCATGGGGCCTATGGCAAGTGGAGCGGGGACGAGTGGAACGCCGGCCGTCCGCTGGCCGAGCGGCAGAAGTTCGACACCGGCCACCAGGCGTTGAAGCGCGGCGCGGTGGGGCCGGACGGGATCTGGCGCCAGATCGTGACGATCGACGACGCGGAGGAGCAGGGCTTCGACCTGTTCGACCGGGAAGCGCTGCAGCGCCGCTATTCGGTGGATGCCTTCGCCAACAAGTTCCTGTGCATGTTCGTCGACGATACGCAGAGCAGTTTCCCCTGGAGCCTGCTGCAGCCGGCGATGGTGGATGCGTTCTACAAGTGGAAGGACTGGAAGCCGGCGGAGCTGCGGCCCTATGGCGAGCGGCCGGTGGCGCTGGGATACGATCCCAACGACGAAGGCCGCGACAATGCGCAGCTAGTGGTGGTGGGCCTGCCCGATCGGCCCGGCGGCAAGTTCCGCCTACTGGAGAAGATCCGGGTGGACGGGGACTTCGCTTCCCAGAACGCGGCGATCAAGCGGGCGGCGGCGCGTTACAACGTCAGCGACATCGCGATCGAGAACAGCGTGTTCGGATCGGCCGTGTTCCAGCAGGTGGTGAAGTGGTTCCCCACCGCGCGGAAGGTCGATTACACGGTCACCGGCAAGGGCCACATGGTGATGAAGGCCGAGAACCTGTTCCGCGCCCGCCGCCTGGAAATGCCGGTGGAATGGGGCGACGTGCGCGACGCCTTCATGGCCATCCACCCGCAGCTGACCGCCAGCGGCAAGCAGCTGACCTATGTTTCCGGCCGGAGCGGCTCGATCGGCCATGCCGATGTCGCCTGGGCCACCATGCACGCCCTGATCATCGAACCGCTCGGCGCCGAGGATGGCGGGAGCGGGCAATCCACCGTGGAGTTCTTCGAAAATGCCTGAATTGGAAGCGGAAGCGGGCACCGGCCCGACGATCGAGGCGTTCATCTTCGGCGACGATGTCAGCGTGATCGACGGGCAGGGGCTGTGGGCCTTTTTCGAAGGCGCGTGGATCTGCGGCAACTGGTATGAGCCGCCGGTGCCGTTCATCGGCCTGGCGAAATCCTACCGCATGGCGCCGCACCACCAGAGCGCGATCAAGTTCAAGGTCAACCAGCTGAAGCGGCACTTCCTGCCTTCCCGCTGGATGGACGCGGCCACGCATGAGCGCGCGGTGCTGGACTTCCTGCAGATGGGCAACCTGTTCCTCGAGGAAAAGCAGAACCTCGCCAAGCGGCCGCTACGCTATGAGGTGTCGCCGGCGCTGCATACGCGCGTGGGGGTGAAGCCGGGGACGTTCTATTGGGTGAGGCCCGAAATGACGGGCTTCGGCAGCACGGCCACCGATCACGAGTTCCGCCCCGGCACCATGATCCACCTGCGGGAGCCGGACGTCGAGCAGGAGATCTATGGCCTGCCCGAATGGCTTTCCGCGCTCAATTCCGGCCTGCTGAACGAAAGCGCCACCCTGTTCCGCCGCCGGTATTACAAGAACGGGGCTCACGCGGGCTTCGTGTTCTACCTCTCCGAATCGAGCATGAACGATGACGACGTGAAGCTGCTGCGCGAGGCGATGCGCGGCGCCAAGGGCGTCGGGAACTTCAAGAACCTGTTCCTGCATGTGCCCAACGGCAAGAAGGACGGGGTTCAGATCATCCCGATCAGTGAGGTGGCTGCGAAGGACGAGTTCCTGGGCATCAAGAACGTCACTCGCGATGATATCCTGGCTGCCCACCGCGTCCCGCCGCAACTGATCGGCGTGATCCCGCAGAACAATGGCGGGGTCGGCGGCGGGCGCCGCGCCCCGGGAGGGGTCTTCCCGGACGAGGACGCGCCGCCGATGGCGGCGAAGCGGCCGGGCAACCGAACCCCCCGGCCGCCCGTGGGGGACGACCCCCGCGAAGACCCCACACCGGTGGGGGCCCCGC
>Ga0066256_1002654_pt1 | contig 10835 bp, 9 predicted proteins | sample ThiBio_1000_biof_FD_87107 | JGI IMG/M metagenome (GOLD analysis project Ga0066256, IMG submission 87107) | Wastewater bioreactor microbial communities from Cape Town, South Africa - Thiocy_expt_1000_biof (version 2) | ecosystem: Engineered > Bioreactor > Thiocyanate-remediating >... | reverse complement strand
TGGGATAGATCAGGGATTTTGTAAGCATTTAATTCTTTGTGGGGAACAATAGGACGGCTCTTGAGATCATCATCGTCGTCCAAAATTTGTTTGGTAAATTTTCGGGTTAAAGAGTCACGGCTACCGTCCGGAATACCCTGATGACTGTCGTATAAGGTCAGGTTTAGATGCGTATAACCACTATTAGTTTTGTAGCCTGCTAAAGCGGAAATGTTTTTTTCGTTGTAATTCGTCAGATAAACCCTGCCATCTATCGTGTTACGATAGTTTTTTGCCATTCGGTAAGAACCGTTCAAAGCAAATAAAAAATGTTCGTTGGAAAAATCTAATCGTAAGCCATTACCTATTAAATTATTGTTGGTTTGGTATTCGCTTGTATATTTTCCGTGTAATTCCCCGTCATTGTTTTTTGGAATGTAGGGAAACAGACTAATAACTCCTGCAATAGCGTCCGAGCCATACAAAAGGCTTGCAGGGCCTTTGATCACTTCGGCCCGTTCTATATTGTAATTGTCAATCTCAATGCCGTGTTCATCTCCGTATTGTTGTCCTTCTTGCCGAATGCCATCATACAAAGTAAGTACACGATTATAACCAAGTCCGTGAATAAAAGGTTTTGAAATATTAGGGCCTGTTTTTACCGCGTTTAATCCGGGTACATTTTTCACCAATACATCAATAATGTTGCTCTCGGCTGTTTTTTCAATTTGTTTGGTAGAAACAGAAGTTATGGCAATTGGGTTTTCCCTGATCAATGTGGCTCTTGTTGTTCCCGTAATAACGATTTCTTCTAAATTTATGGAATTGGGTTTCAGATAAATGATGTAGTTGTTTTGTGTTGGATGCGTTTGTACGGTGTGGGTATCATAACCCATACTTTCAAAAATCAAGATTGAGGTATCAACGTCTTGAACAAGATTTATTTTGAAATTTCCATTTTTGTCTGCCCAAACAACGTTATTGCCGTTTACGTGGAGAATGCTACAAAATTCAATCGGTTGCTTCGTGTCCAAATCCTTTATAGTTCCCGAAACGGTGTGTTGTTTTGTTTGACCAAAAGAAGTGAGGGGAAAGAGCAATAATGCTAAAATAAGTTTGTTCATTCGATATTGAAAAGAAAATGTCATTTGTAAAACTAAAATAGTTAGACGAATCTAACAAATATTATTAGACAGAATGATTTATCTTTGAACAATGGTGTCACAAGCTGAAGAAAATTATTTAAAGGCGCTGTTTCATTTAACCAGCGAAATACAAAATAAAACAGAAGCCGGAACGAATGAACTGGCAGAAGTTTTGGATGTTACGCCTGCCACGGCAAATAATATGCTGAAAAAGTTGAAAGAAAAAGATTTGGTTTCTTATGAAAAATATGGAAAGATTACCTTAACGCAAAAGGGTAGAAGTGTTGCGGTACAAACGGTACGAAAGCACCGGCTTTGGGAAACATTTTTGTATGAGAAATTAAATTTTACCTGGGATGAGGTTCATGAAGTTGCCGAACAATTGGAACACATTCAATCAGCCAAATTAGTAGAACAGTTAGAAAAATTTTTAGACTACCCTGCAATTGACCCACACGGTGACCCCATACCCGGCGCAAAAGGTGAGATTAAATTTGTAAAACGAAAGACCTTAGCCGAACGTGAGATTGCACACACCTGCAAATTAATCGCCGTCAAAGACAATAGTTCTTCATTTTTGCAATATATTGTCAGGCTCGGCTTAGGTTTAACCAGTAAAATAAAAATTGTTAACCGGCAGGAGCTTGATGGGTCACTGGAAATAGAAGTTGACAAAGTCCGTTCATCAATTAGTAAAAAAGTTGCCCAAAATTTGTTTGTAGTTTGATGTGGCGCAGCTTGGCCGATCAACTAATTTTTAATCAACATCGGTTACCTTAATAGTGTTAGTACGTAATTTTAGATGAACAGGAGTGCTGCCGGTTGATACAACTTTGTCACCTTTCTTAATAAATCCGTTTTTCTTCAAAATTTTAATCTGGTCATCAAAAATTGTATCCAGGTCAAGCGCGTCATCGTTATAAAAAAATGCCCTTATTCCCCAACTGAGATTTAGTTGGTTGATCAGGCTCGTTTCTTTTGTAAAAACAAATAAAGGAGTTCTTGGCCGGTAACTGCTCAGCATAAAACCTGTGTAACCGCTCTGCGTCATGCCAATCAAGGCATCCGCATCAATATCCTTTGAAAGGTTGCAGGCATTGTAACAAATAGCATCGCTTGATAAAGAAGGAGAGTGCGGCTGCGGTTGCAGCTCGTCTTCCAGATTATAATGGTATTCAGTTTTTTCAATTTCGAGAATGATCTTACGCATGGTTTCCACAACCAGTGTCGGGTGCTGTCCTGTGGCAGTTTCGCCGCTCAGCATCACTGCATCGGTACCTTCTAAAACCGCGTTGGCTACGTCGGTTATTTCACTTCGGTTTGGCTTTGCACGGTCAATCATGCTTTCCATCATCTGTGTGGCCACAATTACCGGCTTCGCCCTGTGAATGCATTTGCGGATAATATTTTTTTGAATCATCGGTACCTTTTCAACAGGTAATTCCACGCCCAAATCACCCCGTGCAATCATAATGCCATCTGACTCGTTAATGATATCCCTGATGTTTGGGATCGCCTCGGGCATCTCAATTTTTGCAATGATCTTGGTTCTGCTTTTGTTTTTGTCGAGGATTTTTCTGAGCTTCTTTATGTCTTCGGGCTGCCGCACAAAAGACAAAGCAACCCAGCCTAATTGTTGTTTTATTATAAAATCAAGGTCGGCAAGGTCTTTCGCTGTCAGAGCCGGCAATGATATTTTTGTATCAGGCAGGTTAACTCCTTTTTTTGAAGAAAGAAATCCCCCCAGCACCACTTCAACCTGCACATCGTTATTTGGTAGAATCTTTTTCACAATTACTTCAAGCTTTCCGTCGTCGATCATTATTTTATTACCAACCTTAACATCGTTATGAAAATTGGGGTAGCTCAGGAATATTTTGTCTTTGGTTCCCAAACACTTTGTGTTGGTGAAGGTTAATATATCTCCCGGACTTATGGGCATGCCGCCACCTTTCATTTCACCTACTCTTAACTTCGGCCCCTGCAAATCACCCAAAATAGCAACATTTGTTTTTTCTTTTTTATTGATCTCGCGTATGTAGTCAATAATTAGTTTTTTTTCCTCGTGTGCACCATGTGAAAAATTAAGCCTGAAAACACTTACGCCTGCTTTAACCAGATCCAGGAGCTTTTCGTAAGTATTGCAGGCAGGGCCAACGGTTGCCACTATTTTGGTTCTGTTGAATGATGAATCAATTTCTTTGTTTTGGAATTTAGGAAGAAGACTTTTTTTCTCAATTTTTTTGTTCATGCCGTCTTTGTTTGTTGTTGCCATGCAATAAATTTTTTGTTTAGGTAAAAGTAAGTACAGATCACAAATTATAAATAAATAAATTAAAAAAAGCCATCGCATTTTTCGATGGCTTTAATGATTATTCTTATTACCATTAATCCCACTCAAGGATTTTGGAAAACACGTAATCTTCAGCGTTCTTGAGATATTTCGACGCCGCTTCTACATCGTCCATTGTAAGATATTGCAAGCTGTCGTTAAATACCATTTGCGAATCATGGCTTTTCATATTTACCAAACGGGTTTTAACCTTCCCTGTTTTTTTATCAGCTACGTCAGATAAGAAAAGCGGGTTAATATCCCCTTTCGGGTCGGCCGTAACAACACAACCGGTCAGGCCCTGATCGAACAATTTTTTCACGCCAATTCCAAGAAACGTGCAATACTGTAAATCGTAGGCAGCAGGTACCAAACAACGCAATTCGTAACCCATTTCCACCGGACGGCTTTTAACGCTGATGCCAAGCTGCTTTAATTTGATCTGCAAAAGAAGGTTGTAGATATGTGCCTTACTTACATTGCCCAATTCAGGATGGCCGTGTTCATCGTAAGTAAATTGAATGCCGGATGATTCAACATCCTCGTCACTCATAAAATGGAATACGCCTTCGCTCACTATCGCAACGCCATAAGGAATCCCCAGAACTTTTCTTTTTACAATTGACGAAATGATAAGGTCCGTGATCTTATCCAATGATAGTTTTGTTTTATAAAACATTTCAGGAATAATGACCATAGGAAAGTGGCAGGCGGCTCCTATACCGAAAGCAAGGTGACCCGCTTCGCGTCCCATGGCAGATATTACAAACCAGTTGCCTGAAGAGCGAGCATCTTCATAAATCGTACGTCCAATTCTTACGCCCTCTTCTTTCGCACTTTGGTAACCAAAGGTTGGTTGTCCGTCAGGGAGCGGAAGGTCATTGTCAATTGTTTTGGGAACGTGAATATTTTGTACCGGAACTTTTTTGTCTACAAGATATTTTGCAATACGGTTAGCCGTTGACGCGGTATCATCGCCGCCGATCGTAACTAAAAGTTTTACATTATGCTTTATAAAAAAATCCGGCTTAACCTCAAGATCAGCGGGTTTATATCTGCTCATGCGTAACACGCTTCCACCGCGCCCCAGGATGCCATCGGCCAACTCAAAATCAATGTCAACGATTGAAGGACTATCAGTAAACAGATTTTTGTAACCGTCATGTAAGCCAATCACCCTGAACCCGTCTTTTAAAAAAATTTTTGATACCAAACTGATCACCGTGTTAATACCTGGTGCCGGGCCACCGCCAGCGAGAATTAGAATACTTTTACTCATAATAAAGTTTTATTATTAATTTGACCGCGCAAATATATAATAAAATAAATTTTTTATAGCCAACATTCAATTTCGATTTGATAAGAATTAATCCACAATCATTGCGATATTACTACATTGTGTTTTTTGAAAAATGATAAAAATCACGTTTGGAAATCATATAATTAATGGAAATGTAATTCATTAAGAGCTGGCAATTGATTAAATTTGCGTCTTCAATTTTATAAAAGTAATTCGGAAAATAAAAGTTATGAACGATTCAAAAATTTCAAGGATTGGAGTTCTTACTTCAGGAGGAGATGCCCCGGGCATGAACGCAGCTATTCGGGCAGTTGTAAAAACGGCATGGTCTTTTGGTTTGGACGCATATGGCATTACCCGCGGATATAGCGGTATGATTGATAATGACATCTCCAAATTTGACAAACGAGGTGTTTCTAATATCATTCAGCGCGGAGGTACAATATTGAAAACGGCACGCAGCAAGGAGTTTCAAACTCCCGAAGGCCGAAAAAAAGCTCACGATAACCTTAAAAAGCACAACATTGACGCATTGGTAGTAATTGGTGGTGATGGCAGCTTTCGGGGTGCGCAAGCCTTCAGCAACGAATTTGATATTCCCTGTATTGGCATCCCCGGCACTATTGACAAGGACATGGCCGGTACCGATTCAACGATCGGGTTTGACACTGCGGTAAATACTGCCGTGGGTGCAATCGATAAAATTCGGGATACGATGGAGGCTCACGAGCGCTTGTTTGTTGTAGAAGTGATGGGACGCGATGCTGGCTACATTGCAATTAATAGTGGTATTTCCACAGGTGCTGAAAGCATTTTAATACCCGAGAAAAAAGCGGATCTTATTAAGCTTGTAAATAATTTGTCGCAGAAAGAAGCAAAACAAAAACATGTAAACCTCATCGTTGTTACTGAAGGTGATGAATACGGTGGCGCGGAAGGCATTAAAAATTACCTAAAACTTACTTTACCGGGAGCTGATATTAAGATGTGTATTTTAGGCCATATTCAAAGAGGTGGCAGCCCCTCAGCTGTTGATCGCCTTTTAGCAACACGCATGGGCTATCATGCCATTAAATGCCTTTTGGAAGGGAAATATAATGTAATGGTTGGAGTAATAAATGATAAAGTTAAATTCACTCCACTAAACGAAGCAGTGAAAGCCAAACAAACCATAAGTGAGGAATGGCTTACCATTGCAGAAACTGTTTCATAAAAACTAAAAGCGTATTCAAAAGCTGTCTTGCGGAAAGACAGCTTTTGTTTTTATTTGAATCTCACCTATCTTCAACCAAATTTAATTTGATGAAGAAAATATTTTTGGCTGCGAGCTTTCTGGCCACGATAATATCTTGTAACATTAACCCCGGAAAAGAAAAAACTACTGATTCTCAAATTACAAAAGATATGGCATCCACAGACTGGAAACATTCCACAAATATTTACGAGGTAAACCTAAGGCAATACACACAGGAAGGCACTTTTAACGCTTTTGCAAAAGAATTGCCCAGGTTAAAAGACATGGGCGTTCAAACACTGTGGTTCATGCCCATTACACCAATATCAAAAGAAAAAATGAAGGGGAGCATGGGCAGTTATTATGCGTGTTCTGATTACACAGCCATCAATCCTGAATTTGGTGATCTGGACGACTTTAAAGACCTCGTAAATGCGGCACACGAACAGGGTTTTAAAGTGATCATTGACTGGGTTGCCAATCACACCGGCTGGGATCATGTATGGACAAAGCAACATCCGGATTATTATTTAAAAGACAGCACGGGCAATTTTAAAATTGCCAGCGGAATGGATGATATTATTGAACTGGATTACAAAAATCCTGAAATGCGAAAGGCAATGATCGCGGCAATGAAATACTGGGTTACCGAATATGATATCGATGGTTTTCGATGCGATTTGGCGGCATGGGTTGAAGTGGATTTTTGGCAGGAAGCGAGGCCGCAGATTGATGAGGTGAGACCTTTGTTTTGGTTAGGTGAATTTGATGAGCTTGAAAATCCTGATTACGGAAAAGTTTTTGATGCCAGCTACTCATGGAAATGGATGCACAAAACAAATGATTTTTATCAAAAGAAAGAACCTTTGGATAGCCTGTTACCACTATTGCAGCAATATAGTGCTATTGGAGATAACAGTATGCGGGCCTGGTTCACCACAAACCATGATGAAAACAGTTGGAACGGAACTGAGTATGAAAAATACGGTGACATGGCAAAAGCCCTCGCTGTATTCAGTTGCACCTGGGATGGGGTTCCGCTTATGTATAGCGGCCAGGAGCTACCGTTAAAAGACAAACGCTTGAAGTTTTTTGATAAAGACCCGATTCCCTGGACGGGCAAATACGAATTGCACAATTTTTATAAAACGCTTTTTACCCTCAAATCTACCAACCCTGCGTTGTGTGGGGGTGATGCTTCGGTATCGACCACTATTTTGGAAAGTACGGCAAAAGATAAAATTTTTGCTTACCTGAGAAAGAAGGATAATGATGAGGTGCTGGTGTTATTGAATATGTCAAACCAGCCGATGAGGTTTGAAATCACTGACAAAAACCTTTCAGGGGATTTCAAAAATGCATTTTCTCAAACGCCGAATGATTTCACTGCCGACAAAGCTTTTGAAATGCAGCCTTATGAGTATTTGGTGTATGTGAAATAATGCATTTTTCAAAGGGTTTTATAGCGACTATCATTTAAAATAGATATCAGCATTTTAAAAAACTTTTTGCATTTTTGTGCTAAACCGGTATCCCACTGATGAATATTCATGCATCACTTGTAAAGAAAAAACAAAAAGGGCAAAAGTCTTTTGCGGTGCTTATTGATCCTGATGGTGTTGACGTATCTTCCCTTGAGGCCCTCATTGAACTTTGCGTAAATGCAAAGGTGGATTATTTTTTTGCGGGCGGTAGCTTGGTACTTTCTAATCATTTCGATGAAGTAATTCAGCAGATAAAAGAGCGTTGCAATATTCCGGTTGTTTTGTTTCCGGGTAGCCCTTCGCAGGTGAGCAAATATGCCGACGCACTTTTATACCTCTCATTAATTTCGGGCAGGAACCCTGAGCTTCTTATTGGTCAGCACGTGGTTTCTGCACCGGTTGTAAAAAGTAGCGGCCTTGAAATTGTTCCCACCGGTTATATTGTAGTTGATGGTGGCGCGCCAACTACTGTTTCTTACATCAGCAATGCGGCGCCCGTTCCCGCCGATAAAAATGATATCGCCGTTTGCACGGCCATGGCCGGCGAAATGCTGGGCATGAAGCTCATTTATATGGATGCCGGCAGTGGTGCAAAAAATCCAATCACTGATACAATGATTCATGCGGTTTCAAAAAATGTGGATGTTCCTGTGATTGTTGGCGGCGGCATTACTGATGCGGAAAAAGCCTATCTGAACTGCAAAGCAGGCGCGGATGTAATTGTTATCGGTAACGCCATTGAAAAAGATACCTCGTTAATTGAAGAAGTCAGCCGCGCCATTCATGCTTACCAATCCCTTTAGTTTGTAATATTTTTTATTGGATTGGCAAGGGAGTATAAAACAACTTTACCTGACTGGTCGGGCCGATGTCGCTCTCTTCAGGGTGCTGTTCGTTTCATGTTAATAGGGCATTACTGTAGCTCTTCGTTTTTCGTCCAAGTATTTGGGCAGGCGAAAGCTGGTTACAATATGGAGTGCATCAAAGCCAAATTACGAACCACAAATGAATCCTGGATAGCTTCCATTATTTTGGTGCTCAACCTCGTTAGTTTAACGAGGCTGATACCTCATTGCCTCAACCCTATTATTAGATCAATAATGAAAAGAATAATCATATTATTAAAAACATCAGAAAATTTTGGAAAACTGCAAGCACGAGTTAAACAGCAGGCCCTACGTGGGCGAGGTAATTCAGAAATTACAACAATTGAATCTTGATAAAAATACATTGATAATTTTCGCAAGCGATAACGGGCCACATACTGAAGGAGGCAATGACCCCGCGTTTTTCAACAGCAGCGCGGGTTTGAGGGGAGCCAAAAGAGATTTGTACGAAGCTGGTATAAGAACGCCATTTATTGCGAATTGGCCCGATAAAATTCCGGCAGGTACAACCTCGTCCTATATCGGCGCATTTTGGGATCTGTTGCCAACGTTCGCGGAAATAGCCGGCGCTCTGTCCCCAAAAAGTATTGATGGAATCTCTATTGTCCCAACTTTGTTAGGGAAGAATAACCAAAGGCAACACGATTTTTTATATTGGGAGTTTCATGAAAACGGCGGGAGGCAGGCTGTGCGGATGGGCAATTGGAAAGGAGTGAAATACAATGCTGCCGATGATCCCGACAGTCCAATTCAATTGTATAACCTCGCTATGGACAGAGCCGAGCAAAACGATGTTGCAGCACAACATCCCGATATCGTAAAAAAGATTACAGCGATTATTCAACGTGAACATGTTGAAAACGCAGATTTTCCTTTCTTCAAAAAATGATTGTTGAAGATGTAATTGTGGCTTACAACAATCGTCAGTTCATTTTTCTGGTGATGCGTTTAATAGCATTTTCGATCGACTCTTCGGGTTCAATAATATTTTGGTCGCCCCAGAATTGGGAATCATAAAACGCGGCAACTTCTTTATTCATTACCATATTTGTTTTAAACCGGTTGCCTGTTTTAATTTTTACAACATTGTTTTCCAAACGATCGGTGATAGCCATTTCCGAAATAATAGTGTAATTATTTTTGAATAATCGCCGCTTCCAGTCGCTTTTAAATTTAAGGTCAATTCTGACATAGTTCAGATAATATTTACCCTCATACGGTTTGAAAGTAACCAGATAATTTGTTTCGAGCGGTACAAACAAAAGATTGGAAGGTTTTTTCTGAATGAACATTTCAGCGGCTTTATCTTCGTCAATTAAATCCAGGTTGAACTCAGCACGCGTAATAGCAAAATTGTCCTGTTGAATAAACAGCTTTCCAAAATATAAGGGTTCAACGCTTCTGATTGCCGGTTCAAAGTTGATCACGTAATTGAGTTTTTCATCAATTGTTGCAAGGTCTCCATATTTGAATTTGTATTTATCCCAGTCGATTAAATTAATACCCATTGAAGGATTTTTTGGTACATCTATTAACAGCAATACAGCTGGGCCGCCCTGTAACAATACATTCAATGTGTCAACCTTTTTAATATTTTGTCCTTTTCTGCCTTTGTTAATGGCAACCTGGTCAAAAGCTTTATCGGTGTAAGGCGTTTTATAAATATCAATTAGTGCTTCGGTGATGGAAATATAATCCCGCCTTTGGCGGATGCTTTCGCGATAAAAACCCTTCATCATAACAGGTGCTTCGCCATAGTTTTGTTTAATTTTTTCAAAAGCCAGTTTCACAATGCCAAGCGCACCGGAAGGAATTGCCGTAATATCACATAGCTGCAGCACCTGGGGTTCCAAAAGAATGGTCTGAGTGTTAAGATCCTCAATAGTTAATTCCTTTGTGACATAGCTAATGTGCGAAAAAACAATTTTAGGGATAGCGTTTTTGGATACTTTGATTATAAATTCCCCGTCAGAATTTGAAACGGTACCAACCCCTGTGCCCGGTAACGAAATGGCGGCGTTTGCTACGCGCTCTTTTGACTGTGCATCTTTGATAACTCCTGAAATAACAATCACGTTTGACTGGGAACGTAAGACAGGTTGTGCCGTGATAAATAACAGGGCAAGTAAAAATATTCTTGAAGCAAAAGTTTTCATGACCCTTGTATTCGGCTAATGAATAATGAGGCCTTTCAACTATAAAATTACTGAGAAAAACTTGTATTTCAGAACAGGATTGTTAAATACAACAAGGAAACGAGTTACCGAATCCCAGATTACGGCAATTACGGCACGAAATTTTAAAGCGCAATATTATTGCATTGCTGAAAGCGGCATCGGGCTGATGACGGGTTTCCGAAAAGAAATTATGCCTGAAATATACAATCGCACTAACCCTTTCGACTCCTTAAGCAGTTGGAATTTTGACATATATACTCCTGATGTTGTTGTAGTAAATTTATTACAAAACGATGA
>Ga0066256_1005253_pt1 | contig 10838 bp, 4 predicted proteins | sample ThiBio_1000_biof_FD_87107 | JGI IMG/M metagenome (GOLD analysis project Ga0066256, IMG submission 87107) | Wastewater bioreactor microbial communities from Cape Town, South Africa - Thiocy_expt_1000_biof (version 2) | ecosystem: Engineered > Bioreactor > Thiocyanate-remediating >... | reverse complement strand
CCCGCGTCCCCCGTTTGCATGCTTGCGGACCACGTTTGCCCGCTTCGTGACCACATCCGCAACAATCGTCCGCAGGAGCCGAAGGACCTCGGCCTGAACCTCGGCCGTCTCCCCGCGTGCAGGCGCAGGCGCGGGCGCGGGCGCCCCCGCGGCCGCCGCAGCTGCCGCCGCAGCCGCCGCCGCCGCTGGCTCGGTGGCAGCACCCTCCATCCCTTGCCGCTACACAACAGTACCGGCACGGCAATCCCAGTCGCAATTCCACGCTTCCCCCGGTCTCCGCCTGGGCCGGGTCAAAGGTTTTGATTGCGCCTTCAACTCTGAGCCACCCAATGCGGCAACGACGCAACGGCAGCAGCAGCAGCTGCTTCCCGGTACGATGGGACAGTGAGCACTGAGTGGGCAGCCACTGTCGCGGCCCGTCTGTCTGCCGCACCGCCCTACCGGTACCGGTACACGCCGCACACGGCCTGGTCCACACGATTACCGGTACCGGTACAACACAAGAGTCAATGCCGGCAATCGGCGCAATGCACAAGGGGCAGATACGTCATGCAACACCCTCGTCGGTAATTGGCACGCGTTTACGCGCTCGCGCACCGCGCAATTATCATTATCGTATGCGCAAGTGGCCACACTGGACAGCGAATGGTGAGGCAGCGGCCCCGAGTCACAGTTCCAACGCCAGCGCCGGTGGCTCGGTGGCAGGACGCCCTGCTCCGGAGTCCGAGTTAGTGACGCCCTGGAGCGACATTCCGGCGGCGCCAAGTGCAGGTGTGGCTGCTGCGTTCGTTGGATGTTCCATGACACAATGATAATACATTTAAACGGTTGGTCACAGCCGCTCCGGCGGCGCCACACCAGCGTCACCTCCGGCGGAGGCGGGCAGCGGCGGCGCCTCCTCCTCCCCCAGCATCACACTGCCAAACATCTCCCACTCGCCGCGCTTCTTGGCCGCCGCGTCCCGCGTGCCCTCCTCCAGCCGGCTGGCGTCTGACAGCGCATCAATGGCATCCAGGTACGAGTCGCGCTGCCACGCTGGCACCTCCTCAGCCTCCACACCTATCCGCGCCAGCATGCCGCCGTCGTGCGCGCCTGCAGCTCCGCCACCGCCACCACCTCGCCGACTACTGCCGCGGTGCGCCACTGCCGCCTCGCTGCGCAATCGAGTGAGCAGCGCTGCGTCCCCGCCGCCGCCGTCAGCGGCGTCGGCGGTGGCAGACCAGGCATTCGCCAGCTCCCACGACGACGCCGTGCCAAACAGCCGCGCGCCGGCCGATGAGAACTCGTCGTTGTTCACGGGCGGGGTAGACAGCAGCGGCACGGGGCGACCAACGGATGCTGTCAGCAGCGTGGCGGCCACCGCTGCCTCGGAGAACAGCGCGTGCACCGGCACCACGCCGCGCGCCTCGTACACCTCCACCCAGGCAGGGTTGGTCACGCGTGCCAGCAGGCGCACCGAGTGCAAGTGCGACCGCGGCGGCGCGGCAACAATGGCAGACTCCACCGCCGTGATGGCGCCGTGGTTGGCGGCATCGGTGGCTGCCATGCAGGCGACCGCCTGCAGCGCGCGCGTGCGCTGCACCGCCGCCACCAGCGCCGCGTACCGGTAGTCCACGCCCATGCCGACGGTCGCCGCGCTGCCGCCACCCACCGCCGAAGTATCCTCACCCCACACCACCGGGCCGCCTGCAGTAGCAGCACCGTCACGCGCTGCGTATGCAGCAGGCGGGCTCAACGGGTTGTCCCCTGCCGGTGCGTCGTCACCCAGCAGCGCCAGCGTCGTCAGGTTGTCTTCCAGCTTGCGCGCGGGGCCGTGCCCGCCATGCTCGCCGTGACCCTCCTCTACTGCCGCCGCCGCTGGGGTGGTGGTTGTTGCGTCGGCGGCGGGTGCGGCTGCACCGGCAGGCGTAGTTGCGGCGGCACCCGCAGATGATGTAGTGGCGGCGGCGGCACGGTGGGTGCCAGCTGCCACGGCGGCATCCTGCAGCCGTGCCCACCCCGTCTTCATGGATGCCACCGGCGCCGTGACGGTGGCGGCAACCAGCCGTCCGACGGCACCGCCGGAGGCGACGGCGGCGGCGCGCGACTCGGTGGCCAGGCGACCGATGGTGGCGGCCGCAGTGGCGGCGGCGGCGGGGTTGGTAGCAACGAGTGGGACGCGCCAGGGGGGGCGCAGCAGCTGCCACGTCAGCCCCAGCGGGTCGGGTCCTGGGCCCCCCACTAAAGCAGCCGGCCCCTCGGCGTCCTCGTCAAAGCCCCCTGCCGCCGCCGCCTTTCCCGCCTCCCCCACGCGCCGGATGGCCACCTTGAACAGGATGGGGCCTGCCACCTGGTTGATGAGCACGATGCCCACGATGGCGGACTGGAAGGCGCGGCCTGTCGCGGCCGGTCTAGCCTGAGAACGGCCACGTGTCACGTTCTGTTCTTCAAGGTGTTCAAGCCGGGCGTCTACACGCCGGCTAACACCCGCCCCGCTGCGCCACGACGCGACGCGGGCAGAACATACCTACCCCCTCGGATCGTGTGTTCTCACCCCGCACCTTTGAAGCGCACCTACACGCTATCAGGGGTGCACGTTGTGCACAAACACCCTAGTCAGGTGACATTAATATTAATGATACGGACTCCCGAAAGGGCCCTCTCTCCCTCTCTCTCTCTCTCCCTCTCTCTCTCTCTCTCTCCTCTCCCCCTGGGCCCTTCCGTTCCCTGCACCAGCCAGGTGGCAGCGACTGCGCGGCAGTCGGAAAGACATCAAGCTAGCGCGCGGCGCTAGTCAACTATCTTACGTTCAAGAAGTTCAAGATGGCCGCTCCCGGTAAGGGAGGCGGTGGCAGCGGTGCTGCTCGGACGGGCAAGCCGGCTGCTAGCGCAGCAGCTGCGCCGGCACCGGCGGCAGCTGTCGCCCACGTGACGGTCCCGCCCCCAGCGGTGGCCTCGCACGCATCCTCCGACGCGGAGAGCTCAAGTGGCGAGGAATCCATCACGCCCGTGAAGATCAAGAAGAAGGGCAGACACGGCGGCAGCAGCGCCAGCAGCACGTCTAGCTACCGAAGCGCGCTGTCCTCCCCCGACGCGATGGAAGTGCTGCGCACGATCGCGGACGGGCAGCGAGCGCTCATACAAGCCCTCGCCGCGAAGGCCGTGCTGCCAGCGCCGCCTACAGTGGGCGACGCGCCCGCGCCAGCGACGCCGGCACCTGGACATGCGTTGCCGCTGCTTGCGACCCCGCCCGCGCCGGCGTCCTCCAGCCATCCGGCGTCGCCGGGCGCGCCGGCGGCACCCCCAGGCACCACGCTGACGCCCCCGATGGCGTCCGCTAGCCCTGGGCCGTCGACGCCACCGTCAGCGCCCGTCCCCGGGCGACTGTTTGACGCCGCAGGCGCCGCTCCAGCGTACCACGCGCCGGGCACGGCCGCCCGGGCGCATGGCGGCGCTGCGGCGCGCGGCGGTCACCCCGACTTCGCGGCCGCCGCGGCGGACGCCTCCATGACCCGGCAACAAGCGCAGTTAGAAGCCAACCGCCTCTTCCCGGCGTCTAAGGCGCTGACTCTGGCCTCCATGCAGCAGCCGTCCGCATTCCGCACCTTCAGCCGGATGGTGCAGGATCTGTACGACGCAGAGGCGCGCACGGGTGGGGCTGTCCCGCCGGTGGACCTGGTGCTGACGCACGGGCTCCGCAACTACCTCCTGACCTCGTTCCCAGACGAGCTGAACTCGCCCGCGCTGCGGCACGCCACCTTCCACCAGCAACATCACGTCTGGAACCTGTGCATCATACGGATGTTCAAGTTAAGCGAGGCCGCAACCGCCGCCGCCTGGCGCCTGCGCCTGGACCTGGGGTCCACGGTGCAAGAGACAAAGGACGCCTGGCACGCGCTGTGCCAGGAGGTGACCATGATTCTGGCGGTCGGCGTCGAGCCCTTCTGCGACGTGAGTCGCTGCCTGAAGTACGCCATCAAGCGCGCCAGCCCGGCGCTCGCCGATTACGTCAAGTTCGCACGCCACCGCGCGTCCGCCGCCGAAGCGGCGGCGTGGGACGCTCGCGCCACCATCAAGGCCATCAACGTGCTGCTGGACGGCGCGCTCGGCCCCGCCGGCCGAGGTGTATCGGAGCGACTGGTAGTCGCGATGGCCACGCGCCCGCGTCGCCCGGCGCCACTGCGCGCCGAAGTGGTCGCTTACGCGCAGGAAGCGCGCGGCGCGCCCGCCGAGTCACCGGACGACGACGTGGGCGGCGAGTACGAGACCGGCGAGCCGGCGGCCGACGCGTTGGTCGCTGTCGGCGGCCGGCCGCGCTGCACGCGCGAACACCATGTGGCGCAATGGCACAAGGGTGCGCGCACGTGCGCCACGTGCGGGCACGCAGTGTATGGCCCTGGTGAATTGCCACCCGGGCGCCCTGCTGGTGCCGCGCGCGGCGCACCGGCACGCGGCGCACCGCCGCGAGGCGGCGCGCCCGGCGCCGGCCGCGGCGCGGCGCCGCGGCCCCGCACCAACCCGCTGGCACCGTCACCGCTGTTACGCACGGGCAGCGCCACCGTCGCGTACGCAGCGGCAGGCGGCGCTGGCGCACCCAGCTCGGAGCGTGACGCTGACGCAGACGGCGACGCCGACGCGTACTACGACGGCATGTACGCGGGAGACATCTACCCGCCGGGCACGGCGCCCGCAGAGTACGACGACGCCCACGACGACGCCGTCGCGCTGGCCCTCATGACGCTGCCCGTCGTCGCTGCGCCCGACACCACGTCAAACCCGGACACCGTCACGTCGGCGTCGCCGGAGGAACTGGCCGCAAGCAAGATGCCCATCCGCTTCGGCGTGCTGCTGGCTGGCACCGACAGCACGCTGCCGGGCGTATTCCTGTGGGACACCGGTTCCGACTTAACGCTGGTCACCGCCGCGTTCCTGCACGACGCGGGCGTCGCAATGGACGACACCAGCGACGTGCCCACTGTGCGCGGGGTGGACGGCGTGCCGCGTCGCCCGCTGGGCCGCGCCAAGCTGCCGTACCACGTGCACGCGGTGGTGGATGGCAAGGAGTACCGCGCCGACGCGGTGCTGGACTGTGTGGTAGTGGCCGCTCTCCCGCTGTTCCTAGACCTGCTGCTCTCGCACGTGCACGCCGACGCCGGCGAGCGCGGCGGCCCGCTGGCGCACCTGCGGGCGCTGTCACACACGCAGCGTGTCACCTTCCCCGCGGCGGGCATCGCCGCACGGCGCCACCCGGAGCACACCATGCCGTCCAACTTAGCGGCGGCGGTCACCATCGACACGCTGTTGTCGGCGGCGAGCGCGCCCGTGTCCTGGCCGGACGCCGCGGCGGCGGCTGAGTACGTGGCCTTCAACGCCGAGGAGATACACACCACCTGCGACACGCTGGCCGCCATGCTGCCACCGCGCACCGCGCCGCCCGACTTCGACGCGATGGTATGTCCAGACCTGCCGCCTGCTCAGCGCACTGAGTTGGTGGCGGTACTGGAAGCCAATGCGGCGGTGTTTGGCGAGATTGGCAGCGACGGCCGCTCTCCGCCGGTGCGCGCCGACTTCCGGCTCAAGCCCGACGCTGTGCCGTTCAACCACGGGCCGACGCGCGTCTCAGCCGCGGCGGCACCGCTGCTGGAGGCGTGGATTCTGGAATCGGTGAAAATCGGCACCATCACCGAGATCCCGCCACCCGCCGGGTATGTGTCCAGGTTATTGGCCGTTGTCAAGCGCGATAGTACGCCCACCAAACCGGCGTACAGATTCGTGGTCAACCTCGTACCATTAAATGGGCAGCTGGACGTCCCGCCGCACTCCGTTCCCAGCGTCGACGACATTTTGGACCGCCTGCGTGGTGCCGCCATGGTATCCGTGGTGGACGCCAGGCGCGGATACGACCAGCTGTTGCTGACGGACAAGGCCGCCGCCTATATCAACTTCGGGTACGAGGGCAAGTTCTACCGCATGAACAAATTACCCATGGGCCTCGCCAGCAGCGCAACGACGTACCAGATGGCCATGGAGCTGGCACTGGCCCCACTAATCGCCACAAAGCGGGCTTTGGTCTATCAGGACGATACCCTGGTCACCTCAAGCGATGCAGCCCACCATGCTGCTGACGTGGCGGAGGCGCTGCGCCTTCTACACGACTTCGCCATTAAGTTGGCGCCATTAAAAGCCAAGGTGGGGCGCCGCTCGGTGGAGATCCTGGGCTGGCTGTGGACGTCGCGCGGCACCATCTCTGTGGCGCCGTCGCGCTTTCAGGCGGTGCGCGACACCAAGGCGCCCACCACCCAAGCCGAGCTCAGAAGCTGGCTGGCATTTGTCAGTTTCTTTAGGGCCTTCCTCCCCACCCTGCCGCGCCTACTAGAGCCCATTATGCCGCTGGCCAAGCAGGGCGCGTCAGTGCGACGCATGTGGTCGCGGGACTGCGACGCGGCGGTGGCCGCCGTGCGTGCCGCTATCCTGGACGCACCGCCCCGCTACCTCTTCGACCCCGCGCGCCCCATCGTGCTGGTCACCGACGCCAGCCTGGCGGGCATCGCCGCTATCTTGATGCAGCCGCACGCTGCTTCTGTGGGTGACGTGGCGCCGGACCCGCTGCTGGAGGGCGGAGTGCTGGTGGACAAGCTGTGGCGCCAGCACCACCGTGCCGCCACCGGTGGCGCCGCCGACGCTGGCGCACTCACCGATGTGCTGGTGCCGGTAGCCGCCACCAGCCGCCGCTTGCTGGACGCTGAGTCGCGGTACAGCGCGGTGGAGCTGGAGTGCCTGTCCGTCGTGGCCGCGCTGACCAAGTTTTCCCAGTACGTGGAGGGCCGCAGCGTGCTGGTCATCACCGACGCCGCGGATGTCACCTCTGTGCTGCAGCAGACGGACGCCCGCAGCCCCCGCATACGGCGCTGGCGCCTGTTTCTCATGGGCTTCTCCCTTACCTTCGTGCACATGCGCGGCGAGGCAAACGGCAGTGACTTTTTGAGCAGGTCACCGCCCGCCGCCGAGGCGGCCGTGCTGCCCGCCGTCGTCACGCGGCAGGAAGGAGGGGGGCGCAGGGTGCCGGCGCTCACGCCGCCGGCAACGAGCGACGCCGACGTGGTGGACTCCACCACCGCGGCGACACCGGCTGCCGCGACGACGACGCGCACGCTGCTGGCGACGCGCCCCATCGTGGCAACCAACCACGACATCGTGCGCGAGGTGGAGGCGGCGCAGTCTGCCGTCAACGCGCCCACGCGCGACGCGCTGTTGCGCAACGCGGACTTCCGTCTGGCACCGCACCCGCGCGCTACGGCGCCGCTGCTGTGGTGGCGGGACGCGCTGTTCATTCCCCGCGAGGCGGTGGGCCTGCAGCAGCAGCTGCTTGCTGCCGCCCACGACCGCTACCACCCTGGCCGCGACCGCACGCTCGCCTACCTGGTGGCGGTGCGCGTGTGTTGGCCTGGCATGCGGGCATCGGTGGACAGGTACATTGACACCTGCCTACCATGCCGATTGGAGCGCACGCGCGCGACACCCGGCCGGCGCGGCCTGCTGCTGGCAGACGCGCCACCGGACGTTTGGCAAGTCGCGCAACTAGACCATCTTGGCCCTTTGGTGCGCACGCCGGCAGGCAACGTGTACGTGCTGGTGGTCGTGGACGTGGCGACTCGCTGGACCGTGCTGGTGCCGGTGCCCGACACCACTGGTATGACCACCGTGCGCGCGCTGGTGGAACGCGTGCTGGCCACCCCGCGGCCGCCGCCTGCTGTGCTGCACAGCGATGGGAGCACCTCGTTCACGAACCACGAGATGGCGACCTTTGTGCGCGCCATCGGCGCGGTACAGCGTATCTCCACGCCCCACTCCCCGACCGGTCACGCCAACGTGGAGCGCACCAACGGCGAGGTGGTGCGGCTGCTGCGCATGCTGCCTGTCATGGAGCGCGAGGCATGGGACGTTCACCTGCCCGCCATCGAGTTCTACATCAACACGATGCCCAACGCCACCCTGGGCGTGTCACCGTACGAGGCGGCGACGGCGTGCAAGCCATTCACGCCCGCCACCCTGCTGGGCGGCGTGGCAGGCACGCGCCCCGACGTGGAGGCGCGCGACGCCGCCACCTTCCGTGCCTACGTCGACCGCCAGTATCAGAAGCTGGCCGCGCACGCCGCCGGCGTACGCGCCGCCGCGCTACGCGCCGCCAACGCGCGGCGGGAGGACGTCGAGTTCAAGATCGGCGACCGCGTCGTCATCACCGTGCCGCGCGCCGCCAAACTCGACACAGCTAACGTCGGCCCCTTCGAGGTGGTTGCCCGGCGGGCGCCCACCACGTACGAGCTGCAAGACACGACGGACGCCAGCGCCAAGCGCGTAACGTGCAACGCGGCTCGTATGACGCTGTTCGACGCTAGCCGCGTAACGGCGCAGTCGGCGGTGCAGCACAAGCTGGGCGACGGCTACTACCTGGTACGCGGTATCGCCGACCACCGCCATCGCGCCGGCCGCTTGGAGCTGCTGATGCAGTGGAAGGGCTACCCCGACTCGGCGAACACCTGGGAGCCGGCGTCCGGCATGCGCGACCTGAAATGCTACAAGACCTACGCGCGCCGCCACGGCCTGCCGGCTTAGTGACTCGCCGCGCCATCTACCTGCATGCCTACATGACAACCTGCGTGACCCGCCTTTACCCCGAGCTTGCATGCTATACCTTTTGCATCTCTACATGCTTCCTGCGCAGGCAACGTGCGGGGTGCCCGCCCGGCTGACCGGCCTGGGCGCTGACCGCGCGGATACCGCCGTTCGGCGGAGGAGGAGGAGGGCGGTGTCGCGGCCGGTCTAGCCTGAGAACGGCCACGTGTCACGTTCTGTTCTTCAAGGTGTTCAAGCCGGGCGTCTACACGCCGGCTAACACCCGCCCCGCTGCGCCACGACGCGCCGCGGGCAGAACATACCTACCCCCTCGGATCGTGTGTTCTCACCCCGCACCTTTGAAGCGCACCTACACGCTATCAGGGGTGCACGTTGTGCACAAACACCCTAGTCAGGTGACACATTGAAATTCAATCAAAAGTGTACTTAATAGTCAATGGTATGCCAAGAATGGATAACGACAATGGTATTGAACGCCGCCTACTATTACAACAATTTCATAACCAATTCAGAGACGTAACCGATCCAGCCCATAAACCAAACACAAAGGGCCATTATGTAAAAACAAAAGAAATTGACTTACTTTTTGATAAAACAGAGTACAAAAATGAATTGGTAAACATCGTATTGGATTACACCAAAAAGTATTACAAAGATGGCCTTGTTATACCAGCTTTTGTTAAACAGCATGCCCAAGAGTTATGCGAAGTAAATGATGATATGAAAATGTTTATTGATGAACGCTTTGAGATCACAAACAATGAAAAAGATATTATCGGTAAAGACTCATTTTGTGAACTATACTATCATGTTTTTGGCAATAAAACACAATGGGTATCAATTCTTGCAGATGCTAAACGAGTTGGTTTGCAATACGATAAAGCCCGTCGTTCAGGCGGCCATAAAGGCGTATTTATTGGCATTAAATACATCCAACATAGAAATGATGATGATGTTGATGATGAAGAGCATGAAAAAGGTGTTATCAAACAACAATGAAGATTGATAAACTAAACATATTTAAATATTGAAAGTACATAATCTATACTTTGATGTAACCATTTCATGTTACTGTTACGCCGTCTGTTGCTGAAGAATATATTTCAGTCATCCAGGTTGAGCCGTTTGATGAAAAATGAACTGTATCGCCCTTTGCAGCAGTTCCGCCAACAAATGTAATTGTTTGGCCATAGACAGTGGAAATGCCACCAGCTTGTAATTTAAAACCAGTGAAATAGCCACCAGGCGCTGACAATTCAATAACCACATTGGCGGTTGATGGATTAGTCAGCATAAATGATACTGACATGCCATTTGCATTTCCGGGTGATGGCAAATTGATATTATATTGCGTTGCAGTTTGAGCGATACCATACTTACCACCTGAATTTTGAGCAGACATAACCCAGGGTGACGCAGGGGCAGGATTTACTGTTGCACTTGGGATCCCCATAAGACCACCCAAACATGATACAACCGTATTATTTGAAAAAGTGACACCGGCACCATTGCCAGCGGTTGTATCAAATAGAATTGCATTGGATGTATTACCTTTTCCATTTGTAACTACAATTCTATCAGTTGCAGCGGAATTGCACGATAATTTTATTGCGTCGTAACCAGCGTCAGTTAATGCGACACTATTACCAGCTGTAATACCAACTGTTGCAGTTGAATTGACAGTGATTCCGGCTTGTGTACAACTTACAGTCTCTGAGCCGCCATTTCCAGACAAAGTTACATCATTGCCAACAGCGGCAGATAGTGTGACATCGCCATTTTCAGCAGCTCGCGCCAAACCGGATGCATCGGTATTAGATACTGATTTTACACCAGTAAGCGGCGAGTCATTGAAATACGTAATATACAACGATGACAGTTCCGCGCCTGTAACACTAATTGAACGTAAGAATGCACTTATTTCGGGCGCATACGAAAGATTTGAGATTGACATGTATATTATATAGCAACATAATATATTTCAAATGTATAATTTATATTATTATGCGATATCAATTATGAGATAGTTGTATGTTGATAAATCAGTAGCAGCGGCAGCAACTGTGAATCCAGTTCCAGGCGTAATAGCTGATAGCTTGGCTAGGGTTAACAATTCAAGGGAAGGAGCAGTGTGGCCATGCATACAACAATTTGGGGCACTCTCGTGTCGGTTTGGTTGCTCACCGACTAGCCTGGCTGGTCGCCGCACTCGGCGGACCCACCCA
>Ga0066256_1005252_pt1 | contig 10839 bp, 5 predicted proteins | sample ThiBio_1000_biof_FD_87107 | JGI IMG/M metagenome (GOLD analysis project Ga0066256, IMG submission 87107) | Wastewater bioreactor microbial communities from Cape Town, South Africa - Thiocy_expt_1000_biof (version 2) | ecosystem: Engineered > Bioreactor > Thiocyanate-remediating >... | reverse complement strand
GTCCCGGGGCCGACGAGACCCATGGGGAACGCCTCCCGCGCCCTGAACATCGCCGAGGCTTGGTCGCCCACGCGGCGTTTGCGCCCCCCCGGGCCGCGCTGGCCCGATTGACACCAATTGCCGGCGGCCAATACGGCAGCCCCCCTCGGCGCCAAAGGACCGCCATGCCCCGCAACGCCCCCGCCACCCCGCTGCTGCACCGCCGCCGCCTGCTCCAGGGCACGGCCGCCCTGGCCGCCCATCATTGGGATCTGGTGGCATGGAGCGGGCGGAAGCTTCCGGAGGGGAGGCCGCTCCGGCTGGACTTCGACGCCGGCCGCCACAGCTTCTCCGCGGACACGGGATGCAATCGCGCCGGCGGTGCCTATCGGGTGAAGGGCCGGACGATCCGGTTCGGCGACGGCAAGGGCGGATTCGCAAGCACCCTGATGGCATGTCCCGAGCCCGGGATGGCGACCGAGCGCGCCTATGTCGCCATCCTCGGGGCCGTCCGCTCCTATCGGATCGACGGCGACCGCCTCGTCCTGCGGACCGCGAGGGGCGCCACGCTGACCTATCGCGCCGCGCACAAGCCGGCCGCCAACGCGCCGCGCAAGTTCCTCTACGTCTCGGCCGAGACCAAGCCGTGCATGGGCGTTGCGCCGATGACCTGCCTCCAGGTGCGCACCAAGGAAAGCGATCCCTGGCAGCTCCATTATGGCGGCATCGTCGGCTTCGAACCGCAGCCGGGGATCGAGTATCGCATCCGGATCATCGAGGAGAATCTCGCCAATCCGCCGGCGGATGCGTCCTCGATCCGCTGGACTCTCGATCAGGTGGTCGAGCAGCGGGTAATCAAGCGCCGATAGGGCATGGCCCGCACCCTTGCCTCGCCGGCGAGGGTGCGGTCATCGCGGCAGCGGCACGCCCGGGTCGGGCGCATGCCAGCCGCCGCCGATCGCCTGGACCAGCGAGACGGCGGCGACCTGCCGGTTGACGACGGCGAGGATATCCGTGTTGCGTGCCGCCAGCGCGGTGTTCTGCGCGACGATCACGCTCGAATAGGCGACGGTGCCCGCGCCATATTGGTTGCGCGCGATACGCTCGGCCGCATTGGCGGCGGTGGCGGCGGCCGCACGCTCGGTCGCGACGGTATCGAGCACGCGCACGGCGGCGAGCTGGTCCTCCACCTGCTGAAAGGCAGTGAGCACGGCCTGGCGATAGCTCGCCACCGTCTGGGCATATTGCGCGCGCGCCTGATCCACCTTGGCCGTACGCGCGCCGAAATCGAGCAGCGTCAGCGCGCCGGTGAGCCCCAGCGACCAGGCACTGCTCGCCACCCCGAACAACGCGCCCAGCGCCGAGGATTGCTGCCCGATCTGGCCGGTGAGCCCGATCGTCGGGAAGAAGGCGGCGCGCTGGACGCCGATATTGGCATTGGCCGCCGCCACGCCGCGCTCGGCCGAGGCGATGTCGGGCCGGCGTTCGAGCAGTTCGGCGGGCAGGATGGCGGGAACTTCGGGCACCGCGCGGTTCCAGGTCGCGGCCGGCGCGATCGAGAAGCTCGATGGATTTTCCCCCACCAGCACCGCGATCGCATGTTCGAGCAGCGCGCGCTGGCGCACCAGGTCGGCGGCATCGCCGCGTGCGTTGCGCAGGGCGGTCTCCGCCTGCAGCACGTCCGCGCGCGCTGATACGCCGGCATTGTAGAGGTTGGTCGTGATGGTCAGCGCGCGCTCATAGTCCACCACCGTGGCGTCGAGCGCGGCCTTCTGCGCCTCGATGCCGCGCAGCTGGACATAGTCGAGCGCCAGCTCGGCCTGGGCCGAGAGCGTGGCATTGGCGAGATCGGCTGCGCTCGCCTGCGCCTGTGCCCGCGCCTGCGACACGGTATTGCCGATCTTGCCCCAGAGGTCCGGCTCCCAGCTGGCCTGGAGGCCGAGCTGGATCGAGCCCGCGGGCTTGATGCTGCTGTTCGCCGCCAGGCCCCCGCTATCGTTCGCATTGGTTTGCAGGCTGACCGTGGGGAGCGCGGCGGCGCGCTGCTCGCGCACCAGCGCCCGGGCCGCGTCATAGGTGGCCTTGGCCGCCGCGAGATTCTGGTTGGAGACGATCACCCGCCGCTCGAGATCGTCGAGCACGGGATCGCCGAACATCGTCCACCATTCGCCCTTGGCCAGGGCATCCGAAGGGGTGGCGGGGCGCCAGCCCGGCGCTTCCTTGAAGCTGGCGGGGACGGTGGCGATGCCCGGCCGCGCATAGGGGGGGGCCAGGTTGCACCCGGAGAGCAGCGCCGCGGCGAGCGCGGGCATGGCGAGCAGGGGGCGGGTTCGGGTCATGCGGGCTCCAGTCCGGGCTCGTCCGGGCCATGGCGCGCGAGCAGGCGTTCGTGCGGGCTGCGGCGGCGGAACCGGTCGAGGGCGAGGAACACCACCGGCGTGGTGAACAGGGTGAGGAATTGCGCGGCGACCAGCCCGCCGACGATCGCGACGCCCAGCGGCTGGCGCAGCTCGGCCCCTTCGCCGAAGCCGATCGCCAGCGGCAGCGCGCCGAGCGCCGCCGCGAGCGTGGTCATCACGATCGGACGGAAGCGCTGCAGCGCCGCCTCGCGGATCGCGTCGACAGGGGCGAGGCCGCGGCCGCGCTCGGCGTCCAGCGCGAAGTCGATGATCAGGATCGCGTTCTTCTTGACGATGCCGATCAGCAGGATGATCGCGATAAGCCCGATCACGTCGAGCTGCATCCCCGCCAGCATCAGCGCCACGACGGCGCCGACGCCTGCCGAGGGAATGGTCGAGAGGATGGTGATCGGATGGATCGCGCTCTCGTAGAGGATGCCGAGCACCAGATAGATGGCGACGAGCGCGGCGAGGATCAGTAGCGGCATCGATCCCATGGACTGCTGGAGCAGCTGGGCATTGCCCGCAAAGCCGCCATGCACGGTGGCGGGCAGCCCGGCGCCGCGCTGGATGGCGATGAGTCGCTCCGCCGCCTGGCCGAGCGTGACGCCGTTGGGCAGGTTGAACGACACCGTGGCCGAAGGCTCGCCGCCCTGATGGTTCACCACCGCCGGCGTCGAATTGTTCTGCCAGCGCGCAATGGTGGAGATCGGCACGATGGTTGCGGGGGTGGTGTTCACTGCGTTGCCGGTCGAGGCGTCGCGGCCGGCGCCGGTGGTGGATACCGGCGCGGAGCCGGTCGCCGCCGCGCTGCTGCCTCCGGCAGGCACATAGGTGCCGTTCAGCGCCTCGGGCGAGGTGCTGAACTCGGGCGCGACGCCCAGCACGACATGATATTGGTTGAGCCCCGAATAGAGCGTCACTGCCTGGCGCTGGCCAAAGGCGTCGTACAGGGCGTTGTCGATCGCCTGGTTGGTGATCCCCAGCCGCGCCGCGGCGACGCGGTCGACCGTGAGATAGGTCTCCGACCCGCCGTCCTGCTGGTCGATATCGACATCGGTGAAGGTCTGGGGCTCGCGCTTCATCAGGTCGACGAGCTTGGTGCCCGCCGCGCGCAGCGTGACGGGGTCGTTGGCCTGCAGCGTGTACTGATAGCTGCTGTTCGCGCTGCGCCCGCCGGTCTGCAGGTCCTGCACGGGATTGAGGAAGGCCGTGACGCCGGTGATGCGGCCGAGCTGGGGGCGCAGCCGGTTGATCACGGTGCGAGCCGGATCGCGCTTGCCCTGCTTCAGCATGATGAACAGGAACGCGCCGCCCGTACGCGATCCGCCGGTAAAGGCCACGACATCGGCCACCGCCGGATCGCGTTTCACCATGCCCACGATCTGAACGAGACGGGACTGCACCGCGGAAAAGGACATGCTCTGGTCGACATGCACGCCGCCCATCAGCGAGCCGGTATCCTGTTCGGGGAACAGGCCCTTGGGCGCCTGGACGATCAGCGCCACGTTGAGCGCCACCGTCGCGGCGAGCAGCGCCAGCGTGATGCCGCGATGCGCCAGGGCGCGGTCCAGCCCGTGGGAGTAGCGCGTGCGCACATGCTCGAAGCCGCGCTCGAACCATTGCGCGAAGCGCGGCGTGCGCTCCTCGCCGCGCAGCAGCAGCGCGGCGAGCATCGGGGTGGCGGTGAGCGAGATCACCAGGCTGATCGCGACCGCCACCGACATGGTCACCGCGAACTCGCGGAACAGCCGCCCGACCACCCCGCCCATGAACAGCAGCGGGATGAACACCGCGATCAGGCTCGCCGAGATCGAGAGCACGGTGAAGCCGACTTCGCGGGCGCCGGTGAGCGCCGCCTGCACCGGCTTCATCCCGCGCTCGATATGGCGGGCGATGTTCTCCCCGACGACGATGGCGGCGTCGACGACGAAGCCGGGCGCCCCCGGGAGCGCCCTCAGCGAGAGGGTGTTGGGGGAGAAGCCCCGCCTGTAGATCACCCCCACCCCGCCCAGCCGGGAAAGGAGCACCCCCCCGGCGGGCGCCAGCGTGGCGGGCAGCGAGCGCAGGAACAGGCTCACCACTCCCACCACCAGCAGCGTGGCGATCAGCAAGGTGATCTCCACTTCGCGCAGCGAGGCGCGGATCGTGGTGGTACGATCGCTGGCCAGGTGCAGCTTCACATCGGCGGGGATCGATGCCTGGAGCCGGGGGAGGGCCGCCTTCACGGCGTTCACCGTCGCGACGATGTTGGCGCCCGGCTGGCGGGTGATCACCACCATCACCGCGCGCTGGCCGTTGAACAGGCCCATGGTGCGCACGTCCTCGGGCCCGTCATGGACATTGGCGATGTCCTCGAGCCGCACCAGCGTTCCGTTGCGGCTGGCGACGGGCAGGTCGCGGAAATCCTCGGCGCGCACGCCTGGGGTGTCGGCATAGATCTGCCAGGCCAGCCCGGCTCCCTCGATCAGGCCGCGCGGGCGGTTGGCGGCGCTGGCCGACAGGGCGGCGCGCACATCCTCCAGCGGGATGCCGTAGCGCGCCACCGCGAGCGGATTGACGTCGACCCGCACCGAAGGGAGCGCCGCGCCGCCCAGCTCGACATCGCCCACGCCCTCTACCTGGAGCAGCCGCTGCTGCACGATCGCCGAGACCGTGTCGAAGATCTCGGCCGGGCTGCGCCGGTCCGAAGTGAGCGCCAGGATCATGATCGGCGCGTCGGCGGGATTGACCTTGCGATAGGTGGGGTTGGTGCGCAGCGTCGAGGGCAGGTCGGCACGCGCCGCGTTGATCGCCGCCTGCACGTCGCGCGCGGCGCCGTCGATGTCGCGGCCAAGGTCGAACTGCAGCGTGATCCGCGTCGATCCGGTGGAGGAGGCGGACGTCATCTGCGTCACCCCCGCGATCGTGCCCAGCCGCTTCTCCAGCGGAGCGGCGACGCTGGAGGCCATGTTCGACGGGCTGGCGCCGCTCAGCGTGGCGGTGACGCTGATCGTCGGCAGGTCGATCTGCGGCAGGGGAGATACCGGGATCGAGAGCGTCGCCGCCACGCCGGCCAGCATCAGCCCCAGCGTCAGCAGCAGCGTGCCGACCGGCCGGCGGATGAAGGGGGCGGAGAGGTTCATGCCGCCGCCGGAGCCTCCGCAGGCGGCGGGCGCCGCCCGAAACGGGCTCCCAGCCGCTCGAATGCCAGGAAGATCACCGGCGTGGTGAACAGGGTGAGCAGCTGGCTGACGATCAGGCCGCCGGCGATGGCGAGGCCGAGCGGCTGGCGCAGCTCGGAGCCCATGCCGGATCCGAAGATCATCGGCAGCGCGGCGAACAGCGCAGCGAAGGTGGTCATCAGGATCGGGCGGAAGCGCAGCCGGGCCGCCTGGCGGATCGCGGCATCGGCCTCCATCCCTTCCTCGCGCTGGGCCCGGATCGCGAAGTCGATCATCATGATCGCGTTCTTCTTGACGATGCCGATCAGCAGCACGATGCCGATGATCCCGATCACGCCCAGCCCTTCGCCCGACAGGATCAGCGCGAGCAGCGCGCCGACTGCGGCGGCGGGCAGGGTGGAGAGGATGGTCAGCGGGTGGATGAAGCTCTCATAGAGCACGCCCAGCACGATATAGACGATCACCACCGCCGCCAGGATCAGCCAGAATTCGTTGCCGAGCGAGCTGCGGAACGCCTCCGCAGCGCCCTGGAAATGGGTATCGAGCGACGTGGGCACGCCGATCCTGGCCTCCACCCGCGCGACGGCGTCCACCGCGGCGCCCAGCGAGACGCCCGGCGCCGGATCGAAGCCGATCGTCGCGGCCGGGAACTGGCCGACACGGGTGATGAGCAGCGGCGCGGTGCCCTTGTCGAAGCGCGCCACGGTGCCGAGCGGGACCGAGCTGCCGCTCGATGTGGGGACATAGAGGCTGTTCAGCGCATCCGGCGAGGTGAGCATGCCCGGCTGGCTCTCCAGGATCACGCGATACTGGCTGGCGGCGGTGAAGATCGTCGAGACGATCCGCTGGCCGAACGCGTCGTAGAGTGCGCTGTCGATCGTCGAGGCGCTGATCCCCAGCCGCCCGGCGCTCTCGCGGTCGATGATGACCGTCACCGCGCGGCCCTGGTCGAGCACGTCGGACGTGACGTTGGCGAGCGCCGGCTCGCGGCGCAGAGCGGCGGTCAGCCGCTGCGCCCATTGGTTCACTTGCGCCTGGTTCGCACCCTGGAGCGCGAAGCGGTAGCGCGTCGGCCCGCCCTCCGAATCGATGGTGAGGTCCTGGACCGGACGGAAATAGACCTGCACGCCGGGAATGCCGCGGGCGCGCTCCGCCAGCCGCTCGAGCAGCGCGGCCTGGCTGCCGCGCTCGGACTGGGGCTTGAGGTTGATCAGCATCCGCCCCTGGTTGAGCGGCGGATTGCCGCCATCCACGCCGACATTGCCGCTCAGGCTGTCCACGTCCGGATCGCGCAGCACCGCGTCGGCCACCTGGGTCTGGATCGCCTGCATCCGTGCGAACGATGCTTCCTGCGGGCCGATCACCACGGCCTGGAGCTGGCCGGTATCCTGTTCGGGGAACAGCCCCTTCGGAATGGCGAAGGCGAGCAGGGCAGTGAGCGCCAGCGTGCCGGCGAAGAGCAGCAGCACCAGCCGCTGGCGCTCGAGTACCCAGGCGAGGCCGCGGGCATAGCCGTGCGCCACCCGGTCGAACGTCGCGAGCGACCAGCGGACCGGCGCGATCAGCCGCTCCTCCGATTCGCGCCGCAGCCAGCGGCCCGAGAGCATCGGCACCAGGGTGAGCGCGACGCCGGCCGAGATCACGATCGTCACCGACAATGTCACCGCGAATTCGCGGAAGAGCCGGCCGACCACGTCCCCCATGAACAGCAGCGGCACCAGCGCGGCGATCAGGCTGACGGTGAGCGAAACGATGGTGAAGCCGATCTCGCCTGATCCCTTGAGCGCGGCCTGGAGCGGCGTGTCGCCTTCCTCGATATGGCGCTGGATGTTCTCGATGACGACGATCGCGTCGTCGACGACGAAGCCCGCGGCGATCGTCATCGCCATCAGCGTGAGATTGTTGATCGAATAGCCGAGCTGATACATCGCGGCAAAGGCGCCGACGAGCGATAGCGGCACGGCGAGGCTGGCGACGAAGGTGGCGCGCGGGCTGCCCAGGAACAGGAACATCGCCAGCGTCACCAGCACGACCGCGAAGGCCAGCTCCATCTGCACGTCCGCCACCGAGGCACGGATGCCGGCGGTGCGATCGGTGAGCAGCGTCACATGGACGTCGGGCGGAAGCTGCGCCTCGAGCCCGGGCAAGGTCGCCTTGATCGCGTCCACCGTGGCGATCACGTTGGCGCCGGGCTGGCGCTGGACGTCGACGATCACCGCCGGCGTGCGGTTCATCCAGGCGGCGAGGCGCACATTCTCGGTGGAATCGACCACGTTGGCGACGTCGCTCAGCTTGACCGGCGCATTGTTGCGCCAGGAGACGATCAGGTCGCGATATTCCTGTGCGGTGCCGAGCTGGTCGTTGCCGTCGATCGACCAGGAGCGCGTGGGGCCGTCGAAGCTGCCCTTGGCGGCATTGGCGTTGGCGGCGGCGATTGCCGTGCGCAGCGTCTCGCTCGAGAGCCCGTACGATGCCAGCGCCTGGACATTGGCCTGGATGCGCACCGCGGGCCGCTGGCCGCCCGAGAGCGTGACCAGGCCGACCCCGCTCATCTGGGCGATCTTGGCGGCAAGGCGCTGGTCGGCCAGGTCCTCGATCTGGGCCAGGGTGCGGGTGCGCGAGGTGAGGCCGAGCGTCACGATCGGCGCGTCGGCGGGATTGACCTTGGCGTAGATGGGCGGGGCGGGCAGGTCCGATGGGAGCAGTGTGCCCGCCGCGTTGATCGCCGCCTGCACTTCCTGCTCCGCCACGTCGAGCGACAGGTCGAGCTTGAACTGGAGCGTGATGACCGAGGCGCCGGCGGAGGATTGCGACGACATCCGCGCCAGCCCCGCCATCTGGCCGAACTGGCGCTCGAGCGGACTGGTGACGGTGAGCGCCATCACGTCCGGGCTGGCGCCGGGATAGAGGGTGCGCACCTCGATCGTCGGGTAATCGACTTCGGGCAGCGCCGACAGCGGCAGCACCCGATAGGCGACCAGCCCGGCGAGCAGCACCGCCACCGCCAGCAGCGTGGTCGCCACCGGCCGCAGGATGAAGACGTGCCAGGGGCCCGCCCGCTCGACTGGGCCGGGCTGTTCGTCCGCGCTCACTGGTCCGCGCCGTGCCGGTGCCTGTGCCCGCCGCCGGGCTGGCCGGTGCCCCCGCTGCCGCCGCCAGCCCCCTGCTTGCCCGGCAGCGAGACGCGGGCGCCGTCATCCGGGGTATCGGCGCCGTCGGTTACCACCGCCGCGCCTTGGGGGAGCCCGCTCGCCACGATGATGCTGGTGCCGTCGCTCGGCCCCAGCTTCACCAGGGTGAGCTTCACGGTGCGATCGGGCTGGATCACGAAGACGAAATCGCCATTCGCGCCGTGCCGCACCGAGTTGACGGGCACGGCGAGCCCCTGGTGCACGGTGCCGATCTCGGCCGAGACATTGACGAACTGGCTGGGGAAGAGCGCGCCGCCGCCATTGCCGAAGCGCGCCTTCGCCTTCACCGTGCCGCTGGTCGGGTCGATCTGGTTGTCGAGCGTCAGGAAGCGGCCCTGGGCGAGCGTGGTGGCCCCCGTGGAATCGGTGGCGCTGACGGGCATGTCGCCGCCGCTGGCCAGCCGCGCCTGCAGCGTCGCGATCTGGTTCTGCGGCAGGGAGAAGGTCACGTCGATCGGGTCGATCTGGGTGATCACTGCGAGCCCGGTGGTGTCCGAGGGCGTCACGTAATTGCCGATATCGACCTGGCGCAGGCCGATCCGTCCACTCACCGGCGCGCGGATCGAGGCATAGGCGAGGTTGAGCGCGGCCGTGCCGATCGCCGCGCGGTCGGCGCCGATCGTGCCGTCGAGCTGCTTGAGCGTCGCCGCCTGGGTCTCGACCTGCTGGCGTGCGATCGAATCCTGGGCAAGCAGTCCCTGGTAGCGCTTCAGATCGGTCGCCGCCATGTCGCGCTGGGCGAGGTCGCGGGCAAGGTTGGCGCGCGCCTGGGCCAGGGCGAGCTTGTAGGGGCGGGGGTCGATCTGGGCGATCAGCTGCCCCTTCGTCACCATCTGCCCTTCGGTGAAGTGCAGGCTGAACAGCGTGCCGGCGATCTGGGTGCGCACCGTGGCGGTGGTCAGCGGCTGGACGGTGCCGATCGCCGCCAGCCGGATCGGCATATCGATCCGCCCGACATGCGCGACGCCGACCGTGATCGGCTGGCCCGCGCCGCGGTGCCGCCCGCCCGAACTGCCTTCGCGGGAGGCGCTCCATCGCCAGGCAGCGAAAATGACCAGGAGAAGGACAAGGACGATGCCGAAGGCGCGCCAGCGGGGCGAGGTCAGCTTGAAGCCTGTCACCAGCGCACCTTTCGTGCTGTCAGGTTGTTCCGGGGATATTAGACGCGCAATGCAACTGCGGGTCTAGGTGCAAATATGTATCAAAATTGGGAAGGTTCGGAAGCTGTTCGGATGTTGATTTTCCGGCAATTTCCTCCGGATCGGAACTATTCCGTCGGCGATTATGTCGCAATTTTTCTCGCGGCGCGGGGCGTGCATGCCATTTGCCGACACATGGGGCGCCCGGAGAAACCGAACGTGCCGGCCGGGCGGTGCGCAGGACGTAAATTACGCTATTCGCCATGACCCGCGCTCGCGTGGAAATTCGCGCGTTCGCGAGCGCCATGGCGAGCAGTGTCGACAGAAGGACCCCCGTGCGGCGCGACGATCGTCCGGGTGCTAACTATCCTGATAATACGGATTTTGCCGAGGTCGCGAATCGACGATAGTTTAATCCGCCTTGTAATAATCTGCCGCTTGCCGAGAGAAATTCTCGTGGAACCTCAATAGCGAGGTAAGGTAAATGGCGATCGATACTGGCAAGATTTTCGTTCCCGCCCGCCGGACTGCCCGTCTGTGCGTTGTGGCAAGCGCGCTGGTGGCTGCTCCGCCGGCATTTTCCTCCACGCAGGGTACGCTGGGCGCCACTTCGACGGGTTCGGTCAGCATCACCGCAAGCGTCGCGAACCGCGCGCAGATCACCGGCCTGACGGACATATCCTTCTCGGCCGTCGATCCGGCCACCGCCGCGACCAGCGCGCAGAGCGACTGCGTGTGGAGCAACACGGCGACCAAGGGATACAGCATCACCGCGACCGGCAGCGGCACCAGCGGGGCGTTCACGCTCGCCAACGGCTCGCTGACCGTGCCCTATTCGGTGCAATGGGCGGCGAGCACCGGGCAGACCAGCGGCAGCGCGCTGACCGCGGGAACCGCGCTCGGGGGGCTGACCACGACCGCCGCCAACCCGACCTGCAGCACCGGCGCAGCGACGACTTCGAGCCTC
>Ga0066256_1005251_pt1 | contig 10841 bp, 10 predicted proteins | sample ThiBio_1000_biof_FD_87107 | JGI IMG/M metagenome (GOLD analysis project Ga0066256, IMG submission 87107) | Wastewater bioreactor microbial communities from Cape Town, South Africa - Thiocy_expt_1000_biof (version 2) | ecosystem: Engineered > Bioreactor > Thiocyanate-remediating >... | reverse complement strand
CGACACATCCCCTGCAGTTGATATCAGACACCACGCCCGTGTCAGCCTCCGGCTACTGGTGCGAGCTGTGCCAGTGCACGCTGCGCGACAGCACGTCGTACCTGGATCACATTAATGGCATTAAACGTGCGTAGCGCAACAACGCACAACGTCACTCACACTCACATTGACAACACGCACGCACACACGCACTCAATCCCCGCGCGCGTGCAGACCAACGGCGCAAGGGCATGACGATGCGCGTGGAGCGCGTGGGAGTGGACGCGGTGAAGGCAGGCATGGCGGCAGGGGAAGGAGGCGGCGGCGGCGGCGGCGGCGGCGGGGGCGGGAGTAGTGGTGGTGACGCAGCGGGCGGTAGTCGGCCGGCGGCAGCCGGCGGCAGCCGCGGCAGCGGGAGCGGGATGGACACGGACGAGAAGTATGCTATGGCTGCAATCCGCAGCGGCCGGTCAGCGGCGCCAGCGGTGGATATCGTGTACCGCAGCGAGGATGGCGACGGCGGCGATGCGAGCGGGGACAGCAGCGACGGGAAGCCGCCTGCGGCGCCGGCAGAAGCGCCGGCAGCCAAGCGCCCTCGCACCGATGCGGATGCCGCCAAAGCCGATAGCGGCGACGCTGCTGCTGCAACGGTGACGGCAGCAGCAGCGCCGGTTGCTGCTGCACCGCCCCTGGCTGTACCATCCACAGCGCCGACATCAGCAGCGGCGGCTGCAGCAGCGCCGGCGGCGTCGGCAACGGCGGCGGGAGGGGCAGACAAGGCGGCGAAGAAGGAGGAGGCCGGGCATGTGAAGAAGGCGGAAGGCGGGGAAGCGGAGGAGGAGGAGGAGGAGGATGAGATGGCTGCCATGATGGGGTTCTCGGCGTTTGGCGGCGGCAGCGCCGGCGGGCGACCACGTAGATAGGCGCTTGAAGTTCGTCCCACCGCATTGTACCTAGCGCCTCAGGCCAGCGGGCGGCTGCTACCGCCCACCCCCAAGTCAGCCACCCCCGCGTCGTCGGCTACCACCCCGCTGCCACCACCGGCAGCAGCGGCAGCAGCGCCGCCACGTGCCGCGATGGCGGCAGCTCGCTCATTCAGTATGCGCGCCACCTCTGCCTCCACCCGCTGCTCGATGCGCTCCTCCCGCCGCCGCTTCACCACGTCCTGCACGTAGAACCCCAGCACCGCGCCGCCAATGGCCGCCGCGCTCGCCGCCGCGCCACGGGCGCGGCCGGCCGTCACCATGGTGTGCGTGGGGAGTGGGATTGTAGGGAGGTGGTCAGGGATGGCGTTCAGCAGTGGTAGGAGCAAGAGGGCGATGCAGTGCACCACAGAATGGTACACACAACACGTATGCGCAAGTTTAAACACGTGCGTACACAACAAGATGTGTATATCATTGCTGCCTCGGTGTTATTTTTGCGTGCCGCCGTCGCGTTTGCAATATCAGGTTGTTCGATTGCGGCGGGTCTGACTAGCCTCCAACCTCCAAAGCAGTCCTTCGCCTCCCCTGACACCATATTGACACCTAACAGCAGACCTCCCACACACTCAGCAGTTGGTGACTGGCAGAGAAGTTAGCGTTGCAGGGGCTGGGGGCGCGGGTCGAGGAGAGCCACTTCAACCGAGGCAGGCACGGGGCGCGCGCGGGCGACCGGGCGGGCGCTGCGACAGCGCGCACCGCCGCCCCACCGGGTCCTAACACACAAAGGCTACTAGCAGGCACGGTTACTCGGACGCGCGCGTGTAGATGGCCACCTTGGAGTGCTTGGACACGCAGTTGATGAGCTTCTTGGCCGCCAGGTCCTTCATGGCCGCGCGCGCCAGCGAGCCGGTGCACTTGAGGCGCTCCGACACGAGGGCGGTCGTGATCAGCTTCATCTTCGGCACCTCCGCCACCAGGCGGTCGTACGTCTTGGCGTCGAACATCACCATGTTGGCCAGCTTCTCACGGACCTTGCCCTTCGACCACTTCTTCTTCTTGGACTTGCCACCAGCCATGGCGGCGCGCGCCTTGGCCTCCTTCGACTTGATCTCAATCTTCGCCTGCGCGATTTGGTTTGGTTGGTAGGGGGTGCGGGTTTGAGAGGAGAACAACAATAGGGGAGCTGCCACGATGCCCATCCACTGCTGCCACAACTCCAATGCAGCTGCATGCGTCGCCGCCTGCCAGTGTGCGTGCCGCCGGACCGGACCGCACCACAGTAACACCAGCGGCGGCGTCAGTCGAAAGTAGCAGCAGCAGCAGTCGCGTCTCGAACAGCAAGCAAGCAGTGACACCGTGCGTGCACCACGGATACATCCAGCGGCACGCAGGCGATGCGCTGCATGGAACCCGTGCCAGGCAGCAGTGCAGCTGCGCCATCTATTGCACGCCCGGTGGGCAAAGGAATTCTAGCTGCTGCCGCTGCACCACCCCTCTTGCCCGCAGCTACTGCCGCTGCACATCAACACACGACGGCCGCCGCCTGCCGCATCGCCACGCATGCAGCGCAGCGCCAATTGCTTCAGCTCCCACCCCCGCATGCTTGCCAACCAACCGCCACGACGCTGGCATCGCGCATTGGCATCGTCGACTGCACCTCACTCCCCCTCTCCCTCCCTCTCCCTTCCCCTCCTCCTCATTAGCCAGCTATGCCAACCACATTCGCGCGTGTGCCGCTGTGCCAGTCGCCGTATAACGCCGTTGCAATAAACAGTAACCACGTACCATCCTGCAGGGTTGTGAATAATTGGGTGGGTGTGGGTGTGTGTGATACGGTGCGGTGAAGAAGGTGGGCACCCCCACGTTGAAGTAGGTTTTACACGCCAGCTCCCCCCCTTGCCTCTCTCTCTCCTCCCGCTACCCACACCCAATACCACCGCCCGCCACGCCGCCACCACCGCCGCCACCGCAATGCCACGCACCTGTTACACTCGCTGCTGCGCTCAGAACGCCAACGCGAATGTGGCGCGCGGGGCGGCCGGCGTCGCGCTGCATGTTTGTTGTTTGTTGTTACTTACGACTAGGAGGGCAGAGAGAGCTGGCATGGATTTTTCCAAGCGCCCCTGCAGGAGGGGAGGGAAAAACTTGAACCCCGGCGGCTTGACTACTGGGTGTGGGTCGACACCTATACAGCGCCATGCACACGGGCAACTGGCGGCAATAAAGTAAGGCATGCAACAGGCGAAGCGTGGTGTCGGTGTGGGGTTGGCGGCATTAATTTTACGGCTAAAAATCTGGGCGCCATAATTTACTTTTGACAGCACTGCTGTGCCAGCTCCGCCCTCGCACTGCAACCAACTGCTGCTACTGCCGCTGTTGCTGACGGTGATACAACTGCTGCTGCCACGGCCACAGCCAGCCAGTTGTGTCGGGCGTTGCTGTCTGCTAACACGTCGCGTTTCCCTCAAGATGGCGGCATTTGGTGAGGTATGTTGGCAAGGGAGGCCGGCGATTTGGAGGCCTGACAACACACCCACGCCGTGACCCCACGGCCACACCGCCACACCGCCGCCACAACCACCACCCACCCCCCCCACCACAACCCCCCCTGGGTGCTGGTGCTGGGTGACTTCCACATCCCGCACCGCGCGGCGGAGGTGCACGAGCAGTTCCGCAAGATCCTGGTGCCAAACAAGATGCAGCACGTGCTGTGCACCGGCAACCTGACGTCGCGGGAGCAGGTGGACTACCTGCGCTCCCTGGCGCCCAAGGTGCACATCGTGCGCGGCGACTTTGACGACGATGGTGCGTGGCCTTTGTGCATGTTTATCTATTGCTTGTGGCTTGTGATGGGATGCGTTGGACGTGTCGCCCCACCCCCCACCCCATCCCAACCTGCAGAGACGCTGCCCGAGTCAAAAGTGGTGACGATTGGCAGCTACAAGCTGGGCCTGATGCACGGGCACCAGGTGGCGCCGGTGGGCGAGCCAGAGGCGCTGGCGGCGGTGCAGCGGCAGCTGGATGTGGACGTGCTGGTGACGGGGCACACGCACCACCACTCGGTGGTGGAGTTTGAGGGCAAGTGCTACCTGAACCCGGGCTCCATCACGGGCGCATTCAGCCCCACCGCCGCGGTGGGCGAGGTCACGCCCTCCTTCATGCTCATGAACGTCACTGACGCCAAGATCGAGTTTTACCTGTACGAGCTGCTGCCGGGCGACAAGCTCAAGATCTCGCGCTCCATGTACTCCAAGCCTGGCTCCGGCGCCGCGGCGGGCGGCGCTGGCAGTGGTGCCGGCGCAGCAGGAGCAGCAGCAGCAGCAGCAGCAGCAGCCTCCACCGCCGCCACCACCCTGTAACTACTCCGATCGCCCCTGTTGTTGTGTAACATCGCCTAATTATTATCATAATCTGAACTCAGTCATTTTACAGTCGCCGTGCGGGCGGGGTGCGCAATCATCAAATCGCGAAACATTATGGGCGCTAGCAACCGGCACAGGATGTAGGGGGCGCTGGACCTCCCAGCAAGCGTAATTACTACAATACCATCATCAATGCAGCAAAAACGCAATAGGGCCATAGCAGCAGGTAACTGTCATCGGCTGGAGGCGATGCGGTTGGCGGCGCCCCATACCACGCCGCCTACGGCCAGCCACAGCAGCAGGGCGACGGGCCACCGTCGTGCTGCGGAGGCTTGTGCGGACCGGTAGTCTGACGCAAAGCGGCGGTAGTACTGCGTCTCACTGGCACCGGGGTCTGCCCACCCCCGCACCGCCTCCCGCGCCGCCCGCCGCGCCTCCCAGTTGATGCCGGCGTTGTCATCGCCGCGGTTGAATGACGCAAACCCCGTCGCCTGCGCCTCCCGCACACGCTGCGCCGTCGCCCACTCGCGCTGGGTACTAGTAGGCCCAAACTGCATGCGCGCCCACTCGTCAATGTCAAACGGCGTCTCCCCCGGCGCCACGCCGCCGCCACCAACGCCGCCGCCGCTGCCTGCCGCCCACCCACGCACGCCCATGTGCCCACCGCGGGCATGCCGCCCGTCACCGCCGCCGCCGCCGCCGCCGCCAAATACCACGCCTGCAAACGGGTTTGCGGCGTCGTATGTGCGCCGCTCCGTCGCGTCACTCAGCACCTCGTACGCCACCGAGATGCGCTTGAAGCGCGCTTCGTCGCCGCCCATGTCAGGGTGGTGCTTCTTGGCGGCGGCACGGAACGCAGCCTTCACTTCCTCCGCGCCCGCCCCGCGCGACACCCCCAGCGCCGCATAGTGGTCTGCCTCGCCGCCCTCCATCCTCCGCAGCTCAATTGGCGCAGTGAGCGGGGTGGTGTGGTGAGGGTGGACGTGGAGGTGGTAGAAGGGAGGAGGTGGCGGAAGGGAAGCACATCAAGCATCAAGTAGTAGCAGGGCGGCCGCGATAATGCAGCCTCAATTACGCTCAAACCCACAACCAGCGCCAGCAGAAGCAGCAGCAATAGTGACGGCAATTGCAATAGCGACAAAACCAGAAGCGCCGCTGCGATGGTTTAAGAATTGACCGTGCGGTTGGCAGCAGCTGCTGCGACGACCGTTGGCAGCTGCTGCCTCCTCCTCTCCTCCTCTTCTCCTCTCCTCCTCCTCTCGCTCCCCCTCACCTGCCTCCAGCAAAAATGACCGCACTCTGAAAACACAATTTTGCAAGTGGCCCGTTGAAACAACAAAGCTTTAGCAGCAATCGGCGTGATGTAGCACGGTGGTGTGAATAAAACCATCTACTTGTGAAACTATCGTGAAAATATTGTATATTTTTCAATATTCTCCCCCTCCTCTCACCATGGCAGTCGCAACCATGGCAGAAGCAACACCAGAAGCAGCGGCCATGGCACCGCGCCGTGCCATGTTTGTCAGCATGGAGTGCCTGGGGCCGCTATTTAGTGGGAATGGCGTGTATGCACGGTCGTTAATCGGTGCACTGCGCGCCGGCGGCACGGTGGTGGGCCTGGTGTCTGGCGCAGGGGTGGTGATGGAGGAGCAGGATGATGCCACACGCGCGCTGGCTGCGTCACTGGCATGCGTGGCAGCAATTCCGCTGCCGGCATCAAAATTGCGCCGCCTGGATGTCGGCAGTGGGTGGGCAGAGTTTATTGCGGGTGCCGGTGCGCCGCACGTGGTTGCCGCCGTGGCGGGCTTTGCGCCAGACGTGTTACTGGCAGTGGATTGGCACGGCGCGGCAGCCGCTGCCGCTCTGCGTGCCGCTCTTCCGTCGCCCGCCATCCCAATAGTGTACCTCAACTTCCGCGTGTTTTCAACCTCCACACCACTGTTTGCGTCGCACCCCGCTGACGCCGCATTCTACCGCGCGATGGAGCGCGCCGCGCTGGCTGCCTCGCACCTCACCCTTGCGCTGTGCCGCCGCGACGCACTGGCGCTGTTTGCCCTGGCGGCAGACAGCGATCCCGTCACCGGTGCACCTGATGCAGACGACGCCCCGTTGGATGGCCGACTTGCTGCCTTGCCGCCAGGTATCCCGGCCTATTCGGCTGCTTTCCCACGCGCCTTGCCTGCCATCCGCATTTTGCTACCGCCGCTGCGCAGCGACATTGCCACTGCTGCTGCCGCTCACACGACATGCGCCGATGAATCTGGCGACAGCAGCGCGCCGCCACGCACGTTGCTAACATGCGCCGTTCGCCTGTCGCCCGAGAAGGGCGCTGATGCCTTTGCAGCCGCATGTTGCACGCCCGCCGCGGAGGCTGCCCTTGCAGCACGCGCACTGCACCCTTTCTTATGCGGCTCAGCCGGCGACGTGGCGTATGCTGACGGTGTACGCACCACGTTAGCACGCTGCCGCGCCGGCGCCGAACTAGAGTCCGCCTTTATGGACACGGCCGCCATGACGGCGCTCTTTTCACGCACCCTGCTGAATGCGCACCCAGCGCCGTCGGACGCCGTACGTGGGACGAGCTGCTGCTAGTGCTTGTTGCTGCGTGGCGCCGCGCGTTGTATGATTATCTAACCCCCTCCCCTCCCATCGCTGCAGTACGGCATGACGATTGTTGAAGCAGCCGCTCTGGGCGCGTTGCCGCTGGTACACCGCCACGCAGCCCACGAGGAACACCGCGAGGCCAGCAGCGCGTGGCGCGTGGAGTTTGAGCGACTGGCGGCGGGCTACCTGGAAGTGGTGGTGGTACATAATGGTACGCGTTGCGATACGCTGACGACGTCCGCCGCCGCGGCGGAGCTGGCAGCCGCCTGTTTTGCCGCGGCGCGCGGTCTACCAGAGGTGGGTGCCTGCGATTTGTTGGGTGACCCACTTCCGCTACCGCCTGCTGGGATGCCTGTCACAGGCACCGGCAGCAGCGCGGTGCTTGGCATTGACTGGACGCGCGCGCCGGAGGAGGTGGGCGCCGACCTGGCAGCATGGCTGGTACCTGCCACCCTGCCGCCGCCCGTGCTGGCGCACCTGCGGCAACAAGCACGCAGCACGGCGCTGTCATGGCAGGGTGACGGGACGGCTGCCGCGTTGCAACATGCACTTGCATCAGTGAGTCATCGTGGCTGACGACGATGCGGCACAGCGCGCACAATTGAAGTCCAGTGTGTGCACGCTACGATAATAGTGGAGGGCACGCAGGCACAAAACCAATCAATAAATACGATACGATGGTAGCGGCGGGCGGGGGCTACAGCTTGGTGTAGCCGTCGGTTTGGTAGGTGGCAGGCGCGGCGGCGGCGGCGGCGGCTGTGAAGGGCACGGCGTTCGATGTGCTCGACGAGGCACGGCGGCGGCGGCGGTACACCATGCAGGCGGCGGCAGCCAGGCCGGCGGCAGCAAGCGAGCCGATGGTGGCACCCGCAATGGTGCCGGCGCGGTCGCCGGGCGCTGGCGACGGCGATGGCGACCATGACGGGTACACGGTGCTGGCGAGGTCCAGCGTCACGGTGCGCCCAAACGTGACAGAGCCGTACGGATGTGCGGAGGCGCGGAAGTAGTAGAGGGAGGAAAACGGGAAGGGCTGCGGCACGGAGGTGAGAAAGGAGGTGGCGCACGGCAGGGCGGCGCAGGTGGTGGGCCAATTAATGGCCATGCTGAACGCCAGCTGGTTGGTGTCGGGGTAGTAGGCATCCACGTTGTACGACTTGGGCCATCCAAAGCAGCCGGGCTGCAGCACGAGCCCCATGCCGGGCGCGGCGGGCGCGTCCAGCACCCAGGTGATGTTGACGGGTGCGCCTTCCGTCAGGTTCAGGATGGGCCCGCCGGGGACGTACGGCCCCAGTGGCGGCGCCATCGTCACCGTGAACGGCGGCAGCACCGCCACCGGGAACGTGAGCGCGTACTCCACCGGGTTGCCGTTGGTGGCGGTGAGCACCAGCTGCATGCCGCCGGCGGCAGGTGCGACGGGCAGGTACATGGCGGGCACGAGCGGGAGGTAGAAGGGCATGGCGGCGGCGCACGACAGGCCGGTGCCCACCGTGACGGCAGCCGCCGTGCCATTCCACACGCCCACATCCACGCTCGTCACGTCGCCGGTGCACGCAAACGTGAGGTTCAGGGACGTATTGGCCACCGCCAGCGACACGGTGGCGGGCAGCAGGCCAACGTTGCCCACCTGGACGCTACCAGTGGGGGATGCGGGCGTGATAGTCACGCTCGTCTCCGACGTGGCGCCGCTGCCGGAGTCAATGTTCACGCGGATGGCATACGTGACGCCCACGTCCACCACATCCGCGCTCGGCGTCCAGGTGTACCCCGTGCCCAGGCCGGTGGAGTTCACCAGCGTGATGGGCCCGCCGCTGCCGCCCGCCGGCACCGCCCACACCCGCACCATGGCGCCAATGCAGCCCACGCACCCCCATGACACGTGCACGCTGTCACCCATCCCCACGCTGGCCTTCTGCAGCGTCACCAGGAAGATGTTGGCGCCCACGTTGGGTTGCTCGCCCGCCGCCACTGCCGCCGCCGATGCATAGGATGGTGTGAGGACGAACGCCGCCGCCGCTGCGGCGGCAACTGCCACCAGCGTCCGCGCCGTCGTCGCCATGGTGTGCGTATTGCTGGCACGGCACGATGTGGTGTGATGGTTTGTATGGACGCCCCCGCGTGATTGCCTTGCCCCACTTGCCCCGCTGCTGCAGCACCAGGGCCACGTCCACGACGGTGCCTTTTCTCACCTTGTTGGTGGTGGCTCCCGATACCATCAAAAACAAAATGCAGGAACAAACTCTCCGCTCAAACAAACAAACGAACCGGCATATATGTGTATGGATACCCTATTCCACCAAGAAATGTGCCAACCCACCACCAATATCGGTAGTTATAAGCACCTCAAAGTGGGTGGTGCAGGTTGCAATGCGGAGCAGCAAGCGGAGCAGCAAGTGCGGTGGAGTCGCACTGTCGCAGTGTGCAGTAACGAGACGGCACGCTGGCACCCATTGCAGTCATTGTATCACCAGCAACTGGTGTGAGTGCCCGTATATAAGGTATCCGTGCTTGCGCATATCCACCGATGAGCGAATGCATCGTTACCACCTCCTTCCTTGTAGCAGCTGATGAGGGCAAGCCGTTCAAGCTCACCACAGGTCCAAACGGCGCCGCGCGCGTCACCGGTGCAAGCAGCGCGCGCAGATTTTGACACGCACACGCGGCGCACCACACGCGACGCAACATGGCACATAAGACGGAGGTACGTTTGGATGTTGTTGCGGCGACGTGCGTGTGTGTGAATGATTGGCTGTTTGGGTGTGCGTGCGAGTGTGTGGAAACGAATGGAGTGCGCGCTACCGGCGCGTGATGAAATGCTGCGTGGCCTTGGGCACATAATGTTCCGCTGGCATAGAATGCGACTGCCACGTACGGATGCTGCTTGTGCCTGCTCCCGTTGCCTAGCTGCTGCCTGTTGCGATTGCTGCTGCCTGTCGCGCGTCGTGGCGTGCCGTCGGTGACGTGCGCGGAGGCGCCTGGAACAGTGGCAGCCCCGTGGCTCCGCCCCAGCCGTCCCAGCCGCCCCCGGGCGCGCAACACACAGGCACCACGTTGCTCAACAAGCAACCATGACTGGCAAGTGGCATGCCGGTGATAATACGGGCAGCGGCGAGGTTTCCATGGAGGCTAGCAGCCGGCATGCCATGAATGCAGACTTCTGCATTGTCTGCGGCCAGCCGCGCCCGGCCAGCGCTAAATCAGCTGCTGCCGCCGCCACAGCGACGGCACTCCCACTTGCCATACCACCTGCTACACTCACCAATGCCGGCGCCCCTCGTGGCGCCCTGCTCCGCGTTGCCATGTTTGTGTGTTCACTACTCATCTGTTCAGACTGGTCCGCGCCGGCTGGAAGGGCGCTGGCAGGGTTCAAGTCGGGCCATGGCCAGTCAGTAGTCAGCGGCCATAACGGCGGCCAGACAGCAGCGTCGTCACCGTATCCCAGGTGTGGAGGTTGTGCAATTTACAAGGTGCAGCGTGATATCCAAGTGTGACACACACCCCGCATCTCCAGCATTGGTTTCCTGGCATTGTTGTTCGTTGCAGACGCTGATAACGCAGAATTCGTTTACCAGCGTGCACCTCCCGCTACCGGTACACCCCCCTCACTCTCCCTCTCTCCATCACGCTGCCTCCCCATCACGCTCCCAATCTCCTCCTCATCCATCACGCACAACCTCGCAACCAAGATGCAGACTGCTGGAGGCGCAGCGGCACCCGCGTCGCCGGGGCTGGCGGCGGCGGCGGCGCCATCGGAGGCGCCCGCGTCGCCTGGGCTGGCGGCGGCGGCGAGTGAGCACCTGTTCTTTACCACGGCAGAGAAGCAGGGGGGCGGCACCACGTTCCTGTTTGGCAAGAAGAACTGGAAGAAGCGGTATGTGGTGGTGGACGGCAAGGCGCACACGCCGGCGTACTTTGAGGATGAGAAGGCGTACAAGCCCACCGCGTCGCCGCTCAAGCCGCCCATGAAGATCGC
>Ga0066256_1005250_pt1 | contig 10843 bp, 12 predicted proteins | sample ThiBio_1000_biof_FD_87107 | JGI IMG/M metagenome (GOLD analysis project Ga0066256, IMG submission 87107) | Wastewater bioreactor microbial communities from Cape Town, South Africa - Thiocy_expt_1000_biof (version 2) | ecosystem: Engineered > Bioreactor > Thiocyanate-remediating >... | reverse complement strand
GCCGGGCTTCGTCCAGCGCGGCCAGTCGGGCGAGGCGCGGTTGCTGACCGGCGGGCGCCGGCCGGCCCACCTGAACGATGGCTATTTCCTGGAGCCGACGATCTTCGACGAGCCGTCCGAAGACAGCACGCTGTGGCGCGAGGAGATCTTCGGCCCGGTGCTGTGCGTCAAGCGCTTCAGGACGGAAGCGGAGGCGCTCGCCATGGCGAACGACAGCCGCTTCGGGCTTGCCGCCGCCGTCATGTCGGCCGACGGCGATCGCGCCGCCCGCGTCGCCGACGGCCTGCGCGCCGGCATCGTGTGGATCAACTGCTCGCAGCCTACCTTCACCGAAGCGCCCTGGGGCGGGATGAAGCAAAGCGGCATCGGCCGTGAATTGGGCCGCTGGGGCCTGGAAAACTACCTCGAGGTCAAGCAGGTGACGGAATACCGCAGTGCGCAGCCATGGGGTTGGTATCTCAAACCGTGACCGGGTCGAAGCGGAGTCCCTGTCGGATGAATTCGGGCTGAAGCCCGGAATGGGACGCTGAAAAGCAGTCCGGTGCTATCCGGTGCCGCCTTCCCTGGGCGGCGCCACCATCATCAGGGCGGACCGCGCGTGCTCGGCATCAGGGTCGAGGTCGATCTGGAAGAAATGGGTTTTGGCTGAGGCCACGCTGGATAAAATAGTCGGCAGCGGCGACAGGGACGGCCAGCTACGCAGTTCGTAAGATAGGGGTGTGGCATTGCCTTGCGGGCCGCGCTCTCGGCTGCGCCGGGACCACGCCTACGGCATGTTTCCGCCATTCAGCTTCGATCGCTAATGTAAGAAGCAGCGGCGGATATCTCACCTGTAGCCCAGTCATCAGCGAGGCTCGTTGGCAAGCTGGTGGCTTCGGTATTAAGGGCAACCTGTTCAGAGACCTACTTATCGTCGGGAGACAAACGGGCCGCGAAGCTGCCGACGTATAATGCGGCGTCATTCCAGAACGGAACCATGAGCGCCGAACGCCGCCGGCCGGCCGAGCCTCATGGCGGATGCTCGCCCATCCATTACGGCGTCGTCTTGAAGACGCGGCCGCCCTTCATGATCAGGCGGAGCGAAGAATCAGGCGTGTCGAGCCAGGCCAGGTCGGTTTCGGGATCGCCGTCGACCACGAGAAGATCGGCAAGCGCATTCTCGCGGATCACGCCCAGCCGGCCGGCATAGGGCGCGCGTTCGCTGGAAAGGGCAAGCAGCGCGCCGGCGGCGCCCGTCGCCTTGTGCAGCGCCTCGAGCGGCGACATGAAGCGGGCGAACTTCGCCAGTTGCCGGCCCTGGCTGGCGGCGCCAGCCGGGTTGAACAGGATGTCGGTGCCGAAGGCCAGCGAGACATTGTGTTTCCTGGCCAGTTCGAAGGCGCGCACCGTTCCCTCCGCGACCTGCAACTGCTTGGCCTGCTGGATCGGATCCGATTTCGGATTGGAATCCTCGTCGGCGAGGAAGGGCTGGATCGACCACCACGCGCCTTCACCGGCCATCATCCGCACGGTTTCCTCGTCGGCCAACTGCCCGTGTTCGATGGACTTCACACCGGCCCGGATCGCCCTCTGGATGCCGCCCGGCGTATAGACATGGGCGCAGACGTAGGTCCCCCAGTCCGCGGCCGCTTCCACGGCGGCGCGCATCTCGGCCTCGGTGTACTGGACGGTATCGAGCGGATCGTAGAGCGAGGACACGCCGCCGCCGGCCATGATCTTGATCTGGCTGGCGCCCTTCATCAATTGCTCGCGCGTCGCGCGCAGCACCGCGTCCGCGCCGTCGGCAATCAGCGCTACGCCCTGCCGCTCGATAGGGTTCGGAGGCGTGTCGGGGAAGCGCGGCAACTCGCTGAGCAGGCGGAAATCGCCATGGCCGGCGGTCTGCGAGATCATCGCACCGCAGGGGAAGATGTGCGGTCCCGTGACCGCGCCCTTGTCGATGGCCAGCTTGAGCCCGAAGGCCGGCCCGCCCGTATCGCGCACGGTGGTGAAGCCGCGCATCAGCGTGGCGCCGGCTTCGCGCCCGGCCATCAGATGGATGAAGCCGACGTCCTGCGTCAGCGCCGCCAACTGGCTGACGGCCACCAGAGTCGAATGCCAGTGAGCGTCGATCAGGCCCGGAATGACCGCGCGCCCGCCGCAGTCGATCCGCTCGGCGTCCTGCGGACCCTGATCCGCCGGGGGCAGGGCCGCGATGCGGTCGCCCTCGATCAGGATCTCGACCCCCTGGCGCATCGACAGCGTCTCGCCGTCGAACAGGCGCAGATTGGTCAGGAGAAGCGGGCGGCCCGGCGTCTGCGCCCGCACTTCGTCCGGCGCAAGCCCGAACCCCGCGAACATGCCGAGAACGCCCGCCAGACCCCCCAGCATCTGCCGGCGGGAGATGTCCGCCTCGAGTCTGCGCATTGCGGCCAGGGTCTTCGGCGAGCCGCAGTGACACGCCTCGATGGACGCCATGCCGTTGTAAATGATGCGTGCGCAGGCCTGACACATGAGATATTCCCCTGATCGCGCCCGGTTTCATCCACCGAAGTACTTGGCAGGTGATGTGTCAAGCGCAATCGCCCGGCGTCGGCCGGACCCGCTGCCGGGTTGCATACGTGCACACGGCAGGCCGCGGGAGAAACGATGTTGTCAGCGTAGGTAAGTCAGTCTAGGTAACGTGAATGCAACTCTTGGGGAGCCCCCTCGTGTTATTGCGACTTGACGGAAAGTACCGGCGCCTGGCCCAAGCCACTATCCTCTCCCTCTGCGGCGCGCAGGCCGCATTCGCGGCGGACGTCACGTTCGATCTGCCGGAAGAGCCCGCGCCGGAAATTGCGGAGCGGTCGGACTGGGCGGTGCAGGTCACGCCGTATATGTGGGCGGCCGGGCTCGACGGGCATGTTTCGCCGTTTCGGCGCGGCCCGACGATCGGCGTCGAGAAGTCGTTCTCCGACGTGCTGGACGATCTCAACTTCGGCGGCTTCGTCAACATATGGGGGCGCTACGAGCGCTTCGTCTTCGCGGGCGACGTCATGTATGTCAACACGACGGACAGCCATGGCGCCGGCCCGTTGCCGGCGTTTACCCTGCCGACCGGAATCCATGTGCCCGCCGGCGTAGAGATCGACGCCGACGTCGACACAAAGCAATTTACCGCGACGTTGATGGGCGGCTACCGGGTCATCGATACGCCGCAGTTCACCCTCGATGCCCTTGGCGGCGCGCGCTTCTGGCATATCTCCAACGATGTGACGCTTACGGGAAGCCTGTTCGGTGCCGGCAGCCAGTCCGTCAGCTATGGCGAAAGCTTCGGCTGGGTCGATCCGCTGGTCGGCCTGCGCGCCTTCCTTCCCCTGACGGAAAAACTGTCGTTGCAGGCGCAGGCCGACATCGGCGGCTTCGGCGCGGGAGCCGATCTGACCTGGTCGGCGATGGCGACCGTCAACTACGTCTTCACCGACCACCTTTCCGCCTCGGTGGGCTACAAGGCGCTCGACGTCGATTACGACCGCAAGGGCCACTTCTTCGATACGCGACTCAGCGGTCCGGTTTTCGGCATGACCTATCGGTTCTAATTCTGGATTGGCGTTCAACATGTCTCGTTTCACGCGCATTCTCGCTACCTTGACCGCCGCCACGGCGCTGCTGGCAGCCGAGGCCCAGGCCTGCACGCGGGTCGTCTATCAAGGACCTGCCGGGCGAGTCCTTACGGGTCGCACCATGGACTTCAAGGACGCGATCGTCAGCAATCTATGGGTGTTTCCGCGCGGTGTGACGCGGCACGGCGCAGCCGGTCCGAGGTCCCCCGAGTGGACCTCGAAATACGGCAGCCTGATCGTCTCGGGGTACGAAATCTCGACCGTGGACGGCATGAACGAGGCCGGGCTCAATGCGAACCTGCTGTGGCTGGCCAATGCCAGCTATCCCGAAGACGACGGCGCGACCCCGCGCATCTCGCTGGCGATCTGGGCGCAATTCTACCTCGACCAGTTCGCGACGGTCTCGGAAGCGGTCGACTACACGCGCAACCATGTGATGGAGGTGGTGAGCGGCGAGGTTCCCGGCCGTCACGGCAGCCTGGCGCCGCTGCACCTGACGCTCTCCGACGCGACCGGGGACAGTGCCGTTCTGGAGTGGATCGGCGGAAAGCTGACCATTCATCATGACCGTTCCTATCAGGTGGTGACGAACGACCCGCCCTATGACGACCATCTCGCCAACCAGAAATACTGGAGCGCGGTCGATCCTCTCAAGTTTCTTCCCGGGAGCGGTCGTTCCGAAGACCGTTTCGTACGCGCCGGCTTTTACATCAACGCGGTGACCCAGAGCGACGACTCCAGGATTGCCGCTGCGGCTGTGTTCAGCGTGATCCGCAACGCTTCGGCGCCCTACGGTGTGAGCATTCCGGAGGCCCCGAACCTATCCACCACCCGTTGGCGTGTGGTGGCGGATCAGAAGGACATGGTTTTCTACGGCGAGTCAGCGACCTCTCCCAACGTTTTCTGGGTGGATTTGAAGAAGCTCGACTTTTCCGAAGGTGCGCATGTGCAAAAACTGGATCTCGGGGTGGACATGGCCCGTATCCTTACCGGCGAGGTATCGAAGCAGTTCGTTTCCGCCACACCGTTCGACTTCATGGCAGCCGAATGAAGAAAAGCAGAGCGTGGTGGAGGGATAGTCCTTCCCCGCTTTGCGGCAGAAACGCTTACCGTCCACATATTGGTCGCGTCTGAAATCTAGAAGGCTGCTGCCAAACGGCGTTCTGGCTGTTTTGGCGGCGCATTCTGTCGTGTGTTGCGGTGCAGCCACACGAGTGCCTGCCGGGCCAAAACCGGTAACACCGGTGCCGATATCCTTGTATCGTCTCACGCAAGATTGCAGAACTTGAAGAAAATCAAGTCTATGAGCCTGCAGCGCACAGGCCTCACAAGGCGAACGCCTCTATACTCCGTTTCGATGGCGGCGCAGATTTCCTCCCCGCCATCGACGGCAAAGCCGCTGCGTCTTACTCCGCCTGCAGTTTCAGCCCGTCGTGATCCTTGCCGAGCAAGGCCGAAAGGGCTTCGACCACCATATTGTGGTCCTCGCGCTGCGGCAGCCCGGAAACGGTGACGGCGCCGATGCAGCCGGTGCCGCGGACGTTGATCGGGAACGAGCCGCCGTGCGGCGCAAAATCCGCGTCCGACAGGCCATTGTCGGCCACCGTCTTGCCCTGCTTCTTGAGCTGTAGGCCGCAGGCATAACTGCTCTTGAAATAGCGCAGCACCAGGTTGCGCTTGCGCCGGATCCAGTTGGCGTTGTCGGGGCTCGAGCCCGGCAGGGCGGCATAAAACACCGGCATCGAATGCAGCGTGACATCGATGGCGACACCGAGACCGCGCTCCACCGCCATGTCCCGCAAATGCTTGCCGAGACGCCAGCCGGACCGCAGGTCGAAATGGTCGAAATGCAGGATCTCCTCCTGCTCGGCGATATCCTTCAGGTCCTGATCGATCGTCATGCCACTCTCCTTTTCTCCACCCGCCCCCTGAGCGGTCGGCGAAAATCATCCGGAACCGGCGGGAATGTAAAGCGGAATCTGGCGTTACTTTCGATAGGCCGTTTTCGGTAAGTACGGCTTCCGGACGTGAAAGATATTTCCGTGTAGCCCGGGCATCAAAAAAACGGATCGATTTACCGGCTCATGCGTTTCCCCTCTTGCAAATCCAAGGAGGATCTCATGATCAATGCATCGCAGATCAAGGAACATGCCGAAATCATCGGCGCCGACGGCGTTCACGTCGGTACGGTCGACCGCGTCGAAGGCAACCGTATCAAGCTGACGAAAAAGGACAGCGGCGAAGGCTCGCACAAGGGTCACCATCACTTCATCCCGCTCGACCTGGTTGCCGATATCGAAGGCAATCGTGTCCGCCTCTCCGCCAATGGCGCGGTCGCGTTCCAGATGGAACAGGAAAAAGACGGCAAGATGCAGCACTAGTTGGCTGCATCGGACACAGAATCCGTCGCAAAGCCGCTCGTAAGGTCGGCTTTGCGACGTTTCCATGTCAAGCTTTAGATCGGCTGGCCGACATCGATGCGGTTGCCGTCGGGGTCTTCGAAAACGAACGCCCGTAATCCGTAGTCCTTGTCCTGCAGGCTTTTGATGATCCGCAGGCCATGCCGCTGGCACAGCGCATGCAGGGCGTCGACATCATCCACCATCATATGCGCGACGTTGAAATGCGCCTGCTTGTGCTGCGGCTGCAGCGTCAGGTGCAACTCACCCGCATCCCGCTTCAGGATCATGAAGCCGACAGGATCACCGTTCTCGAACGTTTTCCTGAAGCCGAGGACGTTGCAGTAGAAGTCACGGGCACGGCTCATATCCTTGACGGGCAGCATCACTGCAATTCGCCCGAAGCGAACAGCGTTTTCGGCGACATCGTTCATCGCACAACCTCTCATCCGTGAAGCCGCAATCACGCTCCGGACGGTGCCGGGTTGGCCATGATGCGTTTCGTTGCTGGAAAACAGGACGGTGCCCGCAGACGTACGTTAGCGCATTGGACGTTTCGGGGAAATGGTCGAAATCCTATTGTCCGCAAAGAAACCCCGCCTCGCATGCGCCAAGCGGGGTTTTCTTTCGGGCAAGCCGGCCGGATCAGATTTCCGGGCAGCCACGCCGGTTGGCGAAGGTCATGCGTTCCGGTCCGGCGCGCGTCATGCCTTCGATGACGATGCGGCGCTCGGTGACGCGCACGATCTCGGCCCGGCGAAGACCGGCGTCACGCGCCAGCGAGCGCGCATATTCCGGATTGCAGCCGCGGCGACGATCCCGGCTGAAGTCGTCTTCACGATCCCGGTCGCGGATGCGCGGCTGGATGCCGTCCGGCCCGATCTGCAGTTCGATATCCTGCGCCAGGCTCTGGCCCGCCGGTACGACGAAGGCGCCGATGCTGATGACAGTCGCCAGGCCGCATGTCGAAAGAAGCTTGAACATGGTATCCTCCAGTATCGCCTGGGCCGCAACCCGCTTGCGGCCCCGAGGCCTTGCTTGGAAATTCCGGACTGCAAACGAGAAGCGCCGCGATATTGTTCCATGCCGCGACGGCGCGGGGGGGGGTGTGACATAAGGCCCATTTGCGGGAACAATTTGGCGCGTGCGGTGTTGGGTGTCCGGTGGAAATCCCGAGGAGGAAGTGATGCAACAACAAGACCGTCCTGAAGCCAGCCAGATCGTCTGGCTTACGCCCGTCGATCTGCATATCGAAGGACAGGGACACCGCATCCTGCGCGGCCCCTGCGACGCGCTCTGCTATCTCGTGCACGAATGGTCGAGCATTCACGGCCTTTATTATGAACGGGCGAAACAGAGCTGCATCGGGGCCCTGCCCCATCCCCGTTGCGGGGAAGGGCCCCGCCGGGACGTCCTGTCCGCCGTCGAGCACAGTGCGGACCAGACCAGCCACTAGGCTGCCGGACGGCACGGGCTCGCTGCCTTGACATCCGCCCGGCAATGGCGGAGTCCGGATGGGCGTCCGACCACCGGGAGACACCATGCCGCAGACTATTCTCACGCTTTCCACCCGTGGCCAGGGGCTTTACGAATTCACGGAAAAAGCCGCCGCTTTCGTCGCGGAGGCAGGACAGGACGAGGGCCTTCTGACGGTTTTCGTCCAGCACACCTCCTGCTCGCTGCTGATCCAGGAAAATGCCGATCCGGATGTAAAACATGACCTGAAGGCTTTTTTCGCCCGGATCGTCCCACCGACGTCCGATCCAGCCATGGGCTGGGTAACGCACCGGGACGAAGGGCCGGACGACATGCCGGCACACATCAAATCCGCCTTGACGCAGGTTTCCATCGGCATCCCGGTCTTCGACGGCCGGCTGGCGCTCGGTACGTGGCAGGGCCTCTATCTCTTCGAACATCGCGACCGGCCGCACCGCCGCACCATCATTCTTCACCTCGGCCCCTGACATGTTCCGGATAAACGCAGGATGAACGCCTGATTCCGCGGCCATTCAGTTTCGTCGGCCTATTCTCCGTCTCACAGTGAAGATCCCGACAAGCTCAGGGATCTCGAGGATGGAGAGTTGATATGCCGGAAGTTTCCGCCAGGACGGGCCTCGCCCTGCTGATTGCGATCGGATCCGTCTGCCTCGGAACCGCCGCCGCGGCGGAGGACAGCAGCCGATGGATCGGCGTGGTCCTGCCCGGCTTTGCCGCCGAAAGCGCCGTCGTCGCCGACCAGCCGCGGGTGGAACTGCGCCAGGAACGCCGGCGCGGCTTGCGGCGCAACTGCTCTCCGGAACAGGCTGTCGACCAGGCCCGTGGCCAGGGCCTCCAGAAGGCGGAAATCACCGGTGTCGGCCGCCGCCGCATCGTCGTCGAAGGGCGCGGCCTCTATGGCTGGGGACGCATGGTCTTCGCCAACATGCCCGGCTGCCCGCTCATCGCCCGTTAACCATCATCGTGAAATTTAGCTGCCGATCGCCGTCTTTCGCCACGATCGCGGCCTAACCAGCAATCACCCCAACCACGGAGGATATCATGTTTGAAATCATCACCAAGACCGGTCTCGCAGCCCTGATCGCCGCCGGCACCCTGACCGGCGCCGCCGGGGTCGCATCGGCCGCCGAAGGCTTCCGGGTAACGATCGGTACCGAAATCGCACAGGAAGACTATTACAGCCGCCGTCCAGACCGTCGCGGTTGCTCGCCGCGCCTGGCGGAAGACATTGCCCGCGACTACGGCATGCGCCGCACCCAGGTCGTCGATATCACGCCGCGACGGGTCGTCGTCGAAGGCCGCGTTCGCGGCGGCTGGGACCGTATGGTGTTCGCCAATGTCCGCGGTTGCCCGCTCCTGCGCCGCTGACCTGGAGCCCAGGACACCGGCCTGAGGTGCAGCATCGGCCCCGGCAGATGACCACAAATGCCGACCGGCCACCATTCTTGCGTCCGCCTTCCGCCCGGTGGACGGATGCAAGACGCCCCTCGCACGACCTGTCAGAGGTTCGAGCGAGGGGCGTTTCTTTTTTGACGGGTCCGGAACGAAAGCCGTGTCGGGGCCAGTCTGGTAGCGATAGCGAGCGTGGCGAACTCGACCGGCGGCATCGAACAATCAGCCATCGCTCCTGGCGGTAGACATCTCCCGCACATGCCACCTCACCTCCAGACGCCCGACACGGGCCGTTCATGGGATCGAACCGCAGGCATTTCCTTTTGACTGAGGGTTTTTGCCGCAACAATGCGCCGGTCTCCCGCCAGCAGCGATTTTCGCTTGTAGCGGTCGGGACCGGCGGCAGTGGACCGCGCGCGCCATCGCTCGTAGCCATAAAGCGCCACGACGTCTGCGACATCGCCTTCGCCGGGTGGACAAACGCCCCCGCCCATCCCGCCGGGGATCGAACGGGGGCGTTTGCTTTGGCTTATTGCTCCAGCGCGAAGGTGACGTTGACCGTTACCGAATAGCTGTTTTCGCCGGCCGCCATCGGAACGGAGGAATCGGACATTTCTTTCGCCATTGCCGCCGCACGATAAAGCGGCTGCGGCGCACGCGGCATCGATTCGGAAATCTCGACGATGCGGCCAAGCTTGACGCCAGCGGCCTCCGTCAGCACCTTCGCCTTGTCGAGCGCATCGGCGACGGCCGCCTTGCGCGCTTCGGTAACCAACGGTTGCGGCTTGTCGTTGGTGAAGGCGACGTCGCCACCCTGGTTGACGCCGAGCGTCACTGCCTGGTCGATGACGGCGCCGAGCCTGGTCAGATCACGCACCCGCACGGTCAGCGTGTTCGTCGCCTGATAGCCGATCAGTTCCGGCGGCAGCGCCCGGCCGCCGGTATCGGTCGGATAGTTGAACTGCGGCATGATGCCGAAACCGGAGGTCTGCAGGTCACGATCGGCGATACCCGACTGCTTCAGCGCCGCAAGCACGTCGCCCATCGCCTTGTTGTTGTCATCGAGCGCCTCGCGGGCGGTCTTGGCCTGGCGAACGACGCTGAGCGTGATCAGCGCCATATCCGGCACGGCCTTCGCCTCCCCCTCGCCGGAGACCACGATGGTCGCTTCGCGACGCTGCTGGCTATCCTCGGCCCGGGCTACGCCCGCCGCTGCCAGGAATGAAAGGCCGAGAAGGGCAATCGCGGCAAGATCCGCAGTTTTCCGAAGGCGCATGGTCGATCCTCATGGTTGGTGTTGCTGTGGCTTCTTGTCTTTTGATTGTGAAGGGAATGCGGCAAGCGCTTGTGGAGCACGGCAAATTACGCTAGAGCGAAGGCCGCTCGCGGGCAAGCCATTGTGCCCGCGGCATGAAGCCGGACCAATCCGGCCGGGGCCTGTAGCTCAATGGTTAGAGCCGGCGGCTCATAACCGCTTGGTTGGGGGTTCGAGTCCCTCCGGGCCCACCAAATTTTCTTATTTTTCAATACCTTAGATATCGGTTAGCCAATAGGGTTAGCCAGCAGGTTAGCCACGCTTCTTTTTGCCCTGCACAAGACGCGTAACTTTGCTCATCGCATCCCTCGCAAGAATCACTTGCGATGCTTCCCGACTGTACAGTTCCGCGTGCTCAATATCGTCGTGACCGAGCGTGTCCATTAGCTGCCGAGTGCTTGCTCCTCCTTCAGCCAGGAGCTTGCCGAGCGCCTTTCTCAGTCCGTGCATCGTGCATCCCTTGGGCAAGCCGGCACTGTGTGTCCAGTCCGCCATGCGACCAGTGAGTGATTTTTCAGAAAACGGCTTGCCGTAGGCGGTCAGCAGGACGGTATCGCCAAGGCGAGGCAGAGGTTCTAGCGCATCCCGCAGCATCGGCGTGATCGGTAGCACGAGGCGTTTTCCGCCCTTTGTCTGCTCGATCGTCACGACGTTGC
>Ga0066256_1005249_pt1 | contig 10845 bp, 11 predicted proteins | sample ThiBio_1000_biof_FD_87107 | JGI IMG/M metagenome (GOLD analysis project Ga0066256, IMG submission 87107) | Wastewater bioreactor microbial communities from Cape Town, South Africa - Thiocy_expt_1000_biof (version 2) | ecosystem: Engineered > Bioreactor > Thiocyanate-remediating >... | reverse complement strand
GCTGGACGACGAACGCACCGCCGAACTCATCCGAATGCTGTCGGCCGCCTCCCGCGTGCGGCGCATCTTCGTGGAGCCCCACCTGAAGCAGCGCCTGGGCTTCGGGGGCGACCCCAAGGTCCGCTTCGCGGGGTGCGCGGTCGCCCGACACGACGACCATATCCACATCGATTTCCACTGATGCCGCGCCGGCGGCGCCGTGCGCGCCTGTGGCCACCGTCCTGTCAGCATTGCAGCGCATCTATCGCACGCATGAGAAACGGCGCCTTGTTGTCGCCACGGGCGGGGCGTAGAAATCCTGACCGTAGAAGTCGGACTTTTCGGGCCGCCGTCCTCCCCGCGGCCTACCGCAACCGCAGCTGGATACCTATCTGAAGTCTGCGGGGGCTGGAGAGGCCGCTTGCACGCCATCCCCGAGGGGCTCTCCCAGGGGGCAGGGCGCGCCGGCGGGCCGAAACGTCCCGGAGAGTGCAACCAGGGTTTCGAGGGGATAGTCCATGGCCGCGAACGCGCTTGCCGTGATGTCGCCGGAAGGCGGACTGAGCCGGTATCTGTCTGAGATTCGTAAGTTTCCGATGCTGGCCAAGGACCAGGAGTTCATGCTGGCCAAGCGTTGGCAGGAGCATCAGGACCCCGAGGCCGCCCACCAGCTGGTCACCAGCCACCTGCGTCTCGTGGCGAAGATCGCCATGGGCTACCGCGGCTACGGCCTGCCGGTCTCCGAGCTGATCTCGGAAGGCAACATCGGCCTGATGCAGGGCGTCAAGAAGTTCGAGCCCGAACGCGGCTTCCGCCTCGCCACCTATGCGATGTGGTGGATCAAGGCCTCGATGCAGGAATTCATCCTCCGCTCGTGGAGCCTGGTGAAGATGGGCACCACCGCGGCGCAGAAGAAGCTGTTCTTCAACCTGCGGCGGATGAAGAAGAACATCGACGCCTTCGAGGACACCGATCTCCACCCCGACCAGGTCAAGCAGATCGCGACGACCCTGGGCGTCTCGGAGACCGAGGTCGTCAACATGAACCGGCGGATGATGATGGGCGGCGACGCCTCGCTAAACGTCTCGCTGCGCGAGGACGGCGAAGGCGGCCAGTGGCAGGACATCCTCCAGGACGAGCGGCCGCTCCAGGACGTGACCGTGGCCGATGCCCAGGAAGCCTCCTACCGGCACGAGATGCTGGCCGAGGCGATGCAGAGCCTCAACGAGCGCGAGCGCGAGATCCTAACCGAGCGCCGCCTGGTCGAGGACCCGAAGACGCTGGAGGAGCTGAGCCAGGTCTACAACGTCAGCCGCGAGCGCGTCCGACAGATCGAGGTCCGCGCCTTCGAGAAGCTGCAAAAGGCGATGCAGCGCATCGCCGGCGAGCGCCGGCTGCTGCCCGCGGCCTGATCCAGACTGAGACGTCGGCCCCTCCCCTTGCGGGGAGGGGCTAACGCCTCCCTACCCTTCCGCCTTCTCCGCCATCTTCGCGGCGGTCTCCTCCTCCGCCAGGACGGCGATGTCCGCCCCCCAGCGCTTGAGGTCGGCCGCCTCCTCGGATGAGTGGGCGCGGGCGACGATCCGCAGGGCGGGGTTGAGCTTGCGCGCCCGCCGCGCGACGACGCCGGCCTGGACCCCTTCGGGGATGGCGATGAGCAGCACCGCGGCCCGCTCGATCCGCGCCTGCTCCAGCACGCCGGGCGCGGTCGCGTCGCCGGAAATCACCGCGAGCCCGGCCTGCTCGGCCAGCGCCGCCATGTCGCCCTGGTCCTCGATCACTGTCAGGTTCGCGCCCGCCGCGCCGAGCCGCCGGGCGATGCCCTGCCCGACCCGGCCGTAGCCGGCGAGCACGGTCCGCGTCGGCGGCTTGGGCGGGCCGTCCGCGACGGCCCCGCCCGATCGCTCGCGCTTGACCAGCAGCGAGAACAGCAGCGGGTTGAGCAGGATCGAGATCATCGCCCCGGCCAGGATCAGGTCCTGCGCCGTCTCCGGCAGCACCCGCAGCGAGACGCCGAGCCCGGCCAAGATAAACGAGAACTCGCCGATCTGGGCCAGGCTCGCCGCGGCGGTGATCGCGGTCTGCGACGAGCGGCCGAACAGGCGGACGATGCCGTAGGCGGCGAGCGACTTGCCGACGACGATGATCGCCACCGTCGCCAGCACGGCCAGCGGCTGCTCGACCAGTACCATCGGGCTGAACAGCATCCCGACCGAGACGAAGAACAGCAACGCGAAGGCGTCGCGCAGCGGCAGGATCTCCTCGGTCGCGCGGCGGCTGAGCTGGGTCTCGCCGAGGATCATGCCGGCGAAGAAGGCGCCCAGCGCGAAGGACACGTCGAACACCGCCGCCGCGCCGAAGGCGACGCCGAGCGCGATCGCCAGCACCGCCAGGCGGAACAGCTCGCGCGAGCCCGAATGGGCGACCCAGTGCAGCACCGAGGGGATCAGCCGCCGCCCGACCACCAGCATGACCGCGACGAAGCCCGCGACCTTGAGCGCGATCAGGCCGATCGAGCCGAGGATGGTCTGCCAGCCCTGGTCGGACCCGCTCGCCTGGACCGCGACCACGGCCGGCAGCAGGACCAGGGCCAGGACCATCGCCAGGTCCTCGACGATCAGCCAGCCGACCGCGATCCGCCCGCGCTCGGTCTGGACCAGGTCGCGGCCCTGCAAAGCCTTGAGCAGGACGACCGTGCTCGCCACCGAGAGCGAGAGCCCGAAGATCAGGCTGCCGAGCAGCGGCCAGCCGAGCCACAGGCCCAGCCCCGCGCCCATCAGCGTCGCCGCGCCGATCTGCACGACCGCGCCGGGCACGGCGATCCGGCGCACCGAGAGCAGGTCCTTGAGCGAGAAATGGAGGCCGACGCCGAACATCAGCAGGATCACGCCGATCTCGGCGAGCTCGGCGGCGAGGCCCGAATGGGCGACGATGCCCGGCGTGGCGGGGCCGATCACCACGCCGGCCAGCAGGTAGCCGACGATCGGAGTGATCTTCAGGCGGTGGGCCAGCGCGCCGAGCGCGAAGGCGATGACGAGGGCGGCAACGATCGTGCCGATCAGCGGGGTGTGATGCACCATGGACCTCTCCCGCTCAGCCGGTCAGCGAAAACAGCGCGCCGAGCGCGAGCGCGGCGGCGAGGATCGCGGTGACGGTGCGCTGCCCCTTGCGCAGCCGGTCGACGCTGTGGTCACGGCAGAGCGCCTGGTACTGCGGGCGGATCTTGCGGTTCGCGCCGATCGCCGCGAGATCGAAGGCCGAGGCCTCGCTGCGGAAATAGGCGATGAGCCGATAGAGCTCGGTCTCGGTGATGTTCGGATAGTCGTGGATCACGCGCTCGATGGCGGCGCGCGCAGCGGCGCGGCTGCGCCGCCCGTCGGACAAGGTGGTCATGAGAAGATACTCGCTTGAAAGGGAAGGTACGCCCGCGCTCGCCGAGCCGGGCATGCTGCCGGTCAAGCGAGAGGCGGCGCCCGCGGACTGATCGGATGGAGCGCCGTATCGGCGACGAAGGGGACGGGGACGGCGCGCGCCGGAACGGGCGGCGCGGCAGCCGGGTCCACCCGAACGGCCGGCGCCGCGACCACGGCCACCGGCCCCAGCGGATCGATCCGGACCTGCTCCCGGGCGACGGTCGCCCGCTCCCCGGACTTGAGCGAGCCCTCGGCCGTCGCGGCGCTGAACGCCGAGCCGCGCGCCCGCCCCTGGTCCTGGGCGAGCGGCGCCGCCGCATGGGCCAGGACCACGAACAGCAGGAGCGCCGAGGCCCAGCGGCGCCATGCCGCCAGGGTCCGGGTCGTGGTTCTGCGCAGGGCGGTCATCTGGCGGCATCCTACACGATAAACACCGATTTGTCAGGCCGGTGCCCGAAGCGATGGCGACGCAGTTTGAATTTCGGCTTGCGATCCGATAGCCGACCTTCCCATCATTCGTCGCCCCGGGCTTGACCCGGGGCCCCGCTTCCTTTTCCCTCCCGCGACAGACCCGGCGCAGAAGGGCAGCGGGGCCCCGGGTCAAGCCCGGGGCGACGAGTGGGGTTGTGACAGCTCCTCAACCCGAAGCCGAAATTCAAACTGCGTCACGCCCCGAAGCGCGATTGCATGGGGCCCCCCTTCCCCGCTAGACCGCCCGCCGATGCGCAAATTCTTCCGGCCCTCGCGCCCCGCCGCCAAGCATGGCCTCGCCTATCGCCTGGGCTGGTGGATCGGCCGCGCGATCATCTGGTTCGTCGTGCTCAGCGTGGGCTTCACGCTGCTCTACCGCTTCGTGCCGCCGCCGATCACCCTGACCATGATCCTCGACCCCAACGGCTTCACCAAGGACTGGACGCCGCTCAGCCGGATCGACCGGACGATGGTCGCCGCGGTGATCGCCGGGGAGGACGGCAAGTTCTGCCAGCACAAGGGCTTCGACACCAACGCCATCGAGAAGGCGATGGAGCGCAACGCCAGGGCCGGGGATTCGGACAGGCTGCGCGGCGGCTCGACGATCAGCCAGCAGACCGCCAAGAACGTGTTCCTGTGGCAGGGCACCGGCTGGACCCGCTACCTGCGCAAGGGGCTGGAGACCTGGTTCACCTTCCTGATCGAGCACCTGTGGGGCAAGCGGCGGATCATGGAAATCTACCTCAACGTCGCCGAGACCGGCATCGGCACCTACGGGGTCGAGGCCGGGGCGCAGCGCTATTACCGCCACTCCGCCGCCCGGCTGACCCAGGTCGAGGCCGCGCGCATCGCCGCCGCCCTGCCCAGCCCCAAGAAGCGCGCGGTGATCGACGCCACCGGCTTCACCCGCCGCCACGGCAACACCATCGCCGCGCGCAGCAACATCGTCCGCAACAGCGCCTACGACGCCTGCGTTTACGAGTGAAATGGGAGCAGTTGCCCCGAAATCGATCCGGATCGGCAATTTTAACTTGACAAATTAATCCATATGGGTTATGTGATCCGCCGTCGTCGCGGTGGATGTCAACGCCGCCGACGATCCACGCGGCGGGTGCGGGAGGGCGGTCAGGCCTTCGCCTCCCTTGCCCCCCCGCAAATCAACGGTCGGCGTTGTCCCGCGGATCCCCCGGCATCCGCTGCGCCGGATGCGAGGATGAACCAGGGGTATGCCCCAAGGCGGGCGGCAGGGGTGCGAGCCCGTCCCGCCACCCCCCTCGCACCACAGGGCCGAGACTGTGTGGGTTTCGTGCGTGTCCCGCCAGCCATTCGCAAGCAATCACGCCAAGCCAGGCCTGTATGGTCCAGGCACAAAACGCCGGCCGTTGTCCCGTCCGCGTAGTGTTCTTCCCCCGGCGTTATCCCGCAGTCGCCAGCGGGCGATGAGGCGTGCCTGCCTCATTCTCCCCCTCCCATCTCCGTCACCCCGGGCCTGACCCGGGGTCCCGCTTTCCTTTTCCGGCGTCGCGCAGGAAGAAGCGGGGCCCCGGATCAAGTCCGGGGCGACGAGGTGTGGGGAACGGGGATGGGAATGTCGGCCGGGCGGACGCCTTGTCCCTACCCTAATACCCCAGCGCCAGGTCCACCCGGTACTCCAGCGCCTCCCCGCGCCCGTACCGTTCCAGGTTGGCCAGGAACCGCTCCGCGCTGCGGGGGACCAGCTTCTGCTGGGACCGGCCTGAAAGGTGCATGGTGATGTGGCAATTATCGAGCGACCACAGCGGATGGCCGGCCGGCAGCGGCTCGGGATCGGTCACGTCGAGGAAGGCGGCGGCGATGGCCTTGTCGCGGAGCGCCGTCACCAGCGCCGCCTGGTCGATCACCGCGCCGCGGGCGAAGTTGAGCAGGGCGGCGCTCGGCTTCATCGCCGCCAGCTCGGCCGCGCCGATCGGGGGGTGGGGGGGGGGGGGGGCGGGCGGGGGGAGACCCGCGCGGCCCCGCCGGCGGCGCCGGGCGCCCTGTCCGCGGCGGGGAGGGGCCCGCGGGGGGGGGGGGCGGCGCCCCCCGCCCCCCCCGGCGCCCGGGGGGCGGCGCGGGGCACCGCTCCGCCCGCCGATCCCGCCCGCGCCGATCACCAGCGCGCGGGTGCCGGCCAGCTCGAGCGAGCCGGGCGCCTCGGTCAGCCATGCGTGCCGGTCCTGGGCGCGGACGACCTCGCGATAGCCCTTGGCGATCACCAGCATCCCCATCACCGCATATTCGGCGATCGTGATCGCGTTCAGCCCGGCCCCGTTGGTCAGCACCACGCCGCGCGCCCGCAGCAGGTCGAGCGGGAACGGATCGACCCCGGCGGCCAGGGTGTTGAGCCAGCGGAGCCCGGTCGCCAGCCGTACGGCCTCGTGGGTCGCGGGCGAGGCGGAGCCGTCGAGCCAGGCGATCTCGGCCTCGGGGGCGAGCGCGAGCAGCTCCTTGGGCGAGTGGAACCAGCGCACGTCGAGCCAGTCCGGCAGCCGCCCCTCGACGAAGCGGGCGACCAGCGGATTGAGCACGGCGACCACCTTGCTCACGGGATCGATTCCTCGAGGATCGTCTCCTGGAGCTTCTGCTTGAGCCCGTTGGGAAAGTCCGGCGCGGCATAGAGATCGTCGAGCTTCCAGGCCCCGCCCTCGCGCTTGAGCACGAGCTGGGCCTCGCGCTTCGTCCCGCCGCCCAGGTCGAGCCGCACCGCGACCAGCGTCCCGCCGCGCGCATCGCGCCGGGAGAGGACCGTCGCCTTGAACGCCCCCTCGTCGAAGTCCTGGCACAGGCACAGCCAGTCCCCGTCGCTCAGCGCGTCGACCTCGTCCTGCGGGGTGACGCGGCGCCAGTGGGCGATCAGGTCGGCGGTCTGGCGGGTGAAGATCGGATAGTCCCAGGCGGCCGTCTCCCGCGCCGGCCGCGAATAGGGCGCATAGATCGCGGCGACGGCCGCCTCTGGGCTGTCCGCAACGGCGGGCGCGGCGGCGAGCGCCAGGGCGACGAGGTCGATGATCGGCATATCCTGCTCCCCTCCCGCCTGCGGAAGGGGCCGGGGGTGGGCCCGTCGTGGCAAGCGCAATCCGGGGAACTATGCCCACCCCATTCCCCTCCCGCAAGCGAGAGGGGAATGGAGGGCCGAATCAAGTCCCGGACGACGAGGTTTGCGGCATGTCAGCCGAGCTTCCACTCCCAGCCGAGCGGATCGCCGTCCATCGCCTCGACCCCCCGGGCGGCGAGTTCGTCGCGCAGGGCATCGGAGCGGGCGAAGTCCCTGGCGGCGCGGGCCTCCTTGCGTTCGGCCAGCGCGGCCTCGATCTCGGCTTCGGTGATCGTGGCCGCCTTGGGCCGCAGGCGCAGGTCGGCGCGGTCGAGCGCGAGCAGGTCCAGCCCCAGCACCGCGTCCATCGCCGCGATCGCGGCGAGCTTCGCGCCGGGATCGACCTTCTTGAGCGCGGCGGCCTCCTCCAGCACGGTCAGCGCGACCGGGGTGTTGAGATCATCGGACATGGCCGCGTCGAACCGCGCGAGATGGTCGGCGAAGCGCGGCCCGGCCTCGGCCGCCGGCTCCGCCTGCGCGCGCAGGGCGGCGACCGCCATGACCAGCCGCTTGAGCCGGGTCAGCGCCGCGCCCAGCCCTTCCCAGGAGAACTCCAGCTCCGAGCGGTAATGCGCCTGGAGGCACATCAGGCGATAGGCCAGCGGGTGATAGCCCCGGTCGATCAGCAGTTGCAGGCGCAGGAACTCACCCGACGACTTGCTCATCTTGCCGGAGCGCTCGACGAGGAAATTGTTGTGCATCCACAGCCGGGCGCCGGAATTGGCCGGCACGTCGAGCCCGTTGGTGCAGCAGTGCGCCTAGTTCTGGGCAATCTCGTTGGGGTGGTGGATCTCGCGGTGGTCGATCCCGCCGGTGTGGATGTCGAACGGGAAGCCGAGCACCGCGCCCGACATCACCGAGCATTCGAGATGGGAGCCCGGCGCGGCGCGGCCACAGGGCGAGTCCCATTCCATCTGGCGCGTCTCGCCAGCGGGCGTCCTGCGCCAGATCGCGAAGTCGGCGGCATGGCGCTTGCCCTCGACCTGCTCGATCCGGCCCCCCAGTTCATTGGCGCCGTCACGGTCGTCGGCGTCGGTGGTGCTGCGCGCCAGCCGGCCGTAGTCGGCGACGGTCGAGACGTCGAAGTAGAGGCCCGAGGGCAGCTCGTAGCAATGCCGGTCCGCGATGCCTTTCGCGAATTCGATCATCTGCGGCACGTAGTCGGTCGCCACGGTCCACTGCGCCGGCTGGCGGATGTTGAGCGCCTTCACGTCGGCCCAGTAGGCCTGCTTGTAGTGCTCGGCGATGTCCCAGATCGACTGCGCCTTTTCGGCCGCCATCTTCTCCATCTTGTCCTCGCCGGCATCGGCGTCGTCGGTCAGGTGGCCGACGTCGGTGATGTTGATGACGTGGGTCAGCCGGTAGCCCTTGAAGCGCAGCGTCCGCCCGAGCACGTCGGCGAAGACGTAGGCCCGCATGTTGCCGATATGCGGATAGTTGTAGACCGTCGGCCCGCACGAATAGACCCGCGCCTCGCCGGGGTGGACGGGCTCGAACGGCTCGAGCTTGCGGGTCAGGCTGTTGAACAGCATGAGGGGGTGCGCGTCGGTCATCTCGCGGCGGACTTACGCGGCGAGGCCGGAAGGTCAAGCGGGCGCGGCCGAAACCCCGCGCCGCCCGGCCAGATCACTTGATCTTGGCGAGGTCCGCGTCGATCTCGGCCAGGACCTTGTCGGTCAGCCGGTCCGGCGCCATGGCCTGGAGGCTCTTGAGCGTCTGGCCGCCGACCTGCCCCGCCGCCTGGACGATCGCGGGCATGTGCTTCTCCAGCACCGCCTTGGCCTCCGGATTGGCGACGAGGTCGTTGATCGTCGAGGTCTGCGTCGAAAACCGCGGCGCAGCTTGCGCATAGACGGCGACCTGCGCGGTGACGGCCAGCATGACGGCGGCGAGAAGGGTGGTACGCAGTGGGGTCTTTCCTGGGGAACGCCCCGCCGGTCTGCGGGAGACGGCGACCCCTGTCACGTAAATTCCTGTCGCAATTCGTCCGGTTAGGGGATCCCCCCTACTCCTCCTCGAACAGCCCCGCGAGCTGCTCGATCATCGTCCCGCCCAGTTGCTCGGCGTCCATGATCGTCACGGCGCGGCGGTAGTAGCGGGTGACGTCGTGGCCGATGCCGATGGCGACGAGCTGGACCGGGGACTGGCGCTCGATCCAGTCGATCACCTTGCGCAGGTGGGCTTCGAGATAGCCGGCGCTGTTCACGCTCAGCGTCGAATCGTCGACCGGCGCGCCGTCGGAGATGACCATCAGGATGCGGCGGTCCTCGGGCCGGGCGAGCAGGCGGGCGTGGGCCCAGAGCAGCGCCTCGCCGTCGATGTTCTCCTTGAGCAGACCCGGATGCAGCATCAGGCCCAGTCCGTTGCGCGCGTGTCTCCACGGGGTATCGGCCGGCTTGTAGACGATGTGCCGCAGATCGGCCAGACGGCCGGGCGCCGGCGGTCCTCCGCAGGCGAGCCAGTTCTCGCGTGCCCGCCCGCCCTTCCACGACGCGGTGGTGAAGCCGAGGATCTCGACCTTGATCGCACAGCGCTCCAGCGTGCGCGCGAGGACGTCCGCGGTGATCGCCGCAAGCTCGATCGATCGCCCGCGCATCGAGCCCGAGTTGTCGATCAGCAGCGTGACGACCGTTGCCGGTACCCGGGATGCGTTCTGCTGCTTGAATGAACCGGGCGCCCGCGTCGTGGCGATCACGCGGGCGAGCCGCCCGGTGTCGAGGATGCCGTCGTCGAGCTCGAAATCCCAGCTGCGCGACATCCGCGTCAGCAGCGCGCGCTGTAGACGCATCGCCAGCCGGTCTACCGCGGGTGCGAACGGCGCGACCTCCGCGTCGAGGCGCTTGCGCAGCAGCGTCAGCTCGGCTTCGGAGCAGACGCTTGCCGGCTCGACGATCTCGTCGAACGAATCGGTCCAGAAGCGGTATCGCGAATCGGGTGCGGTAGCGCCCGCAGCCCGACGCGTCTGTCCTCGCCCAGCAGCCCTGCCGCCTGGATCGCTTCCGGTGCTACGGCGCCGGTATATGCGATAACGACTTCCGCATTGGGCCCTGGGTGCTTGAGCCAATAGCCTCCGCTCACGATATTCGCCTCGTCTGCAACTGACAGCTGACGTACTGGCTGTTCGAGGGGGCGGGTCGACAAGCGCAGGTATATCGATCCGCCAACTCCGTCACACAGGCAGGTTTTAGGATCTCGTCCGGCGTCCTCCATTGACTGCAGGTATGTGAAGCCAAAGCGCATGATTCGGCGCGGTTGCGGCGGGGGATTCGATCCCCTCGCGCGCGGCGTCGTGGAACTCCGGCGGGGCGGGCATGCGGCAGCAGACCCGTGCGTAGGTTCCCTGGTCGTCGAGCGCGTCGGCGAGCGCGGCGAGGAACGGATCGACCTGCTCGCCGAGTGCGCGTTCCCAGCGATGCATGGGAGCGCACGCCTCCCGCGGGTACTCCTCGCCGAGAATGCGCCGACGAGCGAACGACGACAGCGCCTCGGGCCGCGGCAGGTCACCGTTGTAGGGCATGCGCGCGAAGCTGCTTTCCCGCCATCGCGCCTGGGCAGCGCCGTGCAGGTTCTTCGCGACGCCGGCAAAACGGCGCGCACCGAGTGCTTCGATGCGGATGCGCTCGAGCGCATCGAAGATCTCGCGTGCCTGTCCGCCGTGCGGGGCGAGCCGCCGATGCAGCGCCGGGTCGTGATGACGATGCCGCAACGCAAGCGAGTCGGCTTCGCCGCGCAGCGCCGCGATTCCGCCGTGGCTTTCCTCGAGCATCCCGGCGGGAAGCGTCGCCTGCGTGCCGCTCAGCGACGGGCGCTCGCGGCCGGGCCGCAGCGAAAGCCCGGTGCAGCCCGCGAGCGCCCGCATCCCCGCCGCGG
>Ga0066256_1005247_pt1 | contig 10847 bp, 14 predicted proteins | sample ThiBio_1000_biof_FD_87107 | JGI IMG/M metagenome (GOLD analysis project Ga0066256, IMG submission 87107) | Wastewater bioreactor microbial communities from Cape Town, South Africa - Thiocy_expt_1000_biof (version 2) | ecosystem: Engineered > Bioreactor > Thiocyanate-remediating >... | reverse complement strand
TTTCTTCGTAAAAACATTTAAAGTTGGCCCTGTGCTTTTGCATGATGTCTTTTGCAATTTCGGGCAGGCCATCTTTTTTAGTAAGCGGAAAAATCGCCAGTTTGATGGGTGCGAGGTTCGCAGGAAATTTCAGCACCACGCGGCTGTCCTGCTTATCGGCGGTACTTAAATTTTCCTCCTTGTAAGCGTTGCGCATTACTTAAAGGAAAGGACGGGCAAGCCCCCTGGTAGTTTCTATTACGAAAGGGGTATTATTTTGATTGATCTCGGTATCAAAATACTGCATTTTCTTTTTACTGTATTCCTGGTGGTTGCGCAGGTCAAAATCGGTACGGCTGTGAATGCCTTCCACCTCTTTAAAACCGATTGGGAATTCATACTCTATGTCGCAGGCCGCATCAGCATAGTGCGCCAGTTTAATGTGGTCGTGAAAACGATATTTTGCGGGATCTGTTCCGAAGCTCAAATGCCATTTCAGGCGTTCTGCTTTCCAATACTCATACCATTCTTTTTGAGTGCCGGGTTTAATAAAAAATTGCATTTCCATTTGCTCAAATTCCCTCATACGAAAAAGAAACTGCCTTGCCACGATTTCGTTACGAAATGCTTTACCGATTTGCGCAATACCAAACGGAATTTTCATGCGGCCGGTTTTTTGCACGTTCAAAAAGTTTACAAAAATTCCCTGTGCAGTTTCGGGACGCAGGTAAATTTCGCTGGCATCTTCGGCAACAGAACCTAATTGTGTGCTGAACATGAGATTGAACTGTCGGATCTCCGTCCAGTTACAGGTTTTGCTGATGCTGCAGGCTATTTTATTTTCTTCGATAAGATTTTTCAATCCGGCATAATCATCTTTTGCCAGCAGCGCATTCATTTCATCCAGCAGGTTTTCGGCTTTTTGTGTTTCGCCTTTGGCTTTCAAATCATCGGCGAATGTTTCAATTAAATGATCCACACGGTAACGTTTCTTGCTGTCTTTGTTATCAATCATCGGGTCGCTGAAATTATCAACGTGCCCGCTGGCTTTCCAGGTAGTGGGGTGCATAAAGATGGAAGCGTCAACGCCCACAATATTGTCGTGCATTTGCGTCATGCTTTTCCACCAATTGTCTTTGATATTTTTTTTCAGTTCACTGCCCCACTGGCCGTAATCGTAAACCGCCTGAAGGCCGTCGTAAATTTCACTACTCGGAAAAATAAACCCGTATTCTTTACAATGCGAAATAATCGCCTGAAATCTGTTTGTATCGTTGGTTGCCATAAGTGCGCAAAAATAAGGAAAACGGGGTACGCTTAAAATCATTATTGCGGGAGCCGCTTAATGGGGTCATAAAAAGGAGCGATTACGGCAAGGGCGCTAAAAGTTAATCTTTACAGCAACACCCGGCTGCAAAACAATTTTTGCAGGAAGTAACACTGTTTGCATAGTTAACTCCGGTTGCAGGGATGCCGCCTTTTTGCGGTTTTGTTTTGCTTTAGCGGAAAGAATGATTGCCGGTATTGCAGTTCCTACTCCGCCCGCTAACGCTATCAGGCTTGAGGCATAATACCCCAGGCCCGCAAACCATTCGTTAGGGTGGTTCTTTTCATATTGGGTTCCCGCAAAGTACAGGATCCCGGATGTTACCCCAAGCCCTATCGAGATTCCGGTTAATGTTCGCGATGTTTTTTTTTGCTTGAATGCTTTGGACTGGTAATGATCCGCGTTGTGGTTGCCGCTCTTTTGTGCAGAAAGCATCGTGCCTAAAACGATGAATAGTACCGTTAATAGTGTTTTCATAATAGATTTTTTTTAAAGTTACGCGGCAAATAAAAAATTACAATAATATTTTGAATTTATTTGTGGGGTTTACATGCCTTCAATTATTTAATCAACGACTATCGTGTTACGATACAAGGGCATTAAATATTTGGAACCTGGGGACTTTGCAAAAGGTTGTTGCGTTTTACAAATACCTTAAATTTGTATTATGCTTACTCAGCAGCAAATAGATATTATCGTTAGTGAATGTCAACCGTTCAATCCCAAAAGAATAAGCGTATTCGGCTCCTATGCACGGGGAGAGAATTACACCGAAAGTGATATTGACATTTTATACGAATTTGATTCAAAATATACATTGTTTGACTTAGCCGGACTGCAAGGCACACTTCAGCAAAAATTAAAAAGAGATGTGGATCTTGTGGAGTTTTCCTCCATACATCCGCGGTTAAAGAAAAGTATTTTGTCCGATTCAAAAGTGCTGTATGAACAATAACGAAAGGGATCTTTTTCGCCTTGAACACATGAGGGAATGCATACAAAAGATTACAGCTATAGTAAACAGCGTTGTAGTGTTTGATGTATTTGAAAAAAAGTGGATAGAACAGGATGCGATGATCAGAAATTTTGAAATTTTGGGCGAGGCTGCAAATCATATTTCTGATGAAACTAAATCAGCCTACCCGGAAATTGAATGGTTTAAAATTCGCGGAATGAGAAACTTTATGACGCATGAGTATTTTGGAATCAGGATGAAAACAATTTGGGACACTGCAATTAAAGACATCCCGATTCTCGGATCCCAGATTGATAAAATAATAGCTCAGTTTAAATAATAAAGATATTCGGACTTTTATGAATCTCTCCCAACAACTCGCTCATCAATTCCGCGAAGCACACCTAAGCGGCAAATGGCTGGCGAATACAAATCTGAAAGAACAACTGGAAAATACAACCGTTGAAAAGGCGAACGCAAAAGTTGGAGATCATAATTCTATTGCAGCTTTGGCGTTTCACCTGAATTATTATGTTGATGGTATTTGCAGGGTTTTTGAAGGCGGCCCGCTGGACATCAGCGATAAATATGCATTTGATGCACCACCGGTTCAATCAGCAGAAGAATGGGAGGCATTGAAACAAAAGCTTTGGAATGATGCCGAACGGTTTGCAAAATTGGTGGAACAACTACCAGAAGCTGATTTGGAAAAACCATTTGCTAACCTGAATTATGGCAGCAATTACCTAAATATCAGCACCATGATTCAGCATATTTATTACCATTTGGGGCAAATAGTATTGATTCGGAAACTTTTAACGTAGCAGAAGCCCTTTTCTGGAAACAGTTCTTCCGGCGCTTGTCGTATCTTAGCGGGTTATAAATCATTTCTAAAATCAGGTTTGGAAACCGGTGAACAAAATAGACCGCAGCGTAAATACCTTATTTCAAAAGGTATTGACGGCTTTTTTGCTTCAATCCATCACGTATCCCTATTTGTTCTAAGGTTCTTTAAAGAGTTATTTTCTGCACCTGTTGAGTTTCGCGAAACCATCAGGCAATGTTATATAGTAGGAGTAAAATCGCTGCCGCTCATTTCAATTACTGGGTTAATTACCGGTGTGGTTTTCACTTTACAATTCCGGCCGGTGATGGTGGAGTTTGGCGCCGAAGGGTGGATTCCTGCCACGGTTGCGGTTGCGGTTATTCGCGCACTTGCACCGCTTGTAACCTCCCTGATTTGTTCCGGCAAAGTAGGTTCGAGTTTTGGCGCAGAGTTAGGCGCAATGCGAGTTACCGACCAAATTGATGCGATGGAAGTATCGGCAGTAAATCCGTATAAATTTTTAGTGGTGAGCCGTGTGCTGGCCACAACATTTATGGTTCCGGCACTCACCATTTATTTTGGTTTGCTCTGCGGTTTGGGTAGTTATTTTCAGGTGCACCAGGCAGACCAAACGTCTTTTCCAATGTTCATTTCGGGATTTTTTGAAAAGATAGATTTTATTGATTACGCTTCGGCCATTTTCAGGGCGCTGGTTTATGGTTTCACTTTAGGCATGGTGGGTTGTTACCAGGGCTACTTTACAAAACAAGGTACAGAAGGTGTTGGCCGGGCTGCGAATAAAGCCGTGGTGATTTCAAATTTTTTATTGTTTATTGAGGAAGTATTGATCGTGAGTGGTATTAGCATTTTAAGAAGTTTTATGTAAGATTTTTATTAGTGAAAAAAACAGGTAATATACATAATGAGGATATCGTGATCTCCATCAGAGGGCTTAGGAAATCTTTTTCGATGCCTGTACTTCGGGGTATTGACCTCGACCTGTATAACGGCGAAAACCTTGTGGTGCTGGGCAGGTCAGGAACCGGTAAATCTGTTTTAATAAAAATTATTTCGGGTTTGCTCACGCCCGACTCGGGAACTGTTATGGTTTTGGGTGAAGATATCAGCAAGCTTTCAAAAAAAGAAATGGACGAACTAAGGTTGAAGATTGGTTTTTCTTTTCAGAACAGTGCATTGTACGACAGCATGACGGTGCGCGAAAATTTAGAATTTCCCCTCCGGCATCACGATAAAAACCTATCATTCAAAAGCAGGTTGCAGCTCATTGAAGAAACACTTGATTCAGTTGGTATGCTACCTTCGATCAATCAAATGCCGGTGGAGCTTTCAGGCGGTCAAAAGAAAAGAGTGGGCATCGCAAGAACACTGATCATGCGGCCGAAGATTATGTTATATGACGAACCGACTGCCGGCCTTGACCCGATTACGAGCGTGGAAATTATTGAGTTGATCAATGAAGTGCAGAAAAATTATAAAACAAGTTCTATCATCATCACTCACGACCTTACCTGCGCAAAAGCCACCGGTGACCGGTTAATGATGCTGATTGACGGCAAAATTGCGGCGCAGGGAAGTTTTGACGAAGTGTTTAAATCGCAAAACGAACAGATAAAATCTTTTTATGATTATAACTTTGTGCAATAAATGAGAACGAATCAAAATACAAGGTCAGTTGTGCTGGGCATTTTTATTATTGTTGCCCTGATAATTTTTGCGCTGGGCCTTTTTGTGATGGGCGGCCAACAAAGAACGTTTGGAAAAACCATTAATATAAAATCGGTTTTTTCGGATGTGTCGGGCGTTAAAAAAGGGAGCAACGTTTTATTTGCGGGTGTTAAGGTTGGAATTGTAAAAAGTATTTCGCTGCAACCGGGCAATAAAGTTTTGGTAGAAATGCAAATTGAAAATGATGCCCAGAAATTAATTCCGAAAAATGCGGTGATAACAATTGGCAGTGATGGTATGATCGGTTCCAAAGTACTCGAAATAAATGGTGGTAATTTACAGGCAGGCTATATTCAGGATGGAAATGTTTTGCAAACCGAGCAGGGATCTTCAATGAAAGACATGTTTGCGATGCTGCAATTAAATGGAGATAATCTTTTGGAAATTACAGGCGACCTGAAACAGATTTCGCGCAAAGTATTGAATGGCGAGGGTTCTGTGGGAAAACTGATCAATGATCCGGCACTTGCGAACAACCTTCAGGCGCTCTTAAATAAATTACAGGTATCTGCAGATAATGCGCAAACATTAACCAAGGACATCGTAGCCTTTACCTCAAAACTTGAACGGCCGGGTACCATGACTTACAACGTAGTAAATGATACAGTGATTTTTAACAGGCTTCGTTCCACCTCCAAACAACTAGATGTAATGGCCAGCAACGCGCAGGTGATCGTAAATAAATTAAATACTACCGCCGATAAACTCAATGATACTGACAAGCCCGCAGGAATGATGCTGAACGATTCTGAAACGGCTGATGATTTGAAGAAAGTAATCAGCAACCTTGAAACGGGTACACAAAAATTAAATGAAACTTTAGACGCGCTTCGCCATAATTTCCTCTTACGCGGCTCCTTCAAAAAAATGGAGCGGGAACGGGCGAAAGATAGTGTGCAATAATCACAACCTGTAGCGGAAGTTATTCTACTTTGGAAAGATTGTAGATTCTGTCAAAGGCATGTAGAGGGGGTTTTTATTGCTGAATTGCAGATTGTTTACCGGAAATTTTTCGTGACTTGTTCAAATTCCCTCAAAATATTTTTTATAATTTCATTAGCAGAGGGAACGTCGTTTAACATAGCAGCTACCTGGCCAATCTCTAATTCACCCTCATCCAGGTTTCCTTCAAACATGCCAAGTTTTGCACGGCCCCGCCCAAGCAGTTGTTGCAATTCATCATTAGAGGCACAGCGGTTTTCGGCGTCGTGAACGTCGTTATAAAATTTATTTTTTATGAGGCGTACCGGTACCAGTTGCTTCATAGCAAGTTGTGTATCGCCTTCTTTCGAATTGATCACCGCCTGTTTGAAATTATCGTGCGAAGAAGCTTCCCTGCAGGCTACAAACCGGCTGCCTATTTGAACACCTTCAGCGCCAAGCATAAAAGCTGCGGCCATTTGCCTGCCGGTGGCAATGCCGCCCGCCGCGATTACGGGAATAAAAACCGCATCACAAACCATCGGAACCAAAACCATCGTTGTGGTTTCTTCCCGGCCATTATGGCCACCCGCTTCAAAACCTTCTGCAACAACCGCATCGCAACCTGCCTCCTGTGCTTTTATGGCGAATTTACTGCTGCTCACCACATGAACAACTTTCAAACCTGCGTCTTTAAATTGTTTGGTGTAGATAGAAGGGTTCCCCGCGCTGGTAAAAACAACCGGAACTTTTTCTTTAATGATGGTTTCAACATGTTCTTTTACCGATAGGCAAAAAATTGGGAGGTTGACGCCGAAAGGCTTATCTGTAGCGGCTTTACATTTTTGAATATGTTCTTTCAAAACATCAGGGTACATGCTGCCTGAGCCGATAACGCCCAGCCCGCCTGCATTACTTACGGCGCTTGCCAATCGCCAGCCGCTCGTCCACACCATGCCTGCCTGAATGATTGGAAATTCAATTTGAAATGTTTCAATAATTCGATTGGAAAACGATACGCTCATGCTACATTATATTCTGATTTTTTTTGCCTCTGCTTGGTAATTTACCTAACACACGACTTATTGGAATTTGCATAAAACTGTTTCTTAATGAAGCGCCCAAAACGCCACCCCCCCCCCCGTAAGAACAGACGAGAAAGCGGCTATGTATTCTTCAGTTCGGTATATAAAATTTTTCATGCAACAGCTAAGCCAAATAGGTTCAAAATTTTGTAACCGATCATTTACTTTTATCCCAGGTCAATCGTGGTATTCTCGCCAACATTCAAAATTCTTTTCTTTCCTTTTAACAGCGTATCCCCGCCAATGAATGAATCTACCAACACAATATCAGAAAGATTTGTAAATGCGCCGATGATAGAATTGCTCACGATTGAGCGTTCAATAATCGTGTTTTCGCCCAGCGTTACATTTGGGCCCACAATACTGTTTTTAATAGTGCAGCCGGCGCCAATGCTGACCGGATCAATAATCACAGACTCTTCGTATTCTTCAGTGTGGGTTTGCACGCCGTATTTTTTTATCAAAATTGCGTTAGACGAAAGTAGGCTTTCTTTATTGCCAGCGTCAAACCAATTATCAACTTTAAAAGGTTCAAACTTCACTCCCTTTTCAATCATGCAGGCAATAGCGTCAGTGATTGTAATCTGTTTTTTTGTTACAACTCCTTTTGCAATATTCTCTTCAAGGCAGTCAAAAAGTAATGAGCTTTCTTTTATTTTATAAACCCCCACCATTGCCAGATTGGATTTTGGAATCTGCGGCTTTTCAATTACCGATTCAATAACATCGCCGTCAATTTCAACCACCCCAAAGTCACGAGGGTTATCGGTTTTTCTCACGCCAATCATTGAGAATTGGTTGTTCAAAACAGATTGAATGTCGTATTCACAAATCGTATCGCCCAGTGCAATCAGCATTTCGTCATCGCCAACAATCTTCCGGGTTAAACTAACCGCATGCCCAACTCCTTTTCTGTTTTCCTGAGTTATAAAATGTGCTTTTATATCAGGATGTTTTTCGGAAATGTAATTGTATATTTTTTCGCCAAGATAACCAATCACAAATACAAATTCGTTTAACCCAACCTCTTTTAGCTGGTCAACAATGATGCCTAAAACCGTCTTGCCCGCAAGAGGTATTAACGCTTTGGGTTGGGTATAGCTATGCGGCCGTAAATCAACGCCTGCGCCTGCCACCGGAATAATAACCTTCATTAAGATTTTTTTGAAGAGGTGTGAAGGTAAGAAAAAATGTCCTTCGCCTGCCGTTTGAGAGCGAAGGCTTTTGTAAAAAAGAAGCATGCAACAAGTAGAGGATTGGTTAGATTGATTCCTCCTTATTTTTTTAGCATTAGTTTTTTGAGAAGACTTGTTTGATTGGAACAGTCGTTGCTGTTTTGTTTAGATATCCCGGCTTTACTCAGAATAACACATCGCTGACTTCATCGCCCATTCTTTGCATCGTTTTAAGAGCAAAAGGGCAAAGTGGTTTTATTTTCAGGTTATTTTGGCGGGCATGTTTAATGCCTGCGATTACAAGTTCTTTGCCCAATCCTCTTCCTTCAAAAGCAGGATCAACTTCGGTATGGTCGATGATCATAATATCTCCTGCCATCGTGTAGGTCATCATTCCGGCTTTCGTATCATTTTCAAAAATTCCAAAACTCCCTTTCCTGCCTTGGGTTTCGTGTTTTATGTTCATTTTGATTCGTTGTTCATTCTATAACTTAATGCGCCGCTCGGGCAGTTGTTTATCTGAGCCTTCAGCTCTTCGGTTGTAGCATTTTCGGGCTTCACCCAGGGGCTTTCTTTCGGATGGTACACTTGTGGAAGTGTTTTGACACAGATGCCTGAATGAATGCATTTTGCCGGCTGCCAAATGACGATTAATTCACCATTTGAGTATTCGTGTGTTGCCATAAAATTTATTTTTGAGCGTTTAATAAATGCATGTATTTATTCCTGTTTTCATAGATGATCCAACCTAAAACTATTGCTAAGACCAACGCCATAATTAAGCCTTCGGGAACGCTAAAAGTATGTGTGAGCAAAATGCCAACCATCACCGGAAGGATAATGAGTGCGCCAAGCGCCCTTGTTTTTGGAAAAATGACTAACAAACCACCCACTATTTCAGCAACGGCCACCAATGGTAACAACCATGTAATTGCAGCGGCGTGGCCAAACAATTCAGCAGCGCCCTCAGGCATTTTTTCGGGCATGGGCATATAATTGAAAAATTTGTTCAGTCCTGAATTGATGAACACAAGGCCAAATAAAAGGCTAACGAAAAATAGAATTTTATTCTTCATGTTTTGTTGATTTGATAGTTGTGAAACGAATTTAAGTAAAAGAATCAATTATAAGGAGCAGGAATCTCATCCTGCCCGCTCAGTAAAAAGCTAATCCTCCAAAAACCCAAACTTCCCTTTGTTAAAATCATCAAAAGCCTGCACCAATTCTTCTCTTGTGTTCATTACAAACGGGCCGTGTGCTGCGATCGGTTCTTTCAGTTGTTCGCCACTTAAAATCAGTACCACAGTGTCTTCCAGCGCTTCCACCGCAAACGTTTCCCCATCCCGCCTGAACATTGCAAAATGATCCTGGGGAACGGTTTCTGCATCATTCACCTTTGAGCTGCCCTCAATCATTAAAATTGCCGTGGTATAATCTTTGGGAAAACTAAATTCAGTTTTTGCGCCTTTTTTCAGTTTGGCATTAAACAGATGAACAGGCGAGAAGGTTTTTGCGCTTCCTTTTCGGCCGTTAAATTCTCCCGCAATTACTTCCACCTCACCACTGTTACCGGGTAATGAAACCCTTGCCATATCTGCGTTGCGCAGGTTTTGATAACCGGGCTGGTCGTGTTTATGCGCTGCAGGCAGGTTTACCCAAAGCTGCACCATTTGAAACTCGCCTCCCTTTTTGCTCCATTCTTTTTCATGAAATTCTTTGTGCAAAATGCCGCCTGCTGCGGTCATCCATTGCACATCGCCTTCGTGAATGACGCCGCCACTTCCGGTGCTGTCTCCGTGTTCTACTTTGCCTTTGTAAGCGATGGTAACTGTTTCAAAGCCTTTGTGCGGGTGAACACCCACGCCGCGTGGAATTTCGCTTGGCGCGAAAGTGTATTTGCTGTTGTAGTCCAGCATAATAAACGGATCCATTTCCTGCATGGTAGAGCTGCCCGGTATAAAATTGTGAACCCTGAAACCGTCGCCCACAAAATGCGGTGTGCCTGGTTTCGTTATTCTTGCTAAAGTTTTTGTTGACATTGTATTTCTCCTTTTTTAATAAAGCAAAAATACAATTGTCAAAGGGCGACGAACATTGATGTAGGGTAAGAAAGAACCCGGAGTTTAAAAGGATTGCATCACATCCGCAATAATTTCCATTGAACGGTGCTTTTTTTCAAGTTCATACACCTGTGTAATTGTCATCAATTCTTTAATGCCGGTTTGAGAAATAAAATAATCAATGTTTTCCGCGAGCAATTTTTTATCGCCGATGAGGGCGTAAGCGGTCATTTGCTGCACAGCGGCTTTTTGCTGCGGGGCCCACAGCCTTTCCATTTCGTTCAAAGGTATTGGCGGTTTCATTGCAGCCCGGTTATCTGTAATAATACTTAGATAGGTTTGATACATGGATGTGGCCAAAAACTGTGCTTCATCCAAAGTTTCTGCTGCAATAACGCTTAGGCAGGCCATTGAGTAAGGCTCCTGTAATTGTTTTGACGGTTTGAATGCCCGGTTGTAAATTTCAAATGCAGCCATCATTTGGGCCGGTGCAAAATGCGAGGCAAATGCGTATGGCAGTCCCAACTCTGCAGCCAGATAAGCGCTGTCAGTACTTGAACCCAGCACCCACACCGGTATTTCCACTCCTTCGCCGGGGATGGCCCTCACCCGTGAAGTACTGTTTTGGATGTTCAGGTATTGTTGCAGCTCTAAAATATGCGCTTTAAAATCGTAAGGCTGGTAAGCATGTTGCTTTCTTATAGCGATGGTTGCGGGGTTATCAGTTCCCGGCGCACGGCCAAGCCCAAGGTCGATCCTCCCGGGATACAAAG
>Ga0066256_1005246_pt1 | contig 10848 bp, 9 predicted proteins | sample ThiBio_1000_biof_FD_87107 | JGI IMG/M metagenome (GOLD analysis project Ga0066256, IMG submission 87107) | Wastewater bioreactor microbial communities from Cape Town, South Africa - Thiocy_expt_1000_biof (version 2) | ecosystem: Engineered > Bioreactor > Thiocyanate-remediating >... | reverse complement strand
ATCGGATAACTTCGATGAACGCATTGAGCAAAAAATATTTCACGCCGAAATTGTGGTGGATAATGAAAAGGTAGCTGCCGAAACCAAAGCCTATCAGCAAATACCGCAAATCCTTTCTTTTGTAAATAAGCAGGGCGAGGATAAAATGAAGCAGGAAATAGAAAGCAACTACAAACAGATAAAATCAGACATCTTGAATATTGTTGTAAGTGAAATAGCGCGCATTAAGAATGACCCGAACTTGCAGCATTTGGTACAACAAGAATGATTATACCAAATATTTTTGTGCTGTTTCTATTAATATATTGTTAGAAGAATTAAAAGAAACAGCACCATTACATCAACATATAAAATGCCAAATTTTAATACTTATACTTTAGCATTTGCTTAAATAAACAAATTAGCTATATTTACATTATGGATAATACTTCTTGTATACGACAACAGGCAGACATTAAACAAATCAATCGCTGTAAAGAACGAGTTTCAGAACTCCACAGCTCGTTTGACTATTTGTCGAACGGACTTGAATTGACGGGAAATAATGTAAGGCTGAAAATTCTGTTTCTTCTTTATGAAGAAAAACGACTTTGTGTTTGTGATGTGAGTGAAATTCTTGGAATGACAATTTCAGCAATTTCTCAGCACTTGAGAAAACTTAAAGACCGAAAGCTTATTGAAACCGAAAGAGAGGCGCAAACCATTTTTTACTCGTTGACGAAAGAGTATGAAAAAATGTTGGAACCATTTTTTAAAATACTTGACGATAACAAAATTTTAGAAACAATATGAAAACGGACAACAAATTAGTCGGGACTGGACTTTTGACAGCAATTGCAGCTTCATTGTGTTGCATTACACCTGTTTTAGCTCTCATAGCAGGGACGAGTGGACTTGCTTCAAACTTTTCCTGGCTCGAACCTTTCCGACCATATTTTATCGGTTTAACAATTTTAGTCATTGGTTTTGCTTGGTATCAAAAGTTGAAACCGCAAAAGAAAATTGACTGTAAATGTGAAACAACTGAAAAAACAAATTTTATGCAAACAAAATCATTTTTAGGAATTATTACCCTTGTGGCGGCTTTACTTTTATCATTTCCAATTTACGCTCACATCTTTTTTCCAAAGCCCGAAAACAAAACAATTATTACCCAAAGTTCCAAAATTCAGAAAGTTGAGTTTACAATTAAAGGAATGACTTGTTCAGGTTGTGAACATCATATTAAAACAGAGATTAGCAAACTAAAAGGAATTATCGAAGTTGTCGTTTCCTATGAGAAAAGCAACGCTATTGTCAAGTTTGATAATAAGCAAACCAGTATTGCTGAAATCGAAAAAGCTATCAATTCGACAGGTTATAAATCACTAAAAAGTAAAATTATATCATAATGGAAATTAAATTACAATCAATAATAACTTGCCCAAAATGTGGGCACAAAAAAGAGGAAACAATGCCAACTGATACTTGTCAGTATTTTTATGAATGTAAAAATTGCAAAACAAGGTTAAAACCACTACAAGGCGACTGCTGTGTGTATTGTAGTTATGCCAGTGTTCCTTGTCCACCAATACAAAAGGAAAAAAAATGTTGCTAAATAGAACGCATTTTATATAAATCACATAAAAAATCAGTAGGTTTTACTAATTATTTTTAAACAATTGTAAGAATAACTTATGGCATCAACAGAAAAAACATTATCAGAGGTAATTGAAATATTAAGACTAAGAGGTTATACTGAAGATTTTAACCTATTGGAAGAAAATATCTCATATAAAACAGGAGGTGAAAAGGTCAATTTAAGTGACATAGTTATTGATAAAATTTATCGTTTTACAGGACTGAATGACTTGGAAGATGAAGCTATCTTGTATGCAATGAGAAACCAAAAAGACGGAGCAAAAGGTATTTTCGTAAATGGCTATGGCACGTACTCCGACAGTGTAGCAAATAGCATCATAGAGCAAATAGCAGTTTGAGGTGGCTCGATTTCTCCGGACAGTCAATTAGCGTAGGTTAATAAATGTAGTTGTCCGTTATGTGCCTGTTCGATCAATAACTATATGCTTTGATCGTATGCCTCAGCAAACCTAATAAAAAAGATTCATGGGCGTAGCCCATACCTTATTGTTTTCTTTTTTTGCTTCTTTTTTTCTTTAAGAAATCCGTTCGCCTGTTCGCTTGAAAGCCTTTACCAAAGCGGATTTAAAACCTTTTGTGTCCTTTATTTCAATACAGATCTTCCCTATATTTGTCTTGCCGGAAAAAAGCGGAAGCGGGCTCTGCTGAGGAGCAACCTGCCAGGAATATTTCCGGTATCGGGGCATAGAAAGTTTTTTTGATAAATGATCTTTTGCTGTTTCAGTTACATAAGCGTTGTTTGTTTTCGTATGCATCAGGCGATAAATAGCCTATCGAAGAATGCAGGCGTTGATGATTGTAATACATTTCAATGAACTCAAAAATTTCTGTCCGGGAATCTTCTGCATTTTGAAAAGCGCCGCCTTCCAGCATCTCTGCCTTGAACCGGCTGAAGAACGATTCCATATGCGCGTTGTCATACGGGTTGTCGGCATCGCTCATGCTTTGCTGCACGTGATGTTTGTCCAGCAATTTCCGGAACGCATTGCCGGCATACTGACCACCACGGTCCGTGTGAAGAATCAATCCTTCGTTGATCCGCCGGTTACCGATTGCTTTCTTCAATGAATCAATGACCAGCGATTCCCGCAGATGGTCCTTCAGGTCCCAGCCGACGATCCTGCGCGAATACAGGTCCATCCACACCGACAGGTAACGGAAGCCTCCACCCGTCATTGGGATATAGGTGATATCGCCGACCCATACCTGGTTGACAGCAACCGGTGCAGGAGCCTCTTTTAACAGGTTCGGACTGATCTTATAAGCGTGACGGCTATCGGTTGTCCGGGGAACAAAGCTGCGTGGCTGTATCGCTTTGAGGCCCTGCTGCCGCAACAGCTTTGCAGCCTTATAGCGACTGATGCGGCATCCCTGCTGACCAAGTGCGGCCACAATGCGCCGCGAGCCGTAACGGCGCTTATGCTGGCCGAAAACAGCGGCTACCTGCTGTTGGGTCGCCAGCTCCTGCTGCGTAACCCGGAAGGTCCGTTCATTCTTCCAGGCGTAATAGCAGCTCCGCTTAACCTTTAGCACCGCACACATCAGTTTGACAGGATATTGATCCTGCAACCTGTCAATGAACCGGTACACGCTTACTGGTTGCCGCGGCTGAAGATTCCCAAGGCTTTTTTTAAAATATCCCGTTCCTGTTGCGCGCGGTGAAGCTCCGCTTTCAGGCGCTCATTCTCTGTAATAAACGGATTACCGGGAATGCCTGCATCCGCATCTCCCTTTTTGGCAAGGCTGATCCAGCGATAGATCAGGTGAGATCCTATCCCAAGCGCTTCTGCCACCTCTGTGACACTCCGCCCAGAGGCAATCATTCTTAAAACATCTTCCTTGAAAGTAGCATCGTACTTCCGGCGACTCTTCTTGCTGTTCTTGTCAGTCATTGTTGCAAAGTTAAGCTAACTGACTGTCCGGATTTATTGGGCCATCTCAGTTAACGAAGATGATAACAATGATTGGACAATAGAAATTTGAATTAGAATGACAGAATTAGAAAAAATTTTAAACCAAAGAGGCATAAAGCCTACCGCTATGCGTTTGTTGGTGGTAGAAAAGCTATTAAAACAACAATACGCAGTAAGCCATAAAGAGCTAGCAGAACAGTTTGAGAAAGCAGATAGTGTTACCTTATTCAGAACACTCAAAATATTTCTGGAATACAAACTCATCCACACCATTGATGATGGAAGTGGAGTTGTAAAATACGCACTATGTCAATTTGGATGTAATTGCAATTTATCAGAACTACACACACATTTTTATTGCACCGACTGCAAACATACCTTTTGTCTTACGGAAACTGAAATTCCAAACATCAAAATTCCTCAAAACTTTAAATTAGAAGGAGCTAATTTGGTTCTCAAGGGGAAATGCTCAAGCTGTAGTTAATACACCTTTAAACTTTGCAATTCAATTGCACTAATTATATTTTACATTTGTAGTCTGATGAAAATATTTGTAATCCTATTCAGTATATACTTTATGGCATTATCGGTAATGCCGTGTACTGATGCGTGCGATATTAGCATAAACAATACTACAAAATCAGAATTTATACAAGCGGGTGATGGTCAAGAAAATAGCATTGACGTATGTAGCCCTTTTTGCTCCTGTGCCACTTGTCACACTGTTGCTGTTTTTACATTTCAAACTTTCAAAATAGGCGAAGCTAAGTCTAGTTTCGACAAAATACAAAAATTCCCACTTTGGGATTTCGGGTTCAATTCCAACTACCACGGAAATATTTGGCAGCCGCCAAAGATTAATGCCTAAATTTTTAGCGACTGTATTTTATTGTCGGTGTATGGGCATCCATTCACTATTAAATAACGTACCCCCTCAGTCGAGCATTTAGCTATTCATTTCACATATATGGAGTGGAAGAATTTATATCCACTATTTATTAATCTTTAATCATATGAATTGTGTTAGACAGTATCATAAAATTTAGTATAAAGAACAAACTTGTCATCGGAATAATGACATTGTTACTCATTATTTGGGGAGTGTGGAGTGCCACAAAATTACCCATTGATGCCGTACCCGATATTACAAATAATCAGGTGCAAATAATTACGGTTTGCCCCACATTGGCAGCTCAGGAAGTAGAACAATTAGTTACCTTTCCCATAGAGCAAAGCATTGCTAATATTCCCGATTTAGAAGAAACCAGAAGTATTTCGAGGTTTGGTTTGTCCGTAATTACAGTTGTATTCAAGGAAAAAGTAGATATTTATTTTGCCCGACAGCTCATTAACGAAAAACTGAAAGAAGCAGAAGAAAAAATTCCGAATGGAATAGGAACGCCGGAACTGGCTCCGGTAAGTACAGGGCTTGGTCAGATATACGAATATATAATACATCCCAAAAAAGGAAGTGAAAATAAATACAATGCCAAAGACCTTCGTACAATGCAGGACTGGATTGTAGCAAGGCAACTGTATGGTACTCCCGGAATTGCAGAAGTAAATAGTTTTGGCGGCGAGCTAAAGCAATATGAAGTAGCTGTTAATCCTAGTCGCTTAAAGGCTATGGATGTAAGTATTACCGATATTTTCAACGCTCTTGAAAGAAACAACCAAAATACAGGGGGAGCATATATTGATAAGAAACCACGTGCTTATTTTGTTAGAGGTATTGGTATGGTTACATCATTAGATGATATAAAAAACATTAGTGTAAAGAATAATCCTGGCAGTGTTCCAATTTTTATAAAAGATGTGGCGGATGTACGATTTGGTAATGCTGTAAGATATGGAGCAATGACATATAATGGAGATGTTGATGCAGTAGGTGGTGTTGTGATGATGTTAAAAGGCGAAAACGCCAATAGTGTAATTGAAAAAATAAAAGAAAAGCTTCCTACTATACAAAAGTCATTACCTGATGATATTATTATTGAGCCCTATATAGACCGTTCAGTTTTAGTTGACAAGGCAATGAGTACCGTAGAAAAAAACCTGATAGAAGGTGCATTGATTGTAATCTTTGTATTGGTACTTTTTTTAGGAAATTTTAGAGCCGGATTAATTGTAGCTTCCGCTATTCCCTTAGCAATGCTGTTTGCCTTGGCGATGATGAATGTGTTTGGTGTAAGCGCCAATTTAATGAGTTTGGGAGCCATAGATTTTGGGTTGATTGTAGATGGGGCAGTAATTGTTGTGGAAGCCACATTACATCATTTAGGCTTACGAAAATCTAAACAAAGGCTTACACAAACTGAAATGGATGAGGAAGTTTTTCTGTCTGCCTCCAAAATTCGTAGTAGCGCAGCATTTGGTGAAATCATTATACTAATTGTTTACATTCCTATTCTTACGTTAGTGGGCGTAGAAGGCAAAATGTTCCGTCCGATGGCACAGACTGTAGGTTTTGCCATTTTTGGAGCTTTGATTTTATCCTTAACATACATACCTATGATGTGTGCTTTGTTCTTATCCAAAAAGCCTTCACATAAAGAAACCTTTTCCGATAGAATGATGAATTGGTTACAAAGAAAATATCAGCCTTTGCTTGAAAAAGCGATTAGCATAAAGTATTGGTTCGTTGGTATCGCCATTGCCATATTTGCAATTAGTATTTTCTTGTTTAGCCGAATGGGAGGAGAATTTATACCCCAACTACAAGAAGGAGAATATGCGTTTGAATTTAAAATGCCTATTGAAACCTCATTATCACAAAGTATAGAAACTTCGATGCTTGCTTCGAGAATTGCCAAACAATTTGATGAAGTAAAAATGGTGGTAGGTAGAACTGGAGCTGGTGAAGTACCTACTGACCCAATGCCTCCAAGTGCAACAGATTTAATAATTATTCTTAAGCCTGAAAGTGAATGGAAATCCGGAAGGACATACGATGAATTAGGCGATGCAATAGAAGAAAAAATAGCCGTAATACCTGGCATTATTGTCGAAAAAAGCCAACCCATTCAAATGCGCTTTAACGAACTTATGACAGGGGTAAAACAAGATGTTGCAATTAAGATTTTCGGAGAAAATTTAGACACACTAGCGTTAAATGCCGATAAGGTTAGCAAAGTTATACAAACAGTAAAGGGAGTTACAGTGCCTCAGGTAGAACTGGTAAGCGGGTTACCTCAAATTAATATTGAATACGACCGAACTCGTTTAGCCAATTATGGAGTAAATGTAGAAGATGTAAATAATGTTGTAAGTACTGCTTTTGCAGGAAAAAGTGCAGGTGTGGTTTTTGAGAATGAAAGGCGATTTGATTTAGTTGTGCGTTTAGATAGTACCTATAGAGGTAGTATTGAAGATGTAAACAATATGATGATACCAACTAGCACAGGCAGTCAAATTCCTCTATCACAGGTGGCTACAATTGAGTATAAATTAGGACCTGCGCAGATAAGCCGTGAAGCTGGAAAGAGAAGAATTGTAATTGGTTTTAATGTTGCAGGCAGAGATGTACAAAGTGTGGTAGAAGAAATTCAAAAAAAGTTGAACAACCAAGTAAAATTACCATCAGGGTATTATTTCACTTATGGAGGACAGTTTGAAAATTTACAGGAAGCAAGCAATAGATTACTGATAGCTGTTCCAGTTTCTTTAATATTGATATTTGTACTGCTTTACTTTACTTTCAGTTCCTTTAAACAGGCAGGATTAATTTTTACAGCCATCCCAATGAGTGCAATTGGAGGAATACTAGCTTTGTTACTTCGAGGAATGCCTTTTAGCATCAGCGCAGGTATTGGATTTATTGCATTGTTTGGCGTTGCTGTCCTAAACGGAATTGTACTGATAGGTATTTTCAATCAATTAGAAAAAGAAGGAGAAAAAGATGTATTGAAACGGGTAATCGAAGGAACTAAAATCCGTTTGAGACCAGTTTTGATGACTGCAACAGTAGCCAGTTTAGGATTTCTGCCAATGGCTTTGAGCAGTAGTGCAGGCGCAGAGGTACAAAAACCATTGGCTACAGTTGTTATCGGTGGTTTGGTAACTGCAACATTCCTTACCCTATTCGTACTGCCTCTATTGTATATCATCTTCAATTCAAAAATTAATTTAAAAAGAAAATTTAAAGTGAAACCCATTACAACTATCGTTGTGTTACTGCTATCATTGGTAGGTTTTACAGCAAACGCACAAACGAAAGATTTATCCAGTGTTGATGAAGCAATAAACATCGCGCTGAAAAATAATCAAACCATAAAGGCTTCAGATTTAGAAATTGATGCAAGTAAAGCCTTGAAAAAAACTGCCGGAGAATTACCAAAATTAGGTTTTAATGCACAATTGGGGCAGTACAACAGTACAAAATTCGACCAGTCTTTTGAAGTGGCACAAACTATTCCTTTTCCTACATTATTCGGAGAAAAAAAACAATTGATTAATGCCGAAATAAAAGGGAAAGAATTACAGAAAAATCTTACCGTACTAGAGTTAAAAACGCAGGTCAGAACTTACTATTATCAAATCCTATATTTGCAACATAACCAAAAGCAATTACAACAGTTAGATAGTCTGTACAGCGATTTTATAGAAATAGCACAGCTTCGTTATAAAACCGGCGATACAAAAAAAGTGGACATCAGTACGGCAGAAGCTAAGAAAGGGGAAATCAATTTATTGTTAAAACAGAATAAAGTGTTTTTAAATAATGCTGTTGCCAGTCTGAAAACTTTGATGAATACAAGAGAGGATTTTCTCATTGCAGAAAATGGAATTTTTCAACCTTTACAAATCAGCAATTTATTGGATAATGATGTAGTAGCAAGTCATCCCGCCATTCAATCCTTGTATCAGGATGCTGTTATTGCAGAACAGACCAAAAAGGTAGAACGTTCCCAAGGTTTACCTGATTTTACAATTGGTTTTACAAATCAATCTTTAATAGGTTTTCACACAGTAAATGGTATGGAAAAATATTTTAATTCTGGTAACCGTTTCAATTCTGTAAATATTGGCATTGCAATTCCTATCACTTATGGTGCTACCAAAGCAAGGATAAAATCTTTGGACTTCAGAAAACAGGCTTCCGAAGCCAATGCTCAGCAGCAGCAGCAAGCATTAACAACACAATTACAAAATGCTTTGCAGCAATACCAACAGGATATGCAACAGTTTAATTATTTTCAGCAAGAAGCATTGCCTAATGCCAAAGAAATAGTATCAGCGGCACAATTAGGGTATAAAACAGGAGAAATTAGCTATGTGGAATATCTTTTTGCATTGCAAACCGCAACCGACATTCAATTAAATTATCTAAAAAGTATTCAGCAGGTAAACCAGTCTGTAATCAATATTTATTCTCTCATTAATCAATAAGTAAAAAATGAAATTCAACATAAATAAAATCACAATTGTAACAGTGATAACTGTTTTAATATTTGCATTTTCCGCTTGCAATAATCAGAAAGATGGAAATGGGCAGAACCAGGAAGCAAAAGAAATTCAAAGAGAAGAAGCCGAGGAAGAAGTACCAACCATTGCCACTCTTTCAGAGGAACAATTAAAGATAGTTGGAATAAAAATAGGCACAATAGAACAAAGAGAGCTGTCTGCAACTATCAAAGCAAATGGAAATCTGAATGTTCCTAATAACAACAAAGCCAACGCTACAACTTTATATGGTGGAGTGATAAGAACATTGAAAGTTCAAATTGGGGATTATGTTAGAAAGGGTGAAATAATAGCAACTATTGCCAATCCGCAGTTTATACAATTACAGGAAGAATATTTGAGTGTAGTAAGTAAGATAACTTTTGCAGAGCAAGAGCTATCAAGACAAAAAGAGTTAAATGAAGGAAATGCTGGCGCAAAGAAAAATTTACAAAGTGCAACAGCCGAATTGAACAGCCTTCGTACTCGAAAAGCGTCTTTACATCAACAACTACAATTAATGGGCATCAATCCCAGCACCTTATCAAACAGTAATTTGAAATCTGCTCTGACAGTAATTAGTCCTTTAAATGGCACAGTAAGTAATGTTTACGCTAAAATTGGAAGTTATGTAGATGTTTCTTCGCCGGTAATTGAAATAGTAGATAACAGCTCATTACATTTGGATTTACAAGTATTCGAAAAAGATTTACCACAAATAAAAATCGGGCAAACTATTCATTTTCGATTGACAAATAATCCAGCCACTGAATATGAGGCTACGGTTTTCAATATCGGTTCATCTTTTCAAAATGAGAGTAAAACTATTGCTGTACGTTGCCGCATAAAAGGTAATAAAAATGGGTTAATTGATGGAATGAATATAACAGGAATTGTAAGCTTAAGCAATGTGACCACACCTGCTGTTCCCAATGATGCCATCGTAAATACTGATGGTAAATATTTTATTTTCGTACAAACCGACAAAAAAGCAGAAGAACATCACGAAGAAGAAAAAGAAGAAGGAAGCCATAAAGAAGGTGAGGAAACTGAACATAAGGAAGATACAAGCAATATAAATTTTGAAAAAGTAGAAGTATTGAAAGGGGTATCTGATATGGGGTATACCGCAATAACTTTTGTCAAGCAAATTCCTGTCAATGCCAAAATCGTTGTAAAAGGAGCATTTTTTGTAAACGCAAAATTATCTAATGCTGGAGAAGACGAAGATTAACCAATAATAACTAAGCAATGATAAATACATATAAAAATCACAACCATATTTATGATGCACACGGCAAGCAACTCTGCTGCACGGAGGAAAGCAAAAACGATGCCCAAACAAATACAGGGCAGAGTACTGATAATGTTTGTTGCTCAACGGATGAAAAAGTCAATCAAAAGAGTAATGAACGAAGTGAAGCTGTTGATAAAAATAGTGTTATAAAAATGTTTTTACCAGGAATTATTTCTTTGGTACTATTGCTAATTGCTATTTACTTAGACAATGCCTTGAAACCTGAATGGTTTCAAGGTTGGATAAGAACTGTTTGGTATATAATAGCGTATGCACCAGTCGGATTTCCTGTAATTAAAGAAGCTTTTGAAAGTATTGGCAAAGGCGATGTTTTTTCAGAATTTTTGCTAATGAGTATTGCCACTATTGGAGCCTTTGCCATTGGTGAATACCCAGAGGGTGTCGCTGTAATGCTGTTTTATGCTGTCGGCGAAGTCTTTCAGTCATTAGCAGTTAAAAGAGCGAAAGCAAATATCAAGAGCTTGCTTGACCAACGCCCCGATGAAGTAACTATTCTAAAAGAAAATCAACCGAAAACAGTAAAGGCGGAAACAG
>Ga0066256_1005245_pt1 | contig 10852 bp, 4 predicted proteins | sample ThiBio_1000_biof_FD_87107 | JGI IMG/M metagenome (GOLD analysis project Ga0066256, IMG submission 87107) | Wastewater bioreactor microbial communities from Cape Town, South Africa - Thiocy_expt_1000_biof (version 2) | ecosystem: Engineered > Bioreactor > Thiocyanate-remediating >... | reverse complement strand
CTCATGCTGGCTGCTGCCGAGCTTCTCGTGCGCGGCGGCGAGCGCGTCGCGCTCCTCGGCCTCGGCCGCCCGACCGCGAGCCGCAAGGCCGCGACCGTCATCGCCGAAACCGTGCTGACGAACGTCTCCTCGCCCCTGCTGACGACGAGCCTGCCCCCCAAGATCCGCCTGCCACGCTACTCGGGCGCCATCCTCATCAGCGATTTCCTCGATCCGCTCGACCAGCTCGGCCCGCGTCTCGAAGAAATGGCGGGCGCCGGCGTCAGCGGTCATCTCGTGCAGGTCATGGACCCCGCCGAGGAAACGCTTCCCTATGAGGGCCGCGCGGAGTTCCTCGGCCCCGAGGTTGCCGGCGAGCGCTGGATCGTCGATCGCGTCGAGACCATGCGGGACGCCTACATCAAGCGCCTCGCAGCCCATAGGGACGGCCTCGCCGAGATCGCCCGGCGCCTCGGCTGGTCGCTGCTCGTCCATCACACGGACCGGCCGCCGCATGAGCTGCTGCTGAGCCTCATTCTCCGCCTGGGAGGCCAGGGTGGCAACTACCGCATGAGCACGCCGCCCGCCGCCGCAGCAGCAACAGGAGGGCCTGCATGAGCATCGGCGCGCTCGCCTTCCTGAGCCCGTGGCTGCTGACTGCGCTCGCCGCGCTGCCGATCATCTATTGGCTGCTGCGCACCGTGCCGCCGCGCCCGCGTCAGATCGCCTTCCCGCCGACGCGCATCCTCGTCGGCCTCGAGAACAAGGACAAGACGCCCGCGAAGACCCCCTGGTGGCTGACGCTGATCCGCATGCTCGCCGCGGCTTTCGTGATCCTTGCGCTCGCCGATCCCGTGCTCAATCCGAACCGCGAAGCCGGACTCTCGGGGAGCGGCCCGCTCGTCCTCGTCGTCGATAACGGCTGGTCGAGCGGCGGCCATTTCGCGACGCGCGCGCGCCTCGTCGATCAGCTCATCTCGGAAGCCGAGACCGCCAACCGCCCGGTCGTTGTCGCGCCCACGGCTTCAAGCGCCAAGACGCTGACACTGCGCATCGAGTCGCCGGTTGCGGCGCGCACGACGGCGGCAGCTCTCCAGCCGCAGCCCTTTGCCCCCCAGCGCACCGAGCTCGCCGAGCAGCTTGCCCGCATCGTCGCCGGTCAGAAGGGCCTCGACGTCGTATGGCTGAGCGACGGCATCGACCATGACGGCAAGACCGCAGCGTTTGCGACCGCGTTGAGCCAGATCGCGACCGGCGGCCGTCTGCAAGTGATCCGCAATCGGCCCGGCGACGAGCCGCTCGGCCTCGCAGCGGGCCTCGACCGCGATGGGCGTCTCGAAGCCTTCGTCGTGCGCGCCGATGGTGCCGGCCGCAATGGCACGGCGCTGGCCTTCTCCGCCCGCGGCCAGCGCCTCGCCGAGACCTCCTACGAGATCCCCGCCGGGAGCCGCCGTGCGACGGCCCGCTTCGACCTGCCGCTCGAGCTGCGCAACCAGGTCGCCCGCATCGAGCTTGCCGGCGAGCGCAGTGCCGGTGGCGTGCATCTTCTCGACAGCCGCTCGCGCTGGCACCGCATTGCCCTCATCTCGGGCGAGAGCCGCGAGCAGGCACAGCCGCTACTGGCGCCGCTCTACTACATCGAGCGCGCGCTCGCGCCGTTCGCGGAGCTGGTCCGACAGAAGGATGTGAACCTCGCGGGCGCCGTCACCAGTGCTTTCGATCAGCGCTCTTCGGTCCTCGTCATGGCCGACATCGGCACGCTTGCCGGCGATCTCGGCACGCGCGTGCAGGAATGGGTGAACAAGGGCGGCGTGCTGGTGCGCTTTGCCGGACCGCGGCTCGAAAAAGGCGGCGACGACCTCCTGCCCGTCGGCCTGCGCATGGGCGGACGCACGCTCGGCGGCGCGCTTTCCTGGTCGACGCCGCAGCCGCTCGCGCCGTTCGAGGACAAGAGCCTGTTCGCCGGGCTCACCATCCCGCGCGATGTCACCGTGAACCGTCAGATCCTCGCCGATCCGGCCTATCTCACGGACGAAGTGAGCGTGTGGGCGCGCCTCGCGGACGGCACGCCACTCGTCACCGCACGGCGCATGGGCGAGGGCCAGATCGTGCTCTTCCACGTCACGGCCAATTCCGACTGGTCGAACCTGCCGCTCTCCGGCCTCTTCGTCGAGATGCTGCGCCGGATCGCGACGCTCGGCGTAAGCGGCGGCATTGCCGTCGGCGGGCCCGAGACCATGGCGGCGGCAACGCTCCGCGCCACGCCGACGCCCGAGACGGCCGAGGTTCTCGCCCCGACGCAGGTGCTCGATGGCTTCGGCACGCTCCGTTCGCCGACACCGACGGCACAGGCCCTCCCAGCCCGCAATATCGACACGATGACGCCCTCCCTCGATCATCCGCCCGGCTACTACGGCCCCACGGCAAGTCCACGGGCGCTGAACGTGATCACGCCGCATCCCGCCCCCCCCCCCCCGCCGGCCCTCCCGCAAAGTGGCGGCCGCCCCCCGTCCGGGGCCCCCACCCCCGGCCCGCTGAAGCCCTGGCTCCTCTCGGCGGCCCTCGCCCCCACCTCCGCCGCCATCATGGCCGTGCTGCTCCTGCGGGGCCTCCTGAGAGGGCGCCGCCGCCGGCCCGCCGCAGCGACGGCCGCGATTGTCGTCCTCCTCGCAGGCGCCGCCGCTCTCGCGTTCACGAGCAGCCAGGCCAGCGCGCAGCGCCGCCCCGAGGCGCCGCCAACCGCTGCGGCCATGCCTTCGAGCCGCGACCTGCAGATTGCCATCCAGGCAACGGGCAAGGTCTCCTTCGCCTACGTGCTGACCGGTGATGCCGCGACCGATGACACAAGCCGCGCTGGTCTCGTCGGTATCGGCCGCGTGCTCGCCGCGCGCACCTCGGTCGAGCCGGGCGAGCCCTTCGGCGTGAATGCCACCACCGACGAGATCGCCTTCTTCCCGATCCTCTACTGGCCGGTGCTGCCGAACGCCAATCCGCTGCCCGACGCGACGCTCGCCAAGATCGACACGTACATGAAACAGGGCGGGATGATCATCTTCGACACCCGCGATTTCGGCACCGGCATCCCGACCGGCGTCGGCATGAGCCGCGAGGGCGGCACGCCGCTGCAGCGCCTGCTCGGACGCCTCGACATTCCGCGCCTCGAGCCCGTGCCCGAGACGCACGTGCTGACCAAGGCCTTCTACATCCTGCGTACGTTCCCCGGCCGCTGGGACGGCGGGCAGATGTGGGTCGAGGCCGACAGCTCGGAATCCGTCGACGGCGATACGCGCAAGGCCCGGCGTGCCGATGGTGTCAGCAGCATCATCGTGACGCCGAACGACCTCGCCGCCGCCTGGGCGCTCGACGAGCAGAACCGGCCGATGTTCCCGACGGTGCCGGGCGGGGAAGCCCAGCGCGAGATGTCCTTCCGCGTCGGCATCAACATCGTGATGTACGCCCTGACCGGCAACTACAAGGCCGATCAGGTGCACGCCCCCGCGCTCATCGAGCGGCTGGGCCAATGAGCGCGACACGCGCGACGGCAGTAGTGATGGAGTTCTGAGACCGGATGACGTGGTCGATCGACATTGCACCGATGGTGCCCCAGCCCGTGCTGGTGGCCGCGGCGCTCATTGCGCTCGCCCTGATCGCCGTACTCTTCTTCCGGCGCACGCGCGGCGCAGCGCTCCGCGCATTGGCGCTCGCGGCCCTGGTCGCCGCCCTCGCCAATCCCTCCTTCCGCCAGGAGGAGCGCGAAGGGCTCAACAATATCGCCGTCGTCCTCGTCGACGAGAGCACGAGCCAGACCATTGCGGGGCGCCCTGCACAGACCGCCGCGATCCGCGCCGATCTGGAAGAGAAGCTGAAGCGCATTCCCGGCCTCGAGGTGAAATGGATCGAAGCCTCGCGGCCGACCGGCGACCGCGCCTCGGGCACACATCTCTTCACGGATCTGAACCGCGCCCTCGCCGAGATCGCGCCCGACCGCCTCGCCGGTGTGATCATGATCACGGACGGCCAGGTCCACGACATCCCGGCCTCCGTCGCAGCACTCGGCTTCAATGCGCCCATTCATGCGCTGATCACGGGCCGACCCGACGAGTTCGACCGCCGCATCGAGGTGATCACCGCGCCGAAGTTCGGCATCGTCAACGGCCCGCCGCGCGACATCGAAGTCGCCGTGCGCGAGACGGGCAAGAGCGGCCAGGCTAGCCGGCAGGTGAACCTGCGCGTGCGCCGCGAAGGCCGCCCCGACGAAACCGTTCGCACGGAAATCGACACGCGCACGCGCATCGCCATGCCCTTCCCGACGGCCGGCCAGAACATCGTCGAGATCGAGCTCGACCCTGTGCCGGGCGAGCTCACGCACCTCAACAATCGTGTCGTGATCGCCGCTGAAGGCGTGCGCGAGAACCTGCGCGTCCTCCTGGTCTCGGGCGAGCCGCACGCCGGCGAGCGCGTCTGGCGCAATCTGCTGAAGTCCGATGCCGCCGTGGATCTCGTCCACTTCACTATTCTGCGTCCGCCCGACAAGCAGGACGGGACGCCGATCCATCAGCTCTCGCTGATCGCCTTCCCGACGCGCGAGCTCTTCTCGGAGAAGATCACCAACTTCGACCTGATCATCTTCGACCGCTATCAGAACCGCGGCATCCTGCCGCCCATCTACTATGACAACATCGCCCGCTACGTATCGAACGGCGGTGCGCTGCTCGTTGCCTCGGGCGATGACTTTGCGCAGGCCGCGAGCCTCTTCCGCACGGCTCTCGCGCCCGTACTGCCGGCGTCGCCCTCGGGCCGCGTGATCGAGCAGCCCTTCAAGGCGCGCGTTACCACGGAAGGCCTCAAGCATCCGGTCACCCGCAATCTGCCGGGCCTGCGCGAGCCGAACCAGGAGCCCGACTGGGGCCGCTGGTTCCGTCAGGTTGAGACGAACGTCATTCGCGGCCGCACGCTCATGAGCGGCGTCGAGGAGCGCCCGTTGCTCGTTCTCGATCGCGTCGGCCGTGGGCGTGTCGCGCTCATGCTCTCCGATCATGCCTGGCTCTGGGCGCGCGGCTATGACGGCGGCGGCCCGCACACCGATCTCCTGCGGCGCACGGCGCATTGGCTCATGAAGGAGCCCGATCTCGAGGAGGAGCGCCTTCTTGCCGACGCACGCGGCCTAAAGCTCACGATCGAACGCCGCTCCATGGAGCAGGACGTGCCGCCCGTCAGCGTGCAGTCTCCCGGCGGCGAGACGAGCGAGGTGCGGCTCGAGCGCGCTGCCGATGGCGTGTGGCGCACGACGATCGATGTGCGCCAGCCCGGCCTCTACAAAATGCAGACGAACGGCCCCCCGCCTGACCGCCGCATGCTGACGGCCGTTGCCCATGCCGGCCTCGAGGACGCCCGCGAGATGAGCGAGGTCACGGCCACCGACGCGAAGCTCAAGCCCCTGATCAGCGCGACGGGCGGCGGCACCTTCTGGACGCGCGGTGGCGGCCTGCTCTCGAGCGCCAGCGATACCGCTGTCGAGGTCCCCCGCGTCTCGCTGCTCGCCAATGCGCGCGTGCTCGCGGGCTCAGGCTGGATGGGTCTCAAGGACCGCGAGGCCTACGTGACGCGCGGCGTGCGCATCACCCCGATGTTCACCGGACTGCTGGCCCTCGCGGCCCTGCTCGCCTTCCTGACACTGGCCTGGTGGCGCGAGGGTCGTTAGGCCGCCCGCCCCTCGTGCCTCCGCCACGCCAGCATCCCCTCTCCCCGCTCTTGCGGGGAGAGGGTTAGGGTGAGGGGCGGCGGCATACGCCAACATCAGCAGCTTGAAGCGAGCCGCAGCCGCACCGGCATCCCCTCCCCCCGCATGCGGGGAGAGGGGGAAGTGGGGCGCGTAACACACTGCGCTGTCGCTCTGGCCGCCGCGGGCATAGCACCACGGCTGGAGGCGATAGCACCCCTTCCCGGCAGCCCGCGGCACTAAAACAAAGCCACCGCCGCGGGCATGGCACAACGGTGGGAGGCGACAGCACCCCTTCCCAGCGGCCCGCGGCACTAAAACAAACCACCGCGGCACTAAAGCAAAACCGCCGCACAAGGAGCATTCACCTCTTGCGCCGCGCCGCGCCCCGGGCTAACGCCTTTGGGCAGCCACGCGCTGCGGACAAGAGGCATCGGACAATGGCGAACGTGGTGGTTGTCGGCGCCCAATGGGGCGACGAGGGCAAAGGCAAGATTGTGGACTGGCTTTCGGAGCGCGCCGACATCGTCGTGCGCTTCCAGGGCGGCCATAATGCCGGCCACACGCTCGTCATCGACGGCAAGATCTACAAGCTCGCGCTCCTCCCCTCCGGCGTCGTGCGCCCGGGCAAGCTCTCCATCATCGGCAATGGTGTCGTCGTCGATCCGTGGCACCTCGTCGCCGAAATCGAGGGCATCCGCAAACTGGGCATCGATATCAGCCCCGACCAGCTCAAGGTCGCCGAGAACGCGACGCTGATCCTCCCTCTGCACCGGGAGCTCGATCAGCTCCGCGAGGAGGCGGCGGCAGCCCAGAAGATCGGCACGACGGGGCGCGGTATTGGCCCCGCCTACGAGGACAAGGTCGGCCGCCGCGCGATCCGCGTTCAGGACTTGCGCAACCTGCACAATCTCGGTCCCAAGATCGACCGCCTGCTCGTCCACCACAACGCGCTGCGCCGTGGCCTCGGGAAGCCGGAGATCGAGAAGGAAGCGCTGATCCGCGAGCTCTCCGAGATCTCGCCGAAGATCCTGCCCTACATCGACACGGTCTGGGAAACGCTCGACCGGGCGCGCAAGGCCGGCAAGCGCATTCTCTTCGAGGGCGCGCAGGGCGCGCTGCTCGACGTGGATCACGGCACGTACCCGTACGTCACCTCGTCGAATACGATTGCCGGCCAGGCTGCGGCCGGCTCGGGCCTGGGCCCCTCGGCGCTGAGCTACGTGCTCGGCCTCGCGAAGGCCTACACGACGCGCGTCGGCTCGGGCCCCTTCCCGACCGAGCTGCTCGGCCCCGACGGCGAGCCCGACGAGATCGGCCGTCTGCTCGGCGAGCGCGGCAAGGAGTTCGGTGTCAACACCGGCCGGCGGCGCCGCTGCGGCTGGTTCGATGCCGTGCTCGTGCGCCAGATCGTGCGCGTCGCCGGCATCAACGGCATCGCGCTGACCAAGCTCGACATCCTCGACGCGCTTCCCGAGATCAAGGTCTGCGTTGCCTACGAGCTCGACGGCAAGCGCATCGACAGGCTGCCTGCGGGCATGAATGAGCAGGCGCGCGTCAAGCCCATCTACGAGACTTTCGAGGGCTGGACTGAGTCGACGCAGGGCGCGCGGAGCTGGGCAAACCTGCCCGCGCAGGCGGTCAAGTACGTGCGCCACATCGAGGAGCTGATCGGGTGCCCGGTGACGCTGCTCTCCACGAGCCCCGAGCGCGATGACACGATCCTGATGAAGGATCCGTTTCAAGACTGAGCGCGCGAAGGGCGCGCTCGGGCCAGGATTGATCCTGAGCGCGCGGCAAGCCCGCGCGCTGCCATCACAATCCGACCTGCGTGCCGATCTCGACGACGCGATCCTTCGGAATGCCGAAGTAGTCGGTCGCGTCGGCGGCATTGTGCGCGAGCATCACGAACAGAGCCGTTGCGGGACGCGGCATGGCCGACGGCCGCTCGGCCTTCACCTCCCGCCGTGACAGCATGAACGAGGTCGACGCGCTCTCGCCGGGAACGCCGTGCGCGCGGCAATAGTCCATCACGCTCGGAATGTTCGGCTGCTGCATGAAACCCGTGACGACGCGCACGCGGATGAGCCGATCCGACAGCCGCTCGATCGAGACGCTCTCCCCCAATTCGAGATACGGCCAGTTGGAGTTGATCACCGTCAGCACCACGATGCGCTCATGCATGACCTTGAAGTGCTTCATCGTGTGGAGGAGTGCTGTCGGCGTGTTGTCGGCATTGGCCGTGAGATAGACGCCCGTGCCCGGGACCACGGTGACGCTCGATCGCTCGAGGCTCGGCATGAGGTCGACAAGCGGCAGCTCGCTCCGCCGCGTCTTGGCGAGAAGGATATCGGAGCCCTTCCACCATACGAGCATGATCGTCAGCATCACGGCGCCGATGAGCAGCGTGACCCAGCCGCCTTCCGCCACCTTGAGCAGGTTGGCCGCCAGGAAGACCAGCTCTATGGCCAGGAATGGCGCCATGACGAGGGCGATCCGCCACGCCGGCCACTTCCAGTGCCAGGCCATCATCATGCAGGCGAGGGTCGCCGTGACGATCATGGTGCCGGTGACGGCGATGCCGTAGGCGGCGGCGAGGTGCGTCGAATCCTGGAACACCACGACGATCGTGAGCACGCCGGCCATCATGAGCCAGTTCACAGCCGGCAAATAAATCTGCCCGGCATGCTCGACCGACGTATGCCGAACCACCATTCGCGGCAGCAATCGGAGCTGGATGGCCTGCCGGGTCAAGGAATAGGCGCCGGTGATCGTCGCCTGACTGGCAATGATCGTCGCGACCGTCGCCAAGCCGACCATGGGCATGAGATAGTTCTCAGGCACGGTCCGATGGAACGGATTGTCGATCGCGGAAGCGTCCGAGAGCACGACCGCCCCTTGCCCGAAATAGCTGAGCACCAGCGCCGGCAGAACGAAGAAGAACCACGCGAGCGTGATGGGCCTGCGGCCGATGTGGCCGAGATCGGCATAGAGGGCTTCCGCGCCCGTCACGGCGAGGAACACGGCGCCAAGCGTCATGAGGCCGATGGTGACATCACTCGTCAGGAACGTGACGGCATGCAGCGGATTTGCGGCGGCGAGCACCTGCGGCGCCTGCGCGATCTGATAGATTCCCGCCGCACCGATGACGAGGAACCAGACGATCATGATGGGCCCGAAGGCCCCCGCCACGCGGTGCGTGCCATATCCCTGCACTGCAAACAGCACGAGAAGAATCACGATGGTCGCGATGAGCGCCTCTCTCTGCGACACCGGCATCGCGAGCTTTGCGCCCTCGACGGCCGACATCACCGAGATGGCCGGCGTGATCAGGGCATCGCCATAGAAGAGTGCGCCCCCGATGGCGCCGAGCACGAGCACGGGCAGAGCTCTGCGTGAAGCGGAGCGCTGGACGAGCGCCATGAGCGCAAGGATGCCGCCCTCGCCGTGATTGTCCGCCCGCAGCAGGATCAGCACGTACTTCGTGCTCACGAGCGTGATGAGCGCCCACAGGATGAGCGACAGGATCCCGAGCACGGCATCGGGCCGCGGCGTCACGCCGAGACCGCCGGACGCTGCGGCGACGGCATCCCTGAACGCGTAGAGGGGGCTCGTGCCGATATCGCCGTAGACGACACCGATGCCGACTACCAGAAGAGCCGCAAAGCGGCTGGCATCGGATCTTCCGATCTCGGCGGAGCTGGGCTGGTCGTCGACTGCCGGTTCGGGCGTCCGGGACATGGGTGTGGGCACAGGTGAGCTCCGTACCGCTGCCAATGACCTCTCGCGTTGAGCCGCCCCCGGCGTTGCTGCCCGCTGGTCATAAGCCCCGCCTTATAGAACAATATGGCTCCGCGGGCGCTCCAATTCCGCCATGTGCGGACCGCGCGCCGGACCTGCGTTCCCCATCTTCCGCACGCCGTCTCTGCCTATTGCCGCCGCGGCGTGCCCCGTGCCTTGCCAAGGCCCTGGAAGCACGTTAGAGAACGCCCTGCCGATCGGCCAGCGCCCGTTCCGGGCCGCGATGTGCTGTGCCGCCTTAGCTCAGTTGGTTAGAGCACCAGATTGTGGATCTGGGGGTCCCCCGTTCGAGCCGGGGAGGCGGTACCATTAGAATGATCCATTAATAACTTCGACTTAACCGCCCTCAGCACGCCCAATCATGAGCCTCCAAAGGCGCCCGAATCCGAGCGGGGACGGATATGGGACGGAAAACCTTCGAGCAGCAGTGATGCGCGCTGAACACGGCGGCAGCTCAGTTCCGTGCGTGGGGCGACGCAGCGGCTTTGAAAATATGTATGCGGTCGCTCCTCCACCCCGTACGGACGCGCCCGCCGCTTCGCATCTGACTAACCGCTGATCGCCACCAGCCTCAGCCGGTTCTAATGGAGCAGTAGGATGTGGCCGACGATGCGACAGCGTTGATCTCTCTGAGAGTCTGCTTGCTCCTGAAACGGCAGGACGAGCTGTTCGTCCCAAGGCGTCGCGTTGCTTACATCTCGCGAGAGCATTGTGTTGTTCTCCGCCTCGACAATGCTCAAAATCGGCTCATCATTCTAGGGTCGGCTACTTACCTCCCTCTCCGCCAGCCCGCTTTCTGCCTCCACGAATGCCCAGAAATCATGGAAGCTTAATGGGTTATCGGGTTCGAAGAACCACTCCCGGGGAGTCCCTCGCCTGAAGGTCGGCTAGCTGCGCACCCCTACAGCGCGGGCGGGGGCGCGAACGGCTAAACCGCCGTACCCGACCGCGATCATCGCGGAACAACGCGACACACGAGTAGGCCGAGCCCCGCTAGCCGCCCTTGTACATGGTGACGACACACGCCCCCCCGAGGCCGAGATTGTGCTGAAGCGCTATGCGTGCGTTCTCGACCTGCCGAGCACCGGCCGTTCCGCGCAGCTGATGCGCAATCTCGTAGCATTGGGCCAGCCCCGTTGCCCCGAGCGGATGACCTTTGGAGAGGAGGCCTCCGGAAGGGTTCGTGACCACCTGCCCACCATAGGTATTGTTGCCGTCGGAGATGAACTCTGCCGCACCACCGACGGGACAGAGTCCGAGCCCTTCGTACGTGATCAACTCGTTCTGGGCGAAGCAGTCGTGCAGCTCGACCAGGTCGATATCCTCCGGTCCGATGCCCGCCCCTTCGTAGAC
>Ga0066256_1005243_pt1 | contig 10855 bp, 11 predicted proteins | sample ThiBio_1000_biof_FD_87107 | JGI IMG/M metagenome (GOLD analysis project Ga0066256, IMG submission 87107) | Wastewater bioreactor microbial communities from Cape Town, South Africa - Thiocy_expt_1000_biof (version 2) | ecosystem: Engineered > Bioreactor > Thiocyanate-remediating >... | reverse complement strand
GCCACCCGCCCGCTTGCGCGGGGGCCCTTTTTGCGGAGCCGCGGGGCGCCGGGCACGGCGCGGCCGGGGCGGGCCCCGGCGCGACCAGGCCCACCGGGGGGGGGGACGCCCCGCCGGTCAGCCCCGCCAGATAGCCGACCAGGGGCGCAAACAGCGCCAGCCCCGCCTGTTCCAGCAGCGGCAGGGGAATGCGGGTCAGGCCCAGCAGCGCCAGCCCGGCCGGGGCCAGAAGCCCCGCAATGGCCAGAAGATCGGCGCCGTCCGGCCGTCCCGCCACACAGAAAAATGCCAGGCCCAGTGCGGCGCCCACCGCCGCCTTGGCGGTCTGCACCAGCACGAACTGCCGGCGCGCCAGGCGGCGGGCGCCGCCGGCCGGGGCCCCGTCTGTCGCGGTATCGTGGATGTCCGTCAGGGCCATATGTCCGTCTTGTCCTGCTGCCATATGGAGCTGCCGCGCAGTCTTGCCGGGCAGGCTTAATGAAACCTGAAACCGGGGCGCCGTCATTCAGTTTTCCACAAGGATTGCGGCGCACGCACCTGAACCGATCATGGCGCGATTCGTCCGGGCTGTCGCCGGATCGCCACAGTCCTTGCCGCCGCCCTAACCAATCGGCAACGCAATGCGTCCCATGCTGGACGTCTTCGCAAAGCGCCGGGCGCCTGGCAGGGGAACAGAGTTGGCCATATCGGCACAGAAAAACGCGCGCATACCGGCCCATGACGCCGCCGCGCTGCTGGACGTGCTGGACGCGCTGCGCGCCGCCCTGACCATTTTCGACGCCCAGGGCCGCCTTCTTCATGCCAACGCCCATCTGAATTATCTGCTGCGCGGCCTGCCCCCGCTGCACCACCTGATCGGCCGCCGCTATGAAGACCTGGTGCGGATGGAGATCGCCGGCGGCCAGATCGCCGCGTCCGCCCTGGCGGGCGGGCCGGACGCCTTCGTCGCCCGGCGCCTGTCGCAGCTACGCCCGGGCAATTACGCTCCGGTCGACGTCGCGCTGTCCGATCATCGGGTGCTGGAGCTGAAGGCGCGCCACACGCCCGAAGGCCATGTGGTGATCCTGTGGAGCGACGTCACCGCCGCCCGGGCCCAAATGGCGCGGCTGGAAGAAGCGGTGCGACTGTCGGCCGACGCCTTCGCGCTGTTCGATCATGAAGACCGGCTGCTGATGGGCAACGAGTTGTATGGCCAGCTGGTCGGCGTGAAGGTGGAGGATCTGGTGGGAATCCCCTTCCCCGAGATCGCCGCTATGGTGGCCTTCAACGGCCGCCTGGCATTGGACGAACCGCCTCAGATATGGCTGGAGCGCCGCCTGAAAGGCCATCGCCAGCGCGCCGCCCATGCCACGCTGCGAACCAGCGACGACAAATCCTATCTGGTGCGCGACCGCGCCACGCCCGATGGCGGCCGCGCCATGGTGTTCACCGACATCACCGACAAGGTGCGGGCCGAAACGGCGCTGATCGAACAACAGGGCGCGCTGGCCGACAGCCTGGAACAGGCCAAGCGGCAAAGCAGCTATCTGGCCGATCTCACCCAACAGCTCGACCAGGACAGCGCCAAGGTCGCCAGCGCCAAAACCACCCTGCTGCGCACCATGGGCCACGAACTCAAGACGCCGCTGAACGCCATATTGGGATTTTCCGACCTGATGGGCACCCTGGCCGACGGCCTGACCCCGGAGCAGGTGCGCGAATATGCCGGCCTGATCCATCAGGGCGGCGCCAATCTGCTCAAGATGATCAACCAGATCATGGACCTGACCAAGATCTCGGCGGGACGCTACGACCTGCGCCGGGGCGCGGTGGATGCGGGCAGCGCCCTGTGGCTGACCCGCGACGTCTTCACCGCCAAGGCCCAGGCGCGCGGCGTCACCATCGATGCCGACCAGGCCCCCATCGGCCTGATGGTCGATGCCGATGAAAGCGTCTTCACCGCCATGATGCATTCCCTGGTGGACAATGCGGTGACCTTCACCGCGCCGGGCTGCACCGTGCGGCTGTCCGTCACCGTGCATCCGGCGGGCATCGCCGCCACGGTGGCCGATGACGGCCCCGGTGTTTCGCCCGACGACCTGGCCCGCATCCAGGAGCCGTTCGAGCATGGCGGACGCAACGAAGCGGCCGAACACGCCACCGGCGCGGGCCTGGGCCTGACACTGGTCAAGGCTTTCGCGGAACTCCATGGCGGGCGGCTGGAACTGGACAGCGGCCCCGGGGCGGGTTTCCGCGCCCGCGTGATCCTGCCGCCCGCGCCCCCGGCCTGCTGAATTCCACCACGCCCGGACCACGATTTCGCCGCATCCTTTAAGGCTTGCCGCGCCTCCGCCAGGATGACAGCGGCGGACGGCTTAATGCCCGGGCGGCATTTTCTTCAAATTTTAAGCGTATCCGATTTAATCGCGATTCAAGCTTGAATCGAAGCGAACGCATGTCGTCAGTCCCGCGTTGAGGCTGGGATGCGGAACCGCCAACTAGTTTCAAATTTAAAGAAAGGACTAAGCGCCCGGGAAGGGACGGCGGCCGATGCTGCTCGCGTTGTAACACCCAGGACGAAATCATGATTATCCGGGCTGTCTTCTGGATCGGGCTTGTGTCGCTGTTGGCGCCGCATGAGCCTGATCTTGGCCTGGGACGTCCGGGCGCCGGCATCGCGCAAACCTCCCCCGCCGCCATCCTGTCCGCCGCTGCTGGTCTCTCGCGGACGGACGGGACATGCGGTTCTGCCTGTGCCGGCGCCCCTGGCGCTCCGTCCGAAGCCCTGTTCGACAACGGCCGCGTGATAGCGGGCCTGGCCGATGTGCGGGCCCAGATCGCGGCCGATCGCAAAGCCAGAGCGGCGCACGGCATCGAGTAAGTGCCGCGCGTAGCGCGCTCTGAAAATCCCTAGGACGCTTCCTCGGCGTTCCAGGCCCGGATGGCGCCCTTGTCCCGCACCACATCAAAGCCGTAATGGACGGCCAGCCGGTCCAGCGCGATCTTCAGCACCACCCGTCCTGACCGGCGGCTCCAGCCCCGCGCATCCTCGGCCTGCTCCAGGGCGGCCAGATGGCAGCAGACATCGAACAGCAGATCCGACAAGCCCGGCCCCACCGCCGCCAAGGCCCGGTTGAAACGCTGCCGCGCCGCCAGGGCGATGTCGCTGACATGCTCGCGTCCCGGCCCGCGCCCGCCCGACACCACCGGCGCGCTCCAGTCCACCCCCATGCGGGGCGCGAGTTGGCCCAGGGTATAATCGCGCCGCAGCTTTTCACCGGCCGCGAATTGCATCGCGTCCACCAGCCCCCGCGCCTGCAGCCGCGCCAGGGGCGACTCATAACTGTTGCGCTTCACACTGTGCCGCGCGCCGCCCTCTTCCAGCACCGCATCCTGGAGCAGCCGGTGCTGGGCGGCGAAACCGTCCGCGTCGCCGCGCGCCAGCAGGTCCAGCCCGGCCGGGGCGATGACATAGTGGTCCGGGCGGTCCGGCCCCGCCGCCATGATCCAGCCCGCCCGCAGGAAGGCCGCCACAAAATCGGCGCCCAGGGTGATCCGGCTGGCCCCGGCCGCCGCGAGGGCGCGCGCCACCGCATAGCCGCCGCCGCGCGGCAGCAGGCACGCGCGCGGACTGGCCAGGCGGCGCAGAATCCGCCGCGCCTCGCGCGCCACCTCCGCCTCCGCCAGCCGACTCATTGCGGCATCCCCGCGGCGCGGCGCAGCAGGGTCTCCATCCAGGTCAGGGTGGAGTCGAACTGGTCGTTCTGGCGGCGCATCCCCTCGATCAGGCAGCAGGCATGATGCACAGTCGAACGGTCGCGCCCGAATTCCAGCGCCAGTTGGCGATGGTTCAAGTCGAACACCCGGCGGGCCAGATGAATGGATATCTGCCGGGCCCGGGCGACATGCGGGCGGCCGCGCGTGGGCTTGCGAAGTTCCTCCACCGGCACGCCATGCACCTGGGCCACGATGAACTGCGCCAGGCTGGCGCGGCGGGCGGCCAGGAATACCGCCGGATCTTGGATGCTGCCCATTGCCTCGTCCCCTTTTCTGTCTAGCATCTCGCGGGACGAAGAGAGGACAATTATCCTACCAGCGCAAGCGGCGGGGATAGGAATTTCTACTTTTGATTGTCTTTTTCGGGAAAATTTACTTAATGGGAAAGGATTTAAGACCGCGAATTTATTTTTCTAACCGTTGGATAGGCTATTTTTCCCCGAAATCCTGAGGGAGATCCCGGGGTTTCCCGAAAGCGCCAAAATATATCATAGGTTGTGGGACTAAAATCCCGACACGCTAGATGTGCGTGAGGTTCACCCGGGTCTTGCGCGGCTGCCGCACCCGGCGCTCCTTGCCGTAGAAAGCCCCCCGCACCCCGCGCCGGTCGGGACCGAAGAATTCCGGCGCCACGATGAAGGGGCGCGGCGTCTGGATCGCCGTTTTCAGCTTGGTCATCAGGGTGGCCGGGCTCATCGGCACGGTCAGCACATCGGTCGCGCCCGCGTCACGGGCCTTTTCGACATCCCGGCGGCGCGCCCGTTCCTGCAGCAGAAAGAGGGGCAGCATGGGATTGACCATGCTTTCCTTGCGCCGGGCCGCGATGGCGAACGGCAGCCCGTCACAGGCCGCCACGCCATCCTCGAAAAAGACGGCGCTGAAGGCATCCATGGTGAGAAGCTCAAGGGCGCGGCGGCTGTCCTCGACATGGGTGACCTGGGTGATGCCCGCAATGTGCATCACCGAGCGCAACAGCAGCATGGGATGGCTCTTGCCCCCCACCAGCAGCACCCGCATCGAAGAAAATAGCTCTTTGTCCATGCAAGCCCCGTTTTCCATGCGGAAATCTGCGCCTTCGCGCCCTAATCCGGGGTAAAACAGGATGGTAAACAGAAGCTTGGAGCCCTCCTTGCGCCTTGTCCTCGCCGCCCTGCTGCTGCTGACGCTGACCGCCTGCGGCCTGTTCGCCGACAAGGAGACGCGCGCCCTGCGGCGCACGCCCGAATACCAGCAAGGCTATAGTGACGGCTGCAACAGCGCCTATGGCCCCGACGCCAACCGGCGCAATGACGCGATGGTGCGCGACGCCCATCTCTACAGCACCAGCCGGGCTTACCGGATGGGCTGGGGCCGGGGCAACGGCGCCTGCCGCCCCACCGGCTATAACGGCGGCGCCATGCCGGGATCGGGACCGATCCGCGATCCCAACCCCGGCGGCGGAAGTATTCCTTAAAAGCGAACCCCTCCGGCTTTCGCGGCCTCATGCTTCGACAGGCTCAGCAGAAGCGTTAGCACAGGCCCGCCTCCCCTTCGTGCGCGTCAGCGCACAGGAAGGGGAGGTGATTTCAGCGAGCGAGGCACTTGCGAAGGCGAGAGCCTGAGCAGCCGAGCGGAAGCTGAAATCGGTGGGGTTAAATCAAATCAAGCCGCGCTGCGAACCGGATTGGCTTCCTTGGCGAGATTCTCCGAAGCGAATTCCCAGTTCAGGATCTTGCCCAGCACCGATTCCAGGTATTTGGGCCGCGCATTCTGATAATCGAGATAATAGGCGTGCTCCCACACATCCACGGTGAGCAGGCAGTTCACGCCCTTGGCCATCGGCGTTTCGGCGTTGGGCGTCTTTTCGATGGACAGCTTGCCACCCTTGCTGACCAGCCAGGCCCAGCCGGAGCCGAACTGGGTCTTGCCCGCTTCGGCCAGCTGCGCGATCAGCTGTTCCTTGCCGCCAAAGGCCGCGGCGATGGCGCTGTCGAGCTGGGCGGACGCCTCGGTCTTGGCCGGGGTCAGGCTGCGCCAATAGAAATCGTGATTCCACACCTGGCCGGCGTTGTTAAATAGGGTCTTCTCTTTGGCGTCGGACGAGCCGGCGGTCGCCTGGACGATCTCTTCCAGCTTCATGGCGGCGAATTTGGTGCCCTCGACCAGCTTATTGAGGGTGTCCACATAGGTCTGGTGGTGTTTGTGATAATGAAACTGAATCGTATTTGCGGAAATAGTGGGCGCCAAGGCGTCCTCATCCCAGGGCAAGGGCGCGAGCGTGAAAGGGGCGGGCATGAAAATCCTCCTCGAAATGAAGTTGGCGGCTTCCCGGTAACGCGGGCAGCGCCAAAACGCTCCCCCGCAAAGCCATGCGACAGGCATATAGGTACGCCGGTTTTATCCGCAACGCGACATACTGAACAGGCACCTCGCATATGCATCAAAAAGCGGTTCTGCCGCCGCATCGCGTCCCTTTCTTGTAACCCAATTGTCATTCGACATTCGCGGCCACGTCGCGCAAGAAAACGACAAGCGGGGAGAACAGTCGATTACCGGAGGCGATCATGCCGGCCTATGAAATCCGCTACCGCGACCAGAACGGCGCCCTGACCTATACATTTTCCGCCACCTGCGATGACGACGGCCGCGCCCGTGTCCTGGCCCATGCCATGAAGACACCCGGCGCCCGGCTGGTGGAAGTGTGGCGGGACAACGCCATGATCCATGCCCGCCCCAGTGTGACGGCGGCCCGGACCACCTCCAACCACATGCTCAAGGCCGGCTAGAGCAGCCCTTCCGCCCGCGGTCCGGCCTCGTGCCGCGCTTGGCCGCGCGCCACTGCTGCGTTCGGGCTTAACCCGCCCTCACCCAGGTCAGTGTCCGGTCCAGGCCGCGGGTGAAGCGGTCGAACAGCTCGTGGATTTCGTCTTCGCGGATCACCAGCGGCGGGCACAGCGCGATGCGGTCGTTGATCAGCGGCCGCACGATCAGGCCCTCGTCCTGGCAGAACTGGCCACACATCGCGCCCACCTGCCGGGACGGCTCGAAATTGCGCTTCGCGGTCTTGTCGGCCACCATCTCGATGGCGCCGATCAGGCCGACGCCGTTCGCCTCGCCCACCAGGGGATGATCGGCCAGCGCCTTGAGCCGGGCGTTGAACACGGGGGCCACCTTGCGGACATGGCCGAACACGTCGCGCCGCTCGTAGATCTCCAGCGTCTTGAGCGCCACCGCCGCCGCCACCGGATGCGCCGAACAGCCGAAGGCGTTGCCGGTCCGGCCGAAGCCGCAGATCACCTCGTCGTCCACCAGCTTGATGTCGTATTTGGCCAGCACCGGGGTGATCGCCTCGAAATAGCCGCGCGGCGGCGGCATCGCCCCGCCCGCGCCCATCACCGCCTCCACGAACATGGCGGCGATGGTGTCGGGCCCCTCGCGCAGGATGGTCGTCTCCAGGTCGGCGGCCAGGCGCGCCGAATACTGCTCCTCGCTTTCACCGTCCCGCGCATTCTTCCAGTAATGCGGGCATTCCACCCGCACGGTGAAGTCGAACGGCAGGTCGAAACTCTTGTGGAAGGCATCCAGCCCGGTCAGCGAGGCGCTGGCCAGGGTGACGCCATGATAGGCCCGGTCGCGGGCGATGATCTTCTTGCGGGTCTTTTCGCCGCGCGCATTGGCGGCATACCACATGAACTTGATCTGGGAGTCGTTGGCTTCCGAGCCGGAGTTGGCGAAGAACACCTTGCCCACCGGCATGGGCGCGATTTCCTTCAGCTTCTCGGCCAGGGCGATGCCCGGCTCATGGCTCTTGCCGCCGAAGATATGGCCGAAAGACAGCGTCCGCATCTGCGCCGCCGCGGTTTCGGCCAGTTCCTCCTCGCCCCAGCCCAGCGCCGTGCACCACAGCCCGCTCATCGCCTCCAGATAGTCCTTGCCGTCGGCGTCATGGACAAAGACGCCCCGGCCGCCCGCGATCACGGTGGGGCCGGTTTCGCGCAGCCGCGTCAGGTTGGTGAAGGGATGCAGCAGGCTCGCCATGTCGCGCGCCTTGACATTGCTCAGGGACATATCTTCCTACCCGATGATTTTGCCGGACTTTACCCGCTTCACCCGGATTGGCGAGAGGGGCTACGCGCATGGCGTCCTTGCCTCCGGCGGAACCCGAAACTAGGTTGGACAAAATAGTCCGGATTTGCTTTCCCATGCGTCTCCAACTGCTTGCCGCGCGGACGGCCTTCGCCGCCCTGGTTCTGGCCGTCCTGATCGCGGCCGGGGCCATCGCGGGCGTGCGCCTGGGTTATTTCGCTTTCGCCCCCACCGGCCATGCCCTGATGATCCCGGCCACACTGCTGGGGCTGGTGGCGCTGCTGGCGGCGCTGGTCTGGTTCCGCCAGGCCTTCGTCCGCAATGCCGGCGAGGGCAAGCGCATGGGCATGATCGCGCTGCTGGGTTCACTGGTTTTCCTCTATCCGCCGCTCAGCTACGCCTGGGCTGGCCTGACCAGCCCGCCCATCCACGACGCCAGCAGCAATCCCGACGATGCGCCGCATTTCGTGGCGCTGCTGAAGGAACGCCCGCCGGGCCGCGACCAGGCCGGTTTCGACGGCCAGCGCCTGATCCGCTTCCGCGGCGAGGAGATGACCGTCGCCTATGCCCTGCATGAATATTACGGCGTGACCCAGCCGCGCGCCAAGCTGATGCCGGGCAGTCCCGATCCGGTGAAGACCCTGTTCTGGCGCTGCTTCGAAACGGTGAAGGCGCTGGGCTGGACCATCGTGGACTATAGCGAGGCCGAAGGCCGCATCGAGGCCACCGCCCGCAGCTTCTGGTTCGGCGAGATTTCCGACATCGTGGTGCGGGCCCGCGCCGCCGGTGCCATCGGTGCGCGCCCCGATATCCGCGCCGCCAGCCGCACCGTGGAATACGACCATGGCGCGAATCTGAGCCTGCTCGAAGCCTTCATGAAGCGGATCTGACCGCCACCAAATACTCCAGATGCGCCTGCACCTGCGCCGCCGCCGCGCCGCGCAGTGTCGGGTCCAGGTCCGGATACAGGCGGGCGGCGATCGCATCGGCCGTGGTCAGGCCCGCCGCCAGCGCCGCCGCCACCTGGGCCTGGCGCCGCCGCCGGTGCGCCAGCAAGGCATCCAGCCAGGCTTGCGGATCGGTGATCGGAGAGCCGTGGGCGGGATAGAAGATGACGTCGTCGCGCGCGCGCAACCGTTCCAGGCTGGCGAGATAATCACCCATATGACCGTCGGGCGGCGCGATCACGCTGGTGGACCAGCCCATCACATGGTCGCCGCAGAACAGCGCCCGCTCCTGGCGCAGGGCGAAACACATATGGTTGGCGGTGTGGCCGGGCGTGAACACGCAGTCCAGGGTGAAACCCTCGCCGGTCAGGATATCGCCGTCCCGCAGCGTCACATCCGGCGCGAAGGCGCGGTCGGCCCCTTCCTCCACCGCGCCGCCATCGGGACCATGCGGTCCGGCGCCATAGGTCGGCGCCCCGCTCCACGCCTTCAGCGCCGCCGCCGCCGGGGAATGGTCGCGATGGGTATGGGTGACCAGGATATGGCTGACGCGCCGCGCGCCAATGGCGCGCTTGAGCGCTTCCAGATGGTCGGGAAGAGCCGGCCCCGGATCGATCACCGCCACGCTGTCACCGGCTCCCACCAGATGCACGGCGGTTCCCCGGAAGGTGTAGGGCCCCGGATTGGGGGCCAGCAGCCGGGCCACGCGCGGCGACAGGGGCGTCGCCACGCCATAGACAGCCTGCAGGGAACGGTCGAATGCCAGCGCCATGTTCATTTCCATGGTTACCGCAGCCGCGCGGTTTGGTTAACCCTGTTTCGGGCCCCGCCCAAAACCGGTGATTGCCGCGCGCCGCATAAAGCAATCCTTAGGGGGAAACATTCCATCCTGACCGTCATATTTCTCACCAGCATATGGATTTCGACGTGGCCAATGACCGTTCCATTCGTTTCCTCAACGCCTTGGGCGGCGCCTCGACCAGCCGGGTCCTGAACCTGTTCCGCATCGCCCAGGACAATGTGGACAACCCCGAACACCTGCAGAAGCCGCTGTTCCTGTCGCCGGTGATCAACAAGGCGTTCCTGATCAAGCACCGCACCCGCACCGATGAAAGCTATCTGTTCGCCTCGCCCCGCGCGGTGACCACCAAGATTGTGGCGCCGTTCGATCCCACCGACCTGCGCGCGGGCGGCCGCGCCCTGTTCGTGGAGCAGCGCGGCTATGCCGAATCCCTGCGCCAGCACGGCCACTACAATACCGAGACGCTGGAGCGCGACCTGTCGGTGCTGCGCCTGCTCCATGCGGTTCCCTCGCTCGATCCGTTCCTGCTGCGCGAACATCTGCGCAACAACAAGATCGAAGTCGCGCCCAGCTATTTCTCGATCTCCCAGGGCGACCAGGAGCGGATGCACCAGTTCGTCAGCGAGGAACTGTCCAAGCTCGTCATCCTGGCGGGCGGCGGCGGCGAGGATTCCAGCAACCGGCTGGTGTCGGCGATGCTGTCCAACGAGATCGACGAAAAGCTGGAGCCGCTGCGGATGACGCTGGGCCTGACCGGCAACGACTTCCGCGAAGGCGTGTTCAGCTGGCGCGGCTTCCTCTATTACAAATGGTCGATGGGCAAGTTCTGGCCCGACGTGATGGGCGTGCTGCGCGACATGCGCCTGCAGCGGCTGGCCAATGGCGAGAACCCGCCTTTTCGCGGCGCGGGCTTCGGCACCAGCAACGTGTTCAAGGTGGGCCGCACCACCAATCTGGTGGTGGACACCGGCGACGGCGAATGGCGCAGGGGCTTCCTGGTCGCGATCGAGGAATATCGCCGGGCGATGGAATACGGCTTCGCACCCGCCGAAGTGCAGGAACAGCTCGCCAATATCCGCACCTCGCTGGAAAACGCCGTATCCGGGGCCGACACGCGCAACCACTCGGTCTACACCGCCGCGGCGATCGCCCTCGTCCAGGACGACAAGATCCCGACCACGCCTCAAAGCGCGCTCGAACGCTTCGAAAGCTATGCCCCCGGGATCACACCGGAAACCGTGCTCGAGGCATTGCGGCAGGAAGCCTTGCCGCTCGACCATCCGCT
>Ga0066256_1005242_pt1 | contig 10859 bp, 7 predicted proteins | sample ThiBio_1000_biof_FD_87107 | JGI IMG/M metagenome (GOLD analysis project Ga0066256, IMG submission 87107) | Wastewater bioreactor microbial communities from Cape Town, South Africa - Thiocy_expt_1000_biof (version 2) | ecosystem: Engineered > Bioreactor > Thiocyanate-remediating >... | reverse complement strand
CCAGAATTTATACCGAAACTTTGGTCAGTAATCCGCGGTCCCCTTTCGTCATTTGGCGAGACTGAGCGATCGACAGCTGACCGGCTCTGGCGCACACAGGCCGTCGTTTGGATTCGCATAATATGCGGACTGGAACCGCGCTACTAAGGCGAGCCGTTCGACTGCTTGCGACCTACCCCATAGTGGACACGCCGCACCATGGAATTCGAGCGCCCGTTTAGTTCCGTGGCGCCGCGGCAAGCGGATCTCCGAAACTGTCAACGCGTGACGATGCGCCGTCCCGTCGGCCGCGCCGTCGCACAGGCGAGCGTGCCGCTCTTGTCGGTGCCGATACCGTTGTTTCGATGACGGCTCCCTCATTTGCCGCGCGATCGAGCAGCTCGGGTGCAATGTCGTGGAAGTCGATCTTCATCCGGCGAGAACAAGGCGAGGAGGGGTCGCCTGCCAATTGCCCGATACGAATATAGACAAATCTCCGCACGGGACCTTCGCGGCGCACCTGATGGCCAAGAAACTTCGGGCCGGGGCCGACCCGGATGGGAAAAACGAAGACGAGCGCCTCGCCTTCGCGCGAACGTTTCGGATCGAGCGGCGTGTCATCCCCTGCCTGAAGACTATGCAGCACGCCAATGACCGGGTTCTCGATGACGATCCGCAGATCGAGGACGGTTTGATCCGTCTTTGTCACGCGAGTATGGACCTCAAAAGCTGCCGCTACCTTGGGTCGCATACCACCCGTTAGCCGAGAGTCAAACGATAGCCGCTCGTCCCGGCTTGAGGTATTTACCGAGGTGGGCGTCCTCCTCGCGGAGCCGGGCTGTCGGCAAAGCCGAAGCCCCGCGAGCGGGTCTTCGCCCTGACGGGCGTCCATCCCTGACGCGGAAGGTGGAGCAACCGGCGAGCAAGGGGGAACATCATGCTTGCGGCGATCGGCACATGGGTGGAGCGAAGGCGGTCGATCCGCCGCCGTTGGCAAGCTGACGCCCGTGCCCTCGCCGACGCCGACATGCAAAACGCCTACTACGAAGCCCAAAGGCGCGCCGCGCGGGCCCGGGTTCGCAACGATAGAGCTGCGTTCTACCACTGGGCCAAGGTGGCCGCCGAGGTCGCGCGGATCGCGCCGCTTGCCGGGATGGACATCGACGTCGTGCGTGCCGTGGTTGCGGAGGAAGAGCGCCACCGACCCTGACGGTGGTGTGCTGTGCCGCTTGCGCGCTGCGCCCGGCAAGGGAAGCTCTCGCCGCGGCGCAACCCGTCACTAACGCCGGGTTGCAGACCGCGCCCTTGCCCGCCTTGCTCTTCGCGGCCTTCGGGTCCTGCTCATGCGTGTGCGGGGCAGGAATCGAATAAAGGGGAGCGCGTCAGGGCGCGAGGAAGAATGGAAAAAGCGGAGCTGGAAGAGCTGAAGGACAAGGTGCCCTGTGCCGCGGTGCTGGAACGCGCCGGGTTCGCGCTCGACGTCAAGGAGAGCACGCGCAAGGCGATGAAGTATCGCCGCGACGCATCGATCATCATCGTCATCCATGAGGGCAAGGGCTGGTTCGATCCGCTCGGTGACGGCAAGGGTGATGTGTTTCGCCTGGTCGAGCACCTCGAGGGCGTGCCCTTCGTCGACGCCATGAACGACGTTGCGGGCCTCGTTGGCTTCGTGCCGTCCGAGCCGGTCTGGCAGCGCGAGTCCCGCGAACGCGAGCCGGATCTGTCGATACCGCAACGCTGGCAGGCCCGGCGCAAGCCGTGGCGCGGATCGGCGACCTGGCGCTATCTCGCCGAAGCCCGCCGTCTCCCCGAGCGCATCGTCAGGGCCGCAATCAGCGCAAATGTTCTGCGCGAAGGCCCACACGGCTCGATGTGGGCGGCGCATCTTGATGAGGGTGGCGCCGTCACGGGCTGGGAAGAGCGCGGGCCGGACTGGCGCGGCTTTGCCACCGGCGGCGCCAAGGTGCTGTTCCGGCTTGGCGCTTCCCATGCGCAGCGCCTCTGCGTGACCGAGGCGGCGATCGACGCCATGAGCCTCGCCGCGCTCGAGGATCTTCGCGCCGACACGCTCTATCTCAGCACCGGCGGCGGCTGGGCGCCGGCAACCGACGTGGCGATCCGCGCGCTCGTGGCGAGGACTGACGTCCAGCTCATCGCTGCCACCGACAACAACACGCAAGGCGACGTCTATGCCGACCGCCTCCTCGCGCTCGCCGAGGAGTCCGGCTGCAGCGCCGAGCGGCTGCGTCCGGTGGCGGATGACTGGAACGCGGATCTGAAAATGAGGACGGAGGGAGGAGGGGAGGAGGCAAACCCGGTGCCGCATGCCCGCCGGTCGCCTCAAGGGTGAAGCTTCGCCCGGCTGACGCCGGCCCTTGACCCGGCCGGTCGGAGAGGCGGCCGCGGGGAGGAGTCCGGAAGGGCCGAAGAAGATGGTGATCCATAGGGGATGAACCGCGCTCCGGCCCGCAAATGGCCAGGAGCCTCCCCATGACCCACTCTCCCATCCGCAAGATCTACTTCGGCATCGCCGACCGCCGGCAGATGTGCCGCCTGTTCGATCGCCATGCCCAGCGTCCCGATCGCTGGCACAATGACGACAGCGCGCTGTTCGTCGGCGAATGGTTCGAAATTGGCCGTGCCGAGCACGACTACATGCTCGACCTGCTCCCGCCGCTCTGGATGCGCGGAGAAATGTTCGCCATGCGCGAGTTCCTCACCGGCATGGTGACCAGCGTCTTCTACACGCTGCGCATCGACGGCAAGACCCGCTATTTCCACGCCTATTGCGACTTGGCGCAGCCGCGTTCCCCGGTCGAGATGCGCGACGCCATCGTCGAGCGCGAATCCTGGCCGATGAAGGCCATGACGCAGGCCGAGCGGCTCGAGCATGTCTGGAGCGCCACGCACGATGAGTATCGTGGCTATGCCGGCGATCGGTTCCTGCCCGAGCATCGCGGCAAGCGCACCATCCTCGTCTATGGCCTCGGGACCACCGAGCTCAAGCTGCTCGACGATCTCACCGACGAGGAGATCGCCGCGAAGCTCCCGGTGCATCTGCGGCACCTCCCCATCCGCGTTGCGGCGTGAGGAGAGGGGCCATGTTCACCTTTCCCATTCTCGCCGTGCGCAAGGTCATCGACCGCGGCATCGCGGACGCCGCCGCCAATGGCGGTTTCCGCAATCCCTATTACGGCACCCGCCCCGGCGAGGGCGAGACGCCCGGCATCTGGCTGGTCGGCGACGAGGGCGTCTATATTGTCTCCAACGGCAAGCTGGCCGAGGGCCAGAAGCCGCTCGTCGTCTATTCCGAGCAGTGCCATCCCAAGGGTGACATCGACTGGTGGGACTACAAGCGCCGCCACTTCGGCGCCGATGACGGCATCGAATTCATCGAGGCCGAGCGGCTGGTTCCGCTCTTCGACCGCCACATGCGTGCGACGCACCTCAATGTCGAGCTCACCGAGACCGAAATCGCGCTCTCGCTGATCACCCGCTGACCTTCCCAAACCCGCGACGCCGATCGCCCGGCCGGACCCCTCCGGCCGGCGTCGCGCTCGCCTTCACTCACGGAGACTTCCCAATGTCCAACAACGATCCCTTCACCCTCGACCTCTTCGGCAGGACCGCGCTGTCGTCCGGGCTCGGCCTCGGTGTTAACGCCTTCGGTAGCGATTTCGAGTCCGAGCACCACGAGGATGAACAGAATTCCTCCCCGGCCGCACCGCTGCCGGAGGCAAAGCCGGTCACCTCCGGCCACAGGCGGGCGACCACAGCTACGCCGCGCGGCCAGAACTTCTTTCTCGACAGCGATCGCAGCCTCGCCAAGGGCTGGAAGCAGCGTGCCCGCGACAATCTCGACACCATCCGGCTCGCCGCAGAAATCGAGGCCGAGGATCGTGCGGCCACGGCGGAGGAACAGGCCCGGCTCATCCGCTTCACCGGCTTCGGCGCCTCCGAGCTCGCCAATGCCGTGTTCCGGCGGCCCGGCGAAGAGGGTTTCCGGCCCGGCTGGGACGACATCGGCGGCGACCTCGAGGAGGCCGTGTCGGGTCAGGATTATGCTTCGTTGGCGCGTTGCACCCAATACGCCCACTTCACTCCGGAATTCATCGTCAGGGCGATCTGGGCGGGCCTCGTGCGGCTCGGCTGGCGTGGCGGCAGGGTGCTCGAACCCGGTATCGGCACTGGCCTGTTCCCGGCGCTGATGCCGGCACATTTGCGCGACCAGGTGCATGTCACCGGCGTCGAGATCGATCCGGTGACCGCCCGCATCGCGCGGCTGTTGCAGCCGCGGGCGCGCATCGTCAATGCCGACTTCGCCCGCGCCGAGCTGCCGGCGACATTCGATCTCGCCATCGGTAATCCGCCATTCTCGGACCGCACCGTGCGCTCGGATCGCGCCTATCGGTCGATGAGCTTACGCCTGCATGACTATTTCGTCGCTCGTTCGATCGACCTGTTGAAGCCGGGCGGGTTCGCGGCCTTCGTGACGAGTTCGGGCACGATGGACAAGGCGGATTGTTCGGCGCGCGAGCACATCGCCAAATCCGCCGATCTTGTCGCCGCCATTCGCTTGCCCGAGGGCAGCTTCCGGGCCGATGCCGGCACCGATGTCGTCGTGGACATCCTCTTCTTCCGCAAGCGTGGCCCCGACGAGGCCGAGGGCGACGTCACCTGGCTCGACACCGACGAGGTTGCGTCGATAGGGGGCGACGACGGTCCGATCCGTGTCAACCGCTGGTTCACGCGCCATCCGGCCTTTGTGCTCGGCACCCATGCCACCACCTCCGGCCCCTTCGGCGAGACCTACACCTGCCTCCCGCATCCGGGCGTTGACCTCGCGCGAGCATTGTCGGAGGCCATCTCTCTTCTCCCGGACGCGATCTATGACGGCGAACCGGAAGCCATCGATCTCGAGTCTGACGACATCGATGGGGCAGGGGAAGCGCTCGCCGAATTGTCGGCGATCCGTGAGGGCAGCTACTTCGTCGGGTCGAATACCGCGCTGATGCAGATGGTCGACGGCGCGCCCATGACCATCACCGTTCGCAAGGGGCGCAGCGCCGATGGCGTGCCCGACAAGCACGCCCAGATCATCCGCAAGCTGATCCCGATCCGCGACGCGGTGCGTGAGGTGCTGAAGGCCCAGGAGTTCGACCGGCCTTGGAAGCCGGCACAGGTCAAGCTGCGGATCGCCTGGTCGAACTTCGTCCGCGCCTTCGGGCCGATCAACACCACTGTCGTCTCGACCAGCGAGGATCCCGAGACCGGCGAGGTGCGCGAGACGCATCGCCGGCCGAACCTGCAGCCGTTTCTCGACGATCCCGATTGCTGGCTGGTCGCCTCGATCGAGGATTACGATCTCGAGACCGACACCGCCCGGCCCGGTCCCATCTTCACCGAACGGGTGATCGCACCGCCCTCGGCGCCGATCATCACCTCGGCCGCCGATGCCCTGGCCGTGGTGCTGAACGAACGCGGCCATGTGGACATCGATCACATTGCCGAATTGCTGCATGCCGACGCCGAGACCGTCATCGCCGAGCTCGGCGATTCCATCTTTCGCGATCCCGAGTCTGGCGCTTGGCAGATGGCTGATGCCTATCTCTCCGGCCAGGTTCGCGACAAGCTCAAGGCGGCCGAGGCCGCCGCAGCGCTCGATCCCACCTTCGAGCGCAACATCCGCGCCCTCATTGACGTCCAACCGGCCGACCTCCGCCCTTCCGAAATCCGTGCGCTCCTCGGCGCGCCCGGGGTTCCAGGGGCGGATGCCGTCCCCTTCGTCAAGGAGCCGATGGGCGCCGAGCTCAAGACCCATCCCCTGCCGGAATTGGCACCATGGGCGGTGGAGGCCCGCCAGCTCGGCTGGTCGGCCGCCGGCACGTCTGAATGGGGCACCGATCGCCGCCATGCCGGCGAGCTGATCGCCGACGCCCTCAACAGCCGGGTGCCGCAGATCTTCGACACCATCAAGGACGGCGACAGCGAGCGGCGCGTGCTGAACGTCATCGACACCGAGGCCGCCAAGGAAAAGCTAACCAGGATCAAAACAGCGTTCCAGACCTGGATCTGGTCCGATCCCGATCGCTCCGACCGGTTGGCGCGGGTCTATAATGACCGCTTCAACAACATCGCCCCCCGAAGGTTCAACGGGGATCATCTGCAACTTCCGGGCGCCTCTGGCGCCTTTTCTCTTTATGGGCATCAGAAGCGCGGCATCTGGCGCATCATCTCGGCCGGCGCGACCTACCTCGCCCATGCCGTGGGCGCCGGCAAGACCATGACCATGGCCGCCGCCTTCATGGAGCAGAAGCGGCTCGGCCTCATTGCGAAGGCCATGCTGGTCGTTCCCGGCCATTGCCTGGCGCAGGCCGCCCGCGAATTCCTCGCCCTCTATCCGACCGCCCGCATCCTCGTCGCCGACGAAACCAACTTCACCAAGGACAAGCGGCACCGCTTCCTCAGTCGCGCGGCGACCGCGACCTGGGACGCCATCATCATCACCCACTCGGCCTTCCGCTTCATCTCCGTGCCATCGACCTTCGAGCAGCAGATGATCCAGGACGAGCTCGAGCTCTACGAGACGCTCCTGACCAAGGTTGAGAGCGATGACCGCGTCTCGCGCAAGCGCCTCGAGCGTCTGAAGGAAGGCCTCAAGGAGCGGCTGGAGGCGCTGTCGACGCGCAAGGACGACCTGCTGACGATCTCGGAGATCGGGGTCGACCAGATCATCGTCGACGAGGCGCAGGAGTTCCGGAAGCTCAGCTTCGCCACCAACATGTCGACCTTGAAGGGCATCGATCCGAACGGCTCGCAGCGCGCCTGGGACCTCTACGTGAAGTCGCGCTTCGTCGAGACGAAAAATCCGGGGCGGGCGCTCGTCCTCGCCTCCGGCACCCCGATCACCAATACGCTCGGCGAGATGTTCTCGGTGCAGCGCTATCTGGGCTTTGCCGCTCTGTCAGAACGTGGCCTGCATGAATTCGACGCCTGGGCCTCGACCTTCGGCGACGTCACCACCGAGCTCGAATTGCAGCCCAACGGCAAATACAAGCCGGTGACGCGGTTCGCCACCTTCGTCAACGTGCCCGAGCTCATCGCCATGTTCCGCTCCTTCGCGGACGTCGTGATGCCCGAGGATCTGCGCGAATATGTGAAGGTGCCGACGCTCTCGACCGGCGCGCGGCAGATCAGGACCAGCAAGCCCTCGCCGGCCTTCAAGCGCTACCAAGCCTTGCTCGATCAACGCATCAAGGCGATCGAACAGCGCGAAGGGCCGGCGCAGCCTGGCGACGACATCCTGCTGTCGGTCATCACCGATGGCCGCCATGCCGCGATCGATCTGCGCCTGGTCGATGTCGACAGTGACAATGAGCCCGACAACAAGCTCAACGACCTCGTCGCCAATGCCTTCGCCATCTGGCAGCAGACGGCGGACAGCGCATACGTCCGCCCCGACGGCAAGCCGTTCGAGCTTCCCGGCGCCGCGCAGATGATCTTCTCCGATCTCGGCACCATCAATGTCGAGAAGATGCGCGGCTTCTCCGCCTATCGCTGGATCCGCGACGAACTGGTCCGTCTCGGCGTGCCGGCCGCCGAGATCGCCTTCATGCAGGATTTCAAGAAGTCCGAAGCCAAGCAGCGCCTCTTCGGCGATGTCCGCGCCGGCAAGGTGCGCTTCCTCGTCGGCTCATCCGACACGATGGGCACCGGCGTCAACGCGCAGCTCCGGCTCAAGGCCCTGCACCATCTCGACGTGCCCTGGTTGCCCAGCCAGATCGAACAGCGTGAAGGTCGCATCCTGCGCCAGGGCAACCAGCACGATGTCATCGACATCTTCGCCTATGCCACCGAGGGCTCGATGGATGCCCAGATGTGGCAGAACAATGAGCGCAAGGCCCGCTTCATCGCAGCGGCGCTCTCAGGCGACACTTCGATCCGGCGTCTTGAAGATCTCGGTGAGGGTCAGGCCAATCAGTTCGCCATGGCCAAGGCAATCGCCTCGGGCGATCCGCGCCTGATGCAGAAAGCGGGTCTCGAGGCCGATATCGCCCGGCTCGAACGCCTGCGTTTCGCGCATCAGGACGATCAGTTCGCCATCCGCCGCCAGCTCCACGATGCCGAACGCGATGTCGACCACGCGACGCGGCGGATCGGCGAGATCAGCAAGGACCTCGACCGTCTGGTCCCGACTGCCGGCGATGCCTTCGCCATGACCGTCGGCACCGAGACGTTCGCCGAGCGCAAGCTCGCCGGCCGGGCGCTGATGAAGGAAATCCTGACCCTGGTGCAACTCCAGCACGAGGAGGAGATCGTCATCGCCTCGGTTGGTGGCTTCGATCTCGCCTATTCCGGCAAGCGCTTCGGCCAGGATGGGTATCGGTATGACACCGTGCTGATCCGAACCGGCGCCGAGACAGAAATCGACCTGTCGGTCACCACCACGCCGCTTGGTGCGATCGCCCGGCTCGAGCATGTCCTTGCCAGCATGGAGGAGGAGCAGGACCGCTATCGGCATCGTCTCACCGACGCCGAGCGTCGTCTTGCATCCTATCGTTCGCGCCAGGGCGGGGAATTCGCCTTCGCTGCCGAGCTGGCCGACAAGCGCCGGCAACTGGCCGAGATCGAGAAGTCGCTGGCGCAGGACGTGGAGGGCGCGAGGCCCGACGAAGCGCAGGCGGCCTGACACGCCACCGATCACTCTTCCGAAATAGGCCAAGGGGGGTGGGGACCGAAGATTGGAGGGAGGGAAAGAAGAGGCCGCTCGCAGATCGGGCGTTCCGCCGACGCTGACGCTCAATCGCCCCCTCAGCGATCCCGGCCCGTCATCCTGCGCAGGGCTGAAGAAGCCCCGCTTGGCCAGCCGGGCAGGGATGCTCGGGCGCAATTGCACCGGCCCGCCCGCTCCGCGGGCCGGGGGATGTCTTCGGAAAGAAGACGGAAAAGGACCGGCGATGGGCCGCGTCCGCACGCCAAAAGGAGCATCTCCATGGAACTGAAATTTGTCGATCCGCGCTCGCTCAAGGACAATCCCGACAAGGCGCGTCGCTCCAAGTCCAGCCCGCAGGCCGACGCCCTGCTGCTGGCGACCATCAAGGCTGTCGGCATCGTCGAGCCGCCGATTGTCACCGCCGAAACCGGTGGCGGCAATGGCTTCATCATCGACGAGGGCCACCGTCGCGCCAAGCAGGCGATCGCCGCGGGTCTCGAAGAGATCGCCGTTCTGGTCGTTCCCCGCGCCGAGGATGGAGGCGCCATGCGCTCGCTGGCCACGGCGCTGACGCACGAGCACCTTCATCCGGTCGACCTCTGGCGCGCTATCGAGCGTCTGGTGGCGCTGAATTGGACCGAGGAGGCGATCGGCATCGCGCTTGCCCAGTCGGTGCGCCAGATCAAGAAGCTGCGTTTGCTCGCCAACGTGCTGCCGGCGATGCTCGACTCCATGGCCAAGGGTGATATGCCCAACGAGCAACAGCTCCGCACCATTGCGGCCGCCTCGCTCGATGAGCAGAAGGAAGTTTGGAAGGCTCACAAGCCGTCCAAGGGCGACCCGCAGGTGTCGTGGTGGGCCGTCGCCAACGGTCTCACCAAGAGGCGCATGTATGCCCGCGACGCGAGCTTCGGCGACGAGCTGGCTCAGGCCTACGGCATCGCCTGGGTCGAGGACCTGTTCGCCCCGGCCGACCAGGACAGCCGCTACACGACCGACGTCGAGGCCTTCCTCGGCGCGCAGCAGGAGTGGATGACCCTGAGTCTGCCCAAGAAGGGCGTCATCGCCGAGGTCAACACCTGGGGCGAGGTGAAGCTGCCGCCCAAGGCCGAGCGTGTTCACGGCACGCCGAAGAAGTCGGACCACACGGCCATGTATCTCGACCGCGAGGGAAAGGTGAAGACGGCCCACTTCCGCATGCCCGAGGCCAAGAAGACCAAGGGCAAGGATGCGGACGCCGGTTATACGGGGGAGATCGTGGTCTCCAAGCCCCGGCCCGATGTCACCCGCAAGGGCGTCGAGATGATCGGTGACCTGCGCACCGATGCCCTGCATGAAGCGCTGTCGCGGGCTCCCATCGAGGACGACACGATGCTGGCGTTGCTCGTCCTCGCCTTCGCCGGTCATAATGTGCGCGTCGATTCCGGCGCCAGCGGCGACTACCGCTACGGCAGTCGTTTCGGGCGGCACGCGGCGGCCCTGTTCGATGCCGAGGGCAAGTTCGCCTTCGACACCGATACGCTGCGCATCGCGGCGCGCGGCGTGCTCGTCGACGCCTTCTCCTGCCGCGAAGGCATGAGCAAGTCGGGCGTTGTCGCGATTGTCGCCGGCTCTGCGATCGGGGCCGACGGCTTCCTCGCCAATATGGGCAGGGAGGACTTTCTCTCCTGCCTGTCGCGTCCGTCGCTCGAAGGCTCGTGCGCCGACACGCCGGTGCTGCCGCGTGCCCGGGTCAAGGACACCCGCGCCGCGCTCGTCGAGCACTTCAAGGAGGGTCACTTCGTCCATCCCGCGGCCCTGTTGTCGCTTGGTAGTTAAATGTAAGAATGCGGCGGCTTGGTTCGGATTTGGCATTAAATTGTGAGAATCGCGGGTGCTGGATTCTCAAATTAACTGTATCTGTGAACAGGCTTTCGTCCTGGGGGCCCGGCCGATCATGCTCTGCACGGCTTCTGTGAATCGGACCCTATTGTCCCCCATCATGTGACCACGCAGCATTTGGAGCATTTCCGGTCCGGCACGCTCGACGATCGCAACCCCTGCCAGCAGCGCTGTCCGTAAATGAAGTGGCAGGATTGGCCTCGCAGGTGCGGGCCGCTTCTCCCCATTGTTGGGGACCCACGCGGCGACGCTCGGGGGGTCGGGCCCCTGCCAGCCGGAGCTCCCC
>Ga0066256_1005241_pt1 | contig 10862 bp, 6 predicted proteins | sample ThiBio_1000_biof_FD_87107 | JGI IMG/M metagenome (GOLD analysis project Ga0066256, IMG submission 87107) | Wastewater bioreactor microbial communities from Cape Town, South Africa - Thiocy_expt_1000_biof (version 2) | ecosystem: Engineered > Bioreactor > Thiocyanate-remediating >... | reverse complement strand
CCACCCCCACCCCTTGTGCTGTAGGAATCATGGCGTTGAGTAGCTATAACGAAGAACGGACAAACCTAACAATTGCGCCCAACGTGTCGGAGTGCCGCGCCCTCAATGGCGCCATCGGCTTCAACCGTGCCGACGTGGCAGCAGCTGTCGTGGAGTGCACTGGCGCAGCGGAGGGCAGCAGTGACCATGCCGCCATTATGGCGGCGCTGACGCGGTGGGGCGGCACTGGGCACCTGTTTGCGCCCCACCTGACTGCCGCGGAGGGCATGTTCCAGCCTGCGTTGGTGGCAACGCTGCTGGGGGATGTTTGTCATCAACGCCGCGAGGAGCTGGCAGCCGCTCTGACGCGCTGGGCACCACCGTCGCCGCAGCTGGAGCTCGGCGGCGCGGCGTTGGACGTCTTTGAGCCCGCGCCGGCGATGCAGCAACTGCTGCGGGAGCTGACCGGCCCAGCCGCCTCCACCCATGAGCCAACCAAGATGGGCTTGTACCCGGCTCATGTCAGCGACATCATTAAGGGGACATGGAGAGACGAGTCTGCTCGTGCCTACTTGGCCAGCGAGCTGTTCAATGACGGCGTGCTGACGTTTGCGGCAGGTTGCAGCACGCTGCCGCCGCGACTGCGCGTGGCAAGCGACGCGGTGCATCGGCAGCTGTTCACGCGAGCTGCGGCGGCACTGCGCAAGCAGGAGCCCGACACGGTGGCCGCCGCTAAGGCGTTCATTGTGCATCGTGACAGCGCGCCGCTGGCAGTCGCGTTGGCTGCGGGCAGCAGGCCTGCCCGTGACATGTATGCCCTGTGGACGTGGTATGACTATGAAGCCGCCGCGCGGCTGGCGCTGGCGCTGACGGCGGCCGACAGCGCCACCGGGTACACGTGGCGCGTGGAGTGGCCGACTACCGGTACCGGCAGCCGCGCAGTCGTGCGCGGCGCCAGTGCTGACGGCCGCCGGCACGTTGCCATTGAGGTGCAATACCTCAGCGTGACGACCGACATTGCCGACCTGCGCAACGCGCCCGCCGACGCCATCCTGGGCACCATGTATGCACTGGCGGCCACCCCGCCTATCAAGGGAGTACACGCCATGACTGCCACCAACCTGCTGGCCCTGCGCCTCGCACCGCGCTGCCGTGATGCTGGCACGGCCACGGTGGCGGACGTGGTGGCGGCAGCCAAATCGCGTGTGCGCAAGACCGCCGCCGCCTGGCTGCGCGCCACGCCGCCGCCGCCTCCTGGCACGGTACTTGACACGTACGTCGCGATCGCCGCCGGGCCCTGCCGCTGGCTCATCAGGCGCGTGTACTGATACCAGTTCTGGCACTGCGCTGCCGCCGTGACATGCGTCACGCGGCGCCGCGCCGCCTGCGGAGGAGCTGATGACGACCCGACCACGTCGTTTCGATGCTTCCCGCCGTCGATCTGCATCAGCCGCAATCAACACACATACAATCACGCGCGTGCTCCACATCGCTTGCCAAATTTGAAGCGCACGCCACCACATACACGAGCTGCTACGCAACACGCTGCCGCTGCTGCTGGCGGCAGGGGGAGTGGTGGCAGCAGGTGACGGCGCGGCAGCGTAGCATCGGCGGAGGGGTCACGCGGACCCATCCGACCCAACCATCCTCTGCTCCGCCGCCGCTGCCGCCGCCGCCGCTACCACCACCACCACCGCGCCTCCTGCAACTGCGACAGGCACAACTACGAATACCACGCGCCCGCCATGGTGTCCCGCCCTCCCCCTGCCCCGCTGCGTGACCAGACGAGAGGCAGACGCCGCAACGGCACGGGTGGGCCACCTGCACAACGCGATGGTGGTGGAGTGGTGGAGTGGTGGGACGGAAGTGGGGTCAGGAGACATGGCACGCAACAACGCAAGCGGCAAGGGAGTAGGCGAGGGAATGGCACCCCCCTCTAGTAACACAGAGTGCTAGGAGTGTAGCAGCGTTAAGATGCGTGAGCAGGTGGTACCGTTAGGAGGAACGAAGCAGCTGCTGCCGCCTCGTCCCAACGCCACCACCACCACCACACGTTGCAGCAGGTGCAGGCCGAACGCATGCCGCGAGCGCACGTACCGACACACGGCGTGCGCGTGGGCACGCAGCAGTCCATGCCGCGGCAGCTTACTGCATCGTGACACGCGCCACGGGCGCCACCGCCGCCGCCGCCGCGCGGGGCGCCGGCACAAACACGGAGGCCGGCAGGGGCGCGGATGCGGGCACGGAGGACGCGGTCACGCTGCTCTCGGCATGCTTGGAGCCCAGGAACGCGAAGCCGGGCGACACGGCGAGCGTCAGGAACACGACGTGGATGGGCTTGAAGGCGGCCGACATCTTGACTTGGGGCACGGGGCTAGGGAGAGAGAGGAGGAGGTGGCAACCGGGTACGGTGGTGGAGTCTGCGCGCGCGCGAACGTGGAGGAGTGCGGTGAGAGCGGGGGAATTGGCGGGTGTTACCAACGATGAATGACTACTTGCGCAGCGCGACGCGCAAGCCAGCACGTACGTGAGTGACGGACTTATGCGCTCCGTCGCCGCCGCCGCCGACAACCCGACACCCGACCCGAGCGGCAGCAGTTCAAGTCGGCACACATGGCCAGCAGCACCCGGCCGGCAGTTGCGCCGCGTGTGTGGTGGCGGCGCGGGTACTGCAGCAGCAGCTGCAGCTGGTGTGGGCACGCGCTTGGGGCCGGAGTAAGGTTGCACCGCGGTGCCATCTCAACGGCCTTCTATCGATGTTCACGCAGGAGCACCAATGTATCTGCACGCGATACAAGCTGCATTCGATGGATATATTAACGGGCAATATAGTGCAGTGGATAGATTGGGATGGTAACATGTATGTCGTGTGGTGCGCCGTGTTTAGTGTGCGAACCAGCGGACCGTTTCAGGGTCGCGTGCCACGACAGGCGCCTGCCACGTGACATATTTATGGTGCCACCGCAGTCCACCAGCTGCTCCAGCTTGCACACAGTGGCGCGCTGCAACCATATTATCATTACCGCCTTCACTGTACATGTGCGTTGATTGCGCCTGGCGCTGTTATTGATTTTAAACGTCGTTGTGTTTCTTTTATGTGGTCCGCTATTTGGCGTTGAAATTACGAAACCGCCACCCGATTGCCTACAAACACGGGCACAAACAAATTGCATAATCCACGCAATTATATGTTTATCATGGCGCTGGAATGAGCTCTAAATGTGGATAGTGAATTTGGCTGCTAATTTTGTGGATAAAATTGTTGTCATTTGTTTGTACTTCGGGCTCTCCAGCACCACCAGCAGCCGTTGGCCACCCCACCGCAGCAGCAGGAGCATATGGAGCCACCACCACCGCCGCCGCCGGCGCCTGCCGCGGCAGCAGAGGAGGCAGGGGCGGCAGCTGATGCATCCCTCGTTCCAGTGCTTCCCGCTCCCCCACACGCGGCTGCAGATATCGACGCCGGCAGCCGGCGGCCGTGCACACACGTGGCGCGCCACCTGCTGGCCCGCATCTTGTATCCGAACCCGGTGTGCATCCTGTTGTCAGCGAATGGCGGCCCATCCACAGCAGCAGCCGCTGCTGTTGCTGGTGGTGGTGGCAGCACCGGTGGCGGCGGCTGGAATGCGATGGTCATCAGCTGGTTGAGCTGCATGGACAACGCGGGCCATTTTGTCATGGCCGTGAACAGAGGGCGCCATACCGCAGCCAACCTGCTGGCGCGGCCCACCTTCACGCTGTCCACCGCGGTTGCTGGCATGGAACCCATTCTGCTGCGCATTGCCGGCGTCACGCCCGCGGCCGCCGGCAGCAAGCGCCGGCACTCAGGAGCCGGCGGGGCAGCGGCAGCAGCTGCTGCTGCGGCGGCAGCAGAACCAACAGATACGAGTGACAAAGTCACACGCGTGGGCGTGCCGCTGTGCCGGTTTGGGTGGGGTGGCGCGTGGCCTGCGCCCGGCAGCGACGACTATAATGATGGCGGGGCACGATCGGGTGCGGCGGTGGGTGACGCGTGCTGGCCTGCTGTGCCCCAATCGCCTGCGCATGCGCTGTGTCAAATGCTGACCGTGCTTGTCGACCCCACTAGCACCACACCAAGCGCCGCCACCGCCACCGGCGTTGGCGTGCAGCCGTCCGCCTTGGGGCACTACCTCTTCCTGTGCCGCATCACCGCCGCTGCTGTGGTGGACGGCTACTGGGACACCGGCAAGTCGTACACCTTGCCGCCCACCGCGCCGCCCCTGCTGTCCTTCCTGGGCACCGGCCACTTTGCCGCCATGACGCCATTGCCGCCACCCTCCTAACCTGCTGTCGATAGTACCACTTCAACTATACACACCGCAACCACCTACTACTCCGCCCACGTGATGCCGCCCTGCACCAGGTACCGCGACGGCAGCGGACCGGGGCAAGGCGCCAGCAACGTGAGCGTGCGCGTGTCCACGTTCACCGCCGTCACGTGTACAAACCCAGCCACGTTCACGTGCGGCACCTGCTTCTCCGACGTGGCGTACGACACCGCCAGCACGTGGTTCACTAGCGCCTTGGACGGCAGCACGACGGTGGTGCGCAGGGCGTCCAGGGCGCTGCTGCGCCCAATCGGCAAAATGGTGGCTTCCGACTGCACAGGTTGTGGGGAGGGTGGGTGATCTAAAGTGTTGGTGGCGCCGGGAAACAAATAAATAGGGGCAGCGGGGCACGTACCACCGTGCCGCCAACGCGCACAATGACGACGTCATCAAAGGGCACGGTGGTAGAAACGGGCGAGAGGGCAGGCGGCACGCCGGGGCCGCGGTCGGCGCCATAAAAGTACTCCCGAATGCGTGCATACCGCGCGTGCCGCCGGTGGTCACGCCCGCGCTCTACCACGCCGCCCGACCGCGGCAGCTTCACCACCACTACTGCTTTTGTCACTGTCGTCGTCGGCGCCGCCGCTCCTGCTGCCGCTGAGTCCCCTGCTCCTGCTGCTGCGGCTGCCGCTGGTGCCACCCCTGCACCGCCACCGCCACCACCGCCGCCCCCAGCTCCACCACTTCCACCACCAGCGGCGGCAGCGGCGGAGGCGGGAGGCGGGAAGCGCAGCTTGGGCATGTGCTCCGTAAGGCGCACATGCAGGCGGTCGTTGCCCAGCACCACCACAATGTCGGCGTCAAAGGCGGTGATGGCGTCGGTGAGGCAGTCGTAGCCGGCATCGTCAATCCAGCCCATGGTGTTGATCAGCGTGCCAGCGACGCGCAGCGCGTCGTCTGCCGCCGCCCGCCGCGCCACCGTGTCCGCCAGCCGCCGCACCGCGTGCCGGTACGGCTCCATGCCGTCGGCGGGCGACAGGACGCCAGGGAAGTAGGCAAGCGGCACGGTGTTGGCAAACCCCGCCTCCACGGACAGCGCGGTGCGGTCAATCGGCGATGCCGCAATGGCGCCCGGGATGCTCAGCGACCCCTGGCCCGGGTCCAGGTCCACCACCAGTGGCACGCGCCCCACGCGCGCCGCATATGCCGCCAGCACGCGCACCAGCGTCGACTTGCCGGCATCTGACGCGCCCGCCACCAGCACGCGTGGCCCCGCGCCGCCCGTCAGCCGCGCCTCCTCCCGCCGCGCCTCCAGCCGCTGGTGCAGGTTGGCGTACACCGGCATGTGCGTCTCATCACCCACGTACGCCACCGCCCACGGGCCGCCCAGCTCCACCTCTGCGCCGTGCCACGTGTACACCGGCAGCTTGGCGCCCGGCGGGAAGGTGTACGTCCGCCCCTCCGCCACCTCCACGCCACACACCTCTGCCGTGCCGCTCACCAGTCGCAGTGTCGCCAGCCCGCTTCCTGCTGCTGTCCCTGCCCCTGCTGCAGCGGCGCCAGCGGCGCCGGCACCACTACCTCCCGCAGCTGCCGCTCCAGCCCCCGCCGTTGCTGCCTCAGCCGTCTCCAGTCGCAGCTCCTGCGTCGCCGCCAGCACCTTCCGCCCCTCCGCCGCGCCTGCCGCCGCCGCCATGGTGAACTGGCAGTCGAACTGAGGCAGTGGCTACTACCAGGCAGCCAGGATTGTACTCGCCAGTTGGCCCAGTTGCATGCACTCGTCAGTCGTCGTTTGGCGGCGCGCGGCGCGCCAGAAGCGTCGCACTGTCGCCCAGAAATTTGTACAGATACACACGTTTGCAACCTATTCACACAATGAACAGAATGAAGGCAATGGTAATTGTGCATTGGGGTGATAAAAATTGTGGGGTATGGAGGACTTGGTTGCGAATATTGTATGCAATGCGGCTGTTCATTGAGGGTAGAAGCTCTCTCGTCGCCTACTCACACTCACAGCGCCATTTCATACCCACGCCGCCACATTTGGCGCGCCTCCTCGCCACACCCCAACTCTATTCACACTCTACCTTGTGCTCGTGACATTTTCGTATTCGCTTGCGCCGTACACGGGGTCGAAAAGCGGCTCCAAAGTCGACCCGTCATAGAAATGAAACCGTCGGCCAATGCACACCTAGGTGGTGTGTGTATTGCAAGCTGCAAAACAATAGCCCGCCATATTTGGCGCGCACTCGCAGCTGGGTTTACTTCTTCTCTAGCGTTTTAGCGGAACTAGTACATTACTGGCTGCGGTAGCATTGCGCCATAAAAACTTGTGACCTCAGAACTTTGCGCCTCTCTGTGACCTACCCACACTCCCGGTACTACTACTACCCTACCGGTACTCACCGCCCATCCTCCCCACTACTACCGGTACCACCCTCCCTCGCTCTCTCTAGGTACCTCTCAGTGCCTCCCACCACCTTCCGGTGCCTCTCGGTACCTCTCGGTCTTCCTCCCTCCCTCCCTCCCTCCCTCCCTCCCTCCCTCTCTCACTCTCCACCCCACCCTCTCCTCCTACCACTCCCATCACTCTCCACCCCACCCCTCCCTAACCTCCCACCACTCCCGGCCCCCACCCAAGCACCATGTTGGCGGCGCTGCGGCGGCTGGCGGCGGGGCGCGCGGCGCGGTCGCCCGCCACGCAGGCGGAGCTGGACTTTGGTGCGGCGTGCCCGCTGCTGGAGAGCCACGAGCGGCGGGTGGCAGAGGCGGCGCGCGGCGGTGCGCCGGCGACGCCAGAGGCGCTACTGGCAGAGTTTGAGGGCCTGGAGGCGCGGTGGCGCACCACGTCACTTGCAGAGAAGGTGGCGTTTGCGAATGACTCCATGACCATCCAGCTGTCTGAGATGTTCCAGCACGTGGCAGACATTGACGCAGGCGACGTGGCTGCGCCCGCAGAGCTGCCGCGCCTGCCAGCGGCGGAGGCGCGTGCCTCCGCCGCTTTCACGCCCTCGGTGGGACCTTCCACGCACACCAACCCGGCGCCTACGCTGGCGTTCCAAATGAAGCGCCTGCATGCGGAGGCGTCGTCAGAAGCGGCGATTGCGGTGCGGCGTGCGCTGACCGCACGGCACGGCTTCTCCCTGTGGCTGGGACCCAGCCAGGCACCCACCGCCACCGCCGCCGCCGGCGTGTACCTGCAAGGCCGCGTGCCGCCCGGCACGGTGGTGGGCCTGTACCCGGGCGCCGCGTTTAATGCCGAGATGCTGCAGAAGGCGGCGGACATGGGCCACCTGGGCTCCGCGCGCGTACCTCGCACCCTCGTGCCGCGCCTTGACGGCTGCCTGCTAGACGTGCACGCCGCCGAGGCGCCGCGCAACAACCCGTACGCGCTGGCGCATCATGTGCGCCACCCGCCGCCCTCCATCTACCCCAACGTCCTGCGCCTGCAGTACGACTTTGTGGCGCCCTCCGACATGCCCGACGCCGGCCTCCCCTTCCCCGCCCACCTGCGCGACTACATCCCCAACGTGTGGGGCGCCGACGCCACCGCCGGCGCGCAGCTGCACGGCATGCTGGAGCAGCACATCTGGGCAAAAGGCATCGTGCTCATTGCACTGCGCCCGCTGTGGGACGAGGAGCTGTTTGTGGACCACGCGCTGCCGCTCACGACGACCTCCACCCTGCCGCCCTGGTACACCCCCATCACCGCCGACCGCAACCGCCGCCTGTGGCCGCAGCTTCCCCCCGCGCCGCCTTCTCCGCCGCCTGCGTCCCCATCACCACCACAACCGAAGCTGGCGTGAGCTGTGGGTGTGCAGCCTGTGTCCCCGTTCTGTTGTCCCGCCGCTTGTGTCTAGCGATGTTAGCGAATGACAAAAACCATTCGCAAGGAATGGAATTAGAACCTCAAAATCGGAAAAAACGACTGTGGGAATTACGCATACTCGCAACTCTGGGTTTCCAGACGGGGGCGAATGGTGCATAGCGGTGGACAGAAAGCTGGCGCTTTGTGTATGGAATGTGCAACCCAAAACACCCAAAAACATTCCATCATTCCTCATGCTCTAAAACCCCTATCTGACCCTTCAATGCGACCTCCAGTCTGTCACTCTCTGTGTCCAGAAGGCCGATTCAGTACAATACCACTACCCCCCACTCAAATGTCACTGACTTTGGCTTTGTCACTCACAGGCAGCGCGCCACTGCGGTTCAAGGTGACTCGTCGAAGTGGAAAAAAGAGAAAAAAAGGGGAGAAAAGGGGGGAAAAGAGGGGGAAGGAAAGAGGAATTATTTGTAGCGTTTATTCGCGAATGAAGAATACCCCAACCCCGGCGATCAATACCTCAACCGAATGGCGAATAATTCGCCTCCCGGCGCAGAGAAAGAGGAAGGAATTCGTATGTTTTTGTGTTGAATAATTCGCGAATGGAATTTTTCCGCGCCTGCGGCGGGCTTAATTAACATCGCTACTTGTGTCCATCACGGCTTCAAACGCAGCCAAAGTTCCGTTACTGACGTCATGCTGGAGTCGTGACACCAAGGTGTTGCACAAAGCAACCAGTCGTGGGTGCAATTGTATTACAGCTGTAAATGGTGTGAATTAGTACAGACGGTTGTGTGTCGGCATTAGTTTTGTGCACAATTTGGCTGATATCGCAATTTCTTGCTTGTTGTCAGTGTGGCCGCAACCTGTGTCTGGCCGCCCTTTGCAGGCTGTACAGCTGGTGCGGCACGTGCGGCAACCTGCCTTGTGCAGCAAGCAGTCCCGCAGCACGCCGCCTCCGTAGCGCCGGCAGTAGCTGCATACGCAGCCAGAGCTGCAAACTCTTGGGTGACAGGGAGTCAGCTCATTGACAGCCTGAGTAGGTCGCCGCTGACAACACAACAGACGCCATGCTGCCGGCGCTGGTGTCACCGCCGCTGCGGCTGCCGCAGCCAGACGTTGACGCCATGGCAGACGCGCCGCCCCCGTCTGCACCGGCCGCTAGCTCGGCGCCTGCCTCCCTGCCTGCCGTGCACGAGCTCATGCGCACGCCCACCTTCCGCCTGCTGCGCACCGCCAGCATGCGCCGCGCCGGCGCGCTGGGCGGCGGCGGCTCGCGCAGCAGCCGGGCGCTAGGCAGCCTGGTTGATGGTGAAGGTGACGGGGGTGGCGACGGCGTGACAGAACCTGGAGCGGCGGCAGCGGCAGTGGCGCCGCCTGGGCCGCCCGACCCGCGGCTGGCGGCTCTGGTGGTGGAGCTGGTGTGTCAGGTGGGCGGCGCGCAGGCGCTGGAGCACGTGTACGATGGTGTAGCGCCGGATGCGGCGCTGGCAGCGGTGGGTATGCGGGCAGAGGCGGGGAGTGACGCCAACTTTGCGCGCTTCCTGGCGGCGCACGCTGGCAGTCACCATGACGACGCGTGGCCGCTTGTAGCACGCGTGCGGCGCGGCGGCGCGCGATCTGCAGACTCCTCGCCGCCGCCACCCACACCCGCACTGGCATACAAGCACTTGTTTGCGCTGGGTGGCCGACTAGCGGCGGCGCTGCTGGTGTTGGTGGGTACGCCGGCGCAAGACGGCCCGCCGGGCCGCAGCCCCGCGGCACGGGTACCTGTAGGCAGCAGCAGCGTCGCCTTGCCGCTGTCATTTCATGGCCTGCTGGCACATGAAGCCGCGCATGACGCACTGTCCGCAGGCCGCACCACCACCCTGGCTGGCGTTGCCCGCGACGATGCGCGTGCCACGCTGCGCGGCGTGGTGGACCAACGCGTGGCGGTGGTGCACACGCCGCGTGACCTGGCTGCCGGCCTGGAGGGCGTGGCGGTGGCGCTGTTTGGCTGCCTGTCCGCCGGCATTGTGGTGGCAGAGACGGTGGAGCAGCCGTCGTACGAGGGCACGGCAGACGTGAGTGCGCTGGCGGCCGAGTATGCCGCCCTCCTGCCCGCCGTCGTGTTTGTGTCACACCCGCAGCTGACGCACGCAACCCGTGCACTGGCCGCGGCGCGGGACACCGTGTGCCGCACCGCCACAACACCGACCACCCGCGCGTGGCGGCCCTTTGTGGTTTGCTGGTCGGCGCTGCACAACCGCGCCACGCGCGCGGTGCTGGGCATGTCGCCGCTGCCTGGCTCACCCGACCCGTCGTTTGCGTCGCCGTCCGGCATGTTTGGGGGCGACGCCTTCGTTGGCACCACCGGTACTGCGATGAGTCCCGTCAACCTTGGCTCCCACTTTGCACGGCACACCACCTCCAGCCGCGCACGTGAGGCCAGCGCCGCGTCGCCTGCCGCACCCGCCTCCCCGCCGCTACGCCCAACCTCGCCGTCGCTGTCACAGACGCTACGGAGCGGGCAGTTTGGCGTGCTGTTGCATGCGCCGCCCGCCGCCGGGTGGCCCGCCCTTGCAGCTGCGCGTGCCGCCTTTGGCGACGGCGGCGACCCACCCGCCGTGTCACTGCGCACGCAGCTGCAATCGGCCACGCTAGTTGGCATGGACTCCTCACCCCGCTTTGCGCCCATTGCACTTTTGTCTCCCACCGCCGCGCCAGGGGTGGAGTACCGCGTGTTCCCGCACGTCGCGTTGGTAGCAGCCGTACGTGCCGCTGCTGCC
>Ga0066256_1005240_pt1 | contig 10865 bp, 7 predicted proteins | sample ThiBio_1000_biof_FD_87107 | JGI IMG/M metagenome (GOLD analysis project Ga0066256, IMG submission 87107) | Wastewater bioreactor microbial communities from Cape Town, South Africa - Thiocy_expt_1000_biof (version 2) | ecosystem: Engineered > Bioreactor > Thiocyanate-remediating >... | reverse complement strand
GGGGCAATGGCCGCGTCGATGCGCGCGTCTTCGCTGCCCTCGGTGATGCCCCAGACGCGCTCGGCGTACTGCAGCAGCTTGGCGCGCTTGGCCTCGCGCCGCGCCTGCATCACCTGCGGCAGCACGATGGCTAGCGTGCGCGCGTGGTCGATGCCGTAGAGCGCGGTCAACTCGTGGCCGATCATGTGCGTGGCCCAGTCCTGCGGCACGCCGGCGCCGATCAGGCCGTTGAGGGCCAGCGTGGCGGTCCACATCAGGTTGGCGCGGTTGTCGTAGTCGGGCGCGCCTTCCTGCATGGCGCGCGGCGCCAGCTCGACCAGGGTCTGCAGCAGGCCCTCGGCAAAGCGGTCCTGCGCGAGCGCGTTCACCGGGTAGGTGAGGTACTGCTCCATGGTGTGGACGAAGGCGTCGACCAGGCCGTTGGCGATCTGCCGGGGCGGCAGGGTGTAGGTCTTGGTCGGGGCGAGCACCGAGAACTGCGGGAAGCACAGCGGGCTGGAGAACGCCAGCTTGGCGTGCGTCGCCTTGCGCGTCACCACGCCGCCGTTGTTCATTTCCGAGCCGGTGGCCGGCAGCGTGAGCACCGCGCCCATGGGCAGGGCGCGGGCGATGTTGCTGCCGCGCTTTTCCAGGATGGACCAGGTGTCGCCCTCGAAGGGCACGGCGGCGGCGACGAACTTGCAGCCGTCGAGCACCGAGCCGCCCCCGACGGCCAGCAGGAAATCGATGCGTTCGGCGCGCGCCAGGTCCACGGCGCGCGACAGCGTTTCGTACGTCGGGTTGGGCTCGATGCCGCCAAACTCGAACACCGTGCGCCCGCCCAGGGCCGCCAGCACCTCGCCCAGCGTGCCGGTGCTGCGCGCGCTGCCGCCGCCGTAGAGCACAAGCACGCGCGCCTGCTCGGGGATGAACGGCGCCATCTCGGCGACCTTGCCGGCGCCAAAGAGGGTGCGGGTGGGGTTGTAGAAGTTGAAATTGAGCATGGTGGGCCGATCGCGCGCGGGATGTAAAAAAAGCAAAGCTGACCCATGCTAGGGGTTGGCAGCCTCCTTGCGTGTAACGCGGCGGACACGCCAGCATGCGGCGTGAGGCGATGCGCGGAGGATGCTCCCATTTTTCCCTCAACAAATAGAAACGGGCCGTTGCTAGCAGATCAGGGCGATGAAGGCCGCGCTTATCACACCTTGTATTTGATTGTTAGTACGCCATCCACCGTATAAATACGCGTCAACGCCTTACTGCTTCGGCGCAGGGAGGCGTGTTACGTACTGGGCGCGCCGCCGTCAACACCTATTTCGCTTGTTCCACCTTACAAAGGTATTAGCTGACTAGGCGTCACGAAGAAGCACCGAGAGAGACAACGTCGATGTGTTCGATCACATCCTCCACGGCTTCCGCTACCAGTCTTGATCCCAAGTGACGTCCAAAACTGTGAACTCCCTTGACATTTAAGAATCCCACAAGGCAACCTATTCCCTTTTCATGCAAAAAATCCGGCTGCCAGAACTAATGGTCTCAGCTCTGTGAGCAATCGATACAACTGTTCTCGTAGTCTTCGCTAAAGCGATATTTAGCTTCTTTTCGGTAGCTTCGTCCAAATGACTCGTCGCCTCATCAAGCACCAAAATTGGCGCATTCCGATAAAGCGCCCTCGCTATCATAATTCTTTGTTTTTGCCCTCCGGAGATATTCGCACCCTTGCCTTGAACCAGTGCTTCATAACCACCCTCAAAACCTTCTATCTCGCCGCTAATTTGTGCGTCCCTCGCGGCATTCTTCATTTTATCATAATCTATGTTTTGGGAGAGGCAAATATTTTCAGAAACCGTTCCTGCAAAAAGTTGATCACCTTGCAACACGGCGGAGAACTTCGATCGCCAAATCGTTAAACCATATTCTTTCATAGATATATCGTTTATTCTCACCTCCCCAGACGTTGGCTCAACTAGTCCTAAAATAATTTTCACCAAAGTACTTTTCCCGCAACCTGTAATGCCAGTTACAACAACGTGTTCGCCCGCAGAAATAGTTATATTTAAATTCTCAATCAGCCAGGGGCCAGCATCCGTATACCGATAGTACAAATTTATTATCTGTAGATTCTTAATTTCCTCCGTTAAAATATCCCTACTTATGGTTTTGGATCCGAATGTATCTTCCCTGAAATTGGCGGCAATGCCAGAAATCCTATCAATGTGAATTTTCAGCATTGAAAAATCAACCATCCCATCAATGAATTTTTGAGCTCGTGACGTAAATTCGGCCTTATAAGCAATGAATGCCATTAACATTCCGAGCGTCAAATTTCCATCGATTACTAAGCTTGCCCCGACACCCAAAATTAATATCGTCTCCCCCCCTTCGACAACACCGTGAACACCGCCAAAAATTATCCCGTACTTCTTTAGAGCAATACTATTTTCGATGGATTTTTTATATCGATCAACCCATCGTTTAATTCTTATATCTTCGATACACGCAGTTTTTATTGTTTCAATACATTGAATATTTTCAATGAATGTCGTCTGAGTTTCCCCATCGAGAACCAATTGCGAATGGCTGAGATTTCGTAATTTTTTAAATGAAACCACTCTCACGGCTATATAAATCAGCGTAGCTCCTGCTGCGATAGAAGCCAATCCGAGTGAATAACTCAACATTACGACGGATGACAGAATTAGAAAAATGAGGTTAATGACTAAATTTATAATTCCAGCTGACATCATGGATTGGACGGCGGCAATTGACTGATATCTGGAAATAATATCACCTACATCATGCAACCCAAACCACTTCATCGGCAACTCTAAGAGGTGCCATTTAAGTTTCGTCGACCACTGCAATTCCAGCTGAGCGGCTAAGACTACTCCGCCCCATGTTGTCAAAACATCCAATGTCAATTTTAGTAGAAAAAAGGCGGCAAATGCTGTCATTAATATTACAAGCAATTGCTTATCATTCGAGGGGATTACCGAATCGATCATCCACTGGGTGAATAATGGTATTATTATCGTTATAAACTGGAGACTCAATGCCAAGGCAAATAACTCTAGTATTCTTTTTCTATATCCATGCATTTTGCCAATTAATGCAAACCCTTTACTCAAGACTTTATTCACTATCAATGGGAACATATTAAAAATACCTTCCTAGTGAAAGTACGGGATCCAAAATCCACTCTCCGATCAATCTTGTATCTGTTTTTATATCCGCATTAAAAGCCATGCCTGGAACCAATTCGACAGCTTTTCCGCCCACTTTTAGGTTTTGATCAATTAATTGAAGTCGGACTTTAAAATTCAGATCACTATTCGTATCAGACGAGGCATCTCCGACACTTGGCAGATATCCAACATCCACCACGAATCCGCGGAACGTTCCGTATTTCTGATAGGGATAGGCAAGATATCGCACTCTCACTTCTTGACCGACTCGAATAAATCCAATATCCCGAGAGGGAACTAGCGCCTCCCCTATGATTGCAGCGCCTACCGGAACCACCATCGCTAATGGCTTTTGCTGGACAGCATCGCCTTCATTCGCGGATATATTTTGGATGATGCCCGCTAAAGGCGCTTTCACTACTATCTTATCCCTTGCGTTAGCGCTAATCGTTTCCGCCTCAATTCCCAAAATTTCCTGCCTATGCTGACTTATCAAGATGCTTTGTTTTATCCTATATTCTTGTATTTGATCACTAGAATTCTGTAATTGCATCTCGAGGTCTTTTTTCTGTCGCAGTAGGGCGTATCCGGCTTTTTTCTGAGCACTCAAATCCGCCTCTAGCGGAATCAAGGCGGCCTTTGAAAAAAAATTTTTCTCGATGAGGGTGACGTACCTATTCATGTTTTCCTGCGATCTCCTTTCAGAAATGCGGATCTCCTTATATTCTTCATTAATTAGTTTTATCTTCTCAATTAGATCGCGTCGGTTGTTTTCGAGTAATGTTATTGCTTGATCCATAGACCGCATCGCGGTATTTTTTATATTATTAGAGATGTGGGTCTTTTCATTTAGGTTTTCGATCATGGATACAGCAGCGCTCTTGTCGCCAAGTGCAACCGGTGTTTCTGAATACGGTTTTATGACAAATAGGTCATCCCCTCTTTCAATACGCTGACCATCTTTAGCATGAATGCTAGTGACGACCCCCCCCACACTCGAAAACACTTTGACGATCCCTTTTTCCGATGCGGTTCTCCCCTGAATAGTCGTTACTTTTGAGTAATCAACGGTGCTAGCGATGAGCAATGCCCCCAATACCATGCCGGCGAATGCCCGGGCGAAAATACTCACGGAAACGCCATGCGAGAAATATATTTCGCTTAAGCGATCTTTATATCGCAAATGGTCAAAATTAGCGAAATATCTATTCATACAAAAAAAGGGGCCGCGAAAGCGACCCCTTATATAATCAGGTTTCTAAGATTTGAATTCATTCAAAACATTTTGCGATACTGATTCAGTGCATCTAACGAAATTTGGCTCGAAAGGTTCGTTAGCTGGACTCTGTTCAGTAGGTCACTAACGCTTGAAGAGCTTGAGCTAGGCAACCCTATGCCTCCTAACTGATTTCCGAGACCTCCCCCGATTTGATTGGCGACTTGGTTAGCGATCGATCCCATAATGCTAGTAATAAAATTCCCCAAACCAAACATAAGCACCCTCCCATATGTCGCTCAAAATTAAGCAATGCTATCTTACGATGTAGATTTATACATGCTCACTTAAAAATGTGTTCCTTTCGTAACATTCGTTTCATTTGGCGTCTCGCCGGTGAAAAAAGCGCTTTGGCTTGGCGGAGCGGTGCCCGTGGATCATCGGCTGGAATTCCGCAGCGACAACGGAGGCAGCGCATACATGGCGGCCGATACCAGAGGGGTGGCCCGCGCACTAGGTCTCAAGCCGATCAACACGCCGGTGTGCAGCCCGCAGAGCAACAGCAAGGGCTTCGCCAGCACGTTCACGCGCGACTACGTGGCTCAGTTGGACCTCAGCGATGCGGCCACCATGCCGCGTAGTTGCCTGCGGCCTTCGAGCACGTCGACGAGGTGCATCCGCACTCTTCGTTGAAAATGCGTTCACCGCGAGAGTTCCGGCGGTATCAGGCCGCCCAGGCACGCCAGTCACTCGTCAAGGGCACGACGTTGCGGGTCCGCGAGTACAGGGAAAAGATCAGTCCTCAGGCCAACGCTAGACACCACCCGCAGTTATCGCGACGTGACCACCTCGCGAGATGCGTTTCCCCCCAGACGCAGGCTGAACCGGCGAGATTTCGAACGATTAGGCTAACGGCTCGCACTCGCGCGTCATCAGCTTGGCAACGTCGGCTCGGCCGAGCGCTTTTCGTACACCGCGATCGGCGATGCGGTGAACCTGGCCGCCCGGCTGGAGGGCGCCAACAAGGCCTTCGGCACCGGCATCCTGCTCTCGGACGCGACGGCGGCGCTGCTGCCCCCAAGCATCGCCCTGCGCGCACTCGACGAGGTCGTCGTCAAGGGCAAGAGCGCGCCGGTGCGGGTCTACACCCCGTGCGCCGATGCGGCGCTCTGCCGCCTCTCGGCCGAGGCGCTGGACGCCTTTGCCCGGCGCGACTGGGTGGCCGCCTCCGCCGCTTTCCACGCCCTGCTGGAAGCGGCCCCCGGCGACCCTGCCGCCCTGCGCCTGCTCGGGCGCCTGGAAGCCGCCCAGGCCCTGCCGCCGGGCGCGCCGTGGTCGCCGGCCGAAGCGCTGGACAAGCTGTAGGCCTCCGTCTATTCCTGTTTTGATAGCTAACTATTGTTCATGAACAAGCGCTAGGGGCCATTTTCACTAGGATTTTGAGCGTGAAGCCCGGCGTGCACGCCCGCCGCGCCAGCGGCGCCCCAGCACCTGGCTCAGGAGCGCCCCGGCGATCAGGCCGACCACCACGCCCACCGCGGGTTCGGGCGCGGGCCGGGCGGGCGGCGCGGGCGGCGCCGCGGGGGACCCAAGGACGTCCGTGCCCTGCGCCGCCACCTCGGCGCTGACGCGCGTGGCCTGCACCGCGCACTGGCCGGCGTGCCCGCCCCGGTCGTCGGAGTACACCTTGGTGAACTCGGCGCCGAGCAGGAAGATCTGCGCCGCGTAGTACACCCAGGCGAGCAGCACCACCAGCGAGCCGGCGGCCTGGAAGGATTCGCCCACGCCGCTCTTGCCCAGGTACAGGCCAATGAGGAACTTGCCGGCTTCGAGCAGCACGGCCGTTACCGCGCCGCCCACCCACACGTCGCGCCAGGCGATGGGCACCGAGGGCATGAACTTGAAGATCATGGCGAACAGCAGCGCCGTGATGGCCATGGTGACCAGCATGTTGACCCCCTGGAGCAGCAGCTCCCAGCCCGGCATCAGCGCGCCCGCCCAGCCACCGAACGCCGCAATGGCAGCGCTCAGCACCAGCGAGACCATGAGCAGGAAGGCCAGCCCGAGGATCAGCCCGAAGGACAGTACGCGCGCACGCAGGATGGCCCAGACGCCGCTGGGCTTGCGCTTTTCCGGTACGTGCCAGATGCGGTCCAGCGCGCTTTGCAGTTCGGCGAACACCGTGGTGGCGCCCACCAGAAGCACCACCCCACCGATGCCGCCAGCCACCAGGCCCCGCTCCGGCGCGCTGGCGCTCTCGATGATGCCTTGCACCACCACCGCGCCCTCGCGGCCGATGAGCCCCTGCAGCTGGCCGACGAGCTGCCCCTGCACCGCGTCGCGCCCGAAGAGGGCCCCGGCCACGGCAATGACGATGACCAGCAGCGGCGCGATCGAAAACACCGTGTAGTAGGAAATGGCCGCGCCCATGCTCGGCGCAAAGTCGTCGATCCAGCCGTTGACGGCGCGTTTGCAGAGTTCGAACAGGTGGGCCGGGCGCATGGCGAAGCTTCGTCCAAAGGTAGCGCCATCCTCGCGCCGCGCGCCGGGGCGCACGCCCGGTGACCGCCGCCGCACGGCGTAGGCCAAAACCGACAGGCACAAAAAAGCCCGCGCGAAGGCGGGCTCTTGCCGGCGGATGAACCGTTTACTTGGCGGCGACGACGCGCACCATGTCCAGGCACTTGTTGGAGTAGCCCCATTCGTTGTCGTACCAGGCGACGACCTTCAGGAAGGTGTCGTCCAGCGCAATGCCGGCCTCGGCGTCGAACACGCTGGTGCAGGCTTCGCCGCGGAAGTCGGTCGCCACGACCTTGTCTTCCGTGTAGCCCAGGATGCCCTTCAGGGCGCCTTCGGACTGCGCCTTCATCTCGGCGCAAATCTCCTTGTAGGTGGCGGGCTTTTCCAGTTCCACCGTCAGGTCGACCACCGAGACGTCCGACGTGGGCACGCGGAAGCTCATGCCGGTCAGCTTCTTGTTGAGCGCCGGAATCACCACGCCCACCGCCTTGGCCGCGCCGGTGCTGCTGGGGATGATGTTCTCCAGGATGCCGCGACCGCCGCGCCAGTCCTTGTTGCTTGGGCCGTCCACGGTCTTTTGCGTGGCGGTGGCGGCGTGCACGGTGGTCATCAGGCCGCGCTTGATGCCCCACTTGTCGTTCAGCACCTTGGCCACGGGCGCCAGGCAGTTGGTGGTGCAGCTGGCGTTGCTGATGATGGCCTGGCCGGCGTAGCTCTGGCAGTTCACGCCGTGCACGAACATCGGCGTGTCGTCCTTGGACGGCGCCGACATGATGACCTTCTTGGCACCGGCGTCGATGTGCTTTTGCGCGCCTTCCTTGGTCAGGAACAGGCCGGTGGCTTCGATGACGATGTCGGCGCCGACCTCGTTCCACTTCAGGTTGGCCGGGTCGCGCTCCTGCGTCAGGCGGATGGTCTTGCCGTTGACGATCAGGTTGTTGCCGCTCACCGAGACTTCGCCCTTGAAGCGCCCGTGCACGCTGTCGTACTTGAGCATGTAGGCCAGGTAGTCGGGCTCGAGCAGGTCGTTGATGCCAACGACCTCGATGTCGGAAAAGTTCTGCACCGCGGCGCGGAACACCATGCGGCCGATGCGGCCGAAACCGTTGATACCAATCTTGATCGCCATAGCTCAGTCTCTCCAGGGTTGGATTGCCAAAAATTACTTGCGCTTGAGCGCCGCCAGCACCGTGGCGGCCACGTTCTCTTCGGTGAAGCCGAAATGCTTGAACAGCACCGGCGCCGGGGCGGATTCGCCGTAGGTGTCGATACCGACGACGGCGGCGCAGCCGTACTTCCACCAGCCGTCGGTCGCGCCCATTTCCACGGCGATGCGCGGCACGCCGGTGGGCAGCACGCTCTTCTTGTACTTCACGTCCTCGCGGTCGAAGGTGGTGGTGCTGGGCATGGAGACCACGCGCACGGCAACCTTTTTGTCCGCCAGCAGGCGCTGCGCCTTGAGCGCCAGTTGCACTTCGGAGCCGGTGGCGATGATCACGGCCTGGGCCTTGCGCTTGAGGCCCACGTCCGCCGGCTCGGAGAGCACGTAGGCGCCGCGCGAAATCTCGCCCAGGTCGCGCTTGGGCAGGTAGGGCAGGTTCTGGCGGCTGAGCAGCAGCGCCGTGGGCTTGGCGCGGTTGGACAGGGCCACGCTCCAGGCGACGGTGGTTTCCGCCGTATCTGCGGGGCGCCACACGTCCAGATTGGGGATCAGGCGCAGGCTGGCCGCGTGCTCGATGGACTGGTGCGTGGGGCCGTCCTCGCCCAAGCCGATGGAGTCGTGCGTGAAGACATGCACCACGCGCTGCTTCATCAGCGCGGCCATGCGGATGGCGTTGCGGCTGTAGTCGCTGAAGGTCAGGAAGGTGCCACCGTAGGGGATGAAGCCGCCGTGCAGCGCAATGCCGTTCATCACCGCCGCCATGCCGAACTCGCGCACGCCGTAGTTGATGTGGCGGCCGATCCGGCCGTCTTCGGTCTGGACCACCGCGCCCTGGGCGTCCATGCGCAGCGGCGCCGTGGACTTGGTGTTGGTCAGGTTGGAGCCGGTGAGGTCGGCGCTGCCGCCCAGCATCTCGGGCAGGCGGGCGGTGAAGGCTTCCAGCGCCAGCTGGCTGGCCTTGCGGCTGGCGACGGTCTCGCCCTTGGTGTGGGCCTCGACCACGGCGTCGACCGCGGTCTGCGCGAAATGCCTGGGCAGGTCGCCCGCCATGCGGCGCTCGAACTCGGAAGCCAGTTCGGGGAAGGCGGCGCGGTAGGCGGCAAAGCGCTGGTCCCATTCGGCCTGCGCCTTGGCGCCGGCGGCGTGGGCGTTCCAGTCGGCATACACCTCGGCCGGCACGGCGAACGGCGTGTGCGGCCAGTTGAGCGCGGCGCGCGTCAGGGCGATCTCGTCGGCGCCGAGCGGCTCGCCGTGCGCCTTGGCGGTGTTGGCGCGGTTGGGCGAGCCCTTGCCGATGTGCGTCTTGCAGACGATGAGCGTGGGCTTGTCGCCCTGCTTGCGCGCCTTGGCGATGGCCTGGTCCACGGCGTCGGCATCGTGGCCGTCCACCGGGCCGATCACGTTCCAGCCGCAGGCCGCGAAGCGCTTGGGCGTGTCGTCGATGAACCAGGGCGCAACCTGGCCGTCGATGGAAATGCCATTGTCGTCGTACAGCGCAATCAGCTTGCCGAGGCGCCAGGCACCGGCGAGGGCCACGGCTTCGTGGCTGATGCCTTCCATCAGGCAGCCGTCGCCCAGCATCACGTAGGTGTGGTGGTCGACCACGGTGTGGCCGTCCCGGTTGAACTCGGCCGCCAGCAGCTTTTCCGCCAGCGCCATGCCGACGGCATTCGTCAGGCCTTGGCCGAGCGGGCCGGTGGTCGTCTCGACGCCGGGCGTCACGCCCACTTCGGGGTGGCCGGCGGTCTTGCTGTGCAACTGGCGGAAGTTCTTCAGTTCCTCAATCGGCAGGTCGTAGCCGGTGAGGTGCAGCAGCGCGTAGATCAGCATCGAGCCGTGGCCGTTCGAGAGCACGAAGCGGTCGCGGTCGGCCCAATGCGGGTCCTGCGGGTTGTGGCGCAGGTGCCGGCCCCAGAGCGCGACCGCCATGTCGGCCATGCCCATGGGCGCACCGGGGTGGCCGGAGTTGGCCTGTTGCACGGCATCCATTGCGAGCGCGCGGATCGCATTCGCCATTTGTTGAGAATTGGCCATCGGGAGGGGCGGTCCAGTGCGGACGATGAGGGGAAACCCGTGATTTTAACGGGCCCCCACCGGCACTCCGGCGGCCAGGGTCTCGCGGTGCACTAGAGTGGCGGCCGTGCCCATGCCACCACCCGCTCCATCCACCGCTCCCCGAGCCGCGCCGCCGCCCGGTGCGCAAGTCCCCGCGTTGCTCCTGGCCGCCGGGCGCGGCGAGCGCATGCGCCCGCTCACCGACCACACGCCCAAGCCCTTGCTGCAAGTGCGCGGCCAGCCCCTGCTGGCCTGGCACCTGCAGGCGCTGGCGCGCGCCGGCGTGCCGCGCGTGGTGGTGAACACCGCCTGGCTGGGCGGGCAGATCCCGCAGCATTTTGGAAGCGTTTTTTGTCTCCAACGCAATACTGGCAACGATTTTCAGCTACCAATTTCATACTCCGACGAAGCCCGCGACTTCGGCGGCGCGCTGGAAACCGCCGGCGGCATCGCGCGCGCCCTGCCGCTGCTGGACAGCGACATCTTCTGGCTGGCCGCCGGCGACGTGTACATGCCGCAATTCCCGTTCGACGCCGCCGCCGTGCAGGCCTTTCGTTCGGGCGACGCCCTGGCGCGGTTGTGGCTGGTGCCCAACCCCCCGCCGCACCCGGGCGGCGACCTCGGCCTCCCGGACACCGGCCTGCCGCGCGACCTGCCGGCGGGCCCCCCCGCGCCCCGCTACCCCCACCGCGCCGCGGCGCTGCTGCGGCGCGCCCCCGTTTCCGCCCCCCGGTGCGCCACCCCCTGG
>Ga0066256_1005239_pt1 | contig 10867 bp, 7 predicted proteins | sample ThiBio_1000_biof_FD_87107 | JGI IMG/M metagenome (GOLD analysis project Ga0066256, IMG submission 87107) | Wastewater bioreactor microbial communities from Cape Town, South Africa - Thiocy_expt_1000_biof (version 2) | ecosystem: Engineered > Bioreactor > Thiocyanate-remediating >... | reverse complement strand
GAGGACCAGCAGCAGGCGGTGGTGCGCGACATCTTCTCCACGCTGTCCAAGCGCACGGACGCGGTGTGCAACTTTGTGGAGGGCAGCGTGGGCCAGTTTGGGCGCGACACCAAGCTCATCTACCGCCACTACGCCACGCTGTACTTTGTGTTTGCGGTGGACACCGCCGAGTCGGAGCTGGGCATCCTGGACCTCATCCAGGTGTTTGTGGAGGTGCTGGACAAGGTGTTTGAGAACGTGTGCGAGCTGGACCTCATCTTCAACCCCGACCGCGTGAACTACATCCTGGACGCGATCGTGATGGGCGGCATGGTGCTGGAGACCAACCTGGGCGAGGTGCTGGAGGCGGTGATGGAGATGTCCAAGCTGGAGGCGGCGACGCGAACGGCATCCATCAAGGCATAGGGGGTGGGGGGGGCCGGGAGGCAGCACCGGCGCGCACGCCCAAGGGCGAGGGGCGCGCCCTCGATTTCAAGTTTGTGTCACACATTCACACTTCACACATCTACGCGGCGGTACTACTACGCTGTCATGAGTCAAAGGCGGTGACGCGCATCTCGGGGCGCGCAAAGGTGGACTTGAGGGTGCGGCCGTCCACCACCAGGCTGTCGGGGCGCAGCACCTGGATGCAGGGGTACGTCGCGCCGCCCAGGCCCACCACCTTCAGCTCCGGCGCCGCCACCGCCACCACGCTGCGGTCCCCCACCCGCGCCACCGCGTCCTCTGATAGGTGGAACACGGACACTGCCACGCAGCCCTCCCCGCTATCCATGCCAATGAAGCACCTGCAGGGTGGGTGGGTGGGTGTGGGGGTGTGGGGAGCTGGTTTGGTGGGTTGGTTGGCCCCCACACCAAAAAGGTCCGTACGCTGGCGGTTGGCCGTTGCGGGGCACCGGCGCCAAGGGCTTGAGCACGATGAACACGCCGGGGGTGACGCCGGGGGCCAGGTCGCTGACGCGGACGCGCCGGAGGCCACAGAAGGTGGCTGCCACGCCCTCTGGCGCGCCTGCCAGCCACGTCATGCCACGGTCGCCGTCTATCGACGCCGCCGCCTCCCGCACCCGCTTGCCCCGCAGGCCGCCGTGGTGCGCCAGCGCCTCACGCACGCGCCGCACGTGCGCCGTCGCCGCCTCTATGGAGCCGCTGGCATCTAGGGTGGGGTCAATGGTCGCGGCCAGCCGCAGCGCCTCCACGCCGCCATCCATGTCCTCCTGGAACAGCGCCGCAATGCCGCGGTTGAAATGCAGGTCAGGCAGGCGCGCCTGCACGCTGACACCGCTGCTACTGCCTCCTCCACTCGCGGCAGCAGCCGCGGCAGCAGCGGCGGCGGCAGCGGCAGGCGCAGGTGCGTCTGCAGACGCAGCGGCAGCCGACGCCAGTGGCGCGCCACTGACAGCGCCCACCGCTGACGCCACCGCGGCATCGGCGGCGCCGCCCACGCCGCGCTCCAGCGCCACGCCGCGGCCGTACGCCTTCCGCGCCTTGTCCAGGTCCGCGGGGTCGTGCGACGCGGCAAAGAAGAGGGCGAGGTGCGCGTTGCCCAGCAGCGTCCAGCTCAGTGCGTCACTGACGTCCAGTGCCACGGCGGCACGCGCGCGGTCCACGCTGTGCGCCACCCGCGCCGCCGCCTCGCCCTCCGACCCGCCCGTCATCTGCCGCAGCAGCATGGAGTACAGCTGCAACGCCGGCACGGTGGCGCCCGCCTTCAGCGACGCGTCCAGGCAGTCGCGCGCCGCGGTGTAGTCGCGCTTCTTAAACTTGGTGTGCGCCAGCGCCGTCCAGTACGCCGCCTGCGGCGCCAGCTTCACCGCGAGCTCCAGCCGCGCCTCCGCCTCACTATCAAACCCTTGACACGTGTCCAGCGCGTGGCCCGCCACGTACGCCAGCAGGGCGCGCGACGCCTGTGGCAGCGCATCTGCTTAGGGGAGTGGAGGGTGGGTGGTGTTTACAGTTGGATGCGGTGGGCGGGCGCCGCCGCCGTCACATCGCACACGCACCATCCTTCTCCAGCTCCGTTGCCGCTGCAACGATGGCATCTGCGCCGCTGCGGAGGATGGCCTGCAGGCGGGGAAGCGGGAGGGCGTGGTCAGTGCGGGCAGCGCCGTGCGTGTTGGGTGCGGCGATAGCAACGTACCTGCTTGGCGTCCCGGTCGGCGGGGAAGTAGCGGTCATGCAACAGCCGCAGACCCGCCAGCTTCTGCTCTAGGGCCTGCACACCGGGGGCGTGAATTGAATGTCAGTGGCAGAGTTGACGGGGGGAGGTGGTGTCAGCAGCTTGCTGCAGCACGCACCGCAACCGCGGCATCCACGCCGCCGCCGCCACCTTCCGCCGCAGCCGCCATTGTGCCCAGCTTGGAATCGACCGGGGGAAGCAACCAGGAAGCGATGGAGAGTAGCAGCCGGCAACAGTAGTCAGCAGCAGCAGCCAGGCAGCAGGCGCAGCAGCAGCAAGCACCAACGAGGCTGCCAAGCGTGACGATGTGGCGCAGGCAAGCACCAACGGCTACCTGCGTGGTACGACAGTAAATATGGCGGGAGGCCTCAAATCACGGCAACAGTCGCACCAACCCGCTCAATTTTGACACGCCGATCGATTCCACCTGCATGCACCACGTTGCATCTTCGCGTTTGCAATCACTCTTTCCGTTTTCTTGGGTTGAGGCGAGAGAAGGGGAGAGGAGAAGAGGAGAGGAGGAGAGGAGAGGAGAGGAGGGGAAAAAACGGGTGGCCAATCGAGTTGGTTAAAGGGTACACACGGCAACGCAAACCATCGTCCCAACGGGCATAAAACAGGGTGTAGGAAGGACGCTGCACCGCAACACGGTGGTTGGCGCGGAGAGCCGTGTCTGCAAAGCCGCCGTGCATAATTAGTTGATGTGGATATGACGGCCCCCACGTAGACGGCACCTGCCCGCCACCTTCCACTCCTGCTTGCTTCCTGTTGCTACCCTGCTCACTCGCTTGCTCGCTCGCCCCGATTGCCATGGCGGCGGCAGCGGCAGAGGCACGCCGCAAGGCGCGGGACGAGGAGGATGCTGCGAGGCAAGGGAAGCCAGCGCCACCCTGCATGTGCCCATTCGGTACGTGCGATGGAGGGGAAGGGGTTGTCACCACTTACCCACCCAGGCACACACACACCGCCCACCCCCCACCCCGCACCCACCCACACCCCCCACCCCCACAGGGGGGAGGAGACGAGGCGCGCGGGCCGGGGGGGGGAGGGGGGTCGGGGGGCAGAAGCCGCGAGGGGCGCGGCGGAGGCGAGTCGGGACGTGAGAATGGGCGGGGGGGGGGGGGGAGGGGGGGGGGATGGCGGGGGGCGAGGCTCTGGGGGTGGGGGAGGTGGAGGGGGGCGGGGTGGGGGGGGGGGTGGGCGGGGGGGCGGCGCGGGGGGGGGGGGGGAGGGCGGGGCGGGGGGCGGGCTGGGGGTGGGGGGGGGCGGGGGGGGGAGGGGGGGGGGTGGGGCAGGCGCAGACCCGGGGCGGGCGGGGCGCCCGCCCCCCCGCCGATGAATTTGTAGACCGCCTGCCGGCATCTGCGTTTGCCGTCGGCGGCCGCGTGTCACTGGCCAAGCTGGGGTGCGCGCTGGCTACGCTCATGTATGACGGCGCGCCGTGCCGCGTGCTGCTGGGCTGCCTGGACGCGGAGCCGGTGGTGCGGCAGTCGGCGGCGCGGGCGGCAGCAAGCGCGGCGGCAGCGGGGGCAGCGGCAGCGGCGGCAAGCGCGGCGTTCGCAGGCGGCGCGACGGAGGGGGGCGCGCTGCGTACGGCAGAGTTTGCGGCAGCGAACGCGGCGTCGGCGGCGTACGCGCGGGTGCCCATCATCCGGGACGCGTTTGCCACCAAGCGGGTGGCGGAGGTGAACGACAGCATGGTGGTGGCAGAGGCGCGCAACGCGGTGCGCAACTCGGAGCTGTTCATTCACGTGGCGAAGGTGCTGGACGGCGCGGACGGCAAGCCGCGGATGACGCGCGTGGTGACGTGCGATGACGGGCGCAGCCGGCAGGTGTTGGACATGGTGTCCACCCTGTTTGACCCCTGGTCCTACTCCCAGACGGTGGAGAACCTGTTTTACTTCTCGTTCCTGGTCAAGGAGAAGCTGGCGGGCGTGTTCCTGGACCCTGCCGGCGGCATCCCCCTTATCACGCTGGTGCGCAACGACGACGAAGACGCACCACCGCCGGCACCAGCGCCGGCAGCTGCTGCTGCAGCAGCCACGCCGGCTGGCCGTGGCCGCCCAGCCGCCGCCCCTGTCGCGCCGGCGTTGCGCATTGTAGCGCGCCAGTTTGTGGTGCAGCTGGATATGCAGTCGTGGAAGGCGCTGTGCACCTCGCGCGGCATCACAGAGCCGCTCATGCCCCACCGCAAGTCGCGCGACTCCACCGCGCCGCCTGGCTACGCCTTTTTTGTGGACGACGCGCCGCGTGCAGGCACCAAGCGCAAAGCGGACCCTGCCACGGCGGCGGCCTCCGCCGCCAAGCGACCGCACGCATAGGGTGAGGGTGTGTCACGACCTTTATTGTAGCTGATTGTTCAATCACGTCACAACCGCGCAACAGGTGACGGCGGCGCGCGCCCGCTGGTGCAGGCGCGACGGCGGCCGTCGGGGGGGGATCATGGCGTGCCAGCGTTGGTGTGGTGTGCACACGACAGGGACAGGGGCGGCACGCAGTTCGCGATACGCGATACAAATATAATTATGCACAGAGCGCGCGGGGACACAACGACGCACGGCAGTCTCATCAAACGGTGGTGGCCGGGGCTATGCTGGCACAGCAGCAGTACCAGCAGCAGCGGCAGAGGCACGCAGGGCGGCAGCCAGGATGCCGGCGCCCGTGACGGCAAAGGTGGTGCCGTACATGAGGTGCCACACCATGTGGCTGTGGCCGGCGAGGTCAATGAGGCGGGTGGCGGCAGGGTGGTCAGCGGCGGTAAACGTCACCCAGCGCTCCGGCAGCTTCATGGCGTACAGCACACCGCCCGCCACCAGCGTCACCAGGCCCAGTGGCGACCACCACAGGGGGCGCGCGAGGCAGTGGTCCAGGCAGGCAAGCGTGACGGGCAGCACGTTAAGCATCAGCGCCCACTTGGGTGACTCGCCGGGGATGAGCATGCGCCGCACCGTCACAAACACGCCCACCACCACGGTGTACACCGCAACCACCCAGTACAGCGCCTCCCACGGCGGCATGGCGGCCGCCGCCTGTGGTGCAACCACCGCCACCAGCGGCCGCAGCGCGCCCTCCACCACTGCCTTGGCGGCGCGACCCTCGCCCGCTGGCGACGACAGCAGGTCACGCATGACGCTGGCGCCGGGTGTCAGCAGGGTGGAGCCCACGCATGCCAGCGCGCAGCCGCTAATGGCCAGCAGGTCCAGCGCCGACAGCACGTCGTACCAGGCGGGGATGGTGTTGAACACATGGTACAACGTCACCAGCGCCGAGTTAAAGCTGCAGCCGGCGGCGTAGCGCAGCACCCAGGCACGGTACTCGGGCAGCAGCGTCGCTCCCTCCGCCGTCGCCGACACGACCCATGCCAGGTACGCCGCCACCCCCAGCCCCACCCACGCCGTCACGATGTTGGCAGTCTCATTGTGCAGCGTGAACAGGTCCCCCGCCGCCGCGCGCCAGCTCGTATGCACCAGATACCCCGTCTTAATGTGCAGGTTCTTGTGCGCGTGCGGCGCGTGTGCAATCCGGTGCCGGTGCGTGAGTTTCGGCGTGTGCACCACCTGCCAGCTGTCGTCTCGCTGGCTGCTGTGTTTGTGGTCGCCACCATGGCTGTGGCTGCTGCCGTGGTTGCTGCTGCCATGACCACCGCCAGCATGGCTACTGCTGCTGCGTCCGCTGCTGCTGCGGAGGTGCAACGACGACGGCGGCGCCGGTGGCGCGGTGGTCGGCGCCACCATCGCCGCCCTCATCATCGTCACCTGCATGCCGGCCATCCCCCTCCTGGCGCCTGCAGCGGTAGCGGCGCAACAGAAGGCGGTGGCGCGGCGGCAGCAGCGTCGACGCCGGCGGCAACGTCCGCCTACAACCGATAGCAGCGGCAGTGACAGCAGCGGCAGTAGTGACAGCAGTGGAGGGTAGGAGGAGGAGTGAAGAGGGGACGAATACTTGGCAGTTTACTGTTTACCCACAACACAACCGGGTCGCACACGCGCCCGCAACCTGTTCCTGCCACACAACTCACGCCACCTGCACCGCGCAGTCACCAATTCATGTCAAACACGCGTAATCTGCCCGTTCGCACGGTGTGCCGAACAGTGGCCGCGGCGGTGGCGGGTGTCGCTCTGTGGTGTGTGGTGCGTACCGGTAGGGAGACAGAAACTCCGACCGCATCGCATGACACCGTGGATACGGCGGCAAAATACGCAACAGTAGCTGATTCAGTATAGAAAAAGAGCCGGCAGTCGCAATCCATGTATGGGTTAGACCCAATCTGTGGGGAGGCGCTTGGCAGCAATGCTGCTGTCGTCCTTGCTGGCGCAAGATTTGATCACGTCGTAGGCAGAGAGAGCGGACCTCACCAAGCAGCCGTTGGCGGTCCAACGCAGCAACGCTGGCCAACGGCTGGCATCCACCACGCGTTGTCACTTGCGGCAAACACGCACGCTGCTGCGTGCAATATATCAGCGAGGCGGGGAAATGTTGCTTGACTTGTAGAGGGTGTGTGTGGCCAATTCTTTTTTGTGCTCCAGCGTGTGCCTCACTTGACACACGCAGTAGCAGTTGTGGGAGCAGCAGCAGCAGCAACCGCGTCGACACCGCTTGCAACCATGGCAGCAGCGGCGGCGGCAGCAGGAGGGGGAGGAGGGGGAGGAGGCGCAACCGCGGCAGCTATTAAGCTACGTGCAGGCATGGAGGATGAAGTGTTTGAGTCGCTGCCAAGCATGGGAGCGCCGCCGGCAGGCGGTGCGCCAGCGGGTGAGGTACGTGGCAGGCGAGTGCTGCGCCTGGCCACTGGTGAACTGAAACTAGCACCCCACCGCCCGCCCCCAACCCACCACCTACCTGCAGCCAGCAACGTCAAGTGGCGGCGGCGCGGGGCCGCGTGACGCGGTGATCACCACCGTCATCAACCCGGCGCGCGCCTTTGAGGTGTTTTTGGGCCGGCGGTATGACCCCGCCGAGGTGCTAGGTGCGTACGCCAGCTGGTCATAGCGCAAACACCTTACATCCCTTCTCACCACCCCCATCCCCACCCCAACCCCATGCAGACGCGGACTGCATCTCCACGGAGGATGTGATTGTGCGGCCAAGCCAGCAGGCGGCGACGGTGCTGGGCATTGCTGCGACGCTGGAGAGCGGCCAGCGCAGCCGGAGCGGGCGGGCAGGCGGCGGCGGCGGTGGCGGCGGTGGTGATGACGACGGGGAGGCGGCACGGCGCAGTCGGGCGCTGTTGGATGCGCTGGAGTCGCCGCTGCAGCGGTACCAGCGGCTGCTGGCAGAGACGGCGGCTCTAGAGGGCTACTTGACGGAGGTGCGCGCCAGCGACGCGGCACGCGGCGGCGGCACGTCGGCTGCTAACCCGGCGCTGGGGGTGTGGCAGTCGCTGGTGGAGGGCATGGGCAACCTGTCTGCGCGGCTGGCAAGCCTGTCGGCGCCCGTGGCAGCAGCGGCCCTGGCGGCGACGCCGCCGGCAGAGTCGACGGCGGCCGCAGGGGAGGGAGGACACCTGGCCGCCGTCACCACCGCGCTCGCTGCGCTACCATCGGCAGCTGCACCGGCTGCGCCAGTGAAGGTAGCGGCAGCTGGCGCAGGCAGCGGCGGCGGCGGCGGCAGTGCGACCGCGGGTGTGCTGGAGCTAGACCGCCGGCTGGCAGTGGTGGAAGGCGCCATTGGCACGCCTGCGGGTCAACACCACGCGGCTGCAGCTGCACCCACGACGACGGGGGGCAGTGTGGCGGCACGGCTGGAGCGGCTGGAGGCGCGGCTGGCGGCATTGACGCCAGACGGCATGCGTGCCACGGCGGAGGACGCGTCCGCCGCACTGACGGCGTTGCAGGGGGCCACCCGCACGGCGGCAGCGGCACGGTCATCCACCACCGCCGCGACTACCGCTGCCGCCACCGGGTCCCTGTTCATTGCGCGGGACGCGCGGCTGGCAGACGCAGTGGCCAGCCTAGAGGCGTGGGATGGCGTGGCAGCCAGCCTGCCTGCCCTGGCGGCGCGCCTGGTAACGGTGCAGGGTGCGGCGCATGATGCCGCGGCACTGGGTGCCACCGTCGCCACCCTCACCGCTGCCGCCGACCGCATTGACGCCTCCCTCGCCGCCGACCGCGCGCTGCTCACCGAGCTGCGTGACGGCCTGTCGGCCACCGCCGCCACCGCCACCGCCAACTTTAGTGAGCTGCTGCGCCGCGCTGGCGGTGCTGGTGCTGGCTCTGGCGCTGCTGGTGCACGCCATTAACACTACTCGCTGCGCGGCCTGTTTGTTTGTGGTGGCGCGTGCCTGGCAGCCGCCAGCCAGCAAGCCTGCTTCTGGCGCCGAAGTTCGAAGTTCGGACGCGAACGCTCGCACCTGGGGTTCGAGCCGCATGTCCCCCTTTGCGGATATGGTGGTGGCGGCGGCAGCGGGCCGCGCACCGCCGCCGCGGCGGATACTGCGCAGTTTTTGACGCTGTGCGAGCGACACACGCTGCCATTCTGCGCGGCGTGACTGCCATCACCATCGGGTACGTGAGTTGTGCGTGTGTGGCATACGCGCTGTGCACGCTGTGCCGCGCTGTTCGGCGCGCTGGTGCCACGCGCGGGGGAACTGGGGTTCACCCGCGGCCAGCTGTGTGCGCGCCCGTGGTGGGTGGATACCAGCCCGCTGGCGGCGCTGGCGCCCACCACCACCGCCTCTCCGACACCACCACCACCATGGCTACGTGCTGCTGTGCATGGCGGCGGGCGTTGTGTGACCTGGCCGCGTTGGGGGGCCACGCTGGCGGCGCGCAGAACACATTGAGCGCCCGACCCCCGACATGGCGACATGTCAGTTCAACTAGCTTTACAATCATATCTTCACAACACACGCTAGGCTGCTGTTGCAAACACCCACATTACTTGGATATACGCCACCCCCTCGGTCCAGGCACCCCAGCCGTGTGACGGCGCCACTTGGTTGTGACGTGGCATTCCGCCGGTGGCGAGTGGTGCCAGCCGGAACAGCGTCGTGTGAGCCTTCACCCGCCGAACGTTGCGGGGCAATCGCCGCACCAGGCAGCGCGCGGACCAGGTTGTGGCGCGGGTAATACGACGCCCCAATTCCGAGCGGAAAGTTCATGGTGTCGCAGCCCCGCAATTAATGCTCACGCACAACACGCACAATTCATGCTGATTCGTGGTATACGCCTGCGTACGTGTCGCGCTGCGATTTATATCACCACCATATCGGCCTCCAAACGCGGTGGTGTTATGGGGGTGGCGGATGCCATGGAAGTGCCGCCCACCACCAGTGGTAACCGCAGACGGTCCGACGACTCAACCCTCCATGGAAAGGTTGAGCGCACGCACCCGGGAGTGTGCGTGGGGCGTGTGGGTGGGGCGTGCAGTTGTTGTCCCGCAGGGGGTGCGTTGGCCAGGGCGGGGAGTTATCAGCTGTGTTGTGCGTCCGCGTTGAAAGTGTGGGAGCAGCGAGGCACGTGCACACTCGTTGTCGCTCTCACTGCTGTCGCACTGGCCTGGCGCGGCGTTTTGTGGTGCCGGCGGTGTATCGCGCGTCCATCAACGGGTGCACCCCAAAGTCGCCACCCGGCCACACTCACACATCCACACGCACACACGGGGAAGAGGGCAAGGTAGTGGTGGGTTTGTGTGGGTCGGTGGGTTGGACTTGAGTGGTGGCAGCAGTGATTACTGTTGTGACAACGAGCAGCAGCGGTGAGGAGGGGAGAGGGGGCGACAGACACCCGCCGCCGCCCAGCCGCCAACCGACAGCTGGCACTCGAAATACAGTGCAAGTCGGGGAGGTGGCAGCGATACCACCACCGTCAACGCCACGTCCAAGGTGTTGCGCGCATGGGTATGGAGGCGGGGGGCGCGACCGAGCCTCCGCGGCCACACCCGGATGCGCCATCGCCACCATCCTACCCACCCAGTTTACCCGCTCCTCTCCCTCCCTGCGCCACTTTCAGTGTTTCACCCATCATACACGCATTGTTGGTCACACACAGGGGTGCACAGTCAACTAACCTGCCATCTGGCTGGCTTTCCCGCGGGAGCTGGCACTTGCGTCGCCGTCATTACACCAACCTGCCTCCCCTTTCCGACCCTCCCACTCACCATCACCACCCACCCACCGCATCCACCCGCGCAGTTTCAAGCAGCAACGTTTACTAACAACCCCTGACCCCCCTCCCTACTCCACCACCCATCCTACCTACACACGCACGCGGTCTGTCACCATGGCTGACGACGTGGTGGTAGTGCCGGTGGCCGGTGGCGGCGGCGGCTTGACGCCGTCGCCGCTGGGTGTTGTGACCACGCCGCCGCCGCAGTCGTCCAAGGATGGCGCGGCCGGCGGCGAGCGGCCCTTTCGTGAGGTGTTTGCGGAGAAGCTGGCGGCGGATGCGGCGCGCATGCCGCCCGGCTCGTACCCCGAGGTGGAGATCCGGTACGAGGCGCTGTCCTACGTGCTGCAGCTGCCCAAGACCACGGTGCGTGTGCCACCCTGACACCACACAAGCTGATCTGCGCACCCTCCTGCGCGCCCACTCCACCTCCCCCCCCCCCCCCCCCCCCCCCCCCCCCCCCCCCCCCCCCCCCCCCATCCGCGGCGGGCCCCGGGGGACACCGGGGGGGGGCGGCCCGCCGCGGGCCCGCCCCCCCCCCGCGCGGGGCCGCGCCCGGGGGGGGCGGCCGGCGGGGAGCGGGGCGGCC
>Ga0066256_1005234_pt1 | contig 10877 bp, 11 predicted proteins | sample ThiBio_1000_biof_FD_87107 | JGI IMG/M metagenome (GOLD analysis project Ga0066256, IMG submission 87107) | Wastewater bioreactor microbial communities from Cape Town, South Africa - Thiocy_expt_1000_biof (version 2) | ecosystem: Engineered > Bioreactor > Thiocyanate-remediating >... | reverse complement strand
GGAAGCGGCTCGCGGCCGACTTTGGGGGCAAATCGGCTCAGATGATGAAGCCGGCCGATGCCGAGCGCATCACCGGCTATCGGGTGGGCGGGATTTCGCCGTTCGGGCAGCGGCGAAAGTTTCCGACGGCGTTCGAGGCGAGCGCGATTGCGCTGCCCGAGGTGTACATGAACGGCGGGCAGCGCGGACTGCAGGTGAGAATGACGCCGGCCGATGCGGTCAAGGCGCTCGCGGCGCTGGTCGTGCCGCTGGGCGCGGATTAGGCGAACCGGACCTGGGGGGTCTCGCCCGGGGGCAGGTCACACGACGGTCCGCACCGGGTCAGAACTGTGGCGGCGTGGCGGGGGCCGGCAGTTCCTTGCGTTCGACTTCGCGCAGCAGCTCGATGAAGCTGTCGACGGCGGCCTCGACGGTGGCCCTGCCCTTTTCGGCGGTGGCACGGCTGGCTTCGCCGGCGGTGCCGTGCGGATTGATGTCGCTGGCGATCCAGGCGTAGCTCAGCATGCCGGTCGGCCGCAGGTGTTTGTAGGCCTGCTCGTCGCGCTGGGCGACCGAGGCAAAATCCTCGGCCTTGCTCATGTCGACGGTCTCGGGCCGAAAGTGGAGGACCAGCGAGGTCTCGCTGTCGCCGCCATGGATGCCGTGACGGTTCTCGATGTCGGAATAGAGCTCCTTGGGCCAGAAGTGGCTCCAGGCCGCCTTCACCGCCAGCATGCCGGCGCGCACGCGCAACTCGCGACTGACGATGTCGAGCATCGAGACATTGCCGCCATGGCTGTTGACGAAGACCACCTTGCGGATGCCGGAGCGCGCCACCTCGAGCCCGATCTGGGTCCAGTGCTCGATGAGGTTCAGCGCGGTGCCGGAAACCGTGCCGACCTGCCAGATGTGCTCGTTGGACTTGCCGATCGCCTGGATCGGCAGGATGCGCACGTCCATGTCGGCGGGCAGGCGTTCGACGAGCCGGTCGAGATGGCCCTGATTGATGATGGTATCGGTGCCGACCGGCAGATGCGGGCCGTGCTGCTCCACCGCCGCCGTCGGGAACACCGCAATGGTGCGATCGGGATCGAGGTTCTGGAACTCGGCGGCGGAAAAATCGGTCCACCAGATCTTGCGGAAGGCCATGCCGGTCACACCGGCGCCGCGGCGACGGCCTCGACTTCGACGAGGAAATCCTCGCGCGCGAAGCCGGTGACGATCACCAGGGTGGAGGCGGGCCAGGGCTCCTCGAAGCGGGCATTGCGCGCTTCCATGTAGGGCTTGAGGTACTCGCGGGCGGTCACATAGGCATTGAGCTTGACGACGTGGCGGCGGTCCATCCCCGCCTCGCGCAGAATGGCATCGATGTTGTCGAAGCAGAGCGCGGCCTGCCCGGCGAAATCGGCGGGGATCTCCCCCTCGGGCGAAAAGCCGCCCTGGGCGGGGGAGAAGACAAGCCGCGTGCGCGCCACCAACTCGAGTCCCTTGCTGTAGTTGGGGAATAGGGGGTGGATGCCCTGGGGCGAAAGGGGTTTGTGCAAGATGAGCCCTCCGTCTTGGGTGCTCACCTAAGCTGCAAAAGCTGCAAAAGAAAAGCCCAGCACGGCCGATTGTGCCCAAACGCTGGGCATTACCGCCCCTCGGCACAAATAGTGGCTTTCCTTTTTCCTGCGGACACGGAATGAATTGCGATCGGTGCCCTCATCCGGCCCTACCGCGTCTGACGGGCGACGCGAGGAAGCGGCGGCGGGCACCCAAGAACTGCGCAACGGAGAGACGTCAATGAAGAGAATCCATCTGCTTGCGGCCGCCGCGATCGGTGCCGCTCTCGCCACGCCGGCAGCGGCGCAGGACAAGGTCAGCTTCGGCACCGACTGGCTCGCCCAGGCCGAGCATGGCGGCTTCTACCAGGCGGTGGCCGACGGCACCTATGCCGCCCACGGCCTCGACGTCACCATCGTGCAGGGTGGCCCGCAGGCGGCCAACCGCGCGCTGCTGATCGCGGGCCGCATCGAATTCTACATGGGCGGGGTGCTCTCCTCGCTCGACAGCGTCAAGGAAGGCATTCCGGTGGTGACGCTGGCCTCGATGTTCCAGAAGGACCCACAGGTCCTGCTGACGCATCCGGACGCGCCCTACGAGACCTTCGCGGACCTGGCCAAGGCCGAGAAGATCATCATGGGCAAGGACGTGCTGGTCACCAAGTTCGAATGGATGAAGAAGAACTTCGAGGGCTTCAGCGACGAACAATACGTGCCCTATACCTACAGCTCGGCGCCGTTCATCGCCGATCCGCTGTCGGTGCAGCAGGGCTATGTGACGTCCGAACCGTACGCCATCGAGCGTGAAGGCGGCTTCGTGCCGAAGGGCTTCCTGTTCGCCGACGTGGGCTACAATGCCTATTCGACCACGATCGAGACCAGCACCAAGCTGGTCGAGGAAAACCCGGACCTCGTGAAGCGCTTCGTCGAAGCCTCGATCATCGGCTGGTACAACTACCTGTACGGCGACAATGCTGCCGCCAACGAGCTGATCAAGAAGGACAACCCCGAGATGACCGACGAGCAGCTGGCGTTCTCGCTGGCCAAGATGAAGGAGCTCGAGATCGTCGTGTCGGGGGATGCCGTCGACAAGGGCATCGGCTGCATCACCGAGGAGCGCTATGTCGACTTCTTCAACAAGCTGGTCGATATCGGCCTCTACGAGGCCAGCCTCGACGCCACCAAGGCCATCGACACGCAGTTCGTGTGCAAGGGCCTCGGCATCGATCTCGTAAAGTAAGCCCACGCGCGGCGCGGGCCGCAACCCCCGCGCCGCCCTCCAACCCGGACTGCAAACTTGACCGATAGCGATAGCAAGGACGCCGTGGCCGGCCGGACCGGTGGCGACGACAGGCTCGTCGTTTCCATGCGCGGCGTGTCGAAGATCTTCTCCAACGGCACGCTGGCGCTGTCGGACATGAGCCTCGACGTGCGGCGCGGCGAATTCCTCAGCCTGCTCGGCCCCTCGGGCTGCGGCAAATCCACGGCGCTGCGCATCATCGCGGGGCTGGGCGCGCCGAGCAGCGGCACGGTCGCCTGGCCGTCGAGCCGGATCAATTCACGCGGTCTCCCGGAAGGCGACGTCGGCTTCGTCTTCCAGGAGCCGACGCTGATGCCTTGGCAAACTGTGTTCGGCAACGTCTACCTGCCGCTGAAACTGCTGGGCAAAAGCAAGGCCGCCTCGCGCGACCGGATCATGGAGGCGCTGGCCTCGGTGGGGCTGGCAGATTTCGAGAAGGCCTACCCGCGCGAGCTCTCCGGCGGCATGAAGATGCGGGTGTCGATCGCCCGCGCGCTGGTGACCCAGCCCAAGCTCCTGCTGATGGACGAGCCGTTCGCCGCGCTCGACGAGATCACCCGCCAGAAGCTCAACGACGACGTGCTGCGGCTGTGGCGCGAGACCGGCACGACGGTGATCTTCGTGACCCACTCGGTGTTCGAGAGCGCGTTCCTGTCGAACCGCATCGTGGTGATGAAGGCCCGCCCGGGCCAGGTCTTCACCGACCTGCCGATCGCCACCTCGGGCAGCCGCGACGCCCATTACCGCACCTCGGAAGAGTACCGGGCGACGACCGACCTGGTGTCGCGTGCCCTCCAGGACGCGATCCAGCATGGAGGCACGGCATGAGCCAGACCGCGAGCACCAGCGAAGCCGGAACAGACAGCGCGGTCGCCGTGATCGTGCCGCAGACCTCCGGCAGCGAACGATTCCTGCGGATCGCCGTGCCGGTCGGGATGCTCGTCCTCGCCATCGCCGCCTGGCAGATCTACGTGGTGACCTCGGGGGTGCCGCGCTACATCCTGCCGAGCCCGACCGACGTGGCGACGGCGCTGTGGACCGACTGGGGCACGCTCTACCCTGCCCTGCTGGTGACGCTGCGCATCACCTTCGCGGCGCTGGCGCTGGCGCTGGTCGGCGGGGTGGCGATGGCGATCCTGCTGGTGCAGAGCCGCTGGGTGGAACTGGCGCTGTTCCCGTTCGCCGTGATCATGCAGGTGACGCCGATCGTCGCGATCGCGCCGCTGCTGATCATCTACACGCCGGACACGCAGACGGCGCTGCTGATCTGCGGCTTCCTCGTCGCCTTCTTCCCGATCCTGTCGAACATGGTGGCGGGGCTGAAAAGCGTCGACCACAACCTGCTCAATCTGTACGACCTCTACGGCGCCACGCGGTGGCAGCAGCTGCTCTACCTGAAAATTCCGGCCTCGATGCCGTACTTCATGGCGGGGCTGAGGATCGGCGGTGGCCTGGCGCTGATCGCTTCCGTCGTGGCGGAGTTCGCGGCGGGATCGGCGGGCGCCGGGTCGGGCCTCGCCTTCCGGCTGCTCGAAAGCCAGTACCGGCTCAACATGCCGCGCCTGTTCGCCGCGCTGCTGCTGCTGACCGCGACCGGCGTCGCCATCTTCGCGATCACCTCGTTCATCTCCTGGCTGGTGCTGCATCGCTGGCACGAGAGCGCCGTGAAACGGGAGAACTGACGTGGCGGCACTGACGATCATCAATGCCACGGTGCCGGCCGCGCTGATGGGCGAGGCGCGCTCGGGCGCGCTGCGTAGGGTCGACATCGCCGTCGACGGCGAGACCATCCGCTCGATCTCGCCGGCAGGAACGAGCCCGATCGATGGCGACCGGATCGATGCCGATGGCGGGCTGGTGCTGCCGTGCTTCCTCGATATCCATACCCATCTCGACAAGGGGCATATCTGGTCGCGCCGACCCAACCCGGACGGTTCCTGGATGGGCGCGCTGATGGCGGTCGAGGACGACCGTGAAGCGCTGTGGCAGGCGGCGGACGTCGAGCGGCGCATGGAATTCGCGCTGCGCTGTGCCTATGCGCACGGGACCGCCGCGATCCGCACTCACCTCGATTCCGTACCGCCCAAGCACGAGGTGTCGTGGGACCTGTTCGACCGCATGCGGGAGCGCTGGGCGGGGCGCATCGAACTGCAGGCGGTGGCGCTGATCCCGCCCGACCAGCTGCTGGACCCCGATGCGCTCGACACCATCGCCCGGCGCACAAAGGCGTCGGGTGGCCTGCTCGGCGGCGCCATCCACACCTCTCCCCGGTCGCGCGAGGCGATGCGGGCGGTTGTCGACAAGGCGGGCGAACTGGGGCTCGATATCGACCTGCACACCGACGAATGCCTGGAGCCGAGCTCGCAATCGCTGTTGCACGTCGCCGAGGCCGTGATCGAGACCGGCTATGACGGCAAGGTGCTGGCCGGCCATTGCTGCGCGCTGGCGATGGCCGATGCCGAGACAGAGCGGCACATCATCGATGTCGTCGCGGCCGCCGGGGTCAGCGTGGTGTCGCTGCCGCTGTGCAACATGTACCTGATGGACCGCGACACCGGCGGCGGGCGCACGCCGATCCGGCGCGGCGTGACGCTGCTCAAGGAACTCGAGGCGGCCGGCGTCGCTGTCGCCATCGCATCGGACAATACGCGCGACCCGTTCTATGCCTATGGCGATCTCGACATGGTCGAGGTGTTTCGCGAAGGCGCCCGCACGCTGCATTTCGACCATCCGCAGGATGACGCGTGGCGCTGGTCACGGGCGACCGCCGCCGGTGCCGCCGAGATCGGCGGCTTCGCTTACAAGGGTGCAATCGCCGCCGGTGGACCGGCGGATTTCGTGCTGTTCCGGGCCCGCGACTGGACCGAACTGATGTCGCGGCCACAAGCGGACCGCCGCATCTTCCGCGGCGGGCGCGCGCTAACCGCCGCCCTCCCCGATTATCGTGAACTCGACGACCTCATGGAGGCCTGACGCATGGACCTGACCGCCTTCCGCGCCGCGCTCGGCGATATCCCCGTCGTGGACCATCCGCGGATCGTCCAGCAGAAGAGCCGCGACCACTACTGGTATTCGCCGATCCTCAAGGCGCAGCTCGAAGGGGTGACGGCCGATCTCGTCGTCAGCCCGCGCACGCAGGACGATGTCGTGACCGTCCTGCGCGAGGCGTTCCGCCACAAGGTGCCGGTGACACCCCGTGGCGCGGGTACTGGCAATTACGGGCAGGCGATGCCGCTCGCGGGCGGGGTCATCCTCGACCTCATGAACCTCGACCGGGTGATTTCCATCAGCCGGGACAGCGTGCGGGCAGAGGCCGGCATCGTGCTCGAAAAGCTCGACGAGAAGACCATCGAGGCGGTGGGCGGCGAGATGCGCTTCCATCCCTCGACCTATCGCATGGCGTCGCTGGGCGGCTTCATCGCCGGGGGCTCGGGCGGCGTCGGCTCGATCCGCTGGGGCGGGCTGCGCGCCTTCGGCAATATCCTCGGGCTCAAGGTGATCACCTGCGAGGCCGAGCCGCGGGTGCTCGACCTGCGCGGGCCGGATATCCTCAAGGTCGCGCATGCCTACGGCACCAACGGCATCATCGTCGAAGCCGAGATGCCGCTGACGGCACATTACGACTGGGTCGACGTGCTGGTCCGTTTCGACAGCGTCGAGGCGGCCTGTGCCTTCGGCGAACAGTGCGCGCTGCAGGACGGGCTGCTGCTCAAGGAGATCAGCCCGGTGGCAGCGCCGCTCGCCTACGACTGGTTCAACCGCCACCGCCCGTTCATCAAGAACCGCGAGCAATCGGTGGTGCTGCTGATGTGCGCGCCCTCATCGCTGCCGGCGCTGGTCGATTTCGTCGCCTTCCACAAGGGCGACCTGCTGATGCGCAACGACACGCTGGCGCCAGAAGAAAAGGCAAAACTGCCCCCGATCTACGAGCTGGCCTGGAACCACACGACGCTGCGCGGCCTGAAGCTGGACGACAAGATCACCTACCTGCAGACGCAATATCCGAACCTCGAGAAGGTGAAGTGGATCATCGCGCAGCTGGGCGACGAGATGCCGATGCATATCGAGATGAACCGGTTCGACGGCCATGTCGTCTTTTCCGGCCTGCCCATCGTCCGCTACACCACCGAGGAACGGCTCAACGAGATCATTGCGCTGCACGAGGACAATGGCTGTCTCGTCTTCAACCCGCACCGCTACACGCTGGAAGAAGGCGGGATGAAGAAGACCGACCAGGCGCAGCTCGATTTCAAGAAGGAAGCCGACCCGCAGGGCATCCTCAATCCGGGCAAGATGATCGCCTGGGAGAACCCGGATTTCGACCTGAACTCGGGCCGGGCCTGGCTGTTCGACGGCCTCAAGACCGTGGACGCGGCCTGATGCGCGTCCATGTCGTCCATGCGCACCCGGTCGAGACCAGCTTCAACCGGGCGCTGTTCGACACGACGGTAACGGCGCTGACGGCGGCAGGACACGAGGTCGACGCGCTCGATCTCTACCAGGAGCAGTTCGATGCGGTGCTCAGCCGCGAGGAGCGGCTCAACTACCACGACATTCCGGGCAACCTCACATCCGCGGTGAAGCCCTATGTCGACCGGCTGCGGGCGGCCGAGGCGATCGTCTTCGTGCACCCGGTCTGGAACTACGGTTACCCCGCGATCCTCAAGGGCTATTTCGACCGGGTGTTCCTGCCCGGCGTCAGCTTCGTGCTCGTCGGGGGCAACGGGTCGGACACGGGCAAGCTCGTGACCAACATGAAGAACATCAGGAAGGTCGCCTTTGTCACCAGCTATGGCGGCGACCGGTTCCGCACCATGATCATGGGCGATCCGCCGCGCCGGCTGGCACGGCGCTGGGCCTGGGCGACGTTCGGCACCCTGATGCCGCCGAAGTACCTGGCCTTCTACGACATGAACAACGCCACGCCGGAACGGCTCAACGCCTTCATCGAGAAGGTGCGCGGGGAGATGGCGGCGTTCTGAGGTCCGCGACAACCGCGTGCTGACTGAGCGACCCCTCATCCGCCCTTCGGGCACCTTCTCCCACAAGGGGAGAAGGCGTGACTGCGGGCTTTCGGGAGAGGTGGGCCGCCTTCGGGTGGATCAGGCCGGCATGATCTCCGGCTTCACCTCTTCGAGCTCGATCAGCGTCCCATCGAAATCCTTGGGGTGGAGGAAGAGCACCGGCAGGCCGTGCGCGCCGGTCCTGACCTCGCCGAGGGCGCGGGCGCCGGCCTCGCGCAGGGTCCGGGCGGCGCTCTCGATATCGGGCACCTCGTAGCAAACATGGTGCATGCCGCCGGCCGGGTTCTTCTCGAGGAACTTGGCGACGGGAGAGTCGGCGCCGAGCGGGGTCATCAGCTCGATCTTGCTGTTGTCGAGCGTGACGAACACCACCGTGACGCCGTGTTCCGGCAGCACCTGCGGCTCGCCGACCGCGGCGCCGAGCAGCTCGCGATAGCGGCGGGCTGCCTCGGCCAGATCGGGCACCGCGATGGCGACGTGGTTGAGGCGCCCGATCATCGGTTGCTCAGCCTCCCCTCGATCTGGTTCAGCACCGAGAACGCGGCTTCGAGCACATTGGTGCCCGGCCCGAAGATCCCATCGACGCCCGCCTCGCGCAGGAACGCGTAGTCCTGCTCGGGGATCACGCCGCCGACGATCACGGTGACATCGCCAAAGCCGCGGCCGCGCAGCTCAGCGATCAGCTCGGGCACCAGCGTGAGGTGACCGGCGGCCAGCGAGGAGACGCCAACGGCATCCACCGCGAGCTCCGCCACATGGCCGGCGACTTCGGGCGCCGTCTCGAACAGATCGCCCATGTGCACGTCGAACCCCAGGTCGGCGAAGGCCGTGGCGATGACCTTGGCGCCGCGGTCGTGACCGTCCTGGCCCATCTTGGCAATGAAGATGGACGGCGCCCGCGCCCGCATGGCGCGGAACGCCGCGATCCGCTCGGACAGCGCGGCATATTGCGGATCTGCGGCGTAGCTCTGCGCATAGACGCCGGAGATGACGCGGGTCACCGCGGCATGGCGGCCGAACACATCCTCCAGCGCCGAGCTGATTTCGCCCAGCGACGCCCGGGCCCGCGCCGCCTCGATGCTGGCGGCGAGCAGGTTGCCATCGCCGCGCGCGGCGGCGCGCAGATCATCGAGCGCGGCAGCGGTGCGCACCGCGTCGCGCCCCTCTTTCATCTGCGCCAGCCGCGCCAGCTGCTCCTCGCGCACCCTTGTGTTGTCGATGACGCGGACCTCGACCGGCTGCTCATCGTCGACACGGTAGCGATTGACGCCGACGACGACATCCTCGCCGCGATCGACGCGCGCCTGGCGCTGCGCCGCGGCCCGCTCGATCTCGAGCTTGGGCGTTCCCTCCTGGACGACGCGGGTCATGCCGCCGGCCGCCTCGATGCTGCCGATGAGCGCCCCGGCGCGCGACACCAGCTCGGCGGTCAGCGCTTCGACGTAGTAGCTGCCGCCTAGCGGATCGACCACGTCGGTCACGCGGCTCTCGTGCTGCAGGATCAGCTGCGTGTTGCGGGCGATACGCGACGAGAATTCGGTCGGCAGCGCAATGGCCTCATCGAACGAATTGGTGTGCAGCGACTGCGTGCCGCCCAGCACCGCGGCCAGCGCCTCGATGGTGGTGCGCACCACGTTGTTGTGCGGGTCCTGCTCGGTGAGCGAGACGCCAGAGGTCTGGCAGTGGGTGCGCAGCATGCGCGAACGCGGATCGGTGGCCCCCAGATCGCCCATGATGGCGGACCAGAGCTGGCGAGCGGCGCGCAGCTTGGCCACCTCGAGAAAGAAGTTCATGCCGATGCCGAAAAAGAAGCTCAGGCGCGGCGCGAAGCTGTCGATGGCAAGCCCGCGCTTCATCGCGGCGCGGGCATAGTCGAGACCATCGGCCAGCGTGTAGCCCAGCTCCTGCACAGCCGTCGCGCCGGCCTCGTGCATGTGATAGCCGCTGATCGAGATGGAGTTGAACTTTGGCATGTGCGCCGCGGTATGCGCGATGACATCGCCGACGATCCGCATGCTCGGGCCGGGCGGGTAGATGTAGGTGTTGCGGACCATGAACTCCTTGAGGATATCGTTCTGGATGGTCCCATCGAGACGCGCCTGCGGCACGCCCTGCTCTTCTGCCGCGACGATGAACATGGCGAGCACCGGCAGCACCGCGCCATTCATCGTCATCGAGACGCTCATCTCATCGAGCGGGATGCCATCGAACAGCAGCTTCATGTCCTCGACGCTGTCGATGGCGACGCCGGCCTTGCCCACGTCGCCGGTGACGCGCGGGTGGTCGCTGTCGTAGCCGCGATGCGTGGCAAGATCGAAGGCGACGCTCAGCCCCTTCTGCCCGCGCTCCAGCGCCTGGCGATAGAAGGCGTTGCTTTCGCGCGCCGTCGAGAAGCCCGCATATTGCCGGATGGTCCAGGGCCGCACGGTATACATGCTGGCATAGGGGCCGCGCGTGAAGGGGGCGAAGCCGGGCACTCCGGGGTCGGCTGGCGCATCCTCTGCGGTGTAGAGCGGCTGAACCGCGATCCCTTCCGGCGTATGCCAGGTTAGATTCGCACCTTTGGCTTCCTTTTCCGCGCGGGCCTGCCAGTCGGACTTGTCAGCCATGTGCGGGTGTTTCCATGATCTCGGTCAGCACGCCGCCCATATCCTTGGGATGGAGGAAGAACACCGGCGTACCATGCGCTCCAATGCGGGTGGGGCCCAGGATGCGCTTGCCTTGTGCCTCAAAGGTGGCGCGGGCGGTGGCAATGTCAGGCACTTCGAAGGCGAGGTGGTGCTGGCCGCCTTCCGGGTTCCGCTCAAGGAACTTCGCGATGGGCGAGTTCTCTCCCAGCGGCTCCAGCAGTTCGATCTGAGTGTTCGGAATGTCCACAAAACACACCGTCACACCCTGTTCGGGCATGGGGAAGGGGTTGTAAATCTGGGTGGCGCCCATCACATCGCGCCAGAAGGCGATGGAACGGGCGATAGAAGGCGTCGCGACGCCGACATGGTTGAGCGGCCCCAATTGCATCTGTCAGCCCTA
>Ga0066256_1005232_pt1 | contig 10884 bp, 13 predicted proteins | sample ThiBio_1000_biof_FD_87107 | JGI IMG/M metagenome (GOLD analysis project Ga0066256, IMG submission 87107) | Wastewater bioreactor microbial communities from Cape Town, South Africa - Thiocy_expt_1000_biof (version 2) | ecosystem: Engineered > Bioreactor > Thiocyanate-remediating >... | reverse complement strand
GTTCAACGAGCTGGAGGTGATGCCCAAGGAGCGCGAGCTGATCGAGATCTGCCGAAAGGAGAAGGCAGCGGGTCGCAAGACCCTGGTCTACAGCGTCTACACCGGCACGCGCGATACCACGTCGCGTTTGAAGGTGCTGCTGGAGCAGGAAGGCTTCAAGGTGGCGGTGCTGCGCGCGAGCGTGGATGCCTCTCGCCGAGAAGACTGGATCGCCGAGCAGCTTGATCGCGGCATCGACGTGCTCGTTACCAACCCGGAGCTGGTCAAGACGGGACTCGACCTGTTGGAGTTCCCCACGATCGTGTTCATGCAGAGCGGCTACAACGTGTATTCGTTGCAGCAGGCGGCGCGCCGGTCATGGCGCATCGGGCAGAAGCAGCCGGTGCGCGTGATCTACCTGGGTTACGCCAATTCCTCGCAGATGACCTGCCTGGGGCTGATGGCTCGCAAGATCATGGTGTCGCAGAGCACGTCGGGAGACGTGCCCGAGTCCGGGCTCGATGTCCTGAACCAGGACGGCGACTCGGTGGAAGTGGCACTGGCACGGCAGTTGGTGCATTGAGTGTTGTTCGATTCGGCGGCCCTTCGGGGCCGCTTCTTTTTGCGGTCGCCGATCATTTCCCTTTGTTTGCTGCCGTTGTGCGCCGACGCGGCGAAGGTGACGGCTCCACGTTTCGGGGAGCCGATCCAATGCGACTGTCCGCAAGTCTCCTTCGCCACCTGACCGCGCCTGCGGCATTGGGTAGCGCCATCTTCGTCGCGGCCTGCGCGACGACAACCCCGCCCCCGGCCTCGCCGCAGACTTCGATCAGCAACACCGGCGCAACCGCAGTCCAGGCGACGAGCGCCGAGCTGCCGGTCGATTTCGTGCCCGTCGCCCGCGCTGGCCGGTACACCCTGATCGAACTGGTGCCGCAGCCGGCGCAACGCGACCTGCTGCGCCAGGTGGTCGAGGTGTCGATTCCGCCCAGCTTCGATGCGAGCGTGGGCGATGCGTTGCGGCACGTCCTGCTGCGCACCGGCTACCGCCTGTGCGATTCGGCCGACGCTGCGCCGCTGTATGCGCTGCCGCTGCCCGCGGCGCATCTGCATCTCGGGCCGCTGCCGCTGCGCGATGCGCTGCTGGCGCTGGCAGGGCCGGCCTGGGAACTGTCCATCGACGACGCCACGCGCCAGGTGTGCTTCGCGCGCCATCTGCCTTCGGCAACCGCAGTGCAGGCCGCCATCCCGGCAGCACCCGATCAGGCACCCCGCACCGAACCGCAGGAGGTTCAGCCATGACGCTCCCGCAACTGCCCGCCATCGGCGAGGCCCGCACCCGCTGGACCAAGATCGCAGCCGGCGTATGGCTCGCGCTGGTCAGCGTGCTCGCCATCGTCAACAGCGTCGCGCTGTCGCGCCTTGCCGAACAGGACCGTTCTGCGGCGCAGGATGCCCACGTGCAGGCCTTGGTCTCGCGCGTGGGCGACCTGGAGCGGCAGGCCGAAGCTGCTGGCCGCCAGCCCAAGGCCGTCGCCCAGGCGGACTTCGAGGCCGCGCGCCAGGCGCTGGATGCGCGGCTCGCGCAACTCGAACAGGTGCAGGCGACGCAGACGCCGACCGGAGACCTGGATGCCTTGCGCTCGCGCGTCAGCGAGATCGAGCACCGCTTGAAGAAGGCCACCTCAACGAGCACCGCATCGCGCAGTCCGGTCGAACCGACTCCGCCGAAGGTGCCCGAGCCGCCGTTCAAGGTGCTCGGAGTCGAACTGCGCGGCGGCCAGCGCTTCTTGTCCGTATCCGCCCCCAATGCGTCGTCGGTGCTCGACGTGTGGCTGCTGCGCGAGGGCGATACCGCAGGCGCGTGGCACTTGCAGGCCATTGAGCCGCGTGCGGCCGTCTTCCGCGTAGACGGCCAAACGCAGCGCATTGCGCTGCCGTAGGAGCGCGCCATGAAGCTCGGCATCGCACCAGCGATTGGCCTCGCCCTGGCCCTCGCCGCCGTCGCCACCGAGGCGTCGGCACAGGGCGCGCCGGTCGCGACTTCCCGCGTGACGCCGAGCCAAGTGCAGGCGAGCACCGACGCCGCGCTCGAAGAACGCCTGACGAAGGACTGGGGACTGCGTGCCGACGAATGGGCACGCTACCGGCAGGTGATGCAGGGGCCGCTGGGCATCTATTCGCCGAACCTCGATCCGCTCACTGCGCTGGGCATCGAGGCCCGCAGCGACGAGGAACGCAGGCGCTATGCGGAGTTGCAGGTGCAGGCCGAGTCCAAGCGCGTGGGCAAGACGCTGGCCTACCAGCGGGCTTACGACGCGGCGTGGCAGCGCCTGTTTCCCGGCCAGCAGCGCGTGAACCTGCCTGGCGCGCAGGCGCCAGGCGCCGGCAACAAAGGCTCAGGCCGGCTGGCCGTCTTCGTGAAGGCCGACTGCCCGTCGTGCGACCAGCGCGTGCGCCAGTTGCAGGCGGCTGGCAGTGCCTTCGACCTCTACATGGTGGGCAGCCGCCAGGACGACGCCCGCATCCGCCAGTGGGCGGCACAGGCCGGCATTGACCCAGCGCGCGTGCGCGCCCGCACGATCACGCTCAACCACGATGCCGGGCGCTGGCTGTCCCTCGGCCTGCCGGGCGAACTGCCCGCCGTGGCGCGCGAGGTGAACGGCCAATGGCAGCGCCAATAGGCACGTCCCGGCCTGCGCGCGCCGCACTGCTCGTTTGCCTGTGGGCGTGCGCAGCGGTGTCGATGGCGCAGGAGGTGCCGCCACCGGCCTACCAACTGGCCGCGCAGCAGGCCGGCGTGCCGTCGCCGGTGCTCTACGCCGTGGCGCTGCAGGAGAGCGGCGCCAGGCTGCGCGGACGCCTCATTCCCTGGCCCTGGACGCTCAACGTCGCTGGCCGCGCCGAGCGCTACGCCACGCAAGCGGAGGCCTGCACTGCCATTCGCCGGGCGCTCGCCCGCGCGCCGGCCCAGCGCGTGGACATCGGCCTGGGACAGGTGAATCTCGGCTACCACGCGCACCGCTACGACCAGCCCTGCGACCTGCTGGACCCGTACCGCAACCTCGCCATCGCCGCCGAAATCCTCAAGGAACAGCACACCCCCGGCGAGGACTGGTTGCTCGCCATCGGCCGCTACCACCGGCCCGCGGGTGGCGAGCCCGCCGCCCGCTACCGCCGCAGCGTCCACCAGCACCTCACGCGCGTGCTCGGGCCGGACGCCTCCCTGACTTCCACCCGGAGCCGCACACCATGAACCGCCTTCCACTTGCTCTTGCCGCGCTGCTGTGTGCGGCAACCGCCATCGCCCAACCCGCCTCGGCGCCGAATCGTGCCACGAGCACCCAACCGCTGGTCGTCGTCGAGGACCGTGGCGGCGTGTCGGCGCTGCCGTACTACCAGGCGCTCAATCCCCAGGACGCCGGCCCGGCGCAGCCACCCGCCGGCACGCTCGCCAACCCGCCACCGCCGCGCATGAGCGGAGCGACTGGCGCGGAAGCCGCCATGCTGCCGGTGCGCTCGGCGCGGCTGACGCCGGGAGAAGAGCCGCGCCGCGTGATCCGCGCGCCGGGCCTGACGCCGCTGTTCCTCGTTGGCGACGACGACCGTTCACGCGCCTGGCTGCGGCAGCGGCGCGCAGCGCTGACGGAGTTGCGCGCTGTGGGCATGGTGGTCAACGTGGCCACGCCCGAGGCGCTTGCGGCACTGCGCCGCCTGGTGCCCGGCCTGACCCTCGCGCCGGCATCCGGCGACGACGTGGCGCAGCGGCTGGGCCTGCGGCACTACCCGGTGCTCATCACGGCCACGGGCATCGAGCCGTGATCGGGTAGCCCGGTGAAGCCCCCGCCATGGCCCAGTCCCAAACCGTCGAGGTTCTGCTGCGGCCAGCGGTGGAGCTATACACCGTCGCGGTCTGTGCGGGCGCCGCGATTCTGTGCCTGGTGGCCCCGTGGGCGCTCGCGCTGAGCCCGATCCTCGGCATCGGTAGCGCTCTTGCGTTCCTGACCTTCGGGGCCATCCGCTGGTGGGATGCCTGGGCCATCCTGCGCTACCGCCGCAACATCCGGCGCCTGCCGCGCTACGTGATGACGAGCCGCGACGTGCCGGTCAGCCAGCAGCGGCTGTTCGTCGGCCGGGGTTTCCGCTGGGACCAGCGCCACACGCACCGGCTGATGCAGACCTACCGGCCGGAGTTCCGCCGCTACGTCGAGCCGACCCTGAGCTACCGGGCGGCTCGGCGCATGGAAGAGCGGCTGGAGTTCGCCCCGTACCCGCTGTCCAGGCTGGCGAAGGCGCTCGCGTGGGACAGCCCGCTCAACCCGGTGCGGCCGCTGCCGCCGCTCGGTGGCCTGCCGCGACTGCACGGCATAGAGCCGCACGAGGTCGACGTCACCCTACCGCTGGGTGAGCGGGTCGGCCACTCGCTGGTGTTGGGCACCACGCGCGTGGGCAAGACACGGCTCGCCGAGTTGTTCATCACACAGGACATCCGCCGCAAGGTGGGCGGCCAGCACGAGGTGGTCATCGTCTTCGATCCGAAGGGCGACGCGGACCTCTTGAAGCGTATGTACGTCGAGGCCAAGCGTGCCGGGCGCGAAGGCGAGTTCTACGTCTTCCACCTGGGCTGGCCGGACATCTCGGCTCGCTACAACGCGGTGGGCCGCTTTGGCCGCATCTCGGAAGTCGCCACGCGAATCGCGGGCCAGCTTTCGGGCGAAGGCAACAGCGCCGCGTTCCGAGAGTTCGCCTGGCGCTTCGTGAACATCATCGCGCGTGCCCTCGTGGAGTTGGGACAGCGCCCCGACTACCTGCTGATCCAGCGCCACGTCATCAACATCGACGCGCTGTTCATCGAGTACGCGCAGCACTTCTTCGCCAAGAACGAGCCCAAGGCCTGGGACATCATCGTCCAGCTCGAAGCCAAGCTGAACGACAAGAACGTCCCGCGCAACATGATCGGGCGCGAGCAGCGCGTCGTGGCGCTGGAGCAATACCTGTCGCAGGTGCGCATCTACGACCCGGTGCTCGACGGACTGCGTTCGGCGGTTCGGTACGACCGCACCTACTTCGACAAGATCGTGGCGAGCCTGCTGCCGCTGCTGGAGAAGCTGACCACCGGCAAGATCGCCCAACTGCTCGCGCCGAACTACTCGGACCTGAGCGACCCGCGCCCGATCTTCGACTGGATGCAAATCATCCGAAAGCGGGCAATCGTCTATGTGGGACTCGACGCCCTGTCGGATGCCGAAGTGGCAGCCGCGGTCGGCAACTCGATGTTTAGCGACCTCGTGTCGGTCGCCGGGCAGATCTACAAGTTCGGCATCGACGACGGCCTGCCGGGTGTGTCGGCAGGCACCAAGGTGCCGATCAATGTGCATGCCGACGAGTTCAACGAACTCATGGGGGACGAATTCATTCCCATGGTCAACAAAGGCGGCGGTGCCGGCATCCAGGTCACGGCCTACACGCAGACGCTCTCCGACATCGAGGCGCGCATCGGCAATCGCGCGAAGGCGGGCCAGGTCGTCGGCAACTTCAACAACCTGTTCATGCTGCGCGTGCGCGAGACGACCACCGCCGAACTGCTCACGCGGCAACTGCCCAAGGTCGAGGTGTACGCGACTTCGCTGATGAGCGGCGCGACCGACAGCTCAGACCCCACCGGCAACACCGCGTTCACCTCCAACACGCAGGATCGCATCAGCAGCAACAGCGTGCCGCTGATCGAACCCGCGCACGTCGTGGCCTTGCCCAAGGGCCAGTGCTTCGCGCTGCTGGAAGGCGGCAACCTGTGGAAGGTGCGCATGCCGCTGCCGGCACCCGACCCCGACGAGCTGATGCCCAAGGATCTGCAGGAGCTGGCCGGCTACATGCGGCAGCACTACGTCGAGGCGGGCGACTGGTGGGAGAACCAAGGCCTGCCTGGGTTGCAGGACAGCTCGCTGCCCGCCGACCTGGTGGACGACTTCAAGCAGATGGCGGCCGTCGCTGAGGACGCCGTGGCATGAACGACCCCGCCGTCGCCGCGCAGCGCCAGCAGGTCCGCCAGCAAGGCGCGATCGCCGGCCTGGTCACGCTGCCGTTCCGATTCTTCGGCGTCCTGTGCGGATCGCTCCTGTTGTGCATCGTCATCGAGTGCGTCGGCATGCACTTCTTCTGGCCCGATGAAGGCTGGCGCCATGCGCAGGGCATGCTCAACGACGAGCTGGTCCACATCTCGGACTACTTCACGCGAAGCGTCGTCGTGCAGGAGCCCGGGCGCAGCGCGCGCTGGCTGATCGAAGGCGCCTACGACTGGCTGTTCATCAAGAGTGGGCTGCTCGACTGGATGCGCGACGCCGCCGCGCAGTCCCGCGCCGGCGCGACCAGCCAGGCGCACGACTTCCGCTACTACCTGGGGCAGGTGTACGTGCACCTGGAGAGCTACCTGATCGCCTCAGCGTACACGGTGCTGGTCTTCCTCGTGCGGCTGCTGGTGCTGACGCTGACCCTGCCACTGTTCCTGATGGCGGCCTTCGTCGGTCTGGTGGATGGCCTGGTGCGGCGCGACGTGCGCCGTTTCGGCGCTGGTCGTGAATCGGGTTTCGTCTATCACCGGGCACGCGCAGCGTTGATGCCGCTCGCCGTGCTGCCCTGGGTCACGTACCTGGCGCTGCCAGTCAGCGTGCATCCGCTGCTGATCCTGCTGCCGAGCGCGGCGCTATTGGGCATCGCCGTGGACATCGCGGCAACGACGTTCAAGAAGTACCTATAGCGGCATGTTCCCCGCGAAAGCGGTGGCGCGCCGGTTCCGATTGATTGCGGCGCCGACACGCCAGGAATTTGAGCATCAGGCCTTCCGCATCACTTGAGTACGGCCCGATGAAAACCCTCCGCAGCCTCACGCACGTCCTGCGCCTCGCCGGTGCCGCGCTGGTGCTCGCCGCTGCGGGGATCACGCCGGCCGTCGCCGTCGATGCACCGGACAACGCGGCCGAGCGCGAAGTGCTCGCCGCCGTCGTGCGCCAGCTCGACCTGCTGGACCGGCTCGCCGAGCGTGCCGCGGCCGTCTCACCGCAGGAGCGCGCCCGCTACCACTTCGACCATGCCCGCCTGCGCGATGACGTGAAGCGCGTGCGCGCGGGCGTGCAGGACTACCTCGTTCCCCAGCGCGCGCAGCCGCGTGACCCCATGCCGCTCGCGGGCGACTACACCCGCGGCCGTGCCGCCGACGAGAAGGCGAACAAGGAGGCGCCGTCGCCATGACGCCTTCCGCCGAACAAATCGCCGCCTTCCAGGCCAACGGCGGCTTCCCCCCCGCTGCCGTGGCCGCCGTCGTGCTCGGTGTCGTGTTCGCCGTCCGGCTGCTGTGGGGCGTGTGGGCGATGCGAACCGCCTACGTCGGCTGGGCCGAGCAGCGCCTGACCCAACGCCAGTTCCTCGGCGTCATCGTGCGTTTCGTCGCGATGTACCTGGTGCTGGGCTTCTTCCTCCTGTCCTGACCACGAAAGGGTGCATCCCATGAACGCTTCGACTTCTCATCGCACCGCCGCGCGCACCGTGCACATCCCGCGCGCCGCGGCCACCTTGCTTCCGCTCAGTCTCGCGGCCATGCCGTTGTCTTCCTGGGCGGCGCTGCCGACCCTGGAAGACCCGTCGCGCGGCACCGGCAGCGGGATCATGCAGACGCTTCAGAACTACGGCTATGACATCGTGCTGCTGGTCGCGTTGCTCGTGGTCGCCTCGATGTTCGTCGGAGTCTGCTACCACGCCTACACGCGCTACGCGGAAATTCACACGGGCCGGGCGACGTGGGGGCAATTCGGCCTGACGGTGGCCGTGGGCGCGATCCTGCTGGTCGTCGGCATCTGGCTGCTGACCAAGGCCACCGGCGTCCTGTAAGGACCGGCAGCGATGGCCGGCCACCCCGAGAGCCCGCGCGAGGCCACGCGCGACGGGCTCGTGACCTTCCTGCCGCACCGCCTGAACCGGCATCCGGTGGTGGTGCGCGGGCTCACGGCCGACGAGCTGTGGATCTGCGCGGGCCTCTCGGCGGCGGCCGGCTTCGTGGTTGGCGTGCCGTTGGCATGGCTGACCCACAGCATCGCGATGGTGCCGACGCTGGTCGTCGCCGGCATCGGCATCGGCGTCTTCGTGGGCGGCGGCCTGCTGCGCCGGCACAAGCGCGGGCGGCCCGACACCTGGCTGTACCGCCAGCTCCAGTGGCGGCTCGCGCTGCGCTATCCCGCGCTCGCCGCGCACGTGGGCGGCGGCCAGCTCATCACCCGCTCCCGCCTGTGGGGCACGCGGCGCCCGCAATCCGTGAAGGCGCTCGCCAAGCCGGCCACGAAGCCATCCACCAAGCACGCTGCGAGAGGTGCCGCATGAGCCGCTTCAAGAACGAGGTCGCGCACCTGCAGGCGCACGTCAAGACCTTGCGCATGGGCGCCGTCGCGCTGCTGGTGATGGGGCTGCTGCTCGGCATCGGCTGGTGGAACGCGCCCAAGAGCCTGACCATCCACGTGCCGCCCGACCTGCGCTCGCGCAGCACGCGTCAGTGGTGGGACGTGCCACCTCAGAGCGTCTACGCCTTCAGCTTCTACATCTGGCAGCAGGTCCAGCGCTGGCCGACCAATGGCGACGAGGACTACCCGCGCAACCTGCGCGCGCTGTCCGCCTACCTCACCCCGAGCTGCCGGGCCTTCCTGCAACAGGACTACGAGTACCGGCGCGGCAATGGCGAGCTGCGTCAGCGTGTGCGCGGCATCTACGAGATTCCGGGCCGCGGCTATGGCGACGATCCCGCCACGCGCGTGCGCGTGCTGTCCACCAGCAACTGGATCGTCACGCTCGACGTTAGCGCCGACGAGTACCTCGGCTCCGAACAGGTCAAGCGCGCGCTGGTGCGCTACGCGCTGAAGGTCGTGCGCATGGACGTGGACCCCGAGGACAACCCCTTCGGCCTGGCGCTCGACTGCTATGCCAACGCACCCCAGCGCATCGAAACCCCGCCGCCCGCAACACCTGCCGGCAAGGCCGGCGGCACTGTCGGCGTCCCGCAAGGAGACCACCCATGAAGCGCCTTGCCGCGCCGGCCCTGGCCGGCCTCCTGCTGTTCATCTCGCTCGCATCCGCCCAAGCCGTCGAAATCCTGCGCTGGGAACGCCTGCCGCTGGCCGTGCCATTGATTGTCGGCCAGGAGCGGGGCGTGTTCATCGACCGCAACGTCCGCGTTGGCGTGCCGCCCGGCGTCGGCGAGCACCTGCGCGTGCAAAGCGCGGGCGGCGCGATCTACCTGCGCGCGAGCCAACCAATTCCTCCCACGCGGCTGCAACTGCAAGACGTGGAATCCGGCGCACTGATCCTGCTCGACATCGCCGCCGAGCCGGCGAAGGCTGGTCAACCAGCGCTGGAGCCCGTGCGCATTGTCGAAGGCGATGCGACGGCCACGCGCTACGGCGCGGCCGGCACGTCATCCGGCGCAGGCTCGAACGTGGAGGAAGACGCGCCACGCGAGGGAGCTGCGTCGTCGCCTGCGTCGCCACCCACGGCAGCGCGCAAGCGCGAGACGCCGGTGCCGGTGGTGCTGACGCGCTATGCCGCGCAGAACCTCTATGCACCGCTGCGCACGGTCGAACCCGTCGCCGGCATCGGCCGCGTGAATCTGCGGCGCGACCTGGCGCTGGACACGCTGCTGCCTACGCTGCCGGTGCGCGCCCAGGCTCTGGCCGCTTGGCGGCTGGAAGACCAGTGGGTTACGGCCGTGCGTCTGACCAACACGTCGGGGCGCTGGGTGGACCTCGATCCGCGGGCGCTGCAAGGCGACTTCGTGGCGGCGACCTTCCAGCATCCGACGCTCGGGCCATCCGGTCAGTCGGCCGACACCACGGTCGTCTACCTGGTCACGCGCGGGCGCAGCCTGGCCGACTCGCTGTTGCCGCGCATCAGCCGCATCGACGCCACGGTGAACCTGCCGCCCACGGGTGCGGCCGGCGCCGCCGGCATCGCGCAAGGAGCCCGCGATGAAAAGTAATCCGCTCCTGAAGTGGCTGCTGATCCCGATGGCACTGCTGCTGGTGTTCGTCGGCGTGCGTATGTTCTCGGGTGATCGCGGCGGCAAGCCGGCGCCGACCGGCGCCGCCAGCCAGCTCTCGCCCGAGGAAATGAAGGCCCTCGGGATTGAGGGCGACACGCCGCGCGATACGGTCGCCACGCTGGTGGCCCAGGTCAAGCAGTTGCGCAACGAGTTGCAGACCGCGCTCAACGACAACAAGAACCAGAAGGCCGAGAACGAGCGCATGCGCTCGCGCGAGAGCGCTATCGACCAGCGCATCCAGAGCGCGCTGGATGGCGAGAAGACGCGCCTGCAGCAGGACCGCGAGCAGGTGGCAAGCGACCGGCAGCAGACCCAGGGCCTGCTGTCCGACTTGCAGAAGCGCCTGGACAGCCTCTCCGGCAAAGGCGGCCAGGCCGACCTGCCGATCGGGCTGGGCCTGGAGGATGGCGATGGCAAGAGCTTCGGCGGCGCGCGTGGCACCGGCAGCGGCACGCGCTGGGTCGAACCGGACGATGCGAAGCCGCAGGCCAAGAGCGGCAGCGCGATCGGCAACCTCAACTTCCCCACCAGCTTCGGCCCAGCGCAGAAGACACTCTCCAGCGCCGCCGATGCCGTGACGGACGCCGGCAGCCGTGCGGTCGGCGCATCCACGAAGGCGGTCTACACCGTGCCGTCGAACTCGACGCTGATGGGTTCGATCGCGATGACCGCGCTGATCGGCCGTGTGCCGATCGACGGCACGGTCAACGACCCGTACCCGTTCAAGGTGCTGATCGGCCCGGACAACCTCACGGCCAACGGCATCGACATCCCCGACGTGGCCGGCGCCGTGGTCAGCGGCACGGCCTCGGGCGACTGGACGCTCTCGT
>Ga0066256_1005229_pt1 | contig 10888 bp, 8 predicted proteins | sample ThiBio_1000_biof_FD_87107 | JGI IMG/M metagenome (GOLD analysis project Ga0066256, IMG submission 87107) | Wastewater bioreactor microbial communities from Cape Town, South Africa - Thiocy_expt_1000_biof (version 2) | ecosystem: Engineered > Bioreactor > Thiocyanate-remediating >... | reverse complement strand
AGTATGCTTTTGGTTAAAGCCATATTTTCTGGAAACACTTTCCATCCAGTTTACATTGCCACCATAATTCTGACCTCTTTTATTTTTTACAAAATCGGTTGGCGAAAGTACCTTTATTTCATTGTTGATGAAATCGAAGCTGGTATAACCATCATAGAACGCTTCGCTTGTGCTGGTCCCTTTCTTAGTAGTGATAATGATAACGCCATTGCTACCGCGGGTACCGTATATGGCCGAGGCCGCACCACCCTTCAGTACGTCAATGCTTTCAATATCATTTTGGTTGAGGTTGTCTACGTTGCCACCTGGTACGCCGTTTATCACGTATAAGGGTCCCAAACCGGCATTACGGGAAGATACACCCCGCAACTGAATGCTTGGCCCGGCATTGGGATCTGCTGCGGCTGTATTTACCACACTAAGGCCGGCTACCTTACCCTGCATAGAGTTGAGCACCGCATTACCACCAAAGAGATTAAGATCCTTGCCGCTCAGGTGCGTGATGGCGCTGGTCACTTCTTTTTTGTCCAGCGTGCCATATCCCACCGAAATTACGGTAACAGCTTCCATGTCGGCAGTTTCAAAAAGTAAAACTACATTGATTTCGCCCGCTGTAATGGGCACTTCCTGCGTTTTGAACCCAATAGAGCTTACCCCCAGGGTTTTTGCAGCCACGGGAGCCGTGGAGCTGAATTGTCCTTTTTCATCGGAACTTACACCCGTTTGCGCATCTTTCACCTTTACAGAAGCGGCAGTCAGGGGGTTTCCAAGTGTATCTGTAACCTTACCCTTTTCCTCCCGGTGTTGGGGTTGGACGTCATAAGAAAACACACCCATGAGTACGCTGAAAAAGAAAACTAATAAATAAAAATGTCTTTTTTTCATAACCAGTCTTTAAAACTTTACATTAAATAATGCATACACCAGCCCGACGTCTTACCCTATACCTGCTCAAAAACTAATGGTAATTTTTGAATCGATTAAAATATGGAAGCAATAGGGGGCAATCATCGCAATGGCTTATGCCACAAAGGTTGAACATTATTTCAGGAGAATAAATTCACAGCGTTTCAATAATGTATCAATTCGTATCAGATTAGTTCCCTTCACCATAAAAAGCCATTAATTTTGGAAACATCGTTTTTCTATTGCCGTATACCTTTTAAGATATAGCCATGCACAAGCTTCTACATCTATTGTTTATTATGAGCCTTTCACCTGCAGCGGTTAAGGCACAAGGCTACTATTTTAAAAGCTATCAGGTACGGGATGGCCTTGCCAGCAATACCGTTACGTCTATCATTCAGGATAAAAACGGTTTGATGTGGCTGGGCAGCCGAAACGGGCTGAATCGTTTTGATGGGTAAACCTTTAAAATATACAGGAACGACAAAAACAACCGAGGGCTGGGCAGTTCATCTATTTTGAGCCTGTACGAAGACGACCGCGGCTCCATGTGGGTGGGTACCACGAAGGGCGTATATGTATATAATGATACGCTGGAAAGTTTTAAACTACTCACCGGTATTCCCGCCACCGAAGTGCGAACCATCACGGGATTGGGCAACAAGGTGTGGGTAGTAGCGGACAGCAAAATACATGAGTACAATTTAGCAAATACTCATATAACAAAAATAGATTTGGGCATGGAAACCAAGTCCATCTCACTGGATAAGCAACGCAACATTATGCTGGCTTTTTCCGGCGAAACCATTGTGCAGCTAAACCTGCAAAATGGCCAGAAGCAAACAATCAACCTGCCCCAAACTTTTCCCGCAGAAAAAACAACGCAGATACAGGACGCCATTCCGATAAATGATTCTACGCTGCTCATAGGTACGTTTAACCGGGTGTACAAATTGAACATCGCAAAAAAAAGGCTCAACAATATTTTTGATGCACAGCCAGTGAAAAAGGACGTACAGGTACATGCGTTTGTGGAGCAAAAAAAAGGCGTGTACTGGATAGGAAGCGAAGATGGCATATATGTGTACGACCTGCCTACCGGTACTATTACACATATACCCAAGCAACAGTACAATCCCTATTCTATTTCTGACAATGTAATCCTTACCTTCTGCAAGGATACCGAAGGCAGCATTTGGATAGGTACTTTTTTTGGAGGTGTAAACTATTATTCGGATCAATTTAATAATTTTCGAAAGTATATGCCCGGTGTGGGCCACAATACTATACGCGGCAGCTTGGTACATGAAATTTGTCCGGACAATTTTGGCAACCTGTGGGTGGGCACCGAAGATGCAGGACTGAACAAAATAAGCCTTGCCACCGGTGCCATTACCAATTACTATGCAGATGGCAGGCCTGGAAGTATTTCTTACAACAACATTCATGGCCTGGCTGCTGTGGGTGATGAACTGTGGGTGGGCACCTTTGAACATGGCCTGGATGTACTGAACATTAAAACCGGCAAGGTCGTTCGCCACTACAACAGCAATAATCCCCAAAGCGGGCTTAATGGCAACTTCATTGTAACGATGTTTAAAACCCAAAGCAATGAGCTACTGGCAGCAACCTGGAACGGGTTGCATTTGTTTAACCGTGAGCTAAACAAATTTGAAAAAATACCGCAATTAAATTCCCAGGTGCAAGGCATCATACAGGACAAAAATGGCATCCTGTGGCTGGCCACGTATGGCAATGGCGTTTTTGTATATAATATGCAAACCCAATCAGTACAAAACATTCGCTCCGATTCCCGCAAGGCAAACAGACTGCTAAACAATTATGTAAATGGCCTGTATGAAGACCATCTGGGAAATATTTGGTTTTGTACAGAAGGAGGGCTGAGCAAGTATAGCCGGGATGGTCATTTTAAGAATTATACAATGGATAATGGTATGCCGGATAACCAGGTTTACCGTATTCTGGAAGATGATCATAACCAACTGTGGATTTCCACAGCCCGCGGATTGGTGCTGCTCAATCCAGCTACTGACGCCATCAGTATTTTTAAGTCTGCCGATGGCTTGCCTACAGAGCAGTTTAACTACAATTCTTCTTACAAAAGCCCCGATGGAAAATTGTATTTCGGCACGCTAAAGGGTATGATTAGTTTCAATCCGACCAATTTTTTCAAAAATAACTTTGTACCGCCCGTTTTCATAAGCGATATACGCATCAACAATGCGCAACCCAACCTGGGCCCAAATAGCATTTTAAAAAAATCTATCCTTTACCTAAATACCATTACCCTGCCCTACGACAGTTCAAACCTGGTACTCGATATTGCTACACTGAGTTATTTAGCGCCGGAAAGCAATAAAATAAAATATATTCTGGAAGGCTATGATGAGTCGTGGAATATCATCAGCGGCAATCAGTCAATAAACTACAACAAGCTGCCGCCGGGTAAGTTTACCCTTAAAATTTTTGGCGCCAATAACTCGGGTCTTTGGAGCGATCAGGAAAAAACACTGCTAATACAGGTAACGCCGCCAGTATGGGCTTCTGCCTGGGCTTATGCATTATACGCTCTTACTGCGTTCTTTATCAGTTACCTGCTTTTCCGGTATTACAACATTGCGCTACGTGCCAAAAACAGCCAGCGCATAGAAGTTTTTGAGCGCGACAAGGAACGGGAATTGTATAATTTGAAAATGGATTTTTTCACAAATGTTACGCATGAAATAAAAACACCGCTTACACTGATTAAAATGCCACTGGATAAATTGCTGAATCAGGCGGATATGTCTCAGGAACAAGTTAATTTTAACCTGAAAATCATGCAAAAGAATACAGACCGACTTATCAACCTTACTCAGGAGCTACTGGACTTTCGCAAAGCGGAGGCTGACAGCTTTCGGCTGAATTTTACCCAAACCGACATTACCCAACTGCTCAAAACTGTTTTCAAAGATTTTGAAAGCCTGGCCCGTGAAAAAGGCATATCCTTTACCCTCACGCTACCGCGGCTGGCGCTTTCGGCCTTTATAGATGAGGAGGCCATGAAGAAAATTCTCTCAAACCTTATAAGCAATGCCATCAAGTATGCCAGTAGCAAGGCAAGTGTAAAACTACTGCCATTTAACAGCGATGATCTCGTTTTCAACATAGAATGTGAAGATATTTGAACCGTTTTACCGTATAAAGGAAACAGCTAAAGAAGCAGGATCGGGCATTGGCCTGCCATTGGCCAAGTCGCTGGCCGAGTTGCACCTGGGCACCTTAAAATATATTACCACCAAGGATAATCAGAATCTCTTTCTGCTTTCCATACCCATACACCAGGAAAAGGAAATTGTAATAGGCAGCAATATATTGGCTACTCCAGAGCAGGAAGAAGATCTGCCGCAGGCTGCCACTGCAGCACAGGATAGAAACACCAAAATATTGCTGGTAGAAGATAACGAAGATATGCTTGGCTTTTTACAAAACGAGCTGGGCAGCGGTTTTGAAATAGTGACCGCAGCCAATGGCATGGAAGCGCTGGAGCAACTGGATGAGCATAACATACAGCTCATCATCAGCGATATTATGATGCCCGTGATGGATGGCATTGAGCTGTGCAAAAGGGTAAAAAGCGAGCTTACCTACAGCCACATCCCCATCATACTCCTTACGGCAAAAAATTCTATCCAGTCAAAAATAGAAGGCCTGGAAAACGGAGCCGATGCGTATATAGAAAAACCTTTCGACCTGGATTACCTGATAGCACAGATAGACAACCTCGTTAATAACAGAATTCTTATCAAAGAATATTTTACCAAGTCGCCGTTCGGATCCGTACAAACGGCAAAAATTTCTTCAAAGGATCAAAGTTTTCTCAAAGAGATTTCGGACTTTATCTCCGAAAACCTAGACAACGAAGAGCTATCGGTAGACCTGCTTTCCCGTAAGCTGAACATGAGCCGGCCAAGCTTGTACCGAAAAATAAAAGGCGTGTCTGACCTTACGCCCAACGAACTTATACATGTTACGCGCCTTAAAAGATCCGCCGAAATACTTGCGGAAGGCAGCGTAAGAATAAATGAAGTAGCTATGATGGTTGGCTACAGCGTTCCTTCTAATTTCTCCAGAGATTTTAACAAACAATTCGGGTTGACGCCATCACAATATTTAGAACAAATACAAAATAGCAAATGAACGTCAATGGTTGCCCAGTGGCATACTAAAACAGGTAAAAATTTTAGGCGCTTGACGGAGATCTGTAACCACTCCGGATTTTCCACACGATGATGGCGTACTAAAGGCTGTTTAACTGGCTTTAAGGAGGCATCAAAAAAATGGACAGTGTGTAAGCTTCCCCGAATTTCGGCCATTTAAAGTTAGAGTTTAAAATAACAGAGTTGTTAATTTTAAACTTTAAATACAATGAAAAAGCGATTTACAGAAAGCCAGATAAGCCAGAGGCATTTGATCAATATTATTTCAAACTGCCATCAACCAGTTTTTCTATCTGGTCTAATTTTTCCAGTAAATGTTTCTCGTCATTCAGGGAAACATTTTTGTTTTTAGACTCCGTTGCAAACCAAACAAGGACCATCGAAATATAATCCTGCATGTCCTTGCCGGGGAAATGAGTTTTATATTCGGTGATCTTGTCGTTGATGATCTTTACCGTATTGCGGACTGTTGATTCATCTTCGGGAGAGACCTTAACGCGATAAGTTCTGTCGGCAATTGCAATATTAACAGGGATCATTTACAAATATTTTAAACGCTGAGAAGCGCGATGCATTTATCAATTTCTTTTACGTAACTATTGATCTTTTTTTCAAAGGCTTTCTTTTCTTCAGGGCTCATCATTGCCTGACTGTATTTGCGGGCATCCAGTTGGTGCTGAAGAGACTCCGCATCTTTCCCGGCTTTTTCAGCAGATTGCTTTGCTTCCTGCAATGACTCCTTCAACGAATTATTTTCCTTCGTCAGGGAGGCATTTTGTTTGGTAAGCAAAACCAGTTTTTCCTGTATCTGCTTTATTTTTTTTTCGATTTGTTCAGTCATGGACTTTAGTTAATCGTTATTAGTTAAAAGTTAATGAGCGTAACAATTCTCCACTCTCTACTACTTTCTAATTTCAACCTGCAAATCTCTTTCCAACCCCTGCATGATCTTTTTCATCCAATTATCAATTTCGCCATCCGTCAAAGTTTTTTCTTCGTCAAGGAAAGTAAAATTCACGGCAAGAGATTTTTTATCGGCCCCGAGTTTCTCACTTTCAAAAACGTCAAATAGCTGCATGGATTGTAATTTTTTCAAATTTAACTTTTTCACCACATCTTTCACAGCCTGGTACTTCATTTCTTTTGAACCCACCATCGCAATATCGCGCTGAACTGCCGGGAATCTTGAAATGGGAGCAAAGGCCGGTTTATGTTTCAAAGCTATTTTTAAAACAGTGTTCCAGTCAAGGTCGGCATATAAAACAGGCTGTTTAATATCAAAACGGGTTAAAACTTTTTTATTGACGGCTCCAAATTTTGCGATCGTGTGCTGACCACTCTTTGCTGTAAGCCCTTGCCCAAACTGGGTTTCGGTCAATTCGCTATAATTTATTTCGGTAACGCCTAAAAGTGAAAACAGTTTTTCAACCACGCCTTTTAATGTGTAAAAATCATTCGGCGCCGCTTTACTTTTCCAACTTTGTACATATTTTTCACCCGTCAGGTAAAGGGAAAGATGTTCCGGCTCATCAAACCTGCCTTTGGAATTGAGAGCATAAGTTCTGCCGAATTCAAATAATTTCAGGTCGTTGTTTTTATGGTTGAGGTTATGCGTCACTACGTTCAAACCCGTTTCCAGCATGTTCGGGCGCAGGATGTTGAGTTCGGCGCTCAGGCTGTTTTTCATCTTCACAACACCCGCCAATTCTTCTTCAGTAAAAAAGGCCTTGTTGGTGATGGAATTTGTAAGGATCTCATTAAAACCAAGCCCTGCAAGGTAATTTGATACTTTTTCTTTTAAAACTTCTGCGTCAACATTGTCATCCACCGAAGGTGTGATAGTGATTGATGTCGGAATTTCAACATTATCCAAACCATCAATCCGTAAAATTTCTTCTACGATGTCGGCGGGTAAACTAATGTCTGGTTTGTGGTGCGGAACGCTGAGGTAAAGCGCGTCGATCGTTTCTTTATCAATTGTGAAACCCAGCGACTGTAAAATCTTTTTCATTGCATCCGGGTGATAAATTTTTCCACTTAGTTTTTTCAGATAGTGGTATTTCAGGATTACCTGTTCCTGCATTTTTGGCTGCGGGTAAACGTCGTAAATGTCTGAAGCAATCTCTCCGCCGCAAATCTCCAAAATCAATGCTGTGGTGCGTTTCAGCACCTTGACCGTCGCAGAAATATCTGTTCCTTTTTCAAATCTGGTGGCCGCGTCGGTACGCAATCCATGTCTGAAAGATGTTTTGCGGATCGTGATCGGATCAAAATACGCGCTTTCTAAAAATATGTTTTTTGTAGATGCTGTAACACCGCTGTGCAATCCGCCAAACACGCCGCCGATACACATACCCCCTTCGGCATCGCAGATCATTAAATCTTCCGCGCTCAGTTTGCGTTCTTTTTCGTCAAGGGTAATGAACGAAGTTGCTTCCGGCAGATTTTTTACAACAATCGCATTGCCTTTTATTTGATCAGCATCGAACGCGTGAAGTGGCTGGCCTGTTTCGTGCTGAATAAAATTTGTGATGTCAACAATATTATTAATGGGCCGCAGGCCAATGGCTTTCAGTTTATGTTGTAGCCATTTCGGCGATTCCGTAATTGTTACATTGTTGATGCAAATGCCGCTGTAGCGCGGACAGGCTTTGTTATTTTCAACCGTTACGGTTAAAGGTTGAACGCCTTTTAAAACCGGAAGGTTATTCGTTGCGGGTAATTTGGGTTTGATGTCTTTTTTATCGTGATGTGAAAGATAAGCGCACACGTCACGTGCTACGCCCCAGTGGCTCATGGCATCCATGCGGTTGGGCGTGAGTCCTATCTCAAAAATTGTATCGTTATAAGTTCCTAAATAATCAGCTGCTGGAGTACCCGGTTTTACATCCGAAGGCAAAACCATAATGCCCGCATGAGATTCGCCCAATCCGATTTCGTCTTCTGCGCAAATCATTCCCTGGCTTTCTTCTCCGCGAATTTTAGCCAACTTCATCGTAATCGGTTCATGGTTAACAGGATAAATTGTTGTACCAACCGGCGCCACAATTACTTTTTGCCCGGCCGCCACATTTGGAGCGCCGCACACTATTTTCAAGGGTTCGCCGTGGCCGGTGTTTACAGTTGTGAGCTTTAGTTTGTCAGCGTTTGGGTGCGGTTCGCAGGTTAATACTTCTCCCACTACAAGGCCTTTCAACCCTCCTTTAAATTCTTCATAGGTTTCCATGCCTTCCACTTCCAACCCAATTGATGTAAGAATTTGAGCCAATCTTTCCGCCGGAACTTTTACCGGTAAATATTCACTTAACCACTTGTACGAAATTGTCATCTGCTGTAAAAATTAATGGCTGCGAAGATAACGAAAGCCCCTGAAAGAGTTTTGGGGTTTAGAAGCAAAATCCCCCAAAGGGGCAAATGTGAGTAATACGGGAACGGCTTGATTAGAGTTTTGAACACGTGAGTAATCGAGCGCAGTTGTATCCGCTGAAGCATTCGATATAAAATGCCCGGCGCATTTTATTGCCCGGGCGTTGTATATAGGGAGTGGTACTGGAAACTATTTTATTTCAGGGCTCATAATCCTACCCATAAATAAAATGGTGTTGGATGTTTTTTCGCTGATAATAAAACCAAAGGGTTTGTCGCAAATGAATGATGGGTAAGACGGCAATGAAGTAAGTACGATACCAATGGTAGTAACCGCAGCAGCTTCGGTGCCTACTTCATCCACTCCCACAAAAGTATTTTGTTTAACGAAGCTTACCTCCAACGGTTCGGTTTTGTTAATTCCGTCCAATTGGGCAGCAGGCGTAAAAGCCCTCACCATTCCCATTTTTTGAAGTGTTTTGTTCAATTCAAATTCCTGGTTGAATTTGAATTTAGGCAGGCCGACGATTACTGTTTGCTTTCTTAAGCTGTTTTGTAATTCATCCCATTTGGCCACATCAAAGCCGCTGAACACATTGCCGATGGTTTTGCCTTCTTTAGGAAGGACTAATGTTGCCACAAATTGCCCATTCCCGTAAGGCATGCGAAGCGCAGTATAATCAGCCAGGGAAGCATATTCGAAGCTTTCCTGCTGGTTCATCATCTTTACCGATTTGGTCGCGCCGCTTTCTAATTTGAAATTTTGATCAGCCGTGTTTTTTGTTTCGAATTGCGTGGCCCAATCCCCTTTAAAATAAAGGGCATTCATAATTAACATAACAAGGTTGGCATCAATTTTATCTAACACTTTCGGAATCTTTCCGTTTGTATTATCGCTCGCCCATTTGTTCACAGGGTCAACGGTTGTGAGGGGAAGCACTTCGGCGCTAAAATAATCCTTCATTTGAGTGAGAAAACTTTGCTCTACGGAAAAATCTTTTTTATGCCAGATAGAATTTGCCAGAGCCAGTTTTACTTTCGGATCGGCTGTAGGTAATTCTTTCAATAGCTTCTTATAAGTTTCATTCAACTCTGTTTGGGACAGGTTTTCAGTTTTCAACGCTTTCATAATTTCAGCTTTCGTTTCGCGGGTGGCGCCGTTAACCAACATGCCGAGAGCCATGTGCAGGCTAAGTGGTGAAACGAAAATATTGTCGGTGGCCGGCTGTTCTGTTTGCAGGTTTTTCATGAAATAGAATGAAAAATCTGTGATGTTGTTTGCAATAGCGGCAGAAATTGCTATCGGGTTTTGCCTGGCCTCGGTTTCGGGGTTTTTTTGTGGCGCCGAATCTTTGCTACAGCTCATAAAGCCTGTGATAATCAGTACAGTAGTTAATAATAATGTAATTTTCTTCATTTGGTGAGATTTAAGGGGGTGACATACTTTTTTATTAAGACGGATATTTTTGATGAAACGCAACACTTCTATAAAAAAAATAACCCCTGTGTTAAAATATCAGGGGTTACAAAATTTATTCAGCAAATTCTTATAACGCTGCCAGCGCCTCTTTCAACAATTTAATTTTTTCTTCTGCATCAGCTTTCTTGCGGCGCTCGAGTTCCTCCACCTCAGGTTTTGCATTTTGCATAAAACGTTCGTTGCCCAGTTTTTTCTCTACGCTGTTTAGAAATCCCTGAAGGTAATCAAGGTCTTTTTCAAGTTGTTCTTTTTGAGAGGAGGTGTCTAAAGCGGTTTTAGGTTGAAGGTATAACTTGTCCTTCCCCACCAAAACGTTAACGCATTTGTCAACCAGTGTTTCAGTGAAATCAAAATCTTCGATCACCGCCTGTTTTATTAAAATTTCAGAAATCGGGCGGTAAGATTCTTTATTTTCCGTTTGCACAAAAAGATTTAGCGGATCCTTGGGTTTCATTTTATTTTTTACACGGGCATCGCGAATTGCTGTGATTGCCTGCTTCAGTAATTCGCCTTCTGCGATGGTTTTTTTATTAATTGCCTGTGGCTTTTCAATTTGCGAGATCGAAACATCTTCATTGTTTTCGTTCAATTGCTTACTGATCTCTTCAGTGATAAACGGCATGAAAGGGTGTAACAATTGTAATAGCTGCGCGAAATATTCTTTTGTAACTTTCAGTTTCGTACTGTCAGTAGGATCGCCGAAAGCCGGTTTTTGCCACTCTAAATACCAGCTACAGAAATCATCCCAAACGAGCGAGTAAATTGTTTTTAAAGCTTCGCTGATTTTGAATTCTTCAAAGAGTTTGTTAATCCCTGCTTTGGCGTCGTTGATGCGATTGAGCATCCACTCGGAAGCAAAATCGCGATGGCCTTCGGCCCTGTCAACGTCCACAATACCATTAGGATTATTTTCCCA
>Ga0066256_1005228_pt1 | contig 10889 bp, 8 predicted proteins | sample ThiBio_1000_biof_FD_87107 | JGI IMG/M metagenome (GOLD analysis project Ga0066256, IMG submission 87107) | Wastewater bioreactor microbial communities from Cape Town, South Africa - Thiocy_expt_1000_biof (version 2) | ecosystem: Engineered > Bioreactor > Thiocyanate-remediating >... | reverse complement strand
GTCTCGAGGACCGGTTGGACCCCGCTTTTGCCGCGCAGGAGCGCCCCGTTGTGGCCCTCGCGGTCGTCCACGCTAACGAAGTGGGCCGCGTTATCCGGGATGTGCGGGACGATCGCGCGGGGCACCCGCTCGAGCGAGAGCAGATGGATCAGCTCGCGGTTCTTGTTGAGTTGGGGATTGCGACCAGGGGTCCCGCTGGGCCTCCCTTCACGCCGAAGGCTCGTTTCGACCGCCGCTCATCGCGGGATCGAAACGAGCCGATCGATGTTCACAGTATGGATCAATCAGTACACGGTGCCATACACCTTGACTGGGAGCGGGTTGCCGGCCGCATCGGTACGAACGATGTCGACCAGTCTCTGTTTTGTCGCACCGTACGACTGGATGTTCACAGCGCCGGGGGTCGGTCCGTTGTCGAAGTCGACGCCCACGAACTTCAGCTTGGCCGAGCCGCCTTCTGCGAAGAGCCCCACATGCAAGTTGCCCCCGGTGCCCTGGTCGGCAGGCTTCGGCGACTTGCCACCGTTGCCCTTGTAGTCGGACCAGTTCGACCCACCGATCCATTCGAGCTCGAAGCCGGCTTGGGTCTTCTCGATGTTGAGGCCGGGCCCCTGGTTGAACCGGGTGTTCACGTTCGACAAGACGTGTTTTCCGCCGCTGTTCCAGATCGTGAGCATTCCAGCGTAGGTCTCGCTCGCGTCGGTGTCCTCGATCCTGCCTCCTGGGGAGCTGTTGATCATGATCGGTGAGGAACCGACACGCTTACCGCTGATGTCACGCGTGCCGAGGATGCACTTGCTGATGAGGTACGAGCCCTTGTTCGAGGAGATGGCGCCGGTCCGTCTGGTCGGCACGCCCTGAAGGCCCCGCCGGCCCGCGGTCGGGGCGAGCCGCTCGTACGTCTGCACGGTCCCGCTGCTCGCCAGTCCGCTGTAGGCGACGCCGCCGAGATCACGTGTCCGCATCGTGAAGTTTCCGAAGTACGGCGCGGTGTGCTCGGCCTCGAAGACCTTCTCCTGGGCGCCGATCAGCTCGCCCATCGTCTGACCGCTCGTGTTGATCCAGGTCCGTCCAGGCGACACCCAGCCGTCGGCCTGGACGCTTCCCTTGTCTTCGATCTGCCGCTCCTGAGTCCACGACGAGGCGCTCATCTCGATGCGCGCATTCGGACCGAGGCCGAGGATGCCTCGTCGGGCACGCGCCATCGCGAACCACGTTCGCGCGTTGCGGATCCCCTTGTAGCGGCTGACGATGGGAACCTGACCGTTGCGCCCCTGCACCGACTGGACGCCGGCGGCGCGGAACCCTTCCGACGAATCCACGATGTATGGCGCGGCGCGCTCGGGGAGGACGAGGATGTCGTTCGGACCGAGCTCCGTCGCGAAGACGTCCTCGAGGTCGCGATTGGCCGGCCACGACGGATTCCACATCACGTAGCTCGCATCGGCCGGGGCCTTCAGATCAGCACGAGCCGCTGCGAGCGTCGGGAAGCTGATGGGGCCCCTGCCCGAGCTCCCTGCTCCGGAGTCCGTGCCGGGAGCGCCGGAGTCCGTACTGGGGGCGCCGGCGTCGGCGACGGGCACGCTGTCCGGGAACAGCGAAGCCGCGGGAACGATTTGCTTGGGCTGACTCGGCGACGACCACGAGAGCTGCACGACCGCGCCCCCCGTGGCCTCGTAGTATTCGAGCTTGATGGCGTACTTCTGACCAGCCGTGAGCGCGATCGTCCCAAGGTTTTCGACCGCAGCGTGGTTCGTCCAGTTGTCGATCACCTTCTGGCCGTTGACCCAGAGCCGGACGCCGTCGTCACTCCTCGTGTAGAAGGTGTACGTCTGCGAATGAGCCGGAAGGACCTGGCCGGACCAGCGAACGCTGAAGTTGTCCGTACCCACGCTCGTCCCCGAAGGCGCAGCAGAGCCCCAGTCGAAATTCACGGTCGAATCGGTGCGCGTCGTGGCGAGCGCCTCGAAGCTCTTCCCCGTGTAGTACTGCGCGAGCAGGCCGGTGCCGACCGGCGCGGGTGTGTCGTACCCGACGGAGAACCGGGGACGGTTGGCCGCCGTCGACACCTCGGACGAATCGAACTCCAGGCCATCCATGTTCGTCGGCGCCTCGAGCACGAAGCCGTGATTCGTCGACGGCGAGGCGACCCAACCTTGCACGACTCGAACGCCGTCGGCGTTCAGCGATAGCGTGTACTTTCCCACCGTCGTGGGCAGGAGGACGCCGAGGGGAGTCGACCCGTGGTCTGCGCCGCGTGCGCCGCCTGGGCTCCAGGCGCTCCCCGCTCGCGCCGTGTTCCACGTGACGACGGGCTCGTCCCATGCGCGGTTCAACGCGTAGAGCGTGTACCCCTCGCCCCCGGTCGCGTTGGTCACGTTGATGGTCAGCGACGCCGACTTGATCGTGCTCGCCTTTGGGATCGCGCTCAGATCGAAGCGCAGCACGGCCGTGGCCGCTTTGCCCGTCCCGGACGGGTAGTCCATGTCGACGCGCATCGTCGTGTCGCTTCCGACGTTCGTCGTGGGACTCGCCTGCTGCAGGACCGCATCCGTCGTTCCCGCGTAGCTCGTCGAGGGGGCGACGCCGTCCTGGAAGGACATCGTCGTCGTCAGTGCGTCGGCCTGAGCGAACGCCTCGTCACCGTCTCCGCTCTCGACACCGCAGCCGCCCCACGCCCCCGCAGCGATGACCGCCGTTGCGCAGAGGGTGATTCTCGACATCGTTCGACGCCACGCTGTCATGCAGATCTCCGTTGAATGAGCACCCGCTCAGCGAAGAGCTCGGGCAGACGAACGACGCGGCACCGACGTGTGCTCATCGAGACAGTGGCGCGCGTCGACGGAGAGATGCTCGCGCACGCGCTCTCTTGCGCAGCACGCGCAATTTTGGCCGTAACCGCCCGAATCCAGGCGAAAAAAGAGGTACTCCCCGTCAGGGGCCCCCGTCAGCCCCGCCGGCGCAACACTTCGCTCAAGTGCACGTCGAGCTCGCTCTCGACGATGGCTCGCAGGTCGTGAACACTCGTGGTTCCGATCGAGAGGTCCTGTTTCACGTCGTCCAGCAAGCGGCTCCGCAGGGCTTGGAGCCGGCGCGCCATCGTCGACTCGTGCACGTGATAGATGCGCCCCAAGGCTGCGGGCGACATCCCTTCGAGGAAGTACAGACGTAGAAGTGCCCGCTCTCGTTCGTCGAGTGCCTGAAGGGCGCGCTCCAGCGCATCCCCCATCAGCCCGAGCCCCTCGCGCTTGAGGAGAGCGAGCTCGGGCGAGCCGACGCGCGTCGCAGGACCAACCTGACGAGCGGGATCGGCAGCAGCGCCATCGACCGCCGCCCGGCGCGCTCCGCGGCGCAGCAGGTAGCGCGCCTCGCGGATCGCCGTCACGCGCAGCCAAGCGCCGAGCGGCGAGCGCCCCGTATACGTGAGGATCGCAGGCTCACGCTCGGGCTCGCGTACCAGGAGCCGCATCCGCAAATTCTGAGCGGCTTCGTCGATGAGCCCGTCGACGCGACGATGCACCCGGCGTGCGTATTCGATGGCGGGTGACAGGAGCTCCGTGTCGAACGTCGCGATGGCTGCCTCACTTCCAAGCGCGCACGCGCACGCGAGGTAGAGATCCTCGACGTGCACTGCCGCGAGCGTTGCGGCGACGTCTGCGTCCCTCCCCACATGTCTCGCAAGGTGCGCGACGAACGCCGACGACTCGATCTCGAGACGTGGCCGAGCCCGACGCGCACGCGCGACCGTCGCCTGGAGCACGGCTTCGCCATCATCGAAGCGAGACCCGCCGTTCTCGACGAACGTGACCACCATGCTCGCCATATGCTGATTTCTTGCCGTATGGTCGCTACGATCTCAAGCGCATTGGGGACGTGCCTCGACGATCGTCAGCTGCTCTCGTACGTGCAGGGGGCGCTCGCTCCCGATGAGCGCGAGCAGCTGGATGCACATCTCGGAAGGTGCCCCGCCTGCTGCGAGGTCGTTGCGGAGACCACGAAGCTCCTCGACGCCGACTCGCTCCCCGCGAGCTCGCTGACGTCCATCGCGAGGACGCCGTTCGAAGAGCCGGCAGAGGCCGACGTACCTGCGAGCGTGGGCCGGTACCAGCTCTTGTCGATCCTCGGGCGCGGCGGCACGGGCGTCGTCTATGCCGCTCACGATCCAGAGCTCCACCGACGCGTCGCGATCAAGCTGCTACGGGGTGACGTGCTCGAGCGGAGCAACGACGACGGCCGAGCGCGGTTGCTGCGCGAGGCACGGGCGATGGCTCGTGTGTCCCATCCGCACGTCGTGGTCATCTACGACGTCGGCATCTGGTTGGAGCAGGTCTTCGTCGCGATGGAGCTCGTCGAAGGACGCACGCTGCGTACGGTGCTCGAAGACGAGCGCATCTCGTGGCGGAGACGCCTCGACTGCGTGATCGAAGCCGGACGGGGCCTCTGCGCCGCTCACGCAGCGGGCCTCGTCCACCGCGATTTCAAACCCGAAAACGTGCTCGTTGGTGACGATGGCCGCGTACGCGTGACGGACTTCGGCCTGGCGAAACCTGCCCGTGGCGACCGTGGCGAAGACGAGAGCGGGGACACCGGCTCCAAATCGCCACGCGAGGTTCTCGAGACGGTCACGCTCACCGGGCGCACGACGGGAACCCCCGCGTACATGGCTCCCGAGCAGTTCCTCGACACGAGCACCGACGCGCGGGTCGATCAGTTTGCGTTCTGTGTGGTGGTCCACGAGGCACTCTTCCGAACGCGTCCCTTCGCCGGTAAGGCGGTCGCCGAGATCGCGCGCAACGTGCTCGAGACTCGCATCACGGACGTGTCCGGGGCGATGCCTGCCGATCTCCCCGAGGGCGTTCGCGCGGTCATCTTGCGCGGACTTTCGCGTGATCCGAACGAGCGTTTCCCGAGCCTCGAGCACCTGCTCGCCGAGCTCGAGGCTCTATGCGGCGTGAACGAGGACGCTCGAACGAGCGTCGAGATCGTCGACGACCGCGCCATGCAGCACACAAGCGTGTCGGTCGAGAAACCACGAAGACCAGCCCTTCGGCGACGGAGCATCGTCCTGCTGGCCTCGACGACGATCGTGCTCGGCACGAGCGTGTCGATCGCGTGGCGCTCGATCCGCTCGAGCGAGCCAGCTCCTCCGATCACGTCGCCGCAAGACGATCTCTCGCGAGAGGCGCCCGCTCGCCGGGACATGAACCGGATGGCCGCCAATGTCCCCGCATCGAGCGCAGTCGCACCACCGGTCTCCGTCGAAGCGAGTCACTCGACCACCGGCAGCGCAGCGAAGCCCTCCGCCCAACCGAGTGCTCCACGAAGCCACGGCCCGGCGCCCGTCGTGAGGGGCAACACGCGCGCGACCCGGCGCTCGCAACCATTGGGAGATCGTGTCGAGAATCCGTTCTGAGACGCGCGCAGGCATGATCGCGGCGTCTGCCGCCGCGGTCGGCATGCTGATCACCACGGAGGTGCGTGCGGAGCCTTCGCCGGCGGCCGACGCCAAGGCCCTCTACCGTGAAGGCGCACGACACTACGATGTCGGCGAATACGACCAGGCCGTCGACTACTTTCAACGCGCGTATCTCATCACGGGAGCGCCGATGCTCCTCTTGAACATCGGTCAGGCCCACCGTCTGAGCGGCGCATGCGCACTGGCAGCCGCGGCGTACAGGAGATACCTCGAAAGAGCTGGAGCCTCGGAGCATCGCGATGAGGTCGAGCGGCGGATCGTCGAGATGGACGAATGCGCGGGCGTCCGCACGACGCCTCGAGCGCCCTCGAATGAATCGCTCCCTGCGAGGCCCGCTGCCGAGAACCCGAGCGCCGCGCCCTCGGACGACCTTCGCGCCGAAGCCCCCTCGACGAGCTCGTCGTGGCGCACGCTCGGCTGGGTTGGTCTGGGCGCCGGAGTCACGGGCGCGGCGCTGGGAGCGGTAGGCCTCGGGCTCACGCTCGACGCACAGGCAGGGCTCGATCGAGTGTGCGCCTCGGATGGGGCGTGCCCTCGCACGGCGGGAAGCCGGCTCGACGCCTACGAGCGCTGGCGCGTGGTCGCCATATCTGGCGCCGCGGTCACCATCGTCGGCGCCGCGGCGGCGATCGTAGGATTCATGGCGACCCCGTCGAACCAGAAGAGCGCCTCGACCAGGAGCGCGCACGAACGCTCGAGTGATGTGGCGATCGAACCATGGCTCGACCTCTCGGCGGCAGGGCTCCGCGGAACTTTCTGATGAAGAGCCGCACGCATCTTGCTCGCGTTGCCGTGACCGCAGTCTTGGTCTTCGCCATGGGGTGCCGTTCGTACTTCCTGGCGGACGAGCCTTCGGACGCTGGCGGGGGGGATGCGGAGGGAGGAGCCGCGGACGCGAGCGTCACCGCGAAGGCGCGGAGGATTTACGTCTACGGAGGCTCTCCCGACGGCGTCACGTTGCCGGAGGAGCCCATGGCTCACTACGCGGAGATTCTCCCCGACGGATTGCTTGGCCCCTGGCGAGCGGCACCCAAGCCGCCCACGTCGATGATCTGGCACTCGTCGGCCCAGGGAAGAGACTTCATCGCCCTTCTGTCGGGGATCGCTCGCCCGCATGGCGGCAACTTGAAGATCTTCGTCGGCTCGGTCGCCGACGGTGCGGTGACGAGCTTCGTGACGTCGCCGGACCTGTTCCCCAACCCGATCCATCACGGCGCATCGCTCATCCGCGGAGACGTGCTCTACGTGATGGGCGGACAGATCGGCGACGACAAGCCTCCCACCGCAGACGTCTGGCGCAGCGCGATCACCGCCACGACCTTCGCTCCCCCGGTACGTGTCACGCCGTTGCCGGCACCGGTCGCGCGGATGGCGATGGCCGAGGGCGCGGGTTCCGTCTTTCTGGTGGGAGGCACCGACCAGAACAACGCAAACACGACGAGCATCCTTCGAGCGCGATTCCAAGTCGACGGATCGCTCTCGACCTTCGAAGCGCAGACGCCTCTGCCCTCCGGGCGGCGATACCTCGCAGCCGCCGTGCATCGAAGCTCACTCCTGGTCGTCGGAGGGCAAGCGGTCGAAGAGATCGACAACGTGCTCACCTGCCCGATCGACGCCTCCGGGAACGTGGCGCCATGCGTCGAGACGACCGCCCTTCCGGAGCCACGCTCACGCCATCGCGCGGTCATCCACGATGGGCGGCTCTATGTCGTGGGAGGACGTACCAAGTCCGGGGGCAAGGATGTCCTCGTCGGCGACCTGAACGACGAAGGCGGGATCGTCGGCTGGCGAAACACGAGCCCGCTCCCCACCTCTGCGATCTACACGACGCTCTTGTTGCTGTAGGGCTCGCCGTTCAGAACGTGCCGGCGACGCCGAACGGGCCCGCGATCCAGCGCGGCGACCGCTTCGTGGACGTCAATCCCGGGTCGCCCTTCGGCGACTCGACGTTCGGGTCGAGCAGCCCGTAGACCTCCCGCGATCGACACCGGGCCTCTACCAGTGAGATCGCTTCCCCTGCTGCTCCAATGCCCAGCGTCGTGCACGGAACGCGACGAGAGCGGCGAGCTCGCGAACTCCGGATGGGTCTCGCTGATGGGTCTCGCTCCATTACCGGCTTTGACGAACCGCTGCTCGGAGCCCTGACGCGAACGAGACTTGCGGCGAGGGTCGCGCCAGGGCACGGCTACGCGGTGCAACGCCTCCGCCGGCTGATCCCCGTCCTCACTTTCTTCTCGCTCGGGGCCTGCGGCGTGGACGCGGCGAGCACCTCGCCGAGCGACCTGCCCCCGGAGGTTCCGAAGACGCCCGAGAGCACGCCGACCGAGGACAGGCCCGAGGACAGGCCCGAGCAGGAGCCCGAGACGATCGCTGTCGCACACGAGCGGGAGCTCCGCGCCGCGTGGATCCACTACGTCTGGAACGGGGTTTGGCCGAGCCGCTCCGGAATGACGCAGGCGGAGGCCAAAGCCGAGCTCGTCGGGCTCTTCGACGGCCTCGCCGCCGCGCGGATGAACGCCGTCTTCCTCCAGGTACGGACCGAGGGCGACGCGCTCTACCCATCGGCGCTCGCGCCCTGGGCACGCTTTCTCACCGGCACGATGGGGCAAGATCCGGGCTGGGATCCCCTCGCCTTCGCGATCGACGAGGCGCACGCGCGCGGCATCGAGCTCCACGCCTGGCTCAACCCGTACCGCGCGCTCTCCCAGACCTCGCTCACGCCGCCCGCTTCGCACGTGACGAAGCGGATGCCTGAGGTGACCGTGCCTTGGGGCACGCAGATCTGGCTCGATCCGGCGGCGCCCGAGGTGCGCACCGACCTGCAGAACGTCATCGCGGAGCTCCTCGACCGCTACGACGTCGACGGCATCCACTTCGACGACTACTTCTACCCGTACCCGAACGGCAACCTCACGTTCGACGACGACAAGCGCTTCAACGCGTACGTGGGGCAAGGAGGCACGCTCGTCCGGACCGCTTGGCGCAGGCAGAACGTGAACACGCTCGTGCGCGAAGTCTCCGAGCACGTGGCGCAGAAGCGCGCCGACGCGCGCTTCGGCATCAGTCCGTTCGGCATCTACAAGCCCGGCGTGCCCGAGGGTATCCAAGGCCTCGACGCCTACAACGTCATCGCCTGCGATCCCGTGACCTGGATCGACGAGGGCTGGGTCGACTACCTCGTCCCGCAGCTCTACTGGCCGACGACGCGCGAGAAGCAGGCGTTTGGCAAGCTCGTGACTTGGTGGGCGTCGCTCGCCAGAGACGGACGCTCCGTGTTCGTTGGGCACGACATCACGAAGATCGGGCAAGACGAGTGGCCGCTCGAAGAGATCGAGCTCCAGATGCATCTCTCCCGCGCCGAGCGCACGGCGGGAAAAGGCCTCCGCGGGAACGTGTTCTTCACGGCGAGGCCGCTCGCCCACGACCAGCTCGGCCTCCGCACGTCGCTCACGACGACCTACTGGCAGACCCCCGCCACGACCCCGCCGCTCGCCTCGGCGTTGGCTGCGCGCGCGAGCGGCGCTCTCCAGGATCCGAGCGCGCCGCGCGTGGTGCAGCGCGGAGCCGAGCTGACGGTCACGCCGGGAGACGACACCCGCGCGCGCGCCTTCGCGATCTACGACAGAAGCGGCGCCTCTCCTGCCCTCGCCGAGCTCGTGCCTGCGCGCGCGAGCGGTGGAACCGACGTGACGCTCGGGACGGGGCATTGGGCGATCAGCGTCGTCGACCGGCACGGGCTCGAGTCGCGCGCGGTCGTCGTCGTCGTCCCCTGATGACGACTGCCCGACGGCGAGGCGAGGGCGTGGCGGAGCTCGAGCTGCTGTAGGGCTCGCTTCGCCGCTCAGAACGTGCCGGCGACGCCGAACGGGCCCGCGATCCAGCGCGGCGACTTCTTCGCCGACGTCGATGCCGGGTCGCCCTTCGGCGACTCGACGTTCGGGTTGAGCAGCCCGTAGACGAGGACGGCGGCACCGACGCCGACGACGACGAATGCCACCGTCGACACGGTGCCGAGCGTCTCACCACGCTCGATGTCGGCATGCGTGTCCTGCGGACAGCGGACGCCCCGATCGCAGCGCCCGGCGATGTCGGCGTGGACGCTGAACGCCATGAGCCCCGTGACGGCGCCCACGGCCGCGCCGACTCCGGCGATGCCACCGCCGATCCACACGAGCGAGCTGGTGCTCGTCTCCTGCTTGGCCTTCTCCGGGTGATCGGGGCTCGTCTTCGGCGGTGACGGCGCCGCGCCGGCGAGCGTGAGCTCCACCGTCTTGGTCTCCCCCTCGGCGATGTCGACCGTCTGGCGCTTCTCGTCACCTGCGAGCGACGCGACGATCTCGTGCTTGCCCGGGTTCACCTTCAACGGCACGTTGATGCTCGACGACGAGATGTCGGAGTCATCGAGCTTCACCTGCGCATCGCTCGGGACCGAGATCGTGAGCGTCCCGAGCTTCGGCGCGATCTCGTCGGCAAGCAGCTTCGCCTCCTTGCGTGCGCGCTTGAAGGCGCGCGACTCATCCGCGCGCACGGGGTAACGCGCAGCCTCGAGGAACGTCGCGCGCGCTTCCACGAGCATCCCCAGCTCCTGCTGCGCCTTCCCGAGATCGAGCCCGGTCGTCGGGACGCGCATGATCGCGTGCGCCTTTTCGAAGTCCTCGAGCGCGCCCATCAGCTGCCCGTTCTTGCGCTTCTCTCGTCCCGAGAGCAGCAGCGTGCGCGCCGTCTCGCGCTCGGAAGGCGTGGGCTCGGCGCTCGCCGAACGCGTCGTCAGCATCAACCCGAGCGCGAGCGAGGCCGCAAGGATCCGGATCACTCGCACGTCAGAAGCCTACATCGTCGTCGTCGACCCGGCCGCCCTTCTTCCCCGAGGTCGCGCGGGGAGGCTTGCGGACCGGAGACGCCGTGGGTCGAACGGTGGGTGCCGGAGCCGCCGGAGCCGCGCTCGGAGGAGGCGGCGCGATCACCACGATGGACGGCGTGAGCGCCGGCGGGGCAATGAGCTCCGCCGTTGGCGGGACCGTCGGCGCCGGCGGGACGGCCGCTGTCGGCAGGGCCGTCGCCGCTGGCAAGACCGTCGTCGCTGGGAGCGGCGGCGGCAGCTCGGCCGCCGGGGGAAAGACCGGCTCCTCACGGCGCAGGCCATAGCCGACGCGGAAGGCACCACCGATCAGGAGGACGGCGGCCGCGGCGCTCCCCATGACCCACCACTTGAAACGCGGCGACGTGAGGTACGGAGAGTGCGTGATCGCCGAAGGGCCGAGCGTCGCGCCGACGCCGTCGAACCCCATTGGCCCCGAAGGCGCCCCCGACGGCGGCGGCGGCATGAGCATGGGGCCGCTCGGCGGCGGCATGAGCATGGGGCCGGTCAGGTTTCGCCCCGTGCTCGGCCTGGCGAACGGATGCGATCCCGCCC